>Ga0209343_10010007_pt1 | contig 10856 bp, 9 predicted proteins | sample RifCSPlowO2_02_FD_184026 | JGI IMG/M metagenome (GOLD analysis project Ga0209343, IMG submission 184026) | Groundwater microbial communities from Rifle, Colorado - Rifle CSP2_plank lowO2_0.2 (SPAdes) (version 2) | ecosystem: Environmental > Aquatic > Deep subsurface > Groundwater | place: Rifle...
CATCTGTCCGCAGTTCATGCACACGCATGTCAATTTCCAGCGCGTGCCGATGGTGGACACCAGCAACCCGTTCATCGCGCGTGACATTCCGAGCGCCGACGAGAGCATGGTCGTGATCCGCTTCGCCAACCCCAAGGGCATCGACTTCCAGTACCTGCGCAGCATGATTGACGACAGTTTCATGAGCCGTGCCAATACCATCGTGGTCCCAGGCGGCAAAATGGAGCTGGCCATGCAACTCATCTTCACCCCCTTTGTCTGGCGCATGATGGAGCGGCAGAAGAAGGCAGGCTGACATTCTTCCGTCATTGCGAGGCGCGACAGCGACGCGGCAATCCAGGAAGTCGTGGATCGCTTCGCTCGCAATGACGACTGTCTCACACTTTTCAAAATCAACACCATGAACACACCTACCCCCGAATTCGCCAGGCAGATGGCCAACGCCATCCGCATGCTGGCTGTCGATGCCGTCGAAAAAGCCAAGTCCGGCCACCCCGGTGCGCCCATGGGCATGGCCGACATCGCCGAAGTGCTGTGGAACCGCCACCTGAGCCACAACCCGGCCAACCCGCACTGGGCCAACCGTGACCGTTTTGTGCTCTCCAACGGCCATGGCTCGATGCTGATTTACGCGCTCTTGCACCTCACCGGTTACGACCTGCCGATGAGCGAGCTGCAGGCCTTTCGCCAGTTGCACAGCAAAACCGCCGGCCACCCCGAAGTGGGCGTGACGCCGGGCGTGGAAACCACCACCGGTCCGCTGGGCCAGGGCATCAGCAACGCGGTTGGCATGGCGCTGGCCGAGAAGCTGCTGGCGGCAGAGTTCAACCAGGCTGATGCCAGCATCGTGGACCATTTCACCTATTGCTTCCTCGGCGATGGTTGCCTGATGGAGGGCATCAGCCACGAGGTCTGCTCGCTGGCGGGCACCTTGCGCCTGTCCAAGCTGGTGGCGTTTTATGACGACAACGGCATCTCGATCGACGGCCATGTCGAAGGCTGGTTCACCGACGACACGCCCAAACGTTTCGAGGCTTACGGCTGGAACGTGATCCCGGCGGTGGACGGTCACGACCCCGCGGTACTCGACGCCGCCATACGTGCCGCCAAGGCGCAGGCCGTTCTGCCAACAGGCAAGCCCACGCTGATCTGCTGCAAGACCATCATTGGCCTGGGTTCACCCAACAAGGCGGGCACGCACGATGTGCACGGTGCGGCACTCGGCGCGTTGGAGGTTGCCGCTACCCGTGAAGCGCTGGGTTGGACCTCGGCCCCGTTTGAAATCCCCACCGAGATTGCCACCGCTTGGAACGCCGTGGCCCGTGGGACTGCGGCTGAGGGCCAATGGCGCAGCCAGTTCGCGGCCTACCAAGCCAAATATCCCACCCAGGCCGCCGAATTCGAGCGCCGCATGGCGGGTGAGCTGCTGCCCAGCTACTTTGAGCAATTGCCCGGCGTACTGGCCACTATTGCCGCCAAGGCCGACCCCGTGGCCACCCGCAAGGCGAGCCAGAACGCGCTCGATGCGCTGGCGCCCCTGCTGCCCGAGTTTTTTGGCGGCAGTGCCGATCTGACCGGCTCCAACCTGACCAACTTCAAGGGCTGCGTCAAGGCGGGGCGCGACCAGTGGGGCAACCACATGAGTTACGGCGTGCGTGAATTCGGCATGGCCGCCATCATGAACGGCATCGCGCTGCATGGCGGCTACATTCCCTATGGCGGCACCTTCCTGACCTTCAGCGACTACAGCCGCAATGCCATCCGCATGGCCGCGCTGATGAAAATCCGCGTGGTGCACGTGTTCACACACGACTCCATCGGCCTCGGTGAAGACGGCCCGACGCACCAGTCGATCGAACACGCCGCCAGCCTGCGCCTGATCCCCAACCTCGACGTCTGGCGTCCGGGCGACACGGCCGAAACCGCCGTGGCCTGGGCCGTGGCCCTGCAGAACAAGGCCAAGCCGACGGCCCTGCTGCTGAGCCGCCAGAACCTGCCCTACGCACCGAAAACCGACCTCGGTGAAATCAGCAAGGGCGCTTACGTGCTGGCCGAGCCGGCCGAAGTGGGCCTGAACAAAAAAGCCCAGGCCGTGATCATTGCCACCGGCTCCGAAGTGCAATTGGCGCTGAAGGCGCAGGAGCTGCTCGCTACCAAAAAGATAGCTGTTCGCGTCGTCTCCATGCCGAGCAACACCACATTCGACAAACAAAACGCGGCGTACAAGTCGTCCGTGCTGCCGGCCGGCATTCCACGCATCGCGGTCGAGATGGGCGTGACCGACGGCTGGTGGAAATATGGCTGCGCGGCCGTCGTCGGCATCGACACCTATGGCGAGTCCGCACCGGCACCGGTGCTGTTCAAGCACTTCGGCTTCACGCCTGAGAATGTAGCCGACACCGTGCGCAAAGTTTTGTCAAGGTAGACGCTGTGGCCTCATCCCTGCTCCTCAACACTGCTACGCCGACGTTTGGCGAGTTATTTACAAACGGGCGCACGTTTGCCGTGCCTCGGTTTCAGAGAAACTATAAGTGGGATGCGGATCAGTGGGAGGAGCTTTGGCAGGATTTGGTGGCTGCTGCTGCGAACGACAAAGAGCACTATATGGGCGCCATAGTCTTGAAGACGCACGATACCCGAAAGCACTTCGTGGTGATTGATGGCCAGCAAAGGCTGGTTACGTTGACTCTTTTGGTTTTAGCTGCCGTAAAGTGTTTCGAACTCTGGGCAACTGCGGGGCATGACGCGATTGAGAACAAGCAACGCGCCGAATTATACAGAGATCGTTTTCTTCGTGCAAAAGATGCGGCTTCGCTAGTCGAGACAAGCCGCCTGGAACTAAATCGCAACGACGGTGCGTTCTTTCGCAGCACGCTTCTTCAACTAAGGGACCCAGTTGCGCCCAACAAGCTGCGAGAGTCTGAAAAACTCATGTGGCGCGCGTTCTCTTATTTTTTGAAGCAGCTCCAGGAAAAGTTTGGTGGTACGTTTGATGCTGGAGGACTTAGCCGCCTCCTCGACGCTGCCTCTGATCGACTTCTATTCATCCAAATTTTGGTTAGCGATGAGCTAGATGCGTACACTGTTTTTGAGACCCTGAACGCTCGTGGTACTCAACTTACGGTAACGGATTTGTTGAAAAACTATGTTTTTTCGCGCTTTGGTCTAGATGAAAATGCTATCACCGTAGCTGAGGATCAGTGGAATCGAATCACCGCAAATCGGGAGAAAGAGTTTCCCAAATTGTTGCGGCATTATTGGAACTCCCACCATGGCGTAACGCGCCCTCCGCGGTTATTCAAAGAGATTCGGGAATCAATTAAAAGGCATGAGGATGCAACCGCATTGCTGGATGATCTCGAAACATCATCCCTGCTTTATTCGGCGCTGCGCAACCCGGCAGACGAGCTATGGCTGGAGTTGCCACAGGCGAGGCAGTTTGTGGGGGAAATAGATTTATTTGGGGTGACGCAGTGCTATCCGTTGCTCTTCGCTGCTTGGCAGCATTTACGGACCGAGTTTGTCGCGATACTCAGAATCTGCTCAGTCATTTCCTTTCGCTACATCACGATCGGTAAGCTGAACACGCAGCCCATGGAGCGGGAGTATGTTGAGGCAGCGCGAAAAATTCGCAAGGGCGTGCTGGTGACCCCAGCTCAAATCTTTGCAAGCCTTATGCAGATCTACGTTGCCGACGAACAATTTGAGGCGGATTTTGCGCTTGCAAAAATCCCGACATCGAACAATCGTAACTTGGTCCGGTACGTCCTCTTTTCGTTGGAGAACCAATTGTCTGGCAACCGGCGATCCTTTGTGGAGGATGGTGGCACCATTGAGCACATCCTTCCAGAAAATCCCGATGAGTTGTGGCTCACTCATTTCCCGGAATTCGCATCGGATGTTTACAGGCTTGGGAACTACAGCCTCTTAGAGCCCAGCGCGAACAGACGAATAGAGCGAAAACAAATTGACGAGAAGAAGGCCGCATACTTGGACAGTGCCTACAAACTTTCCAACAGTTTTGGTTGGACCGAATGGACGCGAAGCACCCTCAACGCGCGCCAAAAATGGATGGCCAAAATTGCGACTTCGATCTGGCGTTTAAATTACTAATTTTCATACTTAGGAAGAAAAGAAACTATGACTATCAAGATTGGCATTAACGGCTTCGGCCGCATCGGGCGCAACGTGCTGCGCGCAGCCGTGCAAAACTTCAGCGACATCGAGATCGTCGGCATCAACGACTTGCTCGAACCCGACTACCTGGCCTACATGCTGCAGTACGATTCGGTGCATGGCCGCTTCAAGGGCGAGGTTTCGGTCGAAGGCAACACCCTCACCGTCAACGGCAAAAAAATCCGCTTGAGCCAGGAGCGCGACCCCGCCAACCTGAAGTGGAACGAAGTCGGCGCCGACATCGTGCTCGAAGCCACCGGTCTGTTCCTCGACAAAGCCGGCGCCGAAAAGCACCTGGCCGCCGGCGCCAAAAAGGTCATCCTCTCGGCACCCTCCAAAGACGACACACCGATGTTTGTCTTTGGCGTCAACGACAAAACCTACAAGGGCCAGGCCATCATCTCCAACGCCAGTTGCACCACCAATTGCCTGGCCCCGGTGGCCAAGGTGCTCAACGACAAATGGGGCATCAAGCGCGGCCTGATGACCACCGTACACGCCGCCACCGCCACCCAAAAAACCGTGGACAGCCCGAGCAACAAAGACTGGCGCGGCGGCCGCGGCATTCTGGAAAACATCATTCCGTCGAGCACCGGCGCGGCCAAGGCCGTCGGCGTGGTGATTCCCGAGCTGAACAAAAAGCTCACCGGCATGTCCTTCCGCGTGCCCACGTCGGATGTGTCGGTGGTTGACCTGACGGTCGAGCTGAACAAGGAAGCCTCCTTGAAGGACATTTGTGCCGAAATGAAAGCGCAAAGCCAGGGCGCGCTCAAAGGCGTGCTCGGTTACACCGAAGACAAAGTCGTCGCCACCGACTTCCGCGGCGATGCCCGCACCTCGATCTTTGACGCCGACGCCAGCATTGCGCTCGACGGCACCTTCGTCAAGATCGTCGCCTGGTACGACAACGAATGGGGTTACTCGAACAAGTGCCTGGAGATGGCGCGGGTGGTGGCGAAGTAAATTTGTTTCTGCTTCGAATAGAAGCCTGCGGAGGTTTCCTCCGTCGGCTCAATGAACGGTCAGCTTCTCACCGTTCAGGTCAATGCGGCTGTACAGCGTTCACAAACTCTCAAGAAGCGGCTTGACGGCTGCCCCGGCAATGGCGATCACCAAAGGATGCTTTAGAAATGCTTTCAGCCGGGATTTCGCGTCGGCTTTTTCTTCCGGCGTGGCGCCTGATTTTTCAATCTGCTCGATGATATTTCCCAGCGCCACTTTCAGCGAAATGTCGATAGTCGTGTTCTCGGTGCTGCTGTTGTCGATGTAAGTTGATTTGCCGCCAAACCACGGGAATTGAATGACAATCGTTGCGGCGTCGACCTTGCCGAAAGGCGTGTGCTGATCCTGCTTCTTGAGAAAGCTTTCAAAATCCTCGATGCCAAGGGGCGTGAGCTCGAACGTGCCAAGGACGGAATCCAGATCTTCCGCCACTTCCGGCGGTGGCTGGAGTTGCCGAAAATAGCCGCGTTTCACCAAGTCCTTGCCGGCTCTTACAAAGTCGGCATTGCCGGCCTCGATCCCGGAAACGCCTGAGAGATGGACGGGGCCGGGAATGGTCTGCTTGATATAGCAACTGCCCATCATGAGATTGCGAAGCTCGTCATCGGTCATAACCATCTCCTCTCGATAAAGTTTCCCGGCCATGGCGGGTCTGTTTTCAAGTGCAGGCTCCGGGACCTGCCACCCTTCGCCTCATTGTGCGCGCTCTTTGATTCGAGATGGCTCGTTCAATCCTGAGCGAAATGTTTGATGTAGATCAGTTCAAAAAAAATTTCTTGACCCGATAATTTCCAAACAAGCTTGGAACATCCTGATTAGCCCCATTGTGCAGCCGAGCGGATGAGGCCCCCCCCGCGAAGTGGCAGGAAGATGCGTGAAGCGGTCGGCCAACGCGAAGTCATCAGCGCGCCATGAATTTCGCCATCGACAGCACCTTTTTGACATGCCCTTGAAAGGAAAGAAAATGGCGATTGCTTGGACACGTGACTTGAATACGGGGATCGATGTTGTCGACCAACAGCACCAAAGAATTGTGGATTACATCAATCAATTGGAGCTTGCCATTAAACAACGGAACCAGAACGTGGTTGGGCAGGTGCTGGGCGAACTGGTGGACTACACTTTGTCGCACTTTGCCTTCGAGGAAAGCCTGCAAGAACAAGTCGGGTACAAATTTGCAAAACCGCACAAGGCCGTTCACAACATATTCGCCACACGCGTGGCGAAGTATCAGGAAAGGCACAATGCCGGGGAGGACATCGCTGAACACCTCCACGGCATGCTCGCCACCTGGCTTGTGCATCATATCAAGCGAGACGATATGGCCTATGTAGCCGAAGTAAAGGCCAGCATGAACAGCATAGTTCAGGACAAGAAAGAAGGGAGCTGGCTTAGCCGTTCACTCGGAAGTTTCTTCAAGTAAATGCCCAACACGGCATTCTCACGGACGTTGCCGCGATAAAGCCGCCCAGCCCAGTGCCCAGTGATCGGGCGCACCCCCTCATCGTGGCGTATGCAGATATTGCATGGGCAGAACCCTCAGCGGCAGGGCGCCAGCGTCTTGCCCTGCAGTTGCGGCGTGATCGCCGCCAGCCGCGCGCGCAGGGCGGCATCGACGGCGGTGAGCTTGAGGATCTGGCCGCGGGCTTCGGCGCGCTCCTGCACCACCTTGGCGGTGCGTACGCCTTTGGCGGCAATGCGGGCCAGTTCTTTGCCGGCGTCGGCTTGCGTCGGGAAGCTGGCCAGCGCCAGCCCGGGGGCCAGGGCCTCGTTGCTTACCGGCCGGAAGGTCACGCCCAACTGGCGCAGCTCGCCGCGTTTTTTGGCCAGTGCGTCTTCGCCGCTGTATTTGCCCATGTAGACAATCCAGCGTGCCGGCTCGCTGCTGCTTTCGAGTTGCCAACTGCCCGCCGGTAGGGTGCTCTCAAGGCTGGCGCGCAGGCTGGCGGTCTGCTGCTCGTTGAACAGGCCAGCCTGCAGGCATTCTGCTGCAAACGCTTCGGCGGACGGTGCTGACGCACGGCTGGCCGAGTCGCCGTTTTCCAGTTGCCGGGTTTCATCGGCCGTCAGCAGGCGGATGGCCTCGGGCCGGATTTGTGTCGCCATGCGCTGGGGCTCGGTCTGCACGCTGGGCGCCAGGCCGTAGGGGGCCAGCAGGCCTTGCGACCAGGCCCAGTAGCCGGCGTTGGCCAGCACCAGCAGCAACACCAGCCGCCTCAGCATGGGCGCACTCCGCCGCCGGCCGGGCCGCCCGGCCTGGCCTGATTGGCCAGAGGCCGGACGCTGACTTCGGAGCTGATGATTTCTTTCATGCCAGCCGCAGTATGCACCCGCAGCGCGCCGTTTTCGCCGACGCCGTGGGCCACGCCGTCGGTGCCGTCGGACAGTTGCACGGCCCGCCCCGCCAGCGCATCACGCGCCGAAAAACGCGCCTGAAACGGCGTAAAACCAAATAGCCCGAAAGCCAGAACCGCCTGCACCAGCGGCGCGGCGACAAGCTGCAAGGCTTGCGCCACGTCCACACCGGGCAGCAGTTCCTGCAATGAAGCGGGAGCCAGTGGTGCGAGGGGCGCGGCCTGGCTGGCCAGTGCTGCCGACAGCGGCCGCACATTGAGGCCCACGCCGATGACCACATAACGCAGTTCGCCCCAACTGGCGGTTTCCACCAGAATGCCGGCCAGCTTGCGCTCACCCTGCCCGTCCCTGAGCCACAGGTCGTTGGGCCATTTCAGGCGGATGCGGGGGTGGCCGCCGGGGTCCGGCTCCAGGCTCTCGGCCAGGCTGATGCCGACGGCCAGCGACAGGCCCGACCAGTCGGCCGGCTGCAGCGGCAGACCGAGTGAAAACGTCAGGCCGTCGCCGGCCTGGCTTTGCCAACTGCGGCCCATGCGGCCGCGGCCGGCGCTTTGCTGCTCGGCCACCAGCAGCACCGGCTTGGCCGCGACCGGCCCGGCAGCGCGGAAGCGCCGCATCAGCTCGGTATTGCTCGAATCGATCTGCGGCAGCACCTCGACCGTGAAGCCGGGCAGCGCGGGCGCCACGGCTTGCCGGATGGCCTCGGCAGGCCAGCGGATGGGGGCGGTCAGGGGCGGGTTCACGGCGGCGTGGTGCGTCCGGCGAGCGTGTCAGCCCCCGGTGCTCTTTTTGGACTTCCCGGCCTTCTTGGACTTCTTGTCTTTCTTCTTGCCCGCCTTGTCGTCCTTGGGCGCCAGCAGCGTGCCGCGGCACGTTGGGGCGCCGCACCAGCAGGGGTAGCCGGCCTTGAGCTTTTTGGTGTACTTGCCGTCAATGATCAGGCCATAGTCGTAAAACAGCTCTTCGCCGGCCTTGATGTTGCGCAGTGCCTTGATGAACACGCGCCCGCCTTCTTCGTCGGCCTCGCAGTTCGGTGCGCAACTGTGGTTGATCCAGCGCGAGGAGTTGCCCCCGATCTTGGCGTCGATCACATGGTTTTCATCCATGTGAAAGTAAAAGGTGTGGTTCGGGTCTTTCGGGTCGTGCGGGTGGCGGCGCAGCGCTTCTTTCCAGGTGATGACCTCGCCCACGTACTCGATCAGGGTCTCGCCTTCGGCCAGGTCTTGCACGGCAAACACGCCCTTGCCATGCACGCCCGAGCGGCGGGTTTGAATGCGGCGACCCGCCGTGGTGAAAGGGCGGGCAGGCGGGCGGGAAGGGGAGGCGAAGACCGGAGTTTTTGACACGGCGTATTTTTTTGGTATGGTTAATTCATGCATGTGCGCGCACATGCGGGTGCGCGCGTACACGCGCGAAGCCACTATTGTAAGGAGCAAAGCCATGTTCAAGCGCCGCCATGTGATCCAGTCCTTCGCTGCGCTGGCAGTGCCGGGCACCGGTTTGCCGGTGTGGGCGGGGGAGCCGGAAAGCCCATTGCCGAAGGTGGGCAGCGTGCTGCCACTGCCTGCGGCGACGCTGCTGGACGGACGCCCCTGGACACCCGCCGGGGTGCGGGGCAAGGCGCTTGTGGTGTACTGGTGGGCGAGTTGGTGCCCTTTTTGTGCGCTGCAGTCGCCTCGTATAGAGGCTTTGTGGCGGGCGCAGCGGGCCAAAGGGCTGGCGGTGCTGGCGCTGTCGATCGACAGCAAGCCCGAGGCGGCGGTGGCTTATATGAAGGCCAAGGGCTACAGTTTTCCGGCAGCGATGTATTCGCCGCGGATCGCCAAAGTGTTGCCCAAGCCGGCGGGCCTGCCGGTCGTGGTGGTCCTCAAGGTCAATGGCCGTGGCGGAAAAGTAGTGTTTGCGGAAGCCGGGGAAATGTTCCCCGAAGATGTAGAAGGTTTGAAGAAGTTCTTATGAAAACTCTGGTGATTGCAGAAAAACCCTCGGTGGCGCAGGACATTGTCCGCGCCATCACGCCCAGCGCGGGCAAGTTCGAGAAGCACGACGAATATTTTGAGAGCGACGACTGGGTCATCACCTCGGCGGTCGGGCACCTGGTCGAGATCCAGGCACCGGAAGAGTTTGATGTTAAACGCGGCAAATGGAGTTTTGCCAATTTGCCGGTGATTCCGCCTTACTTTGACCTCAAACCCATCGACAAGACCAAGACACGGCTCAATGCCATCGTCAGGCTGGCCAAACGCAAGGACGTGGGCGCGCTGGTCAACGCCTGCGACGCGGGCCGCGAGGGCGAGCTGATCTTCCGGCTGATCCAGCAATACGCCAAGAGCAAACAACCGGTCAAACGACTGTGGCTGCAGTCCATGACGCCGGCCGCGATTCGCGAAGGCTTCGCCACGCTGCGCAGCGACGCGCAGATGCTGCCGCTGGCCGATGCGGCGCGCTGCCGCTCCGAGGCCGACTGGATGGTCGGCATCAACGGCACGCGGGCGATGACGGCCTTCAACTCGCGCGACGGCGGCTTCTTTTTGACCACCGTGGGCCGCGTGCAGACGCCGACCTTGTCGGTGGTGGTCGAGCGCGAGGAAAAAATCCGCAAGTTCATCAGCCGCGACTACTGGGAAATCCACGCGACCTTTCTGGCCGAAGCCGGGGAATATCCGGCCAAGTGGTTTGACCCGAAGTGGAAGAAGGCCGCGGCCAATGCCGACAACGCCGAACCAAGCGCAGAGATGATGGCCGAGCTGAAGGCCGACCGTGTCTGGTCCGAACGCGAAGCACTCGCCATTGCCGATGCGGTGCGCGGCAAGGCCGCCACGGTGACCGAAGAAAGCAAACCGGCCACGCAAGCCGCTGGCCAATTGTTCGACTTGACATCCCTGCAACGCGAGGCCAATGGCAAGTTTGGTTTTTCAGCCAAAACCACGCTGTCGATTGCGCAAAGCCTGTACGAGCGCCACAAGGCCCTGACCTACCCGCGTACCGATTCGCGCGCGCTGCCGGAAGACTATTTGCCGGTGGTGAAGAAAACCTTCGAGATGATTGCCGGCAGCACCATGCGGCACCTGGCGCCGCACGCGCTGACGGCACTGAATGGCAACTACATCAAACCCAACAAACGCATTTTTGACAACGCCAAGGTCAGCGACCACTTTGCGATTATTCCCACGCTGCAGGCACCCAGCGGCTTGAGCGAAGCCGAGCAAAAGCTGTACGACCTGGTGGTGCGCCGCTTCATGGCGGTGTTTTTCCCGAGCGCCGAGTACCTGGTGACCACGCGCATAACGACGGTGGCCGCCGCGCCGGGCCGCCCCAAGCAC
>Ga0209343_10010010_pt1 | contig 10854 bp, 10 predicted proteins | sample RifCSPlowO2_02_FD_184026 | JGI IMG/M metagenome (GOLD analysis project Ga0209343, IMG submission 184026) | Groundwater microbial communities from Rifle, Colorado - Rifle CSP2_plank lowO2_0.2 (SPAdes) (version 2) | ecosystem: Environmental > Aquatic > Deep subsurface > Groundwater | place...
TGTGCAGATCCTCCCACAACGTGGCTACGCAATCTTCGACAACGAAGATATCGTAATCGCGGGCATACGCGTCGCGTATCGTCGATTCGACGCAGTAGTTGGTTGCCACGCCGCAGATGATCAGCGTCGTCACGCCGTGCATTCTCAACTTGACTTCGAGGGTCGTATTGTAGAAGCAGGAGGAGCGGTGCTTTTCGAACACGTCGTCCTCCGGCATGACGTCATGCTTGAGTTGAGCGACCAATTCGGCATCCCAGGTGTTCTTGAGGCAGGGATAGACCCCCAGCTTGGCCAGATGCGATGGGATCCTGTGCTTTTTCCTGGTCACGTCCCCGGGATAATGCTTCTGCACGGACCACAGGACGCGGATGCCCGCCCCGCGGCACGCCTTCACCAGTTCCTTGACCGCCGGAATGATCAGGTTCTGCTGCTGGTAGTTCAGCCCGGCGCGCGCCATGGCACCCTTCGGGTCACAAAAGCCATTTTGCATGTCCACCACCAGAAGCGCCGTTTCCTTGGGTTCGATAGGCATATCCACAGTATTCTCCTTTTCCTGAGCTTGCGCGGCATCGGCGCCGCCATGCTCGCGTTGTGAACCGGTTCCTTTTGCGGTAGATTGCAATGCAGCGGGCGCGCGCACGGCCGCGGCGAGGGAACTAACTGTAGTCCATACATGTGAAAACCTGTTCGATGTTGAAGTGCCGCTCGGTCCATTCGAGTTCCGCGGTCCCCGGGCCCCTGTGAAGCGCCTCCCGCGCCATGAATCCGACGCCGTCCTCCCCGGGTGAATTCCCTGCCGGGCCCTGGCGCGCCATGACGCGCGGGCAACTGGAGCGCGAGTACTCTCCGCGACTGCTCGTAGCCGAGCTTCAGCCCTATCTGGACCGCTACGCCCGGCTGAGCGAGGCGGCCCGAGTCGAGCTGCGGGTCGAGCGCGGTATCGCCTACGGCCCCACGCCGGACGAAGTCCTGGACTTCTTTCCAGCCGCGTCGCCCCGGGCGCCGGTGCACGTGTTCATCCACGGCGGCTATTGGCGGGCGCTCGACAAGGACGAGTCGAGCTTCGCGGCGCCGGCATTCGTGCGCGCCGGCGCCAGCTTTGTCGCGCTCAATTACGCCCTCGCCCCGAAGGCGCGCCTGGACGAGATCGTGCGTCAGTGCCGCTCGGCGATTGCCTGGCTGTACCGGAATGCGTCGAGGCTGGGCGGCGATCCGGATCGGATCTTCGTTTCGGGTTCTTCCGCCGGAGGACACCTCGTCGCCATGTTGCTCGCGACCGAATGGGAGAAGCGGTTCGGTGTTCCGGACCACGTCGTAAAGGGCGGTTGCGCCGTGAGCGGGATCTTCGACCTCGCCCCGATCGTGCTGTGCTCCATCAATGAGACGCTGCGCATGGATCGCGACGAGGCGCTGCGCAACAGCCCGATCCTGCTGATGCACAGGAATCCCTCGGCGCTGATCGTCGCCTGGGGCGAAGTCGAGACCGCCGAATGGAAGCGCCAGAACAGGGACTACGCCAGCCGATGGCGGAGCATGAACGGCACGTGCGAGGCAGTCGAGATTCCCGGCCGGAACCATTACGATATTATCTTGGACTTGAACGATCCAGGCTCGCAGCTTGGCCGACTGGCGCTGGCGCAGATGGGACTCGCCTGAGGGCACGCCGCGGGGCAGGCGCCGTCATCCGGGTCGCCACCACTCAACCAACGGAGGAATCGAACCATGAACAGGGCACTCGCGCTCGCCGCAGCACTCACTTTCGGTCTCACCGCCTTGCCAGCCTTGGCCCAGATCAAGATCGGTTTCATCGCTACGTTTTCCGGCCCGGGGGGCGCGTTGGGCCAGGACCTCTACGACGCCTTCATGCTCGGTATCGAGCACGCCGGCGGCAAGCTCGGCGGCCAGACGGTCGAGGTCATCAAGGAGGACGATCAGCTCAAGCCCGAGGTCGGCGTGCAGATCGCGCAGAAACTGATCGAAAAAGACAAGGTTCAAATCGTCACCGGCATCATATTCTCCAACGTCATGATGGCGATTTACAAACCGATCGTCGGCGCCCGCGTTTTCCTTATCGGTTCGAATGCCGGCCCGACGCCGATCAGCAGCAAGGACTGCAGTCCTTATTTCTTCTCGACTTCGTGGAACAACGATTCGCTGCACGAGCCGATGGGCAAGCTCGCCACCGACCTCGGCTACAAGCGCGTCTTCGTCCTGGCCCCCAACTACCAGGCGGGCAAGGACGCGATCACCGGATTCAAACGCTATTTCAAGGGACAGATCCTGGACGAGGTCTACACCCAGGTGAACCAGCCGGACTACGCCGCCGAGATCGCTCAGGCGACGGCCGCCAAGCCTGACGCCATCTACGTGTTCTACCCCGGCGGCATGGGCATCAACTTCGTGCGGCAGTATCAGCAGGCGGGGCTGCTCGGCAAGATCCCGCTGCTATCCACGGCGACCATCGACGGCACCACACTGCCAGCGCTCAAGCAGGTCGCGGTCGGCGCGATCACGGCCTCGCCCTACAGCCCGGATATCAACAGTCCGCAGAACAAGAAGTTCGTCGCCGGTTTTCAGAAGAAATACGGCCGGCTGCCTTCCTGGTACGCCGCGCAGAGCTACGACGCCGCACAGCTTCTTGACTCGGCGATTGCCAAGGTCAAGGGCAATCTTTCGGACAATGCGGCGTTCGGCGCGGCGCTGAAAGCCGCCGACTTCAAGTCGGTGACGGGTCCTTTCCGCTACAACACGAACCATTTCCCGATACGCAACTTCTACCGCGTCGACGTCGCCAGGGACGCCTCCGGGGAAGCCGCCTTCGTGAACAAGGGCACTATATTCACCGACCACGCGGACGCGTACAGCAAGGAATGCCCGCTCAAGTAGTCGGGGGCGGCGCTTGATCCGGAGGGGGCGCGGCGCAGGCGGCGCCCCGCCCGTGCGTACGCGCATGCACGCGCCCGCCAGCGCCGATTCCTTGTCCGCCGCCGGCCCGCAATGACCTGGTCGCTGTTCTTCACCCAGCTGCTCAACGGACTGCAACTGGGATTGCTGCTGTTCCTGCTTTCAGCGGGCCTCACCCTGGTTTTCGGAATCATGAATTTCGTCAACCTTGCGCACGGTTCGCTGTACATGATGGGTGCCTATTTCGCGGCGGCGGCGTTTCGCTGGTCCGGATCGTTCGTCGTCGCCGGGCTGGTCGCGGTTCCGGCGACGCTCGTGCTGGGGCTGCTGGTGGAGCGGATCGCGCTGGCCAAGCTCTACTCCCGCGACCATCTGGACCAGGTGCTGACGACCTTCGGGCTGATCCTCATCTTCAACGAGGTCGTGCGTTTCGTCTGGGGCTCGGCTTCGGTCTACATGAACGCACCGCAAGCCCTGGGTGGTACGGTCGCTTTGTTCGGGTTGCCGTATTCGGCATATCGTTTGGCGATAATCGCCGTTGGCATTGCCGTCGGCATCTGCCTCTACGTGCTGATTCACCGCACCCGCGTCGGAATGCTGATCCGCGCCGGCGCCTCCAATGCCGCCATGGTGGCGGCATTGGGCGTAAATACACGCTTGCTCAACACCCTGGTATTCGGCCTCGGCGCCGCGCTGGCGGGCCTCGCCGGCCTCATGGCCGGGCCGATCTTCTCCGTGCAGCCGGGGATGGGCGAACCGATACTGATCCTCACCCTTGTGGTGATCGTCACCGGCGGCGTCGGCTCCATCCGCGGCGCGTTCTACGGGGCTCTGATCGTCGGCATCGTCGACACCGTCGGACGCGCGTTTCTTCCAGGCATACTGCGCGAGTTCCTCGATCGCGCCTTCGCGCAGGCGGCCGGGCCGGCCATCGCTTCGATGCTGATCTACCTGCTGATGGCGGTCGTGCTCGCGCTCCGGCCGCAAGGGCTGTTCCCGGTGAAGCATGGTTGAACGGTTCCGGTCGCCGCAACTGTGGTTCGCGGTTTCGTTCCTCGCGCTGCTCGCCCTGGTGCCGGTGATCGCCGCGCTGATCGGCCAACCCTACTACGTGACGCTGTTCACCCGCATCACGGTATTCGGGCTTGCCGCGGTCGGACTGAATCTCATTCTGGGATTCGGCGGCCTGGTGAGCTTCGGCCATGCCCTTTACATCGGAATCGGCGCCTATGCAGTGGCCATCCTGACCTACCACGGGATTACCAGCGGCTACGCCCACCTCGGTGCGGCGCTCGCCGTCGGTGCGGTGTCGGCGGTCCTGATCGGTCTGGTTTGTCTTCGCGCCAGCGGCATCGCGTTCATCATGATCACGCTTGCGTTCGCGCAGATGTTCTACTTTCTCGCCGTCAGCCTGAGGCAATACGGCGGCGATGACGGCCTGGCGATCCCCTCGCGCAGCGATTTCGGCGTATTGAAACTCGATAACGCATTCATCCTGTATTACCTCTCCTTGGCACTGCTTGCGCTCACGCTCTACGGTTTCCAGCGCGCCGTGCATTCGCGTTTCGGGATGGTGCTGCGGGGTTGCCGGTCCAACGAGCGCCGCATGATTGCGCTCGGCTTCCCCACGCTGCGCTACAAGCTGGTTGCATACGTCGTCTCCGCGCTGGTCTGCGTCATCGCCGGGGTTCTGCTCGGCAATCTCACCCGCTACGCCTCACCGGCCTACATGCAATGGATCGTCTCGGGAGATCTGATCGTGATGATCGTGTTCGGGGGCATGACGACGCTGCTCGGGCCTGTCGTCGGTTCTGCGGCGATCGTCGGCCTCGAAGAACTGCTCACCGGAATGCGACTTGGGTTGCCTTTTGGACTTGACGGTATCGTGAACGCGCACTGGATGGCGCTGCTCGGAGTGCTCATCATCCTCGTCGTACAGACGTTGAAGCAGGGACTGTACGGCTCGCTCGCGGCGCGGGGGCGGAGGCCTGCATGAGCCTGCTCGTGGTGGAGCAACTCGTGAAGCGTTTCGGCGGCCTTGCCGCCGCCGACGGCCTCGACATCAACGTGGAAGCCGGCGAGATACACGCTGTCATCGGTCCCAACGGCGCAGGCAAGACGACCCTCATCAACCAGCTTTCGGGCGAGATCCGCCCGGATGCCGGACGCATCGTCTTCGATGGGCAGGAAATCACGCGGACGCCCGCCTACCGGCGATCGCTCCTGGGGCTGTCGCGCTCATATCAGATCACTTCGGTTCTCCCCGATTTCACCGCACTGCAAAATGTGGCGATGGCGGTGCAGGCCCGTGCGGGGCACAGTTTCGCGTTCTGGTCGCCGGCGGCGGCCGACCGCGCACTGACCGACCCGGCGCGCGAGGTGCTCGCTCAGGTGGGGCTTGCTGACCGAGCCGACGCGTTGGCGGCGAACCTCGCCCATGGCGAGCAGCGGCAGCTCGAACTCGCCGTGGCTCTTGCCAGCCGTCCGAAGCTGCTGTTGCTGGATGAGCCGATGGCCGGCATGAGTTATGGGGAGGCCGAGGGGATCGTTGCGCTGCTCGCCTCGCTCAGGGGCCGCTATTCCATCCTGCTCGTGGAACACGACATGGATGCCGTTTTCGCGCTTGCCGACAGGATCACGGTGCTCGTATACGGCAGGCCGATCGCCTGTGGCACCCCCGATCAAATTCGCGGCAATCCGGACGTTCGCGACGCCTATCTGGGTGATCAGGACGCCGAGGAATGAGCGCATTGCTCCAGGTGCGGGACATCGAAACCTTTTACGGCGCCAGCCAGGCGCTGTTCGGCGTCAGCTTCGACGTCGAAGAAGGCGAGTTCGTCACGCTGATCGGCCGCAACGGCATGGGCAAATCAACCACGATCAAGACAGTCATGGGTATGCTCGCGCTCCGTCGCGGCGCCGTGCGGTTTGCGGGCGCGGACATACACGGGCTGCCTTCCTACAGGGTGGCCCAGGCCGGCATCGGACTGGTGCCGGAAGGACGGCAGGTTTTTCCCAATCTCTCGGTACGGGAGAATCTCGTCGCCACAGCCAACGTCCGGCATGCCGGGGCGGAATCATGGTCCCTCGATGCCGTGTACCAGATGTTCCCGCCGCTCGCGCAACGGCACCGAAGCCTGGGCAGTTTGCTCTCCGGGGGCGAGCAGCAGATGCTCGCGATCGGCCGCGCCCTGATGACCAACCCGCGGCTGCTGATACTGGACGAGGCCACAGAGGGTCTCGCGCCGCGCGTCCGTGTCGAGATCTGGCGCTGTCTCGATCGCCTGAAGAAGTCCGGTCTTTCCCTGATCGTTATCGACAAGAATATCGGGCCGCTGATGCGGCTGGCCGACCGCCACTTCATACTGGAAAAAGGGCGCGTGGTGTGGAGTGGCGATTCCGACGCATTGCGCCGGGACAGCGGACTCTTGCACGAGTACGTCGGAGTCTGACGAGATTGTTGTTTAGCAGTTCGCCAAAGAACCTGTGACCCTGCGGGGCGTAGGGCTGGGGATGAATCTGCAAAGAAGCCGCTATGTGTGCTGGCGTACGGAATCAGCCGGTCAGTTGGCGTAACATTATTAGGCATGATAGTGCGTCGACCTGATGCACGCCCGGGGACTGCGGGGAGACGTACTCTACGAAGCGCCGTGGTGGCGCTACGCAAGGGGCCGGGTCACGGCGGCCAATTTACTGAACGAAGGGAATCATGCAGCTCTTGTTGATCCTGGGTATCGTCTTCGCCATCGGCGCCGTCACGTTTGCCTTGCAGAACAATGTTGCGGTGACGATAGTCTTTGCTTTCTGGCGCTACGACAGTTCGCTGGCGGTGGTGCTGTTAGTGGCGCTCGCCCTGGGTGCGCTGATCGCCGGGCTGGTATCGACCCCGAGCGTGATCAAGGGACAGTGGGCCGGCGCGCGACTGCGGCGCCAAGTCGCAAGCCTGGAGAACGACAGGGCGCTCCTCGAACGTCGCGTACGCGAACTCGAATCGGAGATGGGACAGAAAACCCCTGCACCTGTGCCGGCAGCGGAGGAAGCTGCGCCCTACGTCGGGTTGAAGGCGCTGATGATGGGCCACGAAGAAGAGAAGCCAAGGTGATAAGGACAGGCATAATTCGTGGTTAGTGGTTAAACTGATATTTTGGTGTCGGCGGCGCACGGCCGGCCGATCATGGAACCGACCGACGCACTGTCACTGGCGCGGGCTCAGTTCGGACTGAACATCGCGTTTCACATCCTCTTCCCGACCCTCACCATCGGGCTGGCCTGGATTCTGGTTTTCCTGCGCGTGAAGTACGCGCGCACCGGGGACGCGACCTGGCTCGCGGCCTACAAGCTCTGGACCAAGGTGTTCGCCCTCAGCTTCGCGATGGGCGTGGTGTCGGGCATCACCATGGCGTTCCAGTTCGGAACCAACTGGCCGGGATACATGAACCGCGTCGGCAACATCGCCGGACCGCTGCTCGCGTACGAAGTGCTCACGGCGTTCTTCCTCGAAGCGACGTTCCTCGGCGTGATGCTGTTCGGCATGAGCCGGGTGCCGGGCTGGATGCACCTCACGGCGACGCTGGTGGTGGCGATCGGCACGACGATATCCGCATTCTGGATCCTCGCGCTCAATTCCTGGATGCAAACGCCCGCGGGGCATGTGGCCGCGGACGGCGCGCTGATTGCGGGAGACTGGCTGCAGGTGATCTTCAACCCGTCGTTCCCGTACCGCTTCGTGCACATGATGCTCGCCTCCGGGCTTACCGCCGCGTTCGTGACGGCCGGCCTGTCGGCGTGGCGTCTTCTGCGCGCGCCTGGGGATGCGGCGGCGCTGCGCACGCTGCGCACCGGGATCGTGATCGCCGCCGTGTTGGCTCCGCTGCAGATCGCGGCCGGCGACCTGCACGGGCTGAACACCCTCGAGCACCAGCCCGCCAAGATCGCCGCGATCGAAGCCATCTGGAAGACCGGAAAGGGCGTGCCGCTGGTGCTGTTCGCGCTGCCGGACGAAACGCGCAAACGCAACGCCTTCGCGATCGAACTGCCGAAGGGCGCGAGCCTTATCCTGAAGCACGATCCGGACGCCCAGATCAAGGGTCTCGACGCGTTCGCGCCGGACACACCGCCGGTGGCGCCGCTGTTCTTCGGCTTTCGCCTGATGGTGGCCGTCGGCGTGGCGATGCTGCTGCTCGCCTGGACCGGCGCCTGGTGGTTGCGGCGGGGCACACTGCCGCCGAAATGGCTGCTCTGGACTTTCGCCGGCTTCACGTTCTCCGGCTGGGTCGCGACGCTCGCCGGCTGGCTCGTCACGGAGATGGGCCGCCAGCCATGGCTCGTCACCGGCGTGCTGCGCACCGCGGAGGCGGTCGGGCGCATCTCCGAGGCGCAACTGGGGGCGAGCCTGACCGGTTACGCCGCCACCTACGGCGTGATGCTGCTCGCCTACATCGTGGTGCTCACGCACCTCGCCGGCAATGGCGCGGGCGACGCCGACGTGGCGCAGGCAGCACCGGCAGCGCAGAGCGCCAAAGGAGAGGCCGCATGACGCTCGACCTGCCGCTCGTGTTCACCGTGCTGATCGGCACGGCGATCCTCGCCTACGTCGTGCTGGACGGCTACGATCTCGGCATCGGCATGCTCATGCCCGCGGGCGACGCCGACGAGCAGAGCGTGATGGTCGCGGCGATCGCGCCGTTCTGGGACGCGAACGAGACCTGGCTGGTGCTCGGCGTCGGCTTGCTGCTGGTCGCGTTTCCGGTGGCGTACGGCGTGATTTTCGGCGCGCTGTACCTGGCGGTGGTGGCGATGCTGATCGGACTGATGCTGCGCGGGGTGGCGTTCGAGTTTCGCGTCAAGGCCGAGGGCTGGCACCGCGAGCTGTGGAACTGGCTGTTTTGGTTCGGCTCGTTCATCGCCTCGCTCGCGCAGGGCTTCATGCTCGGGCGCTACATCACGGGCTTCGAGTCCGGCTTCGGCTACCTGGTGTACGCGCTGATGGTCGGCGGCGGGCTGTGCGGCGGCTATGTGCTGCTCGGGGCGACGTGGCTCGTCCTGCGCAGCGAGGGCGCGCTGCAGCGCAAGGCGATCGCGTGGGCGCGCTGGGGCCTCGCGTGGGTCGCGCTCGGCGTCGCGCTGGTGAGCATGGCCACGCCGCTGGTGAGCGAGACGGTGCGTGACAAGTGGTTCGATTTCCCGCGCACGCTCGGGCTGATGCTGCTGCCGGCGGCGAGCATCGCGGCCGGCGTGTGGGTGTGGAAAACCACCGGATGCTTCGCGCGCGGCGAGCGCGCCGCGGAGTGGAAACCCTTCGCCGGCGCGGTCGCGATATTCGCGCTCGCCTTTATCGGGCTCGCCTATACGCTGTTCCCGTACGTCGTGATGGACCGGCTCACGATCTGGGACGCGGCGGCGCACTCGTCATCGCTCAAGGCGGTGCTCGCCGGCGCGCTGCTGGTGCTGCCCTTCATCGTCGCCTACACCGCATTCTCCTACCGCGTATTCCGCGGCAAGGCGCGCAAGGGACAGTACGAATAGCGCGAAGCAGCGCAGTGTGCACTGGTCTACGGTTGGTCGTACTGTTGAAAGGCCCGACGCTGTCATTCTGAGGAGCGAAGCGACGAAGAATCTGCTTTTCGAACAGCAGATTCTTCGCTGCGCTCAGAATGACAATCGCACACGCGATGGCATGCATTTCGCGATTCGCTCAGGGCTGCCGGCTCACTCGCTCAGAATGACACCCGCGGCGGACGTCACATGCGCTCGAAGATCGCGGCGATTCCTTGTCCGCCGCCGATGCACATGGTGACGAGCGCGTAGCGCTTGGCGGTCCGCTGCAACGCGTAGATTGCCTTCACCGTCAGGATCGCACCGGTCGCGCCCACCGGATGGCCCAGCGCGACCGCACCGCCGCTGGCGTTCACCTTGGCCGGATCCAGACCCAGGTCGCGGGTCACGGCCATCGCCTGCACGGCGAAGGCCTCGTTCGACTCGATCACGTCCATGTCAGCCGGTTTGAGACCGGTTTTCTCGAAGATGCGCTTTACCGCAGGGATCGGGCCCAGTCCCATCACCTGCGGCTCCACGCCCGCATGTGAATAGGCCACGAGGCGCGCCATCGGCTTCAGGCCTTGCCTGGCTGCCGCACCCGCCTCCATCAGCACCACTGCGGCGGCGGCGTCGTTGATGCCCGAGGCATTGCCCGCGGTGACCGTGCCGTCCTTCTTGAACGCGGGCTTCAGTTTCTGCATGTCCTCGATCTTGGCATCACGGCGCACGTGCTCGTCGAGCTCGAACATCGTCACGCCTTTTCTGGACTTCATCTCCACCGGCACGATCTGGCTCTTGAAGTAGCCCGCATCGAGCGCCCTGGCGGCGCGCAGGTGCGATTCCAGCGCGAAGGCATCCTGCTCCTCGCGAGTGATGCCGTACTTGGCGGCAATGTTCTCGGCGGTCACGCCCATGTGGCCATGACCAAACGGATCGTGCAATGCGGTGGTCATGGCGTCGATCACGTGCGCGTCGCCCATGCGCTGGCCCCAGCGGGCCGCGGGCATGACATACGCCGCGCGGCTCATGCTCTCCGCACCGCCCGCCACCGCGCTGTCGCAGTCCCCGAGCAGGATGTATTGCGAGGCCGAGACGATCGCCTGCAGTCCGCTGCCGCACAGGCGGTTCACCGTAAGGCAGGGCGTCCCGACCGGCACCCCGCCCTCCAACGCCGCCACCCGGGACAGATAGGTGTCACGCGGCTCGCTCATGATCACCCCGCCCATCACCACGTGCCCGACGCTGGCCGGATCGATCATGGCGCGCGCCATCGCCTCCTTGATGCACATCGCCCCCAGCCTGGTCGGACCGAAGTCCTTGAGCGAGCCGCCGAAATCCCCGATCGCGGTACGAGTACCCGCAACCACCACCACTTCACGCTGTGCCATTTGATTCTCCTGTCATCGACTGATT
>Ga0209343_10010017_pt1 | contig 10851 bp, 2 predicted proteins | sample RifCSPlowO2_02_FD_184026 | JGI IMG/M metagenome (GOLD analysis project Ga0209343, IMG submission 184026) | Groundwater microbial communities from Rifle, Colorado - Rifle CSP2_plank lowO2_0.2 (SPAdes) (version 2) | ecosystem: Environmental > Aquatic > Deep subsurface > Groundwater | place: Rifle...
CTTCAAGCGGATAAGCTGAACCGATCTTTATTTTTATCTCCTCGGCTGTGCGCTCGCCGATCATGAGATTATAAGTCTTTCTTAAATGCTGGATTATAGCGTCGTCCATCTCGTCTCCGCCGATGCGGATCGATTTCGAGTAGACGACGTCGGAGAGAGACACGACAGCCATCTCCGTCGTGCCGCCGCCGATATCGATTATCATGTTCCCTGCGGGTTCCTGTATCGGAAGGCCTACACCGATCGCAGCGGCTATAGGCTCCTCGACCAGATATACCTCGCGGGCGCCTGCCCTCTCGGCAGAATCTTTGACTGCGCGCTTCTCTACTTCGGTTATGCCGGAAGGTATGGCGATGACCATGCGGGGTCTGACCAGAACTCTCCTATTATGGACCTTATTAATAAAATAACGGAGCATCGCCTCTGTTATCTCGAAATCAGCGATCACTCCGTCTTTCATCGGCCTTATGGCCACTATGGAACCGGGGGTACGGCCTAACATGCGCTTCGCCTCTTCACCGACCGCCAGGACATGGTTAGTCCCCTTCTCGATGGCGACGACCGAAGGTTCGCAAAGCACTATCCCTTGGCCTTTTACATAAACGAGCGTGCTCGCGGTGCCAAGGTCGATGCCCATGTCGTTGGAGAACATGCCGGAGATGTTATTAAATCCCCTTCTCAAGACATCGAATATTTTCATTTTGACCGTTCCTCCACGTGTTTTAACAGAATACCAAACCCCCGCGCCAATGTCAACGGCAATTTAAGTTAGGAATTTATACCAACAGCGAATTGAGGTCTTTGAGGAAATCCGGATATGACTTCGCGATGCAGCCGGTGTCGTCGACAGTGGTCTCGCCTTTCGCCGCGAGGCCGGCGATCGCCATCGACATCGCGGTCCTGTGGTCACCGAAGCTCATCGCGGTGATGCCATTGAGCGAGCCGGTGCCCTCGATGACGATATCGTCGCCTTGCAGGTTGAATTTCGCGCCCATGTTATTGAGGTTCGCTGCCATCGAGCTTATCCTGTCGGTCTCTTTTACTTTGAGTTCGTTTGCTCCATGTATTACGGTCGTGCCATCGGCATACGCCGCCGCAACCATGATTACCGGGAGTTCGTCTATGCACCGCGGTATTATATTACTTTGGATTTTCACACCGTGCAGATTGCTGCTTTCAACCGCTATATCGCCCCTCGGTTCAGACATCCCGTCGTGGATATTTTTGATGGATATTTTAGCTCCCATCATAGTCAGGATATCTATTATGCCCGTTCTTGTCGGATTGATACCGACCGACTTTAAAGTTATCGATGAACCCTTTGTTATCGAGGCCCCGACGATAAAGAAAGCGGCGCTTGAGATATCCCCCGGGATCTCTATGTTCGCTGCCTTTAGGCCGGTCCCGCCTGTTACGTAGACCCTTAATCCCTGGACCAAGACGTTCGCGCCGAATATTTTAAGCATCCGTTCTGTGTGGTCCCTGGATCTATCGGGTTCGGCAACTGATGTCGTTCCGTCAGCATATAGTCCTGCAAGAAGGATCGCTGATTTCACTTGAGCGCTGGGAATCTTTGACATATATGTTATCGCTTTTAATTTTCCTCCGATCACCGTGATCGGCGCGTAATTGGCGTTCTCCTCGCCCTCGAATTCCGCACCCATCATGCTCAGCGGCTCGGTGACGCGCCGCATGGGCCTGTTAGACAAGCCCTCGTCCGCCATCAGGGTAACCGCGAAAGGCTGGCCGGCCAAGATGCCCAGGAGCAGGCGCATCGACGTACCGGAGTTGCGCATGTAGAGCGGGGCTTCGGGTTCCTTAAGGCCATGCAGGCCCTGGCCCGTTATGGTCAACTCGTTGGAATTTTCCGCGATATCCACGCCGAGGGCGCGGCATGCTTCTATCGTGGTGAGGGTATCATCGGAAAGCAGTATGTTTTTTACGATGCTCGTCCCCTTCGCGAGCGAGGCGAGCATTATGGCTCTGTGGGTGATGGACTTATCGGCGGGTACGGTAAGAGAACCGGATAATCTCTTGTCGGGTCTTATTGTCGAAGGTTCCAAATCACATAGCTTTCGCTATATCGCCTTCCCTGATGTCACCGCTGTCTGGCAGTATGTTAGCGGCCGACATGGTCTCGTAAACCTTCTCGACCTGGGCTTTGGCGACCAACTTGCCGCTCCTGTAGACGCCGAAGGTGACGCCCGGGGTGATACCTTTATTATTGCCTGCGGCGACAACGATAAAATTGAATTCCTTGTTTACGACGAGGACTTTGCCTTCGGCCTCAACGCCCGGCTTTACGACTATCTTGTCGAGCTCGACTTCTTTCTTCGCCTGAAGGTCATCTATCTGCTTGGAAAGATTCTGGTTGGTGGCCTGCAGATTCTTCAACTGGTCCTGGACCGCTGCATTTTCTTTTTGGAGTTTATCGAACTGCTCCTGCAAAGCAGAATGTGAAGTCCTCTCGTTTTCCCAATTTGTCTTTACTTCCTCTATCTCTTTATCCTTACCGCTCAGTTTGGCGAGGGCCTCCTCTTTCGCCTTCCTCTCATCCGCTATCTGAGCCGCTAACTTCTCGGCCTTATCCTGTAATGAGGTGAACTTGCCTTTAAGGTCAGCCAGTTGCATCTCGAGGTCAGCCTTGAGTTTTTTATCCTCGTCGAGCTGTTTCATCAGGTCTTCCCTGCTGGCCGTCAGGTCTTTAAGGGAATTCTCGGTAGCGACACGGGTCTTCTTTTCGGACTGGAGGCCGCTGAAAGAGATCATACCGAATACCAAAAATACGACGCACAAGATCGCTAACAATATAATAATAAGCCGGAACGATTTCATCTGTTCCTCCTTTTAGTTTATATAGTATTTGAGGATTATTATATAGAATAAGATTTTAAAATGCAAGAAAAAAGTTATTACAATCCGGCCCTGACCTGATGTAATAAACCAGGGCGGCACTTTTTTAAAGTGCCGCCCTTTATGTCGCTACTATTAAACTCTAATGCGTCCAGCGGACGAAATCGACGTAGAAGGTGGTTGGATAGTCTGAGGTAATTCTAAACGGACAATAAACTTGAGTTAAGTTTATTCCCGGGAAACTGCTTATAGGTAGAGCGAATTCCTGCCAGACGCCTCCGGTTGAAGCAATATACTGATATGAAGAGGTATATTGGGGACCTTCTATCTCTACCTTTAAGCTGACATTGCTCTTAACCCAGAATTTAAGGTAACCGCTGGAATACGATGATAAGTCTTTTACCCCGCTGGTATGGAATACTCCCCAACCAGCCCATAGGTAACTTATCGTTTGGAAACATTTCACGCCTTCGGGCGGAGTCTCACCCGTATAATCGCCATTCCAACTTCCGGGACCCCAGGTAAAAAGGCTACTGTCTGTTGGTATTCCGGCGTCGGAATAAACGGTGTATGCAGTGCCAACCGTAATCGTCGTCTCAGGTTCATAAGGTTGACCTGTCGCCGTAAACCGGAACGTATCATCCATACCGATTCTCTCTTCGTATGGCTGAACGCCGACTCTCTTATGGTCGAAGAAGTAAGCGCCCCACATATAGTTGCTGCCATAAGGCGTATTTGCCGGGACATTGATTGCGAAACTCTGGTCTCCGCTTCCTGTGTTTACAATAAAGTCTGCGGTTACATAAGTAACGCCTGTATAGACATCCTGCAAGAAGATTCTCAATGTGACAGGGAAGGTTACCTGATACGGTTTCCATGCGGTTATCGTCACTATCGTATCTAATGCTTCCCACGTAACCGGTACATTAACCTGCGTTCCGGGATTGAATTCCTTCGGGAAATTGAGGTCTTCAACTTTAAGTCTCGGTGTCCAATAAAGGTCGGTCGGTATCTCATAGATGTCCGAGGTTTCGGTAAACCACGTAACCCAATTATATTTCCCGCCGTTTGAGTAATTCTTTAAGTCTGTGTCAGCAGGGTCGTAATCCGGCACTAACGCATATTCCGGAACATATGGATCCCTGAAATCATCTAGGAGACCCGTTACGGACTTCGTCTGCAACCAATCTTCCAATCTGAAAGCAGATGCTGACGGATAACCGGTCAAGGACATCTTCTTCTGGAGCGTAATGCTCTCAAAGGTAGTATCACCGTCATTTAGGGTTACCCTGTAATATTTTGCAGTTGTATCCAAGCTTATCGTCGGGTTGTAAGCGCCTTCTGCTGTAGGTGAGGTATAAATATTGGTCCACAACAGCCTATCGGTAGATTTGTCGACCGTCAACTGGTTAGAGGTTCCTGTGAGATTAAAATTGAACGTCAACGTCGGCGTAGTAGCAGAAGCAATGTCTTTAAATGTCATAAACAATTCCGGCCTTGCGCCAGAAGCGTTAGCATTGCTAGCCCATGCGTAAACTGTTTCTGTCAGCCAGCTGTTAGGATCGATCTTTCCATCGAACATCGGGCTGCCGCCATAAATTTCATTTGTAAGAGCGTCTCCGTTATTGGTGGCTTCCTTGAATCCGAAATTAAGTTTCAGCGTATCGCCCCTTGTATTGTAAGCGATCCAGTTATCGAATGTCCTTCCACCTGTGGAAAGGAATGTTGCGCCGGCATGGAATAGGCCATAACCCGAAATACTGGATTCATAACCAGGGTCATTCCAGGCAGTGTAGGAGCCCGTATGGTCTACCCACGGGTCAGCCGAATCCCAAGGATATGCGTATATAACCCAGTAGATTTTCCCGTCGCCTGTTAATGTTGTCGTCGGCACAGTAAACTGTAACGAAGTTGAACCGCTTGGGTCTATCGTCCAGAATTCCTTCTCAGCCAGCAGGAGGTCTCCGTCGAGAGGATTCGGAGTCGCATACTTAAGCTGTACTTTCATCTTATATATCTCTCTCGTGCCCCACTCAAACGTCCTTTGAGAGATCATGCTGAATTGATTGGTCATTTGATTGTAAGTGTCGACGCCGTAGTTAAAGACAAAGGCCTTCCCTTTCTTTTCGCCGAAGTCGGATGTAACGAAGTAAGTGTCGTCGAAGTAATATACGCCCTGGTTCCATTCGTATAATTCAATTGAGGCGATCCTCGACCAATCAATCCCTGCTTGAGTCGGCGAGATTGTCCAGGAAATTAAGCTCCATTGATTTTGAGTCGCCGCCATAGATGACCAAGTTGCCGAACTTATAGCGCCCCACTTATCCTTGAATTTAATCTGCAAACTATTGCTGCCTTGCGTATCATAAACCCAGGCATGGAAAGTGGTCATCGTCCTCAAATCGACATATCCAACAAGTGCGGCGAGATTGATGCCGATTGTGCCACCGCCGACACCGGATGTCATCTTAACCGAACGAGTGCCGCCGTGGACAATCGTCGTCTCAAACGCAGGGTTTGACTGCCAAGCATCGTAGAAGTATGCGCCGGATGTTCCGTTATCAGGCTCAAAGTCCTGGAAGGAGACATTGCCTTTTGTTTGGAGGTTGCTAATCAATGCCGGTGCAGAAGAGGTTGCGTTCTTAATATCGGCGACCTTGCTTCCGGTCGTGACTAAAGTCCAAGCGATAGCAGAGGCATTGGGGTCAGTTGCTATGTTTTGACCGTTGGCGTAATCCTTGGTAACATAATGAGTGTTATCCGTAACCTCTAAGTTCTGTAAATTGCTCAAGGTAGTATAACCTGTGTCAACACCGAAAGCGCTCTCTATCCTGCCAGTTCCTGATGAGCCATCGGGTTTCTTAATCGCGACTCCGCCGTCTGTGGCCAAAACTGTAAATTGTCCTGCCTGTAAATACGCCTTTATATTGTAGCACTCGTTATTATTCATAACATAGACGCTCGGCAGAATTACAACCGGGAAGAATTCCTTTAGATAACCCCAATCCAAATTGAGGAGATTGCCATTGACGTCTCTTTCATTATCATCTGCGAAATAGTAACCCTTCAAAGGTTCCCAGACACCCAATTGAGATGCCTTTGCGCCTAAGCCAATCTTTCCGTTAGCAAGGCGGTTGTCCGTAAATTGACCTATGTTCTGGCCGTTTAAGTAAACCTGGAAAGTGCTTCCGGTTGCCACGACTTTCAGGGTGTGGAAAACATTTTCTGCAAGGACATCGATGTTCGCGACATTGCCCACAAAGTCCACCCCCGCTACCCTTCCACCATACTTAACTCGCCAGAGGCCATAGTTGTCATAGGTCTTGACATAATAGTAGTTGTCCGTATCCTGATAACGGAAGATAAGATACGTCTCCTTGAAATAGGGATCCTTTGTAACATACTTGAATTTCGTCTCAACCGTATAGTCCGTCCAAGTCGAATTACCCGCTACCTGTATGTTGGGACTCTGGCTCATACGGTCGATTCTATACTCAAAGTTATTGACGCTCCAGCGGCTTGAACCTTCCGTTCGCGTCCAGCCATCGGCATTGCCATCGTTGAAATCGTCGGAGAATACCGCGCCTCCAGAAACTACAACATCATCAAAATGCGTAACCGCTAGATTAGAATGGACATATCCCAAACTCTCAAGCCAATCGCAGACTTGATTTGCTTTATCGTAGTGAGTTGGATATAGCGCTTGAGTTTTCGCCGACCTTACGACCGCGAGACGCTGTACATAGGCTGTCTCTCTATTTAAGGGAGTATTCTCCCAGGATTGATATTCAGGCAGATTTTCCCATTCGAAATTGACGGTATAAATCTGTCCTTTATTTAGTGCGGTCGGAAGAGGCGTTGTCGGATTATCGCCCCATTCCAATTGTGTCTTTTGATATGCCTCAGATACCTTTACAGAATTCTCTTCTAACCAGGCATAAACTCGATAGTTTCCGCCGTCGGGAGTAGATTTATAATCTGTGTCTGCCATATTTGGATCTGGTATCCAAAGCCATAATGATTGTTCACCCGCTCCAGAGACGGTGATGTTAGTTGAATTATAAATTTCATTTGGGGTTCCATCACCGTTATCACCATCCTCCTGGAATGCAAGATATAAGGTGAGATTTAACGCTGCGAGGGTATCATACCTGACCTTAACCAGATATGATTTATCGCCCATCGGATGGACTGTAGCCGGCGCATCGAGAATGTAAACCTTCTTCGACGGAGCTGCGGCATAAGCCCGAATCAGCGCGTGTCCGTTAGAACCCAATGTAAGATTGAACGTCCCGTCGCTATTTGTTTCGATAACGCCGCCTGATGTTAAATTCTCGACGGCCTTACCTTGAATAAGGCTTGTGGTTATGGTAACGGTTTCATTCTGGTCTTCTCTATAATTCTTCGCGGAGATTAAGATTGAGCCATCCGCTGCTGTCCTGTAATCAACCAGAACATATTGCGAACCTGTAACATTTAACGTCGGTTGAATCCCAAGCCCGTTTAAGAATATCGCCTTAAACCAATCGTAACGCTGAGCCCATGGGATTATATCCGGCTGGCCGTCGCTATCGCCGTCTGGGTTTCTGTCTCCTAAGCTAAATGTCGTAATAGCGGCTTTCGATGTGCCGTTATCTTTTATTACCAAAGCAGGGTTTCCGTTTGAGTGAGTTGCGTATACCGTACCCGTCGTAGGTAAAGTCATATTGCTGTATTTCCAGGCGCGGAAGGTATCTTGTCTGCCTAGAGTCAAAGGCGAAAGCGCCTGCGTCACATTAGTTGTTATTGTCACCCAATTGATTCCGTATTGTTCGTTTTCAACCGGGTCGTCATATCCGGAGGTATCGGTGGCATTAATGCCGAATATACTATCTACCTCTGTTACAAAGTCTGAAAGAGATTCCGCGTGATAATCCTGCATTCCGGGTAAGTCCGCATCTGCATAGATGTGAACTCCTGCAGGGATTACCTTTGTGCGGATATAATTTAAATCTCCCGCATAAACCCGCTTATTCCTCGGCAGAATTATCGCGGCGTAAGAAGAATAATCTCTTGGCGTGCCGTTGTTCTTCTCGAAATTCTGGAATGCGGTTTCAGTTCCTACTACATATGTCGTATCGTCGAAATAATAGACGCCTTGATTAAATTCATACGATTCAACTGAGGCAATCTTATTTTTATCGAGGTTGGGAACGCTTGGATACGTAGTTAGGTCCCAATTTATCTTCGTCCATACATTCTGAACTGAAGCATTAGAAGACCAGAGGTAATAGCCGTCGCCTCCCGAGCCACCGTCACCGTCTGAGTCCCTTAATCGAAGTTGTATGGTGTTATTTCCTTGAGTATCATAGACCCATACTGAAAAAGTTGTTGCAGCGCTTAAATCTACTACTTGAGTTGAATTGGCAGGATAGACAGCGACTGTACCTCCGCCCGAACCGGCGCTTATCTTTAATGACCTTGCTCCCCCGTGCACGGTGGATAGATTAAGTACGGCGTCTGATTGCCAAATATCTTTGAAATATTTTGAAGTCAAAAGTTCCGTTCTATTAAGGAAGGTAGGCTCTAATCCTAACCTTTCTAACGGGCCGAATATCTGCTGCATATTGCATTCATAGCGGTTGTACATCCCATCTGTCGCGTCTGACCAGTAGAATGCAACATCAGGGGTCGGGTCGGTTGAATTTGCGATAAGATTTCTAACATCGAGTTGCTCCATCAAATCGTAAGCGTCTCTTACAACCCAGAATGCGGGTTTAGTCCTTCTGTCGGCATAGACTATGCCGAAGCCTTTTTCCCTATCGGTGATATACGGCCTATCATTCCAGGTAAAGATGTGAACGCCTATTGCGCCCGCTTCCAATTCTTCCCAGAGAGAGTTACTGATTAGAGGGCCTTGATTCTGCTCATTGATTCCCGGATACATAGTCTCAGAGCTTGTAAAACCGGTCTCGGTGCATAGGACGGGTAAACCTGTCTTCCACTTGGCATACACAACGCCCCACTGGCCGGTCTGAGACTCATGGCCTGTTAATCTCCACGGATAATTATTTATCGACCAGAAATCTAACGGCGTTCCGAGATCTTTGCAGGCTTTTATTATTTTGCCTGTATCTTCTGCGTGATAGCGCCAATCTTCCTCGCCCCATTGCATACCGACGGTGGCATAGGAAATCAAATGATTGGGGTCAGCATTTCTTACCGCCTGCGCGCCGATTGCAACTAAACTGGCAGCGCTGTCTTCTCGCCATTGAACCAAATCCCACCAAGCAGATGGGTCGTATTTGTAAACGCCGGGTTTTTCAATAACGTCGTCTCGAGTGTATTGCTCGGGCATAATGACGTTATTAAATGAGGCGTAGGCATAAGAGGTACCTGCAATGCCCCACGCTGTATTTAAGGCATTAATGTCATTGTTATAATAAGTTGCCAGCCAATTCCTGAAAGCGGTTTCGCTATCTTTATCAAATCCGTCTTGCTTTCCGCTCCAGAGGCCAAGGTAGCCGTATTCATTTCCGACTATCCAGCCGGCTATTGTCGCATTGTCTTTGTATCTGGCTGCGACTGCGCTTACAAATTCGGTATATTGCGCCCTTGTGTTAGCATCTTCGAACGACATAATATCTGAACGCCACCTGTTTGGTTGGTATATACCTTCGTTGTCATTCCCGGGCGGATGCATCGTGTACCAGCCGGCAGTTGGATCGTCTACTGTAGATTTGGGGAACCAGTCAGGCGGCCACTGATAGCCGACAAGAGCAAAAATTTTGATGCCGCGCTGGGCGCAAGCGTTGACCAAATAATCGTAGTTAGTCCAATCAAATAGATTATCGCCTGCTTCTTCAATCTGTTTCCATACGAAGTCAACTCTTATGGAATTTACATTGGCCTTTACCATTTCATCTAAGTCATAGTCTATCTGGGCTGTGGTCTGCCACATACCTAATGGCCTGTTCCAGGTCTGATAGGCGATGCCGTGTGCGAGCCAATATTCCTCTATGTTTCTGTCGTAGAAGTAACCGTTCTGTATATTTATAGACGCTGTAACGCTGTTTATCGTAATAGTAATATCTTCAAGGTCTGTTGCAAGGCCATCCGATACTTCGAAGTGGACATTAGGATATGTGCCTGCTTGAGTATAACCAGGCGTCCATGAGAAGATACGGGTAGAGGGGTTAAATGTTGCCCCTGATGGAAGATTCGAGGCAGAGTAAGTTAAGGTGTCGTTATCAGGGTCTGTGGCTGAGATTGTAAATTGTAAGAGTTGACCTTCGTTACCTGTCTTGTTTCCGATTAGGTCTAAGACAGGGGGACCGTTGGGAACTAACCCTGATACTACGCGGTTATTGTTATAATCCGAGACATAGAGCCTTCCTGAATCGACGAAAGCGAAGTTCGGATAATTGAATTTTGAGGTAGAGGTGCCGGTAGTCCTTGTTGTGAAAGTATTCTGGCCTACTACCTTATTTGCCGCGGCGCCGTTTGTAGCTGGTATTGAATCATAGATGATGACTCTGTGGTTGTTTGAGTCTGCGATGTATATCTTGTTCTTCCCATTCGGGATGAATATCCTGTTGGGGTTATAAAGTTTAGTAGATGAAGTGCCTAAGGTGCCGGTCGTGAAGTTGGTCTGGCCTACTACCACATCGGCTGGAGCGTTGTTTGCAGTTGGGATTGTGTTGTAGATAAGTACACGATGATTATTCGTATCTGCGACGAAGAGTTTTGTGCCGTTAGATTGAACACCATAAGGGGTGTTCATCTTATTCTGAGTAAGGCCTGAGGTGCCCGTTATAAAGTCTGGCTGGCCGACTACAACTGAGGCAGCTGCGCCGTTTGAAGTTGGTACGGAATTATGGATTATAATACGGTGATTTGCTGAATCCCCGATAAATAATTTTCCATTTGCATAGACATCGCGCGGAGTTCGTAAGCCCGTCTGTGAAGTCGCTGCGGTTGAGGTGGTAAAGCCTGCCTGTCCTACAACTACTGAGGCGG
>Ga0209343_10010020_pt1 | contig 10849 bp, 11 predicted proteins | sample RifCSPlowO2_02_FD_184026 | JGI IMG/M metagenome (GOLD analysis project Ga0209343, IMG submission 184026) | Groundwater microbial communities from Rifle, Colorado - Rifle CSP2_plank lowO2_0.2 (SPAdes) (version 2) | ecosystem: Environmental > Aquatic > Deep subsurface > Groundwater | place...
CGAATATGACGCTGTCAATATCCTGACGATTCACTCTGCCAAGGGTTTGGAATTCCCGGTTGTTTTTTTGGTAAATCTTACTGAACAAAGATTCCCGACAAGGACAAGAAAAGAACAAATTCCGATACCTGATGAGCTCATCAAAGAAGTTTTACCAACCGGCGATCATCATTTGCAGGAGGAACGACGACTCTTTTATGTCGGTATGACCCGGGCAAAAGATTACTGTATCATGACTGCCTCACAATATTATGCTTCAGCTAAACGGCAGCAAAAGATTTCGCCATTTGTTTGGGAATCCGTGGGTAAAGAACAAATTCAACCGATCTTAGACAAACTATCTGAAGAAAAAAAACAGCTATCATTGTTTGATTCGATCAAAAAACTGGGTACGGATTTTAAAAAGCAAGAGCCAGTGAAATTGAGTAAACTAACACCGGAATTAACAGTCTTTTCCTACACCCAATTGGAGACTTATAAAATTTGTCCGTTAAGATACAAGTATCAATATATCCTTAAAGTCCCTATACCCGTCAATGCTGCTGCAACTTTTGGACAAACTATTCATACTGCACTTCAGAAATTTTATCAACTCTATCGTGATAGCGACAATGTTGATGAAGATAAGCTTTTATCAATCTACAATAGCGTCTGGTCTCCCTATGGTTTTACATCTCGCATCTTTGAAAACAAAATGAAACAGTCGGGAGAAAAAATGTTAAGAGAATTTTATAAAAATCATCACTCTAACAAAATTAATATTCTTGACCTCGAAAGAAAGTTTAAAATAAAACTGGAAACAAATCTTTATTTAGTCGGCAAACTGGATCGCGTTGATAAAAAACATAAAAATCAAATAGAAATTATTGATTATAAAACCGGTAAGGTTCCGACAGAACCGGAGCTAAAAAAGGACTTACAGATGGGAATTTATGCATTGGCTGCCCAAAATCCGGGGATATATAACCGGGCATTAACAGACATTACTCTAAGTTTTTATTTTCTTCAAGAAAGCAAAGTTTTTACCTTACATAAAACCGCTACGGAATTGCAAAAAGTTGAGGAAGATATAAAAAAAACAGCCGCTGATATTAATTCGAGTTCACTTCAACCAAAGGTCGGTGTTTGGTGCGAATTCTGTCCATTCAAAATTAATTGCGAGGCTTGGCAGTGAGATAGTAGTTAGTTTGTTAGTTTATTAGTTTGTTAGTTGTTAGTTTATTAGTGGTTAGTGGTTAGTTTGTTAGTTGTTAGATTGTTAAATTATTCTGGATCTGATTTTGTAAATCTGATTATAGAGTGAATAAAGTATTGGATTAATGATTAAATCATAACTACCGATAAATTCAACAAATTGGCCACCATAACCCTCTTTGAAGCGCGTGAAGCCTCCCCAAGGGCTATCTCTATCATAATCTGGCGGTAATGAACCCCACATATCAAAATTGCGGTAGTCGTTTCTTTTGGCAAAAAGAATGGCTTCCCACATGAGTAAATTTGCAGCCATTAGATTTCGATATTCTGTCGTTGAACCACCATACGGATAATAACAGACGTCGTTAAATGTAAAGAGCTCGAATGCAGAGAGGGGAGTGATCTTTCCTTTATCATTGTAAAAAGCAATTAACAGGTGACTAATCTGGTTTTTTAAAGTTTCGAAAATAATTTTATGATAATTTAACGTATGCCCCCGATACCCCTGCCTTTGACAGGTCTCAAAATACAATTTTGAAAAAATATCAAAACCCTCCCTTGTCGTCATCTCTTTGACGAAAACGCCTTTTTTCCCGGCTAAACGGATGTTATACCTTGTTTTTGGATGCATGTTTTTCATCAGATCGTCTTCTGATTTTGTTAGATCAAGTATTTGAGTCCATGAGGGAAAAAGTGGATGGGGAGATATAGTTGAAACTTGTTGAAATTGGTTGAAATTAGCAAAAGATCCATTTGACGAGGTCGAAATTGGTCGTTTAAAATTTGGAACTTTGGATTTTGGATTTGATTTGGATTTCGGATTTTGGATTTCGGATTTAATAACATACGGTTCAATTTTTATGAAAAGTGCTTTTCTTATTCTTCCCTGCTCAGTAATTACTGATAGAACGTTTTCCGATGGTATCACCGATCTTGGTACATAACCGATTGTAAATGGAGTGTAGGGAATCTTATGAAATGTTAACTGAAATACATTAATAGGTTGGTCCTTGTTAAATTCACCAAGACGCAAGACTTCAATGCCCATTTTCTGCCGTGCTTGCCCCCAATCCCATGACTGAAGAGGATGGACGCTTTTGGCGTCATACAATTTCTTATTAAACTGTTCAGAAATAATCCTGATTTTCATACTTCGGATTTTCGTCATCATTACTAATTAGAAATCGGGAAATCTGGCTTGTTCCCCGACGTCCGAAAAAAAAACGTCTTTTGGTATGCGTAATAAATAATTTCTTCATCGCTCTGGTTATCCCGACATAAAATAATCTTCGTTCTTCCTCCAAGCTCATAGTATCATCCATAGAACGAGAATGAGGCAGTATGCCATCTTCAACGCCGACAATGAATACATAGGGGAACTCCAGTCCTTTTGCTTGATGCAATGTCATCATGGAAATTCCTTTCTTACCTTCTTGTTGTTGAAAATTCTTTTCACTTACTGAATACTCGGACTCAACCAGTGCAATTTGTTCTAAAAATCCATTAAGATCCGGGAAATTAATAGCTACCGATCTAAGTTCCTTGATATTTTCCAGTCTGGCGATATCTTCCTCACTGTCACTTTTATAGAGATCCAGATAATTGGTTGCATTAAGGATTTTTTCGATGATGGAAGCTGTCGTTAAATCTGATAATTCACTTTTTAGTTCTGCGTATAATGCTTTAAATTTAGAAAACCGCTGTTTACCAATCTTCATGACACGGGAATTTGCAATCTCATCATTTGGATTAACAATTAAACGCAAATAAGACAAAACATCTTTTATCTCCTTACGTTCATAAAAACGTGTACCGCCAATCAGGACATAAGGTATGCCCATATGTAAAAAAGCCTCCTCAATGACCCTGGACTGTGCATTTATCCGATACAACACAGCGACAGATGATAGATCACTACCGTTTGAGGTAATCATTTTGACAGCTTCATCTGCTACAAATAAAGCCTCGTATTGCTCATTTTCAAGTTCCTTTATTTCAACATTATCTCCTGGGCTTTTAGATGTAAATAATTTCAGTATCGGATGGCTCTGATTTTTTGAGATAACATCATATGCAAAATCCAAAATATTTTGGGTTGAACGATAATTCTCTTCCAAAGAAAAGGTGATAGTTCCGGGAAAATCCTCTTTGAAACGCTCAAGATTCTGCAATTCTGCACCGCGCCATGAATAAATACTTTGAGAAAAATCTCCGACAACAGTAATATTTCGGCTTTTTTGTGCTAAATATTTCATCAGCATATACTGTGAATGATTCGTGTCCTGAAATTCATCGACCAAGTAGTATTGATATCTGCTCTGGTATTTATTTAGTACTACTGTCTTTTTTGAAAACAATTTTACTGTTAAATATATTAAGTCATCAAAATCAACTGCGTTATTTTTTTTTAGTTTTGCTTGATATCGTCGATAAACTTCAACGGTTTCATTTTTTGAATACGATCCAGATAATCTTAAATACTGTTCCGGGGATAATAGTTGGTTTTTCGCAGAGGAAATTTGATTCAAATAAAAATTGATGCTGTGTTTTTGAAGTGATAAATCATCCTCAAGCAGTTTTTTTAACAAATCTTTCTGATCATTATCGTCATAAATGACAAAATTATCTTTAAGACCAATCAATTCTCCATCATTTCTTAAAACGCGGACACAAAAACTATGGAAAGTACCGATAAATCCCAAATTTTCCCTTACCCTTTTTTTCATTTCGGCAGCTGCCTTGTTCGTGAATGTAACCATCATGATCCTTTTAGGATCTACATCCTCATTTTGTATGAGATTTAACACTTTATAAATCAGAACTCTGGTCTTACCGGAACCGGCTCCTGCCAATATGATGGATGGACCTTCCGTCAACTCAACCGCCTGCCGCTGTTTGTGATTTAAATTCATTAAAAAATCGTCTTTCATCAGTTATAATCTTAACAAACAATCATGAAATACGTCATCGGAAATTGGAAAGCCAATAAAAACCTTGTTGAAACCGGTCTTTGGTTGACTACTTTTTTGAATTTTGATTTTTCCCGTATCCAAAATCGGGTGACGCTGATTCTTTGCCCTCCATATCCGCTGATTCCATTAGTTAAAGAAAAATTATCCGGGCTTCCATTTGTCAAAATCGGTTGTCAAAATATTTCTTTTTATAACCCGGGAGCCTATACAGGCGAAGTCCCAGCCCGTAGTATCGTTGGGTTGGTTGACTATTGTATTGTTGGCCATAGTGAACGACGCCAATATTTTAGTGAAAATCATGATTATCTTGCGGTAAAAGTAAAACACCTTCAAAGCGTTAATATTGAACCAATCTTCTGCGTCCGGGCTGTCACGGACCCCTATCCCCCATCAATAAAATTTTTAGCATACGAGCCGGTTTTTGCTATCGGTTCCGGCCAATCAGATTCCCTTGACAATATAATTAAAGTTAAACATCAGCTTAAATTGCCCGATCAGTGTTCATTCATCTACGGCGGATCGGTCACCGATCAAAATGCCATCCATTTTTTGGAGTGTCAGGAAATTGATGGCGTCCTTCCGGGGGGTGCATCTCTCGATCCAAAAGTGCTTTACGAAATATTAAACGACTGTCCATAAATGAGAAGAAAAATCTTGATCTTCCTGACTGTCTCAGCCTTAGCATTAGGTCTATTTATTAAACCATATTATGATTTTCTAGGGCAAATCACGGGTGTCTCACCTTTAAAAATACTGTTTTTATCAGGCAATTACAAAAAAAATAATAATCGGGTAAATTTGATAATTCTGGGCAAGGCAGGATCTTGGCATGACGGACCGAATCTCACCGATTCAATAGCTGTAGCTTCATTTGACCTGAAGAGAAAAAATATCACACTTATCTCCATTCCTCGTGATATTTGGAGTGATACCCTACGGGATAAAATTAACTCAGCTTACGCCTATGGAGAAGCTAAAATGAAAGGTGGTGGTATCAAGCTGGCAAAAGCAGAAATTGGAGCTGTTGTCGGCTTCCCGATCAGTTATGGCATTGTTGTCGACTTTGATAAATTCCAGAATATCGTCGATTTTTTAGGAGGAATTGATATCAATGTCCGGACTGGTTTTGTTGACAATAAATACCCGATTTCGGGTCGTGAAGCTGATGACTGCGACGGTGACCCGGATTATAAATGTCGTTATGAAACTATTAAATTCAACGCCGGATGGCAGCATTTTGACGGACAAACTGCGCTTAAATACCTCAGATCCCGCAATGCACAAGGCAGTGAAGGCACTGATTTTGCCCGAACGAACCGACAACAGCAGGTAATAAATGCAATCACGACAAAAATCATAAAAATTATAAAAACATATAACTTAGCGAAAATAAAAAAACTTTATTCATTAATTAACAACAGTATAGAGCGGGACATAATCAATGAAGACTCTGCTTATATTGCTAAGAATCTTATTTTCGGTGTAAAAATTAATGAAGTTGCGCTAAGTGAAGATTTATTTATCGTTCCCCGTAAACAGAATTATTACGGTAAATACGTCTTAACTCCCAAAGATGGAGATTATAGCTCAATCCACCGCTTTATAAGCTGTATTTTAAATTCCGCACTGTCACAATGCGAAAGCGATAAGAATTAATCCCGCCGATGCTAAAAAGATCAATGCCGCAGGAATTATAGAACCAGCTTGGGGTAATGACACTACCTCTTTATCATCGTCGGAGCCCGAAGCTTGCGATGTTAATGAAGGTTCATAATAGTCAACTTGTTGATCCTCATTTAAAGCTGTAATAAATGTACCTGTCGGACTGGCTATTTCCGGATTTGCAGTCGGCGTTATAGATGACGTCATACCTGTCGGGATACGAACGACTTTTTCATAAGTCTTTGTCTCTGCCTTTATCTTAGTAGTCGTTTTCGGACCTTCTTTCTTTAGATTAAACACTAAAATAATTGTCAAAGATCCAAGTACTATTAAAATACCTAGCAAGATGATAGCGAACTTTTTTTTGGAATCCTGTTTTTGTCTATTGACCAAGCCAACCATCTGCTCTTGAATGAAGCTGTGCTTCAATTTTTAATACCGACTCATTAGACGCAACCTGATATTGCCGATAAAATATTTTTTTTTGACTATTATAGAGGTCCGTCTCATCCGAGATAGACCAGCTGTCTGTATTAACCCTGATTCTCGCCCGGTCAATGTCACTGCCACTAATATTTTCCAAAGCTATATATATGACCTCTCCGGATCTGATATTTTTATCTGTAATTCCGTCTTGCTCTTGGAAATTCATATCATAAATTTTAATTCCTGACGATGAAATTATTTTAACAGTTGTTTTATCAATATTATTTCTATTAGTTATGTTTGGTTCAAAGATTTGTAACAGATTCCCCAAAGCGTATATGACACAAAAAATTATAAAAATAGCAATGAGCAGAAACAAAGTTCTTTTATTCGGTCTGTTCAACTTTATTTTTTCCGGTTTTTGCCTTATTGCAGCCACTTTAACCGTCGAAGTTTTACCCGTTGCCCGTAAGTCCGGTATGAACGGCTTTGATGCGTGGCTTTTCTCATGAATCAGTAGATATATCTCATAAATAATGGCAATGAAAGTGATAATGAAAGCAACTATAGCGATTTTATTGACTGAACTGATAAAAAAAAATAAGTCCATATTAAAAAATGAAAATTATCATCGCTCCCAGAATGACAATACCGAAACTGATCAAAGTTAATGGCCATAAAGTGATACCACTATCCGGTAAACTCGGTGATGTTGTGACTTCGATCGTAGGCTCCAATGTCGGAGCTGGAGTTTCTGTGGGTGAGGCTGCTTCTGTTGGTGTTAGAGTCGCTGATTGAGTTGCATCTCCTAGTACTGATTCTCCGCTTTTGCCGACGCTGAATCGTCGGGAAATTAACTGTTGCTTTTGAAGTTGATCATTTGTCTTTACTTTAACTTCATATTTTCCGGGGTCCAAATCATATGCTGGTGTATAGCTCCAAAGACCATCAGCAGCACTTTTAGTCTTAAAAACTTGATTTGATCTTTTACTATCTACTCCAAAATTAGTCAATTCTAAAGTTATAGTTTTTTCGGGACCTGCAACACCTTTAAACAATGGCCTAAAACTCGGTATCGCGGCGTTTGGTCTTGGTGAAAAAACATCAAATTCCTTATCTGTGACGATCGATTCGCTTGTCGACTCACCCAGTACCGTTTCACTTATTTGGGTAAAATCATAGTCTCTGCCTAAAACGAGTGTTTTTTGAATTTCTGTTATATTGGCATATAGTGATTTGATAAAAGTCGATCTACCATCACCATCAATAATTTCTAAATTAAAACCGTCTTCTTGCTTTGGAATCTTACTTAAGTAATGCAGTGGCAACAACCAATCTCCATCCTTGATCAATGTCGATATTTTTTCATTATCAAAGAAGCGGGCAATGATAATCCCTGTTTGTGGTTTATTACCGTTTTTTTCTACTAGTTTTCCCCAAAGTGGTGTTAATTTTTGAGCGTTTAATCCTTGATTTGTTACCAGTTTGACAGTGACAAATTCATCCGAGGAATTATCGGAAATTGGTTGAAAAAAATATTCATGGTCCTCTAAATTTCTCAGATTAAAATAATGACAATACTTATCCGTTGGCTTCTCTTTTAAATCCCTATCATCATATACGGTTTCTTTCATGGTATCTTCGTTTAAGCCATATACTAAATGTAGTGATTTTTTCTGTGGGTGACAAACAATTACAGAGGCTGAACTGCCCGATACATTAGTTATCTCAATTCTTGCCGGTGATATCGGTTTATTCAAAGTTGTAGTCTTTTTTGTATTTCTACCGAAATACAATACCGCAACCAATATAAAGACGGCAATTAATCCCAAAGCAACAGGTGCCGGTATTTTCTTTTCTTGGTGATAAAACTTATCGTACATAATTATTTTTTGTTTAATACTTCGTCAAAGACGTTAATTTTAATATCAACATTGATGGGTTTCAGATATTCAATTTTTGCCGCATCCACCTTCCGGGTATTTATCACATGGTTGATATCAGCTACAATCCACGCAATTAATGTTAAAAAAATTGTTAATGATATGATTAGTAATTCTTTTTGTTTCATATTATCAAATCATCGGAAATAACCGCTGATGTTTACTGTCGTCAAAAGACCGCTACTTGCGCTTGACACCTCATCTTCGATCGTGGCTATGGAAATTTTATTTATCGTTTTCAAACGGCGTTGATCCATAATCTGCTTTGTAAAATTCACAACAGAAGAATACTCTCCTTTAATCTTCATGTTTATTTTCACATCGGGTAAAGTCTTATTCGTTTCCGAAGAAATTAATTTCACATGATCGACGGTTATTAGTTCAACTGTCAAACCATTACCTACAGCTGACGAAATAAGATGTGTCAACATTTCATCCGTTGAGGGTTTAAGCGGAATTGCCTCATCCAGTAAATATTTCCGATCGCGTGACAACTCCAAGTTGGACTGAATATCAAGCAATTTCATGATATTGTTTTCATATACAGCATTGACTTTTTTTAAATCTTCAGCTTCTCGTCTCAGCGAAAATGCAATCGATAAAGCCGGTTTAACGGCAAAATACATAAAAAACGATGCGGTAAACAAAAACATTATGACATATGTATAATCAATAATTTCTTTTTTGCCCAACAGTGCTTTAATTAATGCTTTTCTATCCATATTTATATGTCTATTTTTAAAGAAAATGATAAGCCATTTGATTCTCGCGTGACCGAATCTAAAATGACTGTCTTAAACCGTTTATCCGCTTTAATTTTCTCTATGAATATTCTGATAATATCAGGATTATTAGCCACGCCGTCAAGTCTGATTTGTTTATCGTCAACGGTCGTTTTATTCAGAATTATATCCTGGGGGATCATAGACATCAGATAATCAAAAACCTGCATAAACTGCTTCTGCCGATTAAGAATATTTTCCGTATCATTTAACTTTCCATTCATCTCTTTAGCTTCAGTCAGTAACGACGTAGTAACCCGGAAAATTTCCTCTTTCTGGGAAATGTTTTCTTTGAGATCAATAATTTCCTGATCAAGCTGAAACCGGAAAAAAAATACTCCTATAACGACAATTTGCGTCAATACAATAATGTACCTTAGGTAATGCAGTGCAAAATAGACCAATTTATCGACAAAATCTTCTTTTCTTTTTGTAACTAAATTAATCCGGTATTTCTTCATTTAGTCTTTTTGGTAATCTGTGATTTGAGACGCGCTGCTTTATTAACATGAATAATCCCTTTTTTAACTGCTTTGTCTATAGATGAAATAGCTTTTTTGACTATCTCCGGCTTTTTATCAACTTTTGCTTGTTTTAACAGATCCTTATAATTTTTTTTATAGATAAGATTTAAGACCGATCTTTTTTTATCCTGTTTTAATTTTTTTTTGGCTGACTTTATTAATGGCACAAAAATCACCTCCTTTATATCTCAAGTTTATCAAAAAAACGTCTGCATTATACAACAATATTAGCTATAATCTAGTTAAGTCAGACAGGATTTGCTATGGAAAGAATTTTAAATACAACTAAAAAAATAATCCTTCACCGGCAACAGGATATTCTCTCATCGACAATTATCATTTCGGCCATGTTCATAATTTCCCGATTTTTCGGTATTTTACGTTACCGGATTTTTTTCAGCTTTTTCACCAAAGAGGAGTTTGGACTCTTCTCAATCGCATTCAGGATTCCTGACTTCGTATTTGAAATATTGATTACCGGAGCATTAAGCGCTGCTTTTATCCCGCTTTTTATAAAAAACAAAAACAATGAAGAAAAGCTGGCGGATACTGTTTCAACTATATCCAATTTCATTATTTTCTGCCTAATTTCACTTATCATTGTTCTTTATATACTCCTTGGTCCAATCATCAGATTTATGACTCCGACACTACCGGTTAAAGAATTAAATCTGGTTATTTCGATGTCAAAAATATTATTGATTTCACAATTACCTTTTTTGGTTTTGGGAAGCCTTTTGTCCGGTATCGCTCAAGCAAATAAAATCTTTATCCTGACGGCAATAGCTCCCGCACTTTATAGCCTTGGAGTCATTACCGGTACGATTCTTTTTTCATCATCATTAGGACTTTTTGGACCGGTATTTGGTGCGGTTATCGGTGCTACACTCTTTCTCCTTATACAATTACCGATAATAATTGTCTTGAAAGTCAAGTATCAGCCTTTTAAATTTGATGTCAAAGTATTAATTGAATTTATTAATTTATTTATACCCAGACTTTTAACCGTCATTACAACTCAAATCGATCTGACGATTGACCTGTTTTTGGCTGTGATAACCCTGGGGGTTGGTGCATTTGCGATATTCGACATTGCCCAGCAGTTTCAGTTTGTACCGATTACTTTTATAGGAATTGCATTTGCCCAAGCCGCGCTGCCGTATCTATCTGATTTGTATTCCGAAAAAAAAATTGATGAATATAAAAGAATCTTTGTCAATTCAATTCTGCAACTCATGTATCTCATTGTTCCTATTTCCCTAATGCTGATTATTATGCGGACACCGATAATTCGTCTTTTTTACGGTGGTCATAAATTTGATTGGGAAGGTACAGTCCAAACAGCC
>Ga0209343_10010025_pt1 | contig 10847 bp, 9 predicted proteins | sample RifCSPlowO2_02_FD_184026 | JGI IMG/M metagenome (GOLD analysis project Ga0209343, IMG submission 184026) | Groundwater microbial communities from Rifle, Colorado - Rifle CSP2_plank lowO2_0.2 (SPAdes) (version 2) | ecosystem: Environmental > Aquatic > Deep subsurface > Groundwater | place: Rifle...
ACATATCCATGTGAGGCGCGCACCGTAAAAGCTGACCATACTGCCAGCGCATGCAGTGGTCTCGTGCGGTGTCGATTTTAAAACAAGGAAGCCTTGGGAAACCTTCGGGGCGAATTTATTCACATTTTTAATCAACACCCATTATGCGCCGCCGAGCAGGCAGACAGTCAGGCAGGTTCAGTCGAAGCGCGCTTGTCCGCGCAACGTCGCAGTTGATCCTGATGGGCATTTGCAGTCCGTTCGTTTCATAACCAATACGCAAGGGAGTATAAAAATGAATCACCAATTGATACCGAGGGCCGCGGTCGGCCTTATTCTGGCAGCCGTGCTGGCTGCTTGTGGCGGCGGTTCGACCACAACAGGGGGCGACAGTACGGCGCCTGCCACATCAACCACGTTAAGCGGCACGGCAGCCACGGGCGCGCCGTTTGCCGGCGCGGATGTCAGTATCATCGACAGAACCGGTGCGGTTGTCGGCACAGGCAAGACGCTGGCGGATGGCAGCTATAGCATCACGCTGAACGCCGGCGCTGCCGCACCCTTCGTGCTGCGGGCTGTCAGGGATGACCTGACCCTGGTCAGCATGGCAGCCGATACGACCAACACGACGGTCAACATTACGCCGATCACCAACCTGATCGCATCGCGCCTGACGACGTCGGGCGATCCGGCCAAGCTGGCCGCGGAAATGCAGGCCGATCCGACCCTGCTCTCCAGCGTCAAGGTAAACGCGAAGGTCGATGAGATCGTTGCGATGCTCAAGCCGCTGCTGGATGCAATCGGCGCTGCCGCCAATCCATTGACCGGCAAGTTCGCCGCCGACGGCACCGGCAGCGATCGCGTGCTGGATTCGCTGTCGATCAAGATCACGCCGGAAAGCGCGAGCACGACCAATATAGAAGTCTCCATCAGGCAAGCCACGACTGACGGCGTCCAACCGCAACCGGTGCAGTTTTCCAACGCCAGCGCAACGATCACGGCCTTGCCGGCTGTAAACGTGGCCGACCTGGTCAAGCCGGGTACTACACCGCTGATTGCCGCGCTTCTGGCCAAGATGAATTCATGCTATGCGCTGGCCGCGGCTGATCGGGTTAATACCCCCGACACCAACAACGTGGCCGCCGGCGACATCAAGGCAACCGCTTGCAAGGAGATGTTCTACAACAATGATCCATCGACCTTCAAGAACAATGGACGCGTCGTTGGCAGCAGTAGCGCGTTTTCCAGTATTTTCCGCAGCACCGGCAACAACCTGGTCTTCGATCGCGGCACCTATGAATTCACCCGCTCCAACGGCGATATCGTGGTCGGCTACCGCAGCACGGACTCGTCCGGCAATGAGACCACTGATAGTTTTGCGGTCCGTCCCGACAATCTCGCAACGCCGACAAAACTGCAGCAAATAGGCAACCAGTACGACTACGATGGCGGTATCAAACCGTATCACCAGTTGCGCACATTCGTGAATCAGCCTGCATCGGATTACTACAGTACCGGCTATGTCCCGGCGGTAAGCAACACCTTGAACGGTAGTAACAACCCGATCTTCGGCAAAGTCGTTGTCACAACACCGAGAGGCGGCACCTTGGTGCTCAAGCCAAAAACCGGGTTCAATATGCTGCAACTGGTAAAGGCCGCGGGCACCCCGCAGGAAGTCGTAAGCGGCAGCAGCTTTTTGCGTCTGCGCAGCGTGTACGTCAGTGCCGACAAGGCCGGCCAGGATCCGGCGGACGCCGACACCAAGCTGTTCTTCTCTTTCCAGAAATTTGCCGATGCGGAAATTACCGGTTTTGCGCAGCAAGGCGTATGGAAGTTTGACTACTATCTGGCCGCCAATGCCGGAGCCACGCCGGATGCCACGCAACATTACCGCACCCGGGCTCGTGCATTGTCGATCGGCGAGCTGAAGCAGCAGGCGTTCGCAAACCTGACGCCGTCGCTTGTGACCGATCTGGTTGCGGAAAGCTCGGCCAACGGCTACTTTGCCGCGCCGCTTGCCCCCGATTCCGTGAACCTGGATTGGGTTGTCGGCACCGGTGCGCTTGCGCCGACCGGCCTCACGGTGTGGGGATTTCGCAGCGGCATCGGATTCAATGACAGCGTGACGGTCAAATCGACTGCCCGGACCGGGACCATCCTGTGCGTGAAGAAGAGCAACGCCGATGTGCATTGCACGGGTTCTGTCGTCAATGCGGCCAGCAGTTATGCATCCGGAAGCCAGTTGAACGGCATGCATCTGTTCGCACGTGACCCGAGCGGCCGAGAGTACGCGCATTTCTACGCGACCTATTCGATCGGCGCCGGTTCCGACTGATAGGTTTGTAACGGAAAAAGCCCGCCGAATCGAACGATTCGGCGGGCTTTTTTACGACTTGAAACCATCCGCAAGAACCGGCAACCACAAGCTTCCGATGCACGGTCGTTCCGAGGGGCGTGGCATTGAGAAATCTAGCACTTACCGCTTGGGAAGCTGCTCGCGCATTGCGGCACGGGCGGCTTTGACATGCTTTCGCACGGCTTGAACAAGCTCGTTGAGGGCCGGGTCTTCGATCGGTTCTTGTATCCGGACCGTGCGCTTCCTCGGTCCGTCATCAATCGTCAACGTGTACTGACGATAATCTGCCGCCCCTTTCGCCGGTGTGCCGACCGTAGCGGGCAGATCGAAGAAGTTGGCGTGCTCAATCAGTTGCCTTAGCTGGTCAGCCGCGCCCGCTTCCATACTATCCACGTCAATGGAAACCGGTTTGGCCAAACCAGGAAAATAGGCAACTCCGCCTTCTTCGCTCATTTCAACTTGCATAAACGGCATACCTCCAAGAATCAGACGGCGATACCAACTTCCGCCCAGCCATCGGCGACGGCCTGATGTTCCGTACTGCCGACACCGAATTGTCGAGCCGCAACGTCGTGCGTGATGCGGGCGAAACGCTGGAATCCTGTATTCGGCCTCACACGCGAGTCGCGCAACGCATCGTACCAAATACGACCTGCCTTATCCCATGCATACCCGCCGATCCGGGTCGCGATCAGGTAGAACGCGTGGTTGGGAATGCCGGAGTTGATGTGCACGCCGCCGTTATCGGAGAAGGTGTTGACGAAGTCCTGCATATGCTTCGGTTGCGGATCCTTGCCCAACAGCGGATCGTCGAACGCCGAGCCGGGATCTTTCATCGAGCGCAACGCGACACCTTGAATGCCGCGTGCCAGAAGTCCGTCGCCAATGAGCCAGTTGGCATCGTTGGCGGTTTGCTTTCCTGCAAACTGCTTGATCAACGATCCGAACACATCCGACATCGATTCGTTCAGCGCGCCGGACTGGTTGAAATATTGCAGTTGCGATTCGTCTTCCGTGACGCCATGGGCCAGTTCGTGACCGATGATATCCAATGAAATCGTGAAGCGATTGAAGATCTCGCCATCGCCATCTCCGAACACCATTTGTTCCGAATTCCAGAACGCATTGTTGTAATCCTGGCCAAAATGAACGGTGGCAATGAGCGCCATGCCGGAATCGTCAATTGAGTTGCGCTCAAACTTTTCGGCAAAAAAATCGAAGGTGGCGCCCAGTCCGTCATAGGCCTCGTCCGTGGCTTGATCGCCAGTCGCACTCTGGCCTTCGGCGCGGGCAACGTCTCCGGGAAGGGTTTGCGAATGATTGGCAGTGTAAACAGTCCGCGCTTTCATCGGGCCCGGTGTTGGGGTCGGCGTCGGTGCAGGGTGCCCGGTCGCCCGCCGAGCCGCTTGATTGGCAAGTCTTAGAGCACGGAACGTGTTATCGACGGACTTGGTTTGCATCGCCGCCGAGCGCTGTTTTGCAGATCCTTTCTGGACGATTTCGTCCAGAACATAGGGAGGAACGATGCAGAAAATAGGGTTTCGATGATGCGTATGACGACACATGATGGGCCTCCTGATAGAGCGATCGCACCCCTTTGTCGCATCCCTGCTTGTTTGGCTAAATTTGTTAAATTATTTAACTCAGGCTAGTCGCTTTTGGGCGCTAATGGTGAACTGGATTTTTTAAGTTTGCGCCAGATCAATTGGATTGTTTGGAATAAAACCCGGCTCGGCGGCGTGTGCGTCGAGCGTATTGCTTGGCGGATTGCAGGCCTTGTCGTTCGGAACGGACGGCCGGTTTTTTATGGATCAGGCCTTCCGGGAAATGAGGTGGGGTGATCGATCGGGAATGATCCGATATCTGCGCGGGTCACAGCCGCGTGCTTTGCCGGTTAAGCTACGATCACCATTGAAATGCAGCCGGCGCGAACCGGTCGAAACCGGAACGGGTCTGTATGCGTCGGCCGCAAGTGGATCTGCCGGAGGCCTTCGGACCTCCGTGAGAGCGAACGGGAAAACGACCCGCGCGCCTCGTGTGATGGATATGGATTGGTGCCGGCCCTCGGCCTCGAACCGAGAAGCTCCTGTTTCTAAGACAGGAAGGTATGCCAATTCCCTTCAGACCGGCGAAATATCCCGGTTGCCTTCCGGGGACATGCACACAAACGTTCGGTGTTGCATGACGGCTTCCATGCACCGGAGTCCTCCCGGTGGCAAATTCGCATCTCTTCCGCGAACCCTATCTGGGAACTGCAGTCGAGCATGTGAGAGTGCGGCGCATGTTGAATATTCTGGTGTTGAAAAATACGTTGTCATTCCGAAGAGCGTCGCGACAGGCGCGATAAATCTGGTCGGTGCGGGGTGAATCGAACACCCGAAAACCTGCTCCCAAAGCAGGCGACCTACCACTGGACTACACACCGTAAAACGGTACAGCGCACACCGGTCGCCCCGGTGTCGTTCGCAAGGCAGTGAGGTGCAAGGCGAGCGGGCAATTTCGCGCTGTAAGCTGGACCCACCTGATGGGTTCGAACCATCGGCCCTCGGATTCGTAATCCGGCGCTCTTCCATCTGAGCTAAGGTGAGAAAATCAAAAACAAATTCTGGCGAGCCCTGAAGGAATCGAACCTCCGGCCGTTCGGCTAACGGAGCAGTCGCTTGCAAGCGACTGCCGTTACGCAAGCGAGCAGCATGCTGCTCGAATTCCCTGCTTCACCATCCGGATTTGGAATCCGGTGTTCTGCCAACTGAACTAAGGACTCATGCAACCACATCCATCCAGCCAAACAGCCTTAAGGCAAGGCGTCCCAATCAGAGGGTCCTTGCAGTAAGAATTGCTTTCGCGGCAGCCGCAACAACTGTTGTCCGCGAGAGCCTGAGCGCATGGTTGTCCAATGTTGCGGCATCGGACCAAAAGGCTGCTTGGCTGGATAGATGAAACGAAACTGGCAGGAGATGCAGGAGTCGCCTACATTCCGCAGGCCGCGGATTGGCTTGCAAGCCAATCCCTTCGAATCCCGTAGGCGTGCATGCACGCATACCCAACGAGATTCGAACCTGCGACACCATGAATCAAAGTCATGTGCTCTACCGCCTGAGCTCATCTCCAACTGACAAACGTGTCAGTCTCTCAGGCGCGGCCTGCGCATCTTGAAATGGCGCTGACATCATCAGAAATTGGATGCCCAAAAGCCATTCTTTGCAAAAAATGCCTTTCAGGATGTCGCTATCCCTGGCTGAGCCATGCACTTCTAAAAAGCGCTTTTTGTAATGGAGCGGAAAACGAGGTTCGAACTCGTGGCCTTGACCTTGGCAAGATCGTGCTCTACCAACTGAGCTATTTCCGCACCGACTCTGCCTACACTGGCAAGCATCGTGAGGGATGCTTGCCGATACAGGCGAAGTCTTGAAACTTATCCAAATTGTTAAAGATCATTCGTCGGGTTCCGGTGTTGTCCGGACGACGGCCTCAAAACCGAGAGGACTTCCCTGCTAGTGGTCTGCTTGTTCATTTGTTCCGGCCAAACAAAAAGCCCGGAGTCCTTTCGGAGCATCCGGGCTTTTGGCCTTGACCTTTCGGTTTGTCGCTAGGGTTTATCCATTTGCGACAAGGGGAATTCCCCCTCGGATGCGATAACTGCGTTTCCAATCTGACCCATAAGAACCGGTTGCGGGTAGTGCCGGATTGGCTTCGTGATGCTTATTCAAAAAGACGGATGCGGACCACAAGGCAAGCACGCGGCGCGCAAAGAATGCGACGGCTTGTGCAGCCTTCATCGCTCTTTCCTGTTTGCCGATTGCAGTCGCCATTTCCTGCTCCTTGGTGTGAGCCGTGCAGAGCAGTGCACCTGGCAATGACAGAGCAAACGCTTTGCGTTCTTTCTGAGTCATCTGCCGTTGCGTCTGTTTTTGCACAATTGCTCCGTACTTGAAAATTTGTTCCCTGAGGAACGATGAATGGATTGTTGCATAACAAAAAATCAAAATCAACCATCTGATGGATATTTTTTCCTTCAAATGATGTTTTTTTGCATCAGATGGAGAAATTCGGTACTATTCGACTTGTCGTAGTGAGGTACGACTTATGAATAAAACCATCCAGAATCCACATCCGAATCCATCGCCGCTTGCCGATCGCTACGTCGTGCTGCATGTCCGCGCGCTCATGGCCGATCGCAACGTCCGCTCGGTCGCAGCGTTGCAACGCATGCTGATCGCGGCAGGCGTCGACATCTCCAACCAGCAGCTGAACCGCATCGTCGATAACCGGGCAACCCTTCTCAATCTGACTGTCATCAACGGACTGTTGAAGGTGCTGCAGTGCTCGGTGCATGAATTGTTCGGCGAAATTGCGGTGCCCAAACCATCGCGCCAGGCCTGAACCCCGCACTGACATCGCCCATTACGTCGCAGCAATTACACAAGTACTGATTTCGCGGCTTTCTTCAAACGAAATTCCGACCGGCAGAAATTGCCCGATCACCGCGGCGTTCGTCGTCGCATGCTTTGACACCCGATCCGTGCTGAAACGGCCACTGCCTGCCAACGCCATCGGAAGCATGACCTGATCGGCCAGGTGCTCGCCCAATGCCGCTCCCGACGCGAGGTAATGGCGCACTTGCTGGGTTGCGTGCTTTGCGACTGCTTCCGCGCGCACCATCTTCTCACCGAATGCACAAAATACTTCCGTCACATGTTCATGCTCCAATGTCACCAGCAACGCATTGCCCGGACCCTGGTCTCCGGACAAACCCCGCACCAGCAGTTGTGATTCATCCCAGCCCATGCTGGTGCCGATGCATTCCAGTTCGCGCTTCGCCACATTGGCAGGAACGCCGGCAATGAAGCTTTCGGCATAGGCCGACAACCGTTTTCCCGGCGTCATCATTTCAATGGCCTGCAATTGCTTGCACGGCTCGATCCTTGCAATCACTTCGCCTCCGCCGGCAGGATAAAAGCCAAAGCGGTTCAACTGAATATCGATCGTCGCCCCCATATCGGCCAGCACCCTCGCGTAAGCACGCTGCAAGAACTGTGCAGGCGGCGCCATTGGATTATGCGTGCCGCCTGTGACCTGAATTACCGAAGGCGTATCCGCGTACAGCAATGCAGGCAGCAATGTCTGCAGCACCAGCGTGCAGCTGCCGGCGGTGCCGATGGCGAATTTGTATTCGCCGCCCTTGATTTTTTTCGGCACGAACTCCAGCGTTTGCGATCCGACCGACGTCTCTCCGATTTCAGCGCCGCACACTTGCGCAGCCGCTTGCACCGCAACCAGGTGCTGACGCATCAATCCCGGCTTCGGGCGATTCGCGCGAATGTTGGCGATGCGAAACGGCTGACCGGTAATCATCGACAGCGTTAATGCCGTCCGTAAAATCTGGCCGCCGCCCTCGCCTGTTGCTCCGTCTAGTTCAATCATTTTCTTCTTTTCATTATCTTTTTATCGTCATGTTCGCGGCCGAAGCCGCAATCATGGCCGCATAGTTAGGGCCCGCGCAGGAATAAGCGCGAACTATCCCTTGACGCACACCACCTGTTTCAAGGTATGCACCACTTCCACCAGATCGCGCTGCGCCAGCATCACCGCGTCGATATCCTTGTATGCCATCGGAATCTCATCGATCACGTTGGCATCCTTGCGGCATTCGACGCCTTGCGTCGCCTTGATCTGATCGTCGATCGTGAAGCGCTTCTTGGCCTCGGTCCGGCTCATGGTACGTCCGGCGCCATGGCTGCAGCTATGGAAACTATCGGCATTGCCTTTTCCGCGCACGATAAAGCTTTTCGCTCCCATCGAACCAGGAATAATTCCCAACTCGCCTTCGCGCGCCGATACGGCGCCCTTGCGCGTCACCAGCACATCCTTGCCGAAATGCGATTCCTTCTGCACGTAGTTATGGTGACAGTTCACTGCTTCCACATGCGTTTCGAACGGCTTGCGAATCACGGTGCGAACCGCTGCAATCAGGTTCTGCATCATCACTTCACGGTTCATGCGCGCAAATTTCTGCGCCCAGCTTACCGCCTCGACATAGTCGTCGTAATGCTGCGTACCTTCCGGCAAATATGCCAGGTCTTGATCCGGCAAGTTGATGAAATGCGTGCGCATATCCTGTTTTGCCAGCTCAATGAAGTGCGAGCCGATCGCATTGCCTACGCCGCGCGAGCCCGAATGCAGCATGAACCACACTGCGTTCGTTTCATCCAGGCAGACTTCGATGAAGTGGTTGCCCGAACCCAGGGTTCCCAAATGCCGGTAGTTGTTGGTGTTCTTCAACTTCGGCGTCTTCAGGCAAACCACATCGAACTCGTCTTTCAATTGCGCCCATGCGGCATCGACCGGCGTCGGCGGCGTTTCCCACGAGCCTTTATCGCGTCCTTTGAAGCTGCGCGTCTTCGGCGACATTCCATGTGGAATCGCTTTCTCGATGGCGCTGCGCAACGGTCCCAGATTATCCGGCAGATCGTTGGCGCTCAGCGTGGTTTTCGCGGCCATCATGCCGCAGCCGATATCCACCCCGACCGCGGCAGGAATGACCGCACCCAAGGTGGGGATCACGCTGCCGATGGTCGAACCTTTGCCGACGTGCACGTCCGGCATCACGGCGATGTGCTTGTAGATGAATGGCATCTTCGCGGTGTTGCTCAACTGCTGTTTGGCTTCGGCTTCCACGGGCACGCCCTTGGTCCACATCTTGATATGGCTACCGCCTTCGACATTCAGTACATCGTATTCTTCGTGCTTCATGATTTTCTCTTCATAAAATCGGGTGGCGACAAAATTTGGTAAAACGATGCGCGGTCGCCCGCACGGTGCTCTTCCAGTTAAGCTACGGTGGCGTTGACTCGCCACCGGCAGGATTCGAACCCGCACCTCCTCATTCGTAGTGATGTAGTTTTACCGGCATTCGCCAAAATTTTTCAGTTATCCATTCGCTTTCTTTCAAGGCCGCCCAGATGAACACGCCTGGCTTGGGCCTTTCGTTCTTGTTCCTTCTTGCGACAGGGGCGACAGCGAACTGCTGTGCTGTTGATGTTTCCGTGCGCATTTTCATACCACCACTTCTGTTGCTTGGCAGTCCAGATTTGAGCCGCCCCACAATCACGACATACAAATGCACGATCCATGTAAAACAACGGCAGCAATCCGTAAGTATTGTTATGCGCAAGCTGCACAGGATCGACCAGAACGGATCCGGCCGGCCGCGGCAATTTAAACACACTGGTGCGCGCCTGCAACCGGATGCGCTCACGACGGTTGGCCATGATTTCTTTTCGACGCTGCTTTCCGCTCATCATGCTACTACCCTGCTTTTCCCTGTTCAAACACACGGCAACAAAATTGAAAGAAACGTAACTCCCATTACTCTACCCACTGAGCTACGATCGCTTTCGCCATCGCCCGGATTCGAACCGGGGACATATGTAATTTCTTTCGGCATTTGCCGCTAAACTTATAACCACCATACAACAGCACGACAAGATTCGAAAAGGGTAGGGATTTGAACCCCGGAGCATCCATCCTGAGATGGATGCTTACAACCGATGTAGTCTTTCCGGCATTCGTGCAAAACTTGATAGACAAGTCAAACCCCGACAAGTGTCGACAAAACATTCCGCCAAACCTGTTCCGCCTGGCAGGCCGGATTCGAACCGGCTTTTCCAAATGTAGTTTTATCCGCATTCGGGACACAACTCAATTGGGCAACAGTATGACAAGGGGTCGATGTGATGCGACATTTGGAGGATGTAATCACATCGGCATTCCTACTGCGCCCAAAACCTGTACTTCCTACTCTGATAATCCAGCTCATATTGGTTCCTTCCTCCTGACCCTCTCCCGCGAACGGAAGAGGGATCAAACAACGATCGATTGAATTTCTCCAACCCAATGTGCGGCGCCCAACTGGCCGGCGGCATACGCTGCAACGATCTTGAATACATCGTCCGAGAAGCCGCCGATATTCAGCACGTCTTCTCGTTCGACAGCCTGCACCGTCCCGTAAGGCATCAAGTCGATACACGCCAGCTTCGCGTTCGGGTTGCGTTGCTTGAACACTGCCCACTCACACATGGTGGCGGTCGCTCCGCGACGGGTCGCATCTATCCACGACTCGTTATCCGAAACAAACAGCACCAGATCGGCATGCGCCTTTTGCTTGTTCAACTGCGCCAGCGGCGCGCTGCAATTGGTTCCTCCGCCACCGATGGCCGCCAGTTTTTCCGCATTCGTCATCACCGTATCGCGCGGATTCAACTCGCAACGCACCACATCGTTTTCGAACGGCAGCACCAACGTGTCCGGATTCTTGCGCAACATTGCCGCGGCAACCAGCGCCGCAACATCAATGCAACGGATTGCCGATGTCGCCGAACCACGGTAACCGGTAACGGCAGACTTCATCGAACCCGATACGTCTGGACACACCACCACTTTTCCGGTGATCTGCGGCACATTTGCCAATGCAATTTCCAACGCATCCTGCAACGCTGCACGGATCGCCAAT
>Ga0209343_10010028_pt1 | contig 10845 bp, 7 predicted proteins | sample RifCSPlowO2_02_FD_184026 | JGI IMG/M metagenome (GOLD analysis project Ga0209343, IMG submission 184026) | Groundwater microbial communities from Rifle, Colorado - Rifle CSP2_plank lowO2_0.2 (SPAdes) (version 2) | ecosystem: Environmental > Aquatic > Deep subsurface > Groundwater | place: Rifle...
AAGTATACACTCTCTGGGTCTTGCAATGCTCCCACGCCGAGATCCGATAGTCTTGGTTGGTCCTCGATTAGAAATGCTAAGTTAGAACCTAAGAACAATATGGTTTTATCGGGAAGCCCCAGGCCATAAAACAGACCGAAGCCAGCCGCGTGCAGAGCGCGAAGATAACTCACATCCACAAAATCTTCTACGACGACCGCTATTGTGGGAGGCGTCTCAAAGGAGAGAGATTCCCGTAAGGCGTTGAATAGTTGGGAAGGAAGCGGTCGCTTTAGATAAACGGTCACTTCCTGCGCCGATGTGATTTTCCTGATCAACTCTCCGAGACTAACCCGATTTGACCGGTAAGAACCTTTCGAGATCTCCTCGGCTGATAAACCATCCCGCCGCGAATTGTGCACCAGCTCCTGTCTCATTTCATTGTTGAAGACACCTGGCTTGCCAACTAAAAACTCCATGGTGACGCGCCAAGCTTGCGCTTCAGACGAGGTGATCTCATCGCTAAACCGGTGATCCTGCTTGCGGATAAATTCATCGATCGTGTTCCTCAGAGACTGAACCTTGTCAAACTGCGACCGTGCGAGAAGCGGAAAATTCGCATGGTCAGAAAAACAATGCTCCTCGCGAAAAAAATGCGGCAGGCAAATTCCGGCGGAGGCCCGGTAGGCCGATAGGAATTGTTCCTCCTTGAGGAAATCCGCAAGTTCTCTTAAGTAATGGAACTCGGCTTGGGCGACACGCGTGCAGACGGGGCAGCCTTTGCTCTTCATCCGGGAAAACAATCGGTGGGATGTTTTCTTGAACCAAAGTTTCCATACCTGCTTGTTATGATTTCTCTCCAGCATGGCATGGGTCAAATGATCGAATTTTCTCAAAAGATCTGAGGCAACAATGGAAAACCCTACTGCCGGCGCGCAGATACTCGGCAGGGCGGGAATCTGCCAGGTGTGCCAGCTGCAAAATCCGAAGGAATCCATCAAGCCGAGCCTCGTGGGCACATCCAATACCCGTTCATACATCAGGCTGTCGAGATATCGGCGACTGTCCTCCACGACCCGGTGGCAGATCGGACAGCCGGGCTTCTTGAGTGCTTCCAAAAACACGAAGTAGCTGCGATCTTTGTTCATGTCACCGCCACAGTGATCATGTTCTACTGAAGTTACGGTGTTTCGCGCGCCGCCAATTTGAATGCCGTGAACGCTGGGAAAATCACCTGGATTCACTTCTAACGAAGAGGAATACGGGGACGGAAGCAAGTTGCGCCGCAACCGAAAACAAAATCAGATAGGGGATTGAGACGTCATAAAGAAATCCCATCAGCGCGCTGCCCAGGAACCAGAGCAGGCCGTAACCAGCATTGAAAATCCCATAGGCAGAGGCGCGCCGGTTTATCGGAACCATCTCGGCGATGGCGGCTCTCATGATGGACTCCTGCGCGCCCATGCCGACGCCCCACAGCCCCATGCCGACAAGAGCAAGATAAAATCCTCCTAATAAGACCAACGGCGCAAAAAAGGCTGAGACGAAGGCAACCGTAATCAAAATGGAAAAGCCGATTCGGTCAAATAGATAGCCGAATAGAAGGGCGGCGAGGGCATCCACCCCCATAGCCACGGCGTAGAAGACAGGAATCCAATTATCAGAGACAACAGAAGCTTTTTCGAAATGATAAGCGATCAGCGGAAAATCGACATAGCCCGCTCCGACCAGTGACGCGGCAACAAGATAGAGCCAGAATTTTCGCGAAAAGCCCTTCGTCTCCAACTCAGGAAATATCGTCTCCAAATCTCGGGGACGAGGATAAAGCAGTCGCGCCGCTAGAAGCACCGACAATGCCAGGAGCGCCGGCACGAGCAGGACAGCGAAGCCGGTCTGATAACTTCCCTTGGAATAAAGAACAGCGGTAACGATGAGAGGGCCGAGCACCGCGCCAATTTGATCCAATGCTTCGTGTATTCCAAAGCCCCACCCTCGCCCCATCTCTTGGGTGGCATGGGAAAGCATCGCATCGCGGGGCGGATTGCGGATCGCTTTTCCCGCCCGCTCCGCGATCATGAGGAGAGCGGCCAGTGGCCAGCTTCCCGCCAGCGCCAGGAGGGGCACAGCCAGCATATTTATGACATAGCCCACCAGAGTGATCGGCCAGTACCGTCCCGTCCGGTCGCTGATATATCCTGAGACAAGACGCAGACCGTAACCGACCAGCTCTCCGAATCCGGCAACAACTCCGACAATCGTCCCGGTTGCTCCAAGAACCGCAAGATAGGGCCCGGTGATGCTCCGGGCTCCCTCGTAGGTCATGTCAGCGAAAAGGCTTACCACGCCGATTAGGACGACAAACTTCAAGGCAGACTGTTTGGAAAGGTTTGAGCTGCCGGCCATTGACTCAAGTTCCTTGCGAATCGGCAAACCTATTGAGAGCGCCTTCTATGCTCATCAACTCGGCGGCGCTGGCCTCCAGGCGTCGAATCTCGGGCTGCACCGTAGCCTCGTCTTGCGCGCGTCGCCGGTGCGCCGCGCGCATGGCTCCGCGGGTCGCTTCGGAAGTCTCTTTGAGCCGTTCGTCGAGCGCCGAAGAGAAATGACGAAAGACATCGTCGAGGTTCCGAAGCGTGGCCCAGCGGATGTTTTCAACATTGCGCACGACAAGCGTATCGATATCCTCAGTCAGCCGCTTTCTGAGCCGTCTTTGACGAAGGGCGAAAGGCAGGAGGTGATCGACCAACCCTTCCGGAAGGGAACCGATCGAGGTGCTCCAATTTTGCGTGACCCAGTACGGCTTATGGGTTCGCTCAATTGCCCGGGAACCATCTGGGACCGGGTAGGGAATCTCAAAAAGCTCCGTTGCGGTGCGACGAATGATCTCAATCAGGTCGTCCGCGCGATCTTGATAGCGTTGCAGGGTTTCACGCATGCGACGCTCCGTTGCCTCCGACAGGGATCCGAGTTCGGTTTCGAACAAGAGCGGAATCTCCTCCGCGAGGCGGTCTTGCAATCGTTGCTTCACAATTTCGGCTTTATCGGCCGTATTGACAACCTCACGCGCGACCCCCTCCAGTCTGCCAAAGGCCCGGCGCCTTATTTCTTCCGCCTGCGCTTCGAGAAAATCTACCGTGCGTTGCCGCTCGCCGCTCAGCAGATCTCCCATCGCAAGCCTCTCCCGTTCCACCTCCTTAATCGTTTCCTCGAAGATCCCGATCCGCTTCTCGAGATCCTCCAGCGGGAGCTGGAGCGAGCGGCCTTGCAAGCGGACGCGCATTGTCGCGTCCGCCGCCGTGTCCCGAGCCTTTTTTGCCAGCGCCACCCGGAGAGTCCGAGATTTGCCGCGCACGAAAAAGTTCAGCAAATGATCCTGCAATTCATCGAGACCACTGCTCTTCCAAAGGGTCTGGTCTCCGGAAAGTTTTCCCTGGAGACCCTGCTTGGCGGAGACTGTGAAAATAGGCTCTGTCCCGTTCAAACCACACTCCTCACACAAGACCTTTTTGAAAAAATTCGCGGCATGACGCCGCTCTTCGTCTCCCAGATAGTCGGCCTTGTTCATCACGAAGAAAAGCCGTGCCAATTTAGTTCGGACGGCGTTCAGAAATTCCACCTCCACTTCGGTGACCGGAGGATCGCCCGAAACGACGAAGAGGGCGGCATCGCACTGAGACAGAAATTTCAGGGTAACATCGGTGTTGTGGCGAAAGGTTGAACCGATCCCCGGAGTGTCGATCATCACGACACCCGTGTGGAGAAAAAGCGAGGGGTGCTCTAAATCGGCCGCAGCGACCCCAAGGTTGTTTTTCGGGTTCCGTTCCTCGGTCACATAATTGGCAAGGATGTCTGCCGCTCGGTCACCAGAGAGATCGGCAAACTCCTCGATCCTGCCGTCCAGAAACCGGACGCGAACATGGCGTTTCGGACCGGGATATAAAAACGTTGGAATCGATGTCAGCGGAACGACGGAAGTCGGGAGCAACGGCTCGCCAATCAAAGCGTTGAGCAGCGTGCTTTTACCGCGCTTGAACTGGCCAAGAACAGCAAGGTGAAACCTCTCCGCGGTCAATCGTTCTTCAAGTTCCCTTAGCCGAATGCGGTCTGTGGAAAATAGCTCGCCCAACTCGTCGAACAATTTCAGACCACGGTCCAAGATAGCGAGGAGCCCGTCCGCGCTTAGTTCGGTAGGCGCATAACCCTTACACCCGTCTTCGTTAAAGTCTTGCCTTCCCGGCTTGTGCATAGCTGCGCTGATCGCGTCAACAAACGACCGCCACTCACAAAGGAGACGAGAATCTCGCCTTCGACCCTAGTTCTTCCTCAATCTCAAGCAGCCGATTGTACTTTGCGATCCGTTCGGAACGGCACAGCGAACCGGTTTTGATTTGCCCGGCGTTGACGGCGACCGCTAAATCGGCGATGAACGTATCTTCGGTTTCGCCGGAGCGATGCGAAATCACCACCTTATAATCAGCATCGCGGGCCGTCCGAATCGCTTTCAGGGTTTCGCTCACGGTTCCAATCTGGTTTAGCTTGATGAGAACGGCATTGGCGATTCCCTGGTCGATGCCTTTGCGGATCAACTCCGGGTCCGTGACGAAGATATCGTCACCGACCAGTTGCACTTTCGATCCAACGGACTGCGTCAATTTTGTCCAGCCGCTCCAGTCGTCTTCAGCTAAGCCGTCTTCGATGGAAACGATGGGAAATTCTTTTATCCACGTCGAATATAGGGAAACCATCTCTTCGGAACTTTTTCTGCCGTTTCCGGATTTCTTAAAAACATAGTTGCCATTCTCGTAAAACTCGCTCGCCGCCGGGTCCAAAGCGAGCGCGATTTCAGCTCCGGGTTTGTATCCGGCTCGTTGGATCGCCTCGGTGATCGCGCCCATCGCCTCTTCACCCGAGCGGAGATCGGGCGCGAAGCCGCCTTCATCTCCCACTCCGACCGAGTGACCCTTTTGCTGCAAGATTTCCTTAAGCCGCTGAAAGGTCTCACTCGCCATCCTCAGCGCCTCCGAAAATGACGGAGCTCCGCGCGGAACGATCATGAACTCCTGCATGTCGAGTTTGTTTCCCGCGTGCCTTCCGCCGTTAATGACGTTCATCTGCGGGACGGGCAGAAGACTCGCCTCGTTGCCGCCCAGGTACTGATAAAGCGGAACTCCAGAAGCCAATGCCCCCGCCCTCGCCACCGCCATCGAAACCGCCACGATGGCATTGGCGCCCAACCGGCCTTTGTTACCAGTGCCGTCAAGGTCGATAAGAATCTGATCGATCTTTGCCTGCTGGGTCGGGTCGTGGCCGGCCAGTCTAGGCGTGATCTCATCATGAATGCCGCGGATGACTCGCAACACTCCCTTTCCAAGATAACGTTTGGCATCGCCGTCCCTAAGCTCTACGGCTTCGCGTTTTCCGGTGGAGGCACCGGAAGGGGCCGTAGCCCGACCGATAAGCCCGTTATCCAAAATGACGTCCGCCTGGACGGTCGGAAATCCTCGGGAGTCGAGAACCTCCCGCGCTACAAGTTTCATAATCTTAGTTGTCATTAGCTATGACTCCTTTCAGAAAAAGCTGTTCAGAAACTAGGCTCCGTCGGCATGAAAGATCTAAGGCCGCACGAAAACTCACGATACTGGCTTTGGGGAATATTCAATCCCCACCCTTAATAACCAGCACGGAGCAGTGCGCGTGGTCTACGACCTTGTCCACTGTCGCTCCAAGAAATCTCCTTCTCAATGCGGAGTGAATATTCGTTCCCAAAACAACGAGGTCCGCTTTCAGATCCTCTGCTATTCTCAAGATGACGTCGCCGGGCTTGCCAAATTCTATGTGTGAGTTTGCTGCTAGGCCTCTTTGACTTAGATTGCGAATCGCTTCGTCCATGATTTTTGAATAAAAACTACTAGCCTGTTCCTTGGCTTCATTCACTTCACTTACAGTTTCCGCGTATTCCGGAATCCTACCGACCGCTAGAATATGGATCTCTGCCGGGCCAAGTTTGGCGATTTCTGCAGCCTTCTCGAACGCCAGCTTGGATCCTTCCGAGCCATCATAAGCCAACAAGATTTTCTTAAACATCTTTTTGTCCTCCTTTCGCTTCAAACAGTACTTCACGCTCCCGACCCTTGGGTTCGAAGAAGGCCTGCGCTATCAGTGTCGGGATAATCGCCGTTAAAATCACCGTGACCACGAGGATCGAATATCGCTCTTTGTCGATGATCCCGTGCGTCAGACCGTAAAGCGCGGAGATCGTCCCGAAGGTAAGTCCGGTAGACATCATCAGGTTCAGGTAAACGTTCACTCTCCTGGTAAATTTGAAAGCGACTCCAGCAGGATAGAGGCCAAGGAACTTGGCGAGGGTTTTTGAGAAAAAGAAGAGCAAGACCAGTCCAAGGCTCGCAAAGACGGCCTTCAAGTCAACGAGGCTGCCCGCCTTCAAAAAGTAAAATGGGGTCAACAAAGCAAAGGTTGTAGCCCGCATGCGCCTGATCAGCTCCTTGTTGGCAAGAAAAGTGTCGGCGAGAACCATCCCTACAAGGTACGCGGGCAGCACGCCTTCACTGCCTCCACCAACGGCCAGGTATGCGAGGAGCATGAGAACGAAATAAACATACTTGACCTCGGGTTCGCTCGAGTGGGCATTGACCCTCGTCAGATAGAAGCGGGTGAACTTGGGCAAATAGAATAAGGCAATGATCGTAACGCCAACAAAGATCCAGAACTGCGGACCAAAACTCGTGAAGAGCAACCCCAGGGCTATGACCGTACCGAGATCGGTCACGAAGCAAGCGGCAAGGATGAGCTTGCCAATGGGTTTCTCGTTGAGGCCGCTCTCCAGCATGACGGCGTAAACGACCGCAACCGATGTTGTCGACAAGGCCAAGCCCGCGATTTGAGCGGCGCTTCGATCCCAGCCAAGAAGAAACTGCGCCGCAAACCAGCTTAAAGCAAAGGGCGCGAGAAAACTAAGGAAGCCCAAAACCAGGCTTTCCTTCCAGAATTTTCTTAACGTCTGGCTTTCCAGCTCGGCGCCAGCCAGGAATGTCAGGACAATAGCGCCAAAACTTGCGAGGAAGTTGACCCACTCGCTGATATGCGGGCGATATATGTTTCCCGCGGTGATGCCGACGATGAGTTCGACCAAGGCGACCGAAATCCCGATTCTTAGAGAGATGAGACTTGAAATTAACGCGAGGCCGATCCAGATGAGCGCTTCACTCCAGAGCTGTTCCATGACTCTACCTCCTGAACGAAAGTAGGCGTCATCAGCCCTGGTGGGCGGTTAGAGGAGAACGCCATCTCCGCGAAGCGGTTTCTTTATATCAAGCGCAGGGGCCGTTATCAATTCGCGCCCGGCGGGTCGTAATCAGCCTCTGGCCGATTACGAATCTCATATTTCAGATTTCAAATTTGAATTCTGCAACTTGCATTGTATGTCATTGAACCTTTGAACCCTTGAACGGTTTGAACTACTCGCTGATCAGCGCCAACACGCCCGTATACGCGAACAGCCGGTTCGCTCCGCCCAGCGGCGCGAGCTCGTAGCCGCCGAACATGCCGATCAGCGGAAAATCTCCCAACGTCTGCCGGATATAAGCGGAATCGATTCCGGGGATGCCGTAGAGCGAACTGCCACGAGCGCAGCAATTGAAGTACAAACCGAAAGCCGGCTTTTTGCCGCGCAATTTCTCCGCCTGCCGCGCCAGCATTTGATTGAGATCCTCGCGCGCCCGTTGCCCGTCGCGGAAGGCGAAAATCATCGCCTGGCCCTCGCGCACTTCCTCGGCCACGCCGAGGATTCCTTTCGCCGAATCCAAGCCGATGATGTTGCGCACCAGATACTTGCCCGGCCCCACGCTGTTTTCATTGCGGTCGGCGGGAAGCCCCACGAACAGAACCGTCAGCGCCCGCCGGATGTCTTCCGCCAGCGGGCCTTTGAGCAGCCGCACGAAGACTTCGAGCGCCGAGCGATCGTCGATCTCATAAATCAAATTGTTTTCGGCCTTGGTAATCACCATCGGCCCGGTAATCGGCTGGCAGCCCTGGGTGATATCGATGCTGGCATGAAAAGAACCCGACAAAACCATTCCCGCCACCGCGTTCGTCGTCAGCGCCTCACCGCAAAGCTGGTAGGTCGCTTGTGCCGTGCCGTTTTCGGAAGCGCCCGCTCCCACCGCCGGAACGAAGCCGGTCTCTTGTGCGAGCGCCTGGAGCAGGCGCTGCGGTTGACCGTTGTAAGTATCGGGAAAGAGTGTCAGCAGGGAATGTTGCGCCGCAGCCCAATTGAAGCGCGCAATCTCGGCGCCGACTTCTCGATCCCGTTCGCGCAGCGGTTGGAACAGGAACGGACGGGCCTGCATTTGCTCTGACGCCAGGACCAACACAGCCACGCCATGACTACCCTCGACTTCGCCGTCAGCCGTAAGAATACCGGCGGCGCTGGCGCCTGCGATTCGATCCGTTCCGGTGACGCGGCGAAGCGGTTCGAGCAATTCTCGTGGGGATTTTGCGTGGTCAACGGTGAAGAATACGAGCGCAGCGTCGGCTCGCCGAATTCCCGCTTGCGCCATCGCCTGATGGGCAGCCTCCGCCGCCGCCTGCGCGGTGGAACGATGAGAGGACTGTCCGGCGCCGGTGCGAATCATGACGCCGGTACTATAAGAGGATCACCGCGTTGGGGTCAAGAGCGATTACTGAGGGATATGGGTGGAGATTTCTCGCGGAAAAGTCACGCGAAAGACCGAGCCCCGGCCGACCTCGCTGGTAACGTCGATTTCACCCGACATCGCGCCCACCAGTCGTTTGACGATGTTCAGCCCGAGCCCGGCGCTGGCATGCTCCTTTTGGGACGGATCGACCTGATAGAATAGCTCAAAGATTTTTGGCAGCAGCTCGGCCTTGATGCCATTGCCCGTGTCCTTGACGATGAACTCGACCCGCTCAGCGTCCTTGACCGCAAATTCCACGGACACTTTGCCGTGCGCCGTGTACTTGCGCGCGTTGTCGATGATATTTCTCAAGATCTCTTTAAGCTTGATACGGTCCGATTTGATCGTGGCGCCGAGTGGCGGATGGTTCACTTCCAGCGCCAGGCCTTTCTTGGCGAATACTTCCGAGAACTCGGACTCCAACTCCGCCATCAGCTCCCGCACCCCGATCTCCGTCACTAAGAGCGGCATCTTGCCCTGCTCCAGCCGCGCCATATCCAAGCTGCTTTGGATAAGCTGAAGCATCTCCTCAGAGCCGGCTTCGATCTTCCCTATCCGTTCCTGCTGCTCCTGGTTGAGCTCCCCGCACATGCCTTCCGCCAGTAAGCTCGCCGTCCCCATGATGATCTGGATCGGCGTTTTCAGCTCATGAGCCATGACGCCCGTGAGGATCGATTTGACTTCCAGGGTTTGTTCCAAGGTTTCGTTCGCGCGCCTGAGACTTTCGTAGAGCCGCGAATTGTGAATCGCCAGCGCGGCCTGGCCCGCCAGCATGCTTAGAAATTGGATGTCGGCGTCGGCGAAGGCGTCGTTTTCCTTCGCGAACAAGGCCAGCACTCCGACGGCTTCGTCCTTAACGATCAGAGGCAATCCCAAGTAACAGACGAAACCGTTCCGACGCAAAAACTCGGGGCGGCGCGACCGCGGGTCGTTTTGAACGTCATTGATAATCAGCGGCGTCTTCATACGGGCGGTGATGAAATTAAACCCTTTGTTTTCGCCGGCGACGGTTTGTTGCCAGGAGCTATCGTCCAAGTTTCGGAAGGCTAAGGCTCCAAGAACGTCCGTTTGTGGACTCAGCACGTGCACCATGCTGCCAAACTGCGGAAAAATCTGGCCGACTTTTTCCAACAGAATATTCATCACCGAATCGAGATCCAAAGTCGAGGCGATGGCCCGATTGATATCATTGAGAACCTTTTGTCGCTCCAACTGTCGATTGATCTCGGCTTCGGCCTTTTTTCGCTCGATGGCGTAGCGAATGGTGCGACCGAGCATGGCTTCATCGACTTGCCCTTTGACCAGATAATCCTGCGCCCCCATGCGCATCGCTTCGATGGCGACGCTTTGGTCGTTCATGCCGGTCATCACCACGATCGGCACCGAAGGCGCCGCCGCCGTCATGCGCGTTACCGTGTCCAGGCCTTTGGCATCTGGAAGAGAGAGATCGAGTAAAATTATGTCAAAGGACGTTTCCGCCGCGTACTCAAAGGCCTCGCTCAATCTCACGGCGTGGACAGATTGAAACTCGTCGTCAGGCGTCGAAATTTCCCCGAGCGCAGCCTTCACAAGTCCGGCATCGCCCGGATTGTCTTCCACCAGCAGTAATTTTGTTACACGGCTCATCGGTGAAAAAGCGCTACTTTGTTTCCGTCAAGCGGCCGCATTGTGTCCTATGGTATTCTCAATGTAGATTGCCAAAATCGCGGGGCCTTTTAATTCATCGGCCCAGACCTTAATCATTCTTGTCTAACTCTCCTATCCTAAACGCCCCGCCGGGGTGTTAGCGTAGCACCATCTGTCCAATATTTCTCAAGTTCGCCCACCACATTAAAAAGTTCGCTAAGATCCGCCGGCTTGGTTATGTAACGGTTCGCGTTCAATGCATAGGCCCGGTTGATGTCCTGCGGCGCCGACGAACTGGTGAGCACCACCACCGGAATTTGCCGAAGTTCCTTGTCCGCGTTGATCTCCGCCAATACCTCGAGCCCGCCCTTCTTTGGCAGGTTGAGGTCCAACAAGATGAGTTCGGGGCACCAGGCGTCGGCATAATGTCCCCGGCGATGGAGATAATCGAGCGCCTCCACACCGTCGAAAGCGACGGCGATTTCGTGATCACGGCCGGTCTCTCTAATCGCCTCGGCGATCAGCC
>Ga0209343_10010030_pt1 | contig 10844 bp, 10 predicted proteins | sample RifCSPlowO2_02_FD_184026 | JGI IMG/M metagenome (GOLD analysis project Ga0209343, IMG submission 184026) | Groundwater microbial communities from Rifle, Colorado - Rifle CSP2_plank lowO2_0.2 (SPAdes) (version 2) | ecosystem: Environmental > Aquatic > Deep subsurface > Groundwater | place...
TGGGACAATACCAAAAAGATGGCAAGCCTTTGACCATCAAAACAAAACAAAAGGCGGCATAAATGAAATCTAACAACAGGACATCTTTAACTGTTTATACACCGGACATCTCTAATTGTGCGTGACAGGATAAATTAAAAATTAAAGGGCCCGGTAAAGTTCTTTAGCCAACTTGAATTTATGATCAAAGGAAACAGGCGAATTAATCAGAAACACAAATTTAATCCATTTTCCCTCTCGGCTCTTGAAAAAACCCATAAAAGTATTCACCCCTCTTAAAGTTCCCGTCTTGGCCAAAAAAAGATGTTCCTTTAAAGGCAAAAGATTTTTATTAGGTTCAAAATAGTGAAGTAAAGCCATCATGTCTTTGGGGGTTACTCGATTAAGATGAGAAAGCCCTGCCCCTTCAACCACTCTAAAATTTTTCCAACCCACATCGTTTCGTAAAAATTCATTTAAAACCATTTGAGCTTTTTCAATGGTAGCTGGAGCTCCATGTACTTTAGCTCCTGCTACTAAAAAAATTTGATTGGCCATGAAGTTGGTAGAATATTCTAAAAGTTCACGAACATTTTCTTCTAAAGTACGACTTGATTTATGAAGAACAAGAAAATGAGCACTGTCTGGAATAATCCCAGATTTAATGGGGTCTGAAACCACAATACCTTCTTTACGTAAAAAAGCAGCAATCAGTTCTCCTGCATATTGCACACACTTCGTGCGATTGTTTCCCAAATTCACGCGATGTTTACCTCGGCCCAATCTTTTAGCCTCGGCAATAGCAATGGGAGTGAGCGGAGTTTGAGGCTCCCCAGAAACAATTTGTCCGTTTTTTTGTTTCACCACAGAAATGGTATTAAAATTAACCACCAATGCTCCCGTAATGGCATCGTAAGGGTTAGAACTACTTGAAGCACCATCAATCACAATGTTTGGTGAAAAATAAGAAGTATCAATCAAAATACCTTTAAAAAAATTTTCTCCTGATCTTTTAATTTCATTTGCAATGAGAGCTAATTCTTCTGATACCAAAAAAGGATCCCCATATCCTTTAATCCCTAAAAATCCATCTTCAGTTTTATAAAATTCAGTTTTAAAACGATAAGTGTTACCAAAAATTTTAAGAGCGCTTGCTGCGGTTGCCACCTTGATTGTAGAAGCAGGAATAAAAGAATCGTTTTCTCGATAAGCAAAAAGAGAATTTCCCGTTCCATCGACTACAAGAGCTCCTCCATTTTTAAGACCACTCACTAAGTTTGCTTTTTCTGCCGCAGAAATTCCAGCGTAGGTTAAATTACAAGTGATAAAAAAAAATAAGAAAACTAAAACAAAAAATGTTCGAAACATTACCCCTCCCGGCTATCTATTAACGCGTGGCCTTTAAGTATTTAAACCGAATTTTTTCTTTTTCCGAAATTATTTCTTTGGATTCTTCAACAATTTTAAAATCTTTTTCAAAATTTACTTCCGGGAAAAAAACATCTCCCTCAAAACGATCAAGAATAAGAGTAACATAAAGAGTTTTAGCTAAAGGATAGGCTTGCTTATAAATGTCTGCTCCACCAATCACAAAAGCTTCACCATCAGCAGAAGCATAGCGCATAGCTTCTGCTAAGTTTTGCGCTACAATAATTCCGTTAGCTTTATAATGTGGATCACGTGTGAGAACAATGTTGGTTCGTCCGGTAAGAGGTTTGCCAATGGACTCGTGTGTTTTTCTTCCCATGATTAAGGGATGTCCCATCGTCATTTGCTTAAAACGTTTTAAGTCTTCAGTTAAATGCCAGGGGAGTTGGTTGTGCACACCAATCACACCGTTTTGAGTCATAGCAACAATGATGGATAAATTCATACGGCAATAGGTGCAGAAATGGCAGGATGAAAATCATAGCCTTCCAGCACAAAATCCTCGTAAGCAAATTCAAAAATAGATTTTACCTTGGAATTCATTTTTAAAATTGGAAGTTTTTTGGGCTCCCGGGAAATTTGTAATTTGGCCTGCTGGGTATGGTTTAAATAAAGATGCACATCACCAAAGGTATGAACAAAAAAACCAGGCTTTAAACCAACCACTTGAGCCACCATGAGAGTTAAAAGAGAGTAACTTGCAATATTAAAAGGCACACCTAAAAAAACATCGGCACTTCGTTGATAAAGTTGGCAAGATAATCTGCCATCTTCATGCACATAAAATTGAAACAAAACATGGCAGGGAGGCAGGGCCATTTGTTCAATATCGGCCACATTCCAGGCACTCACAATGTGACGGCGGGATTGTGGATTATTTTTTAAATCAGAAATCAAACGTGAGATTTGATCAATCCCTTTTTGATTTTTATCTTTTTCTCCATAGGGTTTTCCCCAGTGGCGCCATTGATAACCATACACAGGACCTAGTTCCCCATTTTCCTTGGCCCATTCGTCCCAAATACTTACTTTGTTTTCACGTAAATAAGCAACATTGGTTTCGCCTTTTAAAAACCAAAGCAGTTCATGAATGATGGATTTAAGATGACACTTTTTTGTAGTGAGAAGTGGAAAACCATCTGCCAAATTAATACGCATCTGATGGCCAAAAATACTTAAGGTTCCAGTTCCTGTACGATCAATGCGTTTTTCACCCTCGTTTAAAATTTTTTGAAGAAGTTCTAAATAGATTTTCACCAAAAAAACCTAATCATATTTTAGGCGGGGGGGCAATTAGGAAAATTCATGTATTGACAAAACCCAATAAATGAATAACCATTCATTTATGCTTTCACAAGCTTTTAAACAAACCCTAGCCATGAGGATTTTTACCTTTTTTAAAATCCCTCTTCTTTCTTATTGCAAGCCTTGGGTGGTAAAACTTGAACCTAATTATTGCGAAGCAGTTATCCCCTTAAATAAACGAACCCGCAACCATGTTAAATCTCTTTATTTTGGAGCGCTAGCTATTGGTGCCGATATGGCTGCGGGTGCTTTTTTAATGGATACCATTAGACGTTCGGGACAAAAAGTAGGCTTTATTTTTAAGGATTTCACCGCAGATTTTTTAAAACTAGCCAAATCAGATGTACATTTTATTTGCACTGAGGGTAAAAAAGTACGGGCTGTGGTACAAAAAACTATTCAAACTAAAAAGAGAGCCAATACCACTGTCAACATCATTGCAAAATGCCCCAAAGCTTCTGGGGATGATATAGTTGCTCGATTTACTCTTACTATTTCAGTGAAAGCTCTCCCTCTTTAATTTCATTAGGTTAATCGTCAAAAATTTGATACTATTAGTTACAGTGTTATAATTTTGTTATTTATCGTGACAGTTATTGAACAGAATGGTAACATTTTGTCACTATGTATCAATTGCCAGAGGCCATTAAAAACGAATATGACAAGCTTGAGGTGCTGGCTAACAGGCAGTTTTCAGTACTTTTTACAGGAGTTCACCAAAAAACCTATAAAACCCATTGTATTAAGGTTTCTCTAGATCCTGAAACCACTGCAAACCTTAATCGTGAATATGAATTTTTAAAAGAACATGCCCATCCCTTATTTCCTAATGTTCATGGGCTTAATCCCTTAGATCAAAATAAAGCCCTCCAAGTAAGAGAGTACGTACCAGGACAAACCTTAGAACAATTTGCAGGAAAGCTACCCGAGCAAGAAATTCTTTCTATTGCTACCCAAATTGCAAGGGGGTTAGCAGCTATTCATCACTTGGGTTACTGCTATGGAGACATCAGTGCTAACAATTTTATCTACAATGATACTAAAATCACTTTCATCGATTTTGAATTTGTTGCCAAACGGCATGACGAAGCTGTCAACACCCGCGGAACCCCTTCTTTTATGGCACCCGAATTATTTTATGGCAATGGGCCCACCATCCAAAGCGATCTCTATGCTTTGGGAGCACTTTTATTTTATCTCATTACAGGCAAACCCCCTTTTAAGGGAGAAACCTATCAGGAATTAATTGAAGCCCATTTATTAGAAACTCTTCCTAATCCAGCGAAGGTTAAAAATAATTGTTCCGAAGAATTAGGATTTTTAATTTTAAGACTCTTAAACAAAGAACCTGCAGAACGTTTTTTAGAAGCCAACGATTTTATTAAAGCCATCAACCAAAATTTTGAAACTCATTTTGAACTTGAACCCAAGCCCGAATCACTTCAGGCTCAAGAAAAAATTCGTGCTTTCTCTAATTTTTCTCTCGTTTCCGATACCATTAAAAAACTGGAACAGAAAAAAAATCGCCCACATCAAGAAAGCAGCCTGTTAGCGGGGCTTTACTTAAAAACAAACCAAATTGATAAACTCAAAACCATTCTCACCACACTAGAAGCTAACGAAGCTAAGCTTTATGAGGCCAATATTTACAATACCTTGGGGCAATACAACGAAAGTATTTCTCTGTTAACAGATCTTAAAGAAAAAAATGTTAATCAACAAAAAGTAATTTTGCTGACAGCAACAGCCAATTACCATTTGGGTAAAATTGAATTAGCTCAAAAAGAATTAGATACCGCTATTCAAAAAGCAAAAAATGAAAAAAATGATGAGTCTTTAAGTCTTTGGTCTAATCACTTGGGTAACTTTCTTTTATTTGGAAGGCAAATCGCACAAGCCATTAATCACTTTGAGAAAGCCTACCAAGCAGCTGGGCGTGCAGGTGTTGTACAACTAGAAGCTTTGTCACTCATGAATTTAGCTAATGCTCACTTGGTAAAAAATAATTGGGTAGAAGCCTTAAAGTGTTATGAAAAAGCAAAAAGAATTTTTGATTTATGTGGGAATCAATTGGAACAAACAAGAGTAGCCCTTAATTTGGCTGGTCTCTATCGATTTTTAGGCCACCTCGATAAATCAAGAGCCTTAATTGAAGAAGCGCAAAAATTTATCCTTAATTTTCCAAATCGTCATTTAGAACTTTATGCCTGCCTGCTAGAATCTGATTTAGAGAAAAAAATAAAAAACCATACCCGAGCCCTGCTTCTTTTAAAAAAGGCTGAAGAACTCTTAGAAGAAAATTTTACTTCATCTGAAATGGGAGATTTGCTCATTAGTCAAATTGAATTATCCCTGGATACTGAGGACTCTGACCAAATTTTAGAGCTTATTAAAAAAACAAATGATTTTTTGGAAAAACAAAAGGATCCATTAGTTCAAAAAAGATTAGCAATTTTAGAAAAACAAAATGAACTCTCAAAAAAATCTGAAACTTTTGAAATAAGCTCACTTGTTGCCAATTTAAAAGAAATAACCAACCTGGGAGATATCGAATTTGCCCTTGATAATATTGTGCGAGCTTCCAGGCTTTGTGAAAAAAATAAAAAATATGAGGATTATGAAATTCTCATCGAATATTTAAACGATCTTTTAAAATTTTGTGATAAAAAACTACCTGCAGATTACCGCGAACATTTCTTTTTCTTTTATCGTCAAAGACCACAAATTGACACTCATAAGCATTCTCAATCTTTCCTCTTAAACCGCATTTTAGAAACAACCAGAGAAGTTATGAGCGAGCTCAACATCAATATGTTGGTTAAAAAAATTCTGCATTTCATGATGGAAGTAACACACACAGATCGCGGATTTGTTATTTTAGGCGAAGAGGAAGCAAGAATCTCTTATACCCACAAAATGGATTCACAACGTCTTGTAACGCTAGATAACCCCGATATGATTAGTTGGACATTAACCAACAAAGTGCTGCAAGATCGAAAACCCCTCATTACCATTGATGCCCTGGGAGATGAGCGTTTTGTCAATACTCATAGCGTTCATAAACTTAAACTTCGTTCTATTGTGATTTTGCCCTTTATTTTTCGCGGCCAAGTGATGGGAGCAGTTTACCTTGATTCTACACTTAAATCACAACAACTCTCGCGCGATAACTTGCCTTACCTAGAGGCCTTGGCCGATCAAATAGGTATTGCCATTCATAATGCAAAGGTTTTCCAAAAAACAACTGATAAACTTGATCAAGTCCAAAAAACCTTAGTGAGGCAAGAAAGGGAACTCCGTTTTAAATACTCGTATCAAAATTTTATTGGTTTATCCCCTAACACACTCAAAATATTCTCTCTCTTAGATAAAATTATTGATACTTCTGTTCCTGTACTCATTGAAGGAGAAAGCGGCACGGGAAAAGAGATGATTGCAAAAATTATCCATTACAACAGTAAAAGAAAAGACAAACATTTAGTGAGTGTTAATTGCAGCGCTATCCCAGAAAATCTTTTGGAATCAGAATTATTTGGTCACGTTCGTGGATCGTTTACAGGCGCTACTGAAAACAAAGTGGGACTTTTTGAGCATGCCGATGGGGGCACTTTATTTTTGGATGAAATTGGAGATATGCCTCTGGCTATGCAGGTTAAATTACTTCGAGCCATCCAAGAAGGAGAAATCCGCGCCATTGGAAGTAATAAAACTAAAAAAATAGATGTACGTCTGATTTCAGCCACAAATAAAAACTTAAAAGAAGAAATCAAAAAAGGAGGAAGTTTTAGGGAAGATCTCTACTACCGCCTTAATGTAGCCAACATTTTAATTCCACCACTGCGTGATCGCAAAGAAGATATGCCACTTTTAATAGATAATTTTCTTAAAAAATTTGCCTCAGAAAATGAGGGAGTAAAAATTAAAATCACACCAGAAACTCTCAACATTTTAGCTAACCATAATTGGCCAGGAAACGTAAGAGAATTGGAAAATACCATTTATACCCTTTGTCTTCTTGCTGAAAATGGTACCATTACACCAGAAATTATTTCTAAAAAACGCGAGTTCATCACTCAGCCTCATGTAGAAAAAAATATTCCTACATTAGATGCAAAAAATGAATTTTTAAGGGAAGCCATTGATCAAAGAGATTTAAGCCTAGCAGAAGCCAAACAAGAATTTGAAAAAGAACAAATTTTAAGAATACTAAAAAAATACGGGGGACAAGTAACCAAAACAGCCGAGCATCTCCAAATGCAAAGAACACATCTTTCTAGGCTTTTAAAACGCTACCATATCCAGAAGAAGTAATGTTTTTATTATATGGGTCCGTTGAAAAATGTTTCCCCTCTGTCATCCCTGCGAAGGCAGGGATCCAGAACTTATTGAAAAGACTGGATTCCCGCCTCCGCGGGAATGACAGAATTAGTGGAAAACTACATTTTTCAACAAGCCCTATAAGGATGTATATGTGTCAAAAAGTGACACAAAATGTGCTTTTTTTTCCCATTTCCCCCTTTTGACAAGTTATAACTATTTGAAATTACTATATATTCATTTGGCATGAGTCTTGCTCATTAAGGTATCAGATAGTAAAAATTTAGGGGGTCCAATTGAAGAAGTTTGTTCGCACAGATTTATTATTTACCCTTATCCTCGCAGGAAGTCTTGGATTTTTAACTCACTGTGGAGGTGGTCCGGGCAGCGATATAGAAGCCTTGGGAGGTAACCCTGCAACCAGACCCATTCCTGGTTTTGGTAACCTTGAAGTAAGCGGAGAAACCAGTGCCAATGCCTATGTGGTTGCCGAAGACGCTGAAGGAACCATTTATGTGAGTGAGAGTGAAGAATCTGGCGTTTTCAGTATCCCTCTTCCAACAGGAACTTATTACTCTCTCAAACTAGAACCAACGGAAAATACAAGCTACTTATTGACCTTTCCAGCAGATGATAGTGACGAATCTTTTACAGGTATTTTTTATGCTGCTGACGATATCCCCTTTATCGACTTGGGAGTTGTGAGTATTGATGATGACAATGGAATAGCAAGGCCAGCAAGCAATCCCTTAGAACAAAGTGATAAAAATAAAGACGGTGTCCCTGATTTAAAAGATGATGAGGCCAAAAATGAGCGTAAAGAAATTATTTCTAAATTTGAAGATGTGGCCATTGCAGTTATTGCTTATGATGAAAAGAAAATAAATGGAGAAACACCTGCAACAGAAGAACCCATACCTGAACAACCTCCCGTTGAACAACAACCTTCAAGTGAGGGAACCTATCAGGAAGAAAAAGATCAAGTAGGTGAACTGATTACCCACCTTAAAGATTTGAGAGATGAAACTGAAGAAATTAAACAAGAAATTAAGGGCGCCCAATTAGAAATTAGGGCCTTAAGACAAAAATGGAAAAAGGCATCTCCAGATGATAAAACACGTATTGAAGAATTAACTGCAGAAGTTAAAGTACTCCAAGCAGATCTAAAAGAAGTAAAAAATCAATTCCAAGAAGAGTTTAGTCAAGCCAAAAAAGATATTAAAGGCTTTATGAAACGCTGGAAAAGCGAACTTGACTCATAACCCTCTAATTATCCAAAATAACAAACTGTTTACCAAATAAAAAACCCTCCCCGTTTTGCGAGGAGGGTTTTTTTAATTTTATTTCCTACTAGAAATTAATAGGAATTGCGTTGGAAGCCACCACGACCGCCACCGCCACCACGGCCACCGCGACCACCGCCGCCATATCCGCCGCCACCACCACCACGGCCTTCACGAGGCTCCATGGGTTTGGCTTCGTTTACCTTGATGCTTCTTCCACCAAGGTCTTGGCCGTTCATGCCTTCCATGGCCTTTTGGCCTTCTTCATCCGATGCAAATTCCACAAAACCGAATCCCTTCGATTGTCCTGAAAACTTGTCCCGAATAACCTTTGCAGAAGAGACTTGTCCAAACTTGGCAAAAAGCTCCTGCAATTGAGTGTCATCAACAGAATAGGGGAGACTCCCCACATATAGTTTCTTACTCACAATATACTCCTTATGTTTAATATGAAAAGCCTCAAGGCAGGGATAACAATGAAGGGTCTTAATGAGGACGGCTTACAATGACTCGCTGCAAAACTTAAGAGCATTCCAGTATTTAAGTATAACCATAACCCTACCTCAAATGCAATACAGAAAATATCTCAAAAAACCTATAGACTAACTCTGTAAAAGTCACTATCTTTCATGGCCATGAAAAACCTAACTTTTGCTCTCTTGTTTTCCATCTTGTGTATATCTAGTTTTCAAGTTTACTCGGCAGGCACCCCGATGACTACCCCTTCTGGACTCAAGTACACCGATCAACTCATGGGCACTGGTATAGAGGCCTTAGCTGGGAAAACCGCTGTGGTGCATTACACGGGCTGGTTAAGCCAGGGAGGAAAAAAAGGGAAACAATTTGATAGCTCTTTAGAGCGAGCCGAACCCTTTGAATTTTTGATTGGGGTTGGCCGGGTCATTAAGGGTTGGGATGAAGGGATTCTTGGTATGAAGGCTGGTGGCAAAAGACAGCTTATTATTCCAGCTACGCTAGCCTATGGGCCTATGGGCGCACCACCAACTATTCCCCCCAATGCCGAACTTATTTTTGATATCCAATTATTAGACGTAAAGTAAACCATAAAAAAGGAGAAATTATGCTTCGTGTTTTATTTGTTCTTATATCGGCAACGCTTTTCATGTTGCCTCAATTGTCATATGCTGCTGCCGCCAACGAGACCTTCCGCACCTCCAAAATGGAGGCTTGCGGTGGAACCATCCTCACAAACAACGACTGCTCTGAAAATCCCAGGTCTACCTGGCATGTAAGCTGTTGTGAAGAAGGATACCGTGTACAGGGCGTTCATTATGCACGTCATACCCATCACAATACGGTAGATGCTCTCTCTGCCGTGTGCCGCAGTATTTCTAAGGGAAATGATGCCGTTGATAATGATGATTTTAGCCAGGAAAAAAGAATCAATTCAGTTTGTCATAAAACTGAAATTTTAACTGGAGTAACCTGGAAAGATAAAGTAACCGACGGCGGTGAAAAAAGAGATTCTGCAGTTGAAGTGAGTGCCATTTGTTTAAATCCAACAACAGGCAAAACAAGAACTATCCAAAATATGGGCAAAGAAAATGCCTATACTACTCAGGTTAGCCTCCCTAAACGAGTCGTTGGTATTGCCACTAAAGAACACCTTTTTGATACAACCGATTGCACAGCCCTTGTAGTGAAATAACTCTGAGCTTGTCATCCCCGTGTTTGTAAACTTGCCCCCACGTAGGCGGGGGACGGGGATCCATCTTTGAATTTTAAGCAAGCCGCCATTTCACTCGAAGTGGCGGTTTTTCTTTTTTGATGCAATGTGTCATTTTGTATTGCTTTGCCCTTCTAAAACAGTTAGCCAGCAACTAAATTAACAATTAACCGATAATCTTAGATAATGGAGGTACCTATGGCGAATATAACGTGTTTAGTAAAACCCAGTGAGTCTTTAGCTTCTAGTTTGGCGGCTCTGCCTTTGGCTCTCCCTCAAACAGAGATCCCTGCAGTTCCACAAGAAGCTCCAGTGCCAGGCTTGTACCCTATAACCCCAACAGTAACAGAAGCCTCTCATGCAAGCAGCTTTTCCATCAATCAAAATGGCACCGACATCAGTTACAAGCTTTCTCTTTCACCTATCACAATGGATACGGGTAGAAACTGGCAAATCAAAATAGAACAAGTTTTTGGTGATGGCCATACCGAAACCATCCGTGAAGGTCTCTTAAATCCAGCTGCTAAAAAATATGAAGTCCATTATGGGGATCTTGATGGAAATGGTCTTCCTGAAATTATCATTGCTCTTCTGGGTGCACCCACAGGTGACAAAACCCCCGTTGTTGGTGGATGGATTTTAATTGATGGTAACAGGGATGTTATTACCAATTTGCCTGAATTTGATTGCGCTAATTAACCCTGTCATTTTTTTGTATTAACTAAACACTTTTAGGACAGTTATGTTTATTTTCTTATCCCCTCCCCCTTGAGGGGGGAGGGTTAGGGAGAGGGTGATTCTGTGAGTTCAACCATTTCGTTTGCAAAAGAATTAAGAATAAGAGT
>Ga0209343_10010032_pt1 | contig 10841 bp, 9 predicted proteins | sample RifCSPlowO2_02_FD_184026 | JGI IMG/M metagenome (GOLD analysis project Ga0209343, IMG submission 184026) | Groundwater microbial communities from Rifle, Colorado - Rifle CSP2_plank lowO2_0.2 (SPAdes) (version 2) | ecosystem: Environmental > Aquatic > Deep subsurface > Groundwater | place: Rifle...
AGTCCACCACCAGAATGCCGTTGCCGGTGGACTCCAGCGTGGCGCGCAGCTGCGACAGGGTGTGCGCCAGCGCGTCCTCCGCCTTGCGTTCGTTGTGCGTCAGCGCCGCCTGCACCAGCAACAGGGTTGCGCCTTCATGGGCCAGGCACCGAATGGACTTGGTGACCGTCATCAGCTCGCCATCGGCGCGGCAGTACTGCCCCTCCTGGTTTTGTATTTCCTGGTATTGCCCGGCGCGCACGTCCTCCCAATAAAACACATCCTGCAGGGCGCTTTCCACCTCGGTGATGGCCATGCCCTGCAGCTGCTCCACCGAGTAGCCCAATGCCGTGGCCACCGCGGCATTGGCCACCTCGATCTGCAATGTGGCAGGGTTCACCAGCAGCAGCATCTCTGTGCAGTGGTCCAGCGTCAATCGGGCCAGATCACTCATGGTTTTCCGTCCTTGGGCCGGGCCGCAGTCGCATCAAAATAGTAGCTGACCCGCTTGCGGGGGCTCAAGTAGTTGTAGACCTCGCGCGGCACCTGGGCCGGCCGGATCGACTTGGCAATGTTGACCTCGGTTTCGCGGTCCATGTCCAGCATGATGGCTTCTTCCTTGGGCACATCGGCGTCGTAGACCACCAAAATGGGCTTCATGGGCCGCGCCGTATTGACGGTGGTCACCATACCAATGACGCCGTTGGACAGTTGCACGATGGTGCCCGGCGGATACACCCCCAGGCAGCGAATAAAGACCTGCAGGAACTTGGGGTCGAACTTGGTGCGCATCTTGGCAAACATGAGCGACAGCGCTTCGTGCGGCGTCAGCGCTTGGGCAATGGCGAGGGGGTTGCACAACTCGTCGTAGTGGTTGGCAATCGCCACAATGCGTGATAGCAGGTTGATGGCATCCCCCTTGAGTTTGGCCGGGAAGCCCGTACCGTCGTACAGCTCATGGTGCTCCCGGATGATGGCCAGCGCCGGGGCCGGCAACTGCAGGCGTTTGCCAATGTCCACCCCATACTGGCAATGCAGTTCGTAAAAGTTGCGCTCCGCCTGCGTCAAGGGCTCCGTCTTTCTGCGAATCTTGTCGGGAATCTCCTTGTGCCCAATGTCATGCATCAAGGCCCCCATGCCCAGCGCACCGACCACAGCCATCGGCAACTGGATGTCACGGGCCATCATCATGGACAACATGGTGACGTTGAGGGAGTGGAAGTACATCTCCTCGCCCCCTGCGGTATCGCCCATCACCTGGATCGCCAGCTCGGGGGCGTTGAGAATGGAGTCTGCAATCTGCCCGACCAGCTTGCTGGCCTGCTGCACGGTCTCTTGCGGCTTGCTGTACAGGTTTTTCTCGATGTCGCGAATGGTGTTGGCGGTGTTGGCAAAGGCCTTTTCCACACGTTCGGCGTCCATCCGGCGCAGCCGCATCTGCTCCATCATGGCGCGCTTGGCGACCATGATCGGGGACAACTGGGGTTCGGCTGCAGGAGCCGATACTGCCCCCGCGTCGGGTACGGTGAGAGCCGCCGTCGATTGAAGAGAACCGACCTCACTCAACTCCGGGCTGTAACGCACCTTTTTGAGGCCCAGGGTGCGGATGGTCTTGATCTGGTCTTCCGACTTGATCTTGAAATGGCTGAACGCAAACGGGTGCTCAAACCACTTTAAATCGAGGTAAACGTAGTGCCCCACCTGAAGCTGGTCCATCGATAGAGAGTGGTTGTCCTGCATGGGCCCGATTCCTCCTTGAATACATGGCCAGCGTACCATGCGTGCGCATTACGTTGGTTGACACCCGACAATAACTCAGAACCCCCAACGTCGGCAAGTCAGATGCGCACCCGGCTGCCTCGGCTCATGCAGCCCAATGCACCATGCCGCTCCAGGCGGTGGCCAGCACCACCACGCCAAAAGCAATACGGTAGTAGGCAAATCCCACAAAGCTGTGGGTGGCGATGTAGCCCAGCAGCCAGCGAATGCACAGCCAGGCACTGAGAAACGATACCAGCAAGCCAACGCCAAACAAGGGCGCATCCGCCAGGCTCAGCAACGCACGCTCCTTGTACAGGCTATAGGCCCCTGCCCCGATGAGGGTGGGAATCGCCAGATAAAAGGAGAAATCCGTGGCGGCCTTGCGCGACAGGCCCAAAAACATGCCGCCAATGATGGTGGCACCGCTGCGGCTGGTACCCGGAATCATGGCAAAACACTGCACCAGGCCGACCTTGAGCGCGTCCAGCGGGGTCATGGCGTCCACATCCTGAATACGCGCCACACCCGGGTTATTTTTTTGCCGCTGTTCGGCCCACAAAATAATGAAGCCGCCAAGGATGAAGGTGCTGGCCACCACCACCGGTGTAAACAAATGGGCTTTGATGGCCTTGCCAAACAGCAGGCCCAGCACCACGGCGGGCACAAAAGCAATCAGCACATTCAGCACAAAGCGCCGTGCCTGGACCTGGGATGGAAAAGCCACCACCGTGTCCCGAATTTTTTGCCAGTAGACCAAAATCACCGCAAAGATGGCCCCAGTCTGGATGGCGATGTCAAACACCTTGGCCCGGTCATCGTCAAACCCGAGCAAAGCCCCGGTCAAAATCAAATGCCCCGTGGACGAAATGGGCAAGAACTCCGTTAAACCCTCGACCAACCCCATGATGACGGCCTTGGCCAGCAATGCAATATCCAACACGTTTCTCCCCATAAAAAAACAAACCGGGCCAGCGCCATGTTTTTAAGTAAAAACAAGCTCCAGCCCCCGAATTATCTGCGCAAGCAGCTCACTTATTCATAGCGCAAGGCCTGAATCGGCAGCAGTTTGGAAGCCCGGCGTGCCGGGTAATAGCCAAAAAACACGCCCACAAACCCCGAAAACCCTACCGCCAGCAGCACCGACCCCATGCTGAGGGACACCTGCCAGCCCGCAAAGCGCCCCACGCCCCAGGTGGCAGCAGCCCCCAGAACTACCCCAATGGCGCCGCCAATCAGGCTCAGGGTCACCGCTTCAATCAAAAATTGCGCCAGGATGTCGCGCCCCCGCGCCCCTACCGCCATGCGCAAACCAATCTCGCGGGTGCGCTCCGTCACACTGACCAGCATGATGTTCATGATGCCAATGCCGCCGATGATGAGGCTGATGCCCGCCACCGCCGCCAGCAGCAAAGTCATGATGCGGCTGGACTCCTCTTGCGCCTGCAGGATTTCGGTGAGGTTGCGCACCTGGAAGGGGTCTTCCCCACCGGCTTGCACCTTAAAACGCTGGCGCAGCAGGTCTTTGATATCTTCTTCCACCGCTTGCATGCTTTCCCCGTCGCGCACCTTCACCGAAATGGCGCTGACCCGCTTCAGACGGCTGGTGGCATCGCCCCCCCATATGCGGTTGCGCAGGGTGGACAAAGGAATCATGATGGTGTCGTCCTGGTCTTGCCCCATGGAATTTTGCCCTTTGACGGCCAGCACGCCCACCACCGCCATCGGAATATTGCGCACCCGGATGGTCTGGTCCACCGGGTCCTGGTCGCCAAACAGCTCACGGGCCGCCGTGGCGCCAATCCAGGCCACCTTGGCCGAGCCCGCAAGTTCACCGGCGTCAAACAAACGGCCACTGGCCAGCGGCCAATCACGCGCTTCCAGATATTCATTGGTCACGCCGATGATGCTGGTGCCCCAGTTGGTGTTGCCAAACACCAGTTGCCCGCTGGTACGCGAGGTGGGTGCCACCACCTGCACTTCGGGGATGTCCGTTTGGATCGCCTGCGCGTCGTCTTCGGTCAGACGCTGGCGGGTCTGTGCCCCCAGGCGCACACCCGCTTGCGACACCCCACCGGGCAGCACCAGCATGATGTTGGAGCCCAGGCCCTTCATCTGTGCTTCCACGCGCTGGGTCGCGCCATTGCCCACCGCCACCATGGTGATAACGGCGGCCACGCCAATGATGATGCCCAGCATGGTGAGCATGGAGCGCAGGGTGTTGGCCGCCAGTGCCTGCAAAGCGCTGCGCAGTGCTGCCATTTGACTGGCCCCCACGCTTGCCACTGCGTGTGCTGCGCTGCCCCCCGAGGGGGCTCTCGCGCCTTGGGGCGGCCCGGCGGCGCTCAGTGTGCTCCCAGCGTTTGCCACATCCTCCACGATTTGTCCGTCCCGAAACACCAGCTTGCGCCGCGCCCAGGCGGCGATGTCGCTTTCGTGGGTGACCAGCACCACCGTCATGCCCTGGGCGTTGAGTTCGGTCAACAGCCGCATGATGTCCTCGCTGGTTTGCGAATCCAGCGCCCCGGTGGGTTCGTCCGCCAAAATGAGCTGGGGGTGGTTGACCAATGCCCGGGCAATGGCCACGCGTTGCTGTTGCCCCCCCGACAGCTCCGAGGGTGTGTGGTCGCCGCGCTCGGCCAGCCCCACCCGCTGGAGCGCCGCCTGCGCCTTGGCCCTGCGCTCCTGCACCGACACCCCGGCATACACCATGGGCAGCTCCACGTTCTCCAGTGCGCTGGTGCGGGGCAGCAAATTGAACTGCTGAAACACAAAACCAATACGCCGGTTGCGCACCGAGGCCAGTTGGTCCGGCGTCATGACCTCCACCGCTTCCCCCGCCAGCCGGTACACCCCGTGCGTGGGCTGGTCCAGGCAGCCCAGAATATTCATCAGGGTGGACTTGCCGGAGCCGGAAGCCCCCATGATGGCCACAAAGGCCCCTTCCTCAATGTCCAGCGACACGCCGCGCAAGGCATGCACGGTTTGGTCACCCATCACATAGGTCTTGGTCAGGCCGCGGGCCTCCATCAGCGCCATGCCTAAAAGCCCATGCGGGGGGTGGGAGCGGCCCCGCGGGGTGCACTGGAGGGCGCCGATGCAGCCGACTTCACCCCGGTAACCACCATGGCACCTTCTTTGAAACCTTGTGCATCGGGGGTGGAGGACGACACCAGGAGTTCAGTGCTGGAGCCATCCGTAACACCCAGCCGCACATTGAATGCCTGGGGCTTGCCCTGCGCGTCCATCAGGTAAACGCGCCCACGGATGCTGGTGCGTGCGCCAGGCGCACCGGCCGCGGCAGGCTCCACGCCGGCAATGCGCACGCGCAGCGCCGCGTTGGGGACCGTGAGCACGTTTTCACGCACGTCCGTCACCACCCGCACATTGGCCGTCATACCCGGCAGCAAACGCCCGCCCTCGTTGGAAAAACCGACCACCGCCACATAGGTCACCACATTGGCCACATTGGTGGCAGCTTTACGCACCTGGCGGATCTGCCCCTCAAAAGTCTGCCCAGGGTAGGCATCCACCGTGAAGCCGGCTTTTTGCCCCTCCCGCAGGCGGCCCACATCGCTCTCGTCAATGCTGGCTTCCACCTGCATGTCTTGCAGGTTCTTGGCAATCACGAACAGCTCGGGCGCCTGCAGGCTGGCGGCCACCGTTTGGCCTTTTTCAATCGCCCGCTTGATCACGATGCCGTTCACCGGCGAGGTGATGCGGGTGCGCGCCAGGTCGATGCGCGCCTGCGCCAGGGCCGCCTGGCGCTGGGCGACATTGGCCTGGGCAGCGGTCACCTGCGCCTGGGCCACGCCCACCTGGGCCTGCACCGCTTTCAAAGCCTCGGTCGTGGTATTGACCAAAGCACGGGCCTTGTCCGCCTCGCTCTGGGCGATGAACTGCTTTTCCACCAGGCTTTGCTTGCGCGCGTGGTCACGCTGGGCCTCGTCCAGGTCCACCTGCGCCCGCGACACCTGGGTCCGGCTGGCCAACACGTTGGCCTGGGCCGTCAGCACAGCGGCTTGGGCGGCGTCTACATCGGCCTGCGCGGAGCGCACCCGGTATTCAAAGGTTTCCGGGTCGATCTGCGCCAGCAATTGACCGGCCTTGACGTCGGAGTTGAAGTCCACCAGCAAGTCCCGGATCTGGCCGCTGACCTGCGTGCCCACCGACACCTGCGCCACCGGGTTCACCACCCCGCTAGCCGCCACAGTCGCCTGCAAAGTGCCACGCGCTATTGGGGCCGTACGGTACTGCACTGCGTCTGCGCTGCCCCGCTGCATCCACCACCCCGCACCGCCGACCAGCATCAGCAAGCCCAGCCCGCCCACCACCCAATAAGACTTTTTCATGGAAGCGATTGTAGGAAGCCCAAGCGGCTGGCAGGTATCTGCACGGTAAAGGCGGCACGGCATCCGCCCAAACACCACCGTCTAGGCTAAGCAGACTAATGGGGCATCTGCTTGATTGACTGTTTGTGTACAAACGTACACAATTTGCAACAGTGATTCCGATTACTTTTGTAACGATTTTTTACGGGAGCCTGATGCCATGACTTCTTTCTTTATAGGCAATATTGCTGTAACAAAGCCACCACCGGCCCCGAAAAAAGCAGTGACACCACCAGAAAAGTCCAACGCAAGTTTCGAAAAGCTGAACGCATCTCTGTGTACACTTGAATCTAAATTTTCATCCGCAGGCTCCAGCCCCCAAGGCACGCCCACCACGGTGCTGAACGCAGCCGACGCCGCTGAGCCAAGCGCAGCATTGCGGGAAGGGCTCCAGGGGCCTGACCCGGTTTTGATGCACAAACAGGCCGGTGTGGTGGCCCGCCTGATGGATTACTACTTCCGCTTAGAAATCGGCGGCTGGGACCAGCTGCCCCCACAACCCGCTTTGCTCATCGGCGTCCATTCCGGCGGGCCGCTGACCATGGACGCCTGGACCATCGCCTACGCCTGGTGGCGGCATTTTGAGGGGGCGCGCACTTTGCACGGCACGGCCCACGACGTGCTGATGCAAACGCCAGGCCTGGGGCGCTACTTCCGCCGCATGGGTGTCATCTGCCCGACCCGCGAAAACATCCAGGCCGCGCTGGCGCAGGGCGACGATGTCATTCTGTGGCCAGGCGGCGAGCAAGATGCGTTTCGCAGCTGGCGCAAGCGGGACAAGGCGACTTTGGGAGACCGTTCCGGCTTCATCCGGCTGGCCATCCGCACCGGAGCCCCCATTGTTCCCGTGGCCACCGTGGGCGGGCATGACACCCTGTTTGTACTGTCGGAAGGCCGCGGCCTGGCCAAACTCCTGCACCTTAAAAAATACTTGCGCTCTGAGGTGGCCCCCATTACGCTGAGCTTGCCTTTGGGCGTGGCGCTGCATGTGACGCCACTGCAGCATATTCCCTTGCCATCGAAGATTCGCACCCAGTTTCTGGAGCCGATCTACCTGGATGCAGACCCCGCCAAGGCGGACGACCCAGAGTACGTGCGCCGCATGTACCTGCAAGTGGAAAGCCGCCTTCAGGCCGGCATGGACCAGTTGGCAAAAAAGCGCAAATTTCCCATTTTTGGCTGAAATGACATGAAAAAAACCCACATCCATCTCTCCGATATCCATGGCTACGGCCAATTGGCCGTGGAGGCCACCTTGGGCGTCACCGACCTGGTGGAAGCCATGCACCACAATATATTGCGCCTGCCCCTGCCCTTTGGCACGGCAGACGCCCCCCCCGCCGGCGCTGTGCATGGTGCGGTTTACACCGTTTTACAAAAAACCAGCGGGCTGGTCTACAACGCCATTCGGACCATCACCAAGCAGGTGGGGGGTGGACTGGATGCGGCACTGGAACGCCTGCGGCCCGAACTGGACCACATCAACTCCTCCAGCGAGCGGGCGGCGATTATTTCGGTGTTGAATGGGGTACTAGGCGACCACATGCAAACCCACAACAACCCGCTCACCATCACCATGGCTTTTCGCCGTGGGGGCGACGTGCTGGAACTCTCCAAAGCGTCCTTGGCAAGCGCCCTGCCGCAAGCGCAAGGCAAGATTCTGGTCATGCTGCATGGCCATTGCATGAACGAATTGCAGTGGACCAGCCATGGCCACAACCATGGCGAGGCCCTGGCCGCCGCCCATGGCTACACCCCCATGTACATCCGCTACAACACCGGCCTGCATATCTCCCAAAACGGCCGCACATTGGCCCAGCTGCTGGAAGAACTGGTGGCTGCTTGGCCCGTTCCGGTGCACGAGGTATGCGTGGTGGGCTACAGCATGGGCGGCTTGGTGGCGCGCAGCGCCTTTTATTACGGCGCCCAGGCCCAGCACCGCTGGCCGCAGCAGGTGCGCAAACTGCTGTTTGTGGGCACCCCCCACCATGGCTCCATGGTGGAGCGGGCCGGCAATTTGCTGGACATTGCGCTAGAGGCCAGCCCGTATTCACAAGCCCTGTCGCGTCTGGGCAAAATTCGCAGCGCCGGCACCACAGACCTGCGCCACGGCAACCTGCTGGACGAAGATTGGGTGGGCCGCGACCGCTTTGCCCCCGCCGCCGATCCCAGGAAGCCCCAAAAATTGCCGGGTCATGTGCAGTGTTATGCCATCGCTGCCATGATTGCCAAAGAACACGGCGAGTTAAGCAGCAAACTGGTCGGCGACGGTTTGGTCCCCCTGAAAAGTGCGCTGGGGCAACACAGCAACAAGCAACGGGCACTGGATATTCCCCAGGAACGCCAACGCGTATTTTTTGGAACGACCCACCTCGGACTTCTGGACAGCAAAGCTGTGTACGAACAACTGCAGGCCTGGATGGCGCAACCCGTTGAAAAATAGGCCTCCTACAAAAGGAACCCTCGTGTACCACGGTGAAATTCTCAATACCGTCACCCACCTCATTGGCTCGGCACTGGCCATCGCAGGCCTGTCCATTCTGGTCACCTTGGCTGTCGTCCAGGGTGATCCTTGGAAAATACTGAGCTTCAGCATCTACGGCACAACCCTGGTGCTGCTGTACTGCTCCTCCACCCTCTTCCATGGCGTGAAGCAACCGCGTATCAAGGCGATTTTGCAAAAACTCGACCACAACGCCATCTACCTGCTGATTGCCGGAAGCTACACCCCCCTGGCACTGGTCACCCTGCGTGGCCCTTTGGGGTGGACCTTGTTGGCCTGGAGTTGGGGCTTGGCCTTGTTCGGCATTGCACAGGAGTTGCTGGTGGGCCGCTACACACGCAGACTCTCAATGCTGCTTTATGTGCTGATGGGCTGGATGGTGGTGGTGGCCATCCACCCGCTCACGCTCGCCATGTCGGCTGCGGGCTTGGCCTGGCTGGTGGCGGGCGGTCTGGTCTACAGCAGCGGCATTTACTTCTATGTCAACGGCAACCGCGTCAAGCACTACCACGGCATCTGGCATGTGTTTGTGCTCGGGGGCAGCCTGTGCCACTTCATGTTCATGCTGCTGTACGTGGCGTAGCCAGCTGCATGTAGCGGCGAATCAGTGCTTGGACAAGGTGATGGTGGTGTTATTGAACTCAATCTTGCTCAAGGTAATGCTGCCAAAGCTGGGGCCATCCGAGCCGCGGGGGCGGATATTCTTAAATGACAACTCACCAATGGAACTGGGCAGGCTCAGTGAGATGGAGCCATCGGGATTGACGATCGCACTCGCCTTTGAGGCGTCGTAGACCACGTCCTTCATGCTCCGCTCCGAGTCCAAGAAGCCCAGAACAGGCACCATTAACTTCACCAAATCGCCGAGAACCACCTTGCCATCGTTGCCTTTGGCATTCTTGGAAATGAGATCCATCAACGTGTTATCAATCCCCTGTGCAGAGATCCCCTGCAGGTCTTCTTCGGTCAGGGGCACCAGGTGGCCCTGGTGCTTGTTCACCGCATGGTGTTGGCTGATTTCCGTGGAGGCTACAGGCGTCGCCGCATAGGTTTGCAATGGCGCCAGCAAGGCGGTGGCGATAGCCGCAGCCAGACGGAAATTGCGCTGTGCACGCAAGGCCCCCTTGATGTGGTGCTCCGAGATAACATTCCACTCGGCAAGAATGTCACCCAAGCGTTTTCCGGTGCTGGCCTGATGGGCGATCGCGCTGGCCAACTGCTCTTGCGAGATGAGCCGCTTCTTGAGAAGAATCTGACCCAGCTGCGTTTTCGCCTGATAATTTTTTAACCAGCTCATAGCGACTCCTTTGTGGGCTGAGGTTGTCCGGTTTCCATTGTGAATTTTCTGCACCAATGGCTGATTGCGCTAACGCATATCAGCCCATTTTTTCAGGGCGACATGATTGCAGCACGCATCTTCATCCCGATGTCCTTGGAGAGGGCCTGAAGCTTGGGGTCTACCTCCGCACGGCTATTTTCCGCAACCTTTTCGCCAAGGGCGCGTTCAAACTGCGGAACCAGGGTTTCAAATTTTTTCTTCACCGGCGACTCAAACAGTGCGATCAGCTGTTGCAGTTCCTCCTGGCTGAAATTTTTCTGCAGCAGAGGCCCCAGCGTCGGCTCCTTCTGACGCAGGCCCTCGGCTTTCACGATGGGGGTGGTTTCGTTGATGTACTTCTGCACATTGCCAACGATGGACTTGAGCGCTTCCTCCTGCTTTTGCGCACTCACGCGCCCCTGCAGTGCAACCCGCGCTTGCATCAGCGCATCCGTGGCCGGGCGTTGGGCCATGGTGATGGCAGTGTCTTCAATGTGCCAAAGCGCCAGGACCCGCTGGGCCAGGGCCTCTTTGCTCTCTTGTGATTTTTCTGCATGCGCGGAGTTGGCACCGGCCAAAGAAAAAGTGGCCAATGCAATAACGATGAGTGTCTGTTTCATGGTCTAGCGTCCCTTAAAAAACTTGGGTGAGTTGAATGCCGAAGTAGCGAATGTGAATGGTCCCCGCCACATCCAGCCCCCCGTAGGGGTTGTAAATCGCGTCCAGGAAGCCGCTGCAATTCATATTGCAACTGCCATCGGACACCACACTGAATTGGCCTTCGGCGTAGCTGGCGGCGACATCGATATGCAGCCCGCCCTTGGTCACGTAACCCAGCCCCAGACTTTTCACCGCCATGTCTGGCAAGGGTGCAATCAGGTCCAGGGCAGAG
>Ga0209343_10010035_pt1 | contig 10839 bp, 10 predicted proteins | sample RifCSPlowO2_02_FD_184026 | JGI IMG/M metagenome (GOLD analysis project Ga0209343, IMG submission 184026) | Groundwater microbial communities from Rifle, Colorado - Rifle CSP2_plank lowO2_0.2 (SPAdes) (version 2) | ecosystem: Environmental > Aquatic > Deep subsurface > Groundwater | place...
CGTGGCCAGGCATAAGGAGCAGAACCATGGCAACCAAAGGCGGACGCGAAAAAATCAAGCTGGAATCCACAGCAGGTACTGGTCATTTCTACACGACCAGCAAGAACAAGAAAACCATGCCCGAGAAGATGTTGATCAAGAAATTTGATCCAAAAGCTCGCAAGCATGTGGACTACAAAGAGATGAAGCTGAAGTAATTCAGTTTCTTTGTGGAACAAAAAAGCCCGCCCTGTGCGGGCTTTTTTACGTCCTGAGTTTATGGATTGGGGGCACTTCTTTCGCCGACAGCAGAGGTGGGTTGGGCGCTCTGCTTCGTGTCCTCCGCCCTTCGGGCTCCTCCTTTACCTACGCAGAACGCCCAACCCACCTCTGCTGCTGGAGTATTTGGAAGGGAGAAGGGAGAAGGAAGTTCACCACCGTGGGCACGCCAACCTTTCGCAAGACCAGTCGGGCTGTGCGTTTTGCGCAGGTAAAGGAGGAGGCCGAAGGCCGGGGGACACGGAGCAAAACGCACAACCCGGCTGGTCTGGAGCGCGCAAAAAAACCCCCAAGAACCGTGCGCACAAAAAAAAGCCCGCTAAAAACGGGCTTTCTCGAAGGCGCAAAGGAACGACCTAAACCCGCGCCGCCCGCAGCCTCATCGAAAACTCGCGCAGCGATGCAATGCCGCTTTCCTCCGCCCGGCGACACCAGGCCTGCAGGTCCAGCGCCAACTGCTCACGCGAGACATGGGTGTTGAGCCACATCTGGCGCAGCTCTTCGCGCATGGTCACCATCTTGTCCAGCACGGGCGAGGCTTGGCGTGCACGCGCCAGCGCAACAGCCACGGAGGCCGGGATTTTTTCTATATCGCGGTGCATCCAGCGTTTGGCCGCCTGGATCACCGCTCCATCGGCGCTACGGGCTTTCATGGCCTCGAACTCGGTGCGCGCCGCCAGGCGCACACCTTTGGCATAAGCGGCCATGATTTCGTAGCGGTTGGCGATCAGCGCTTCCAGCGTTTTTTCATCCGCCACTGGACGAATCTCACCATAGGCAGTTTTGGGTGGGGTTTTTTTGACCCTGGCCAGACGCAGCGCCTGCATCAATCGGATATACATCCAGCCCACATCGAATTCGTAGGATTTGACCGACAGCTTGGCCGAGGTCGGGTAGGTATGGTGGTTGTTGTGCAACTCCTCGCCCGCAATGAGGATGCCCCAGGGGGAGATGTTGGTGCTGGCGTCGGGCGCTTCAAAGTTGCGGTAGCCCCAGTAATGGGCCGCTCCGTTGATGATGCCAGCCGCCATCACCGGGGTCCAGGCCATTTGCACCGCCCACACAGCCAGACCGGCCGCGCCGAACAAGGCCAGGTCAATCACCAGCATCAGGGCAATACCCGCGGTCGAAAAGCGGGCGTACAACTGGCGCTCCAGCCAGTCGTTGGGGGTGCCGTGGCCATACCGTGCCAGGGTGTCCTTGTTGGCCGCTTCGGCCCGGTACAACTCATACCCCTGCAACAGCACGGTCTGGATGCCGTACACATGGGGGCTGTGCGGGTCTTCGGCCTGCTCGCATTTGGCGTGGTGCTTGCGGTGGATGGAGGCCCACTCCTTGGTCACCTGCCCGGTGGTCAGCCACAACCAGAAACGGAAAAAATGCGAGGCAATGGGGTGCAAATCCAATGCCCGGTGCGCCTGGTGGCGGTGCAAGAACACCGTCACGCTGATCATGGTGATATGCGTCATGACCAAGGTGAACAGCACCATCTGCCACCAGTCCAGGTCCCAAACGCCATAGGCCAGCCACGCTACGGTGGCATCCAATACCGATCCATCAGCTAACAACATACGCAACGCACTCCCTCAACGCGCAGGACCCCGTCGGCCCACCCCAACACTTACTTCTTTTGCCAAACTGCGGCAAAAAAACCATCCGTCGCATGCCGATGTGGCCACAAACGCAGGTACAGATGGCCGTCTTCCCCGCCGCTGCACAAGGTGGGGGCCTCCTGCACCTTGAGCCCGGTCAGGACCTCACCCACCGGCAAGGCCTCAAACTCGGGATTGGCCGCAGAGAAGGCTGCGGCAATCGCCTCGTTTTCTTGCGGCAACACACTGCAGGTGGCGTACACCAGGCGTCCGCCCGACTTCACCAAACGTGCCGCGCTTTGCAAAATAGCGGCCTGCTTGACCGCCATTTCCTCCACCGATTGCAGGGTTTGGCGCCATTTCAGGTCGGGGTTGCGGCGCAAGGTGCCCATGCCGGTACACGGCGCATCCACCAGCACGCGGTCGATCTTGCCTGTCAGGCGCTTGACCCGGTCATCGCGCTCATGGGCAATGGCCGCAGGGTGCACATTGGACAGTCCGCTGCGCGCCATGCGGGGCTTGAAAGAATCCAAACGGCCAGCCGAGGTGTCAAACGCATACAGGCGGCCGGTGCTGCGCATGGCAGCGCCTATGGCCAGGGTTTTGCCGCCGGCGCCGGCGCAAAAGTCCACCACCATTTCACCGCGTTTGGCGTCCACCAGCATGGCCAGCAGTTGCGAGCCCTCGTCCTGCACTTCAAAGTCGCCCCGGGTGAAGGCTTCCATTTTGTTCAGGGCGGGTTTGCCCGCAATACGCAGGCCCCAGGGCGAATACGGTGTGGGCAGGGCTTTGATGCCGAGTTTGGCCAATTCTTTTTGCACATCGGCGCGTTTGGCCTTGAAGTCGTTGACCCGCAGGTCCAGCCCGGCCCCCTGGTTCATACCCTCCACCAGAGGCCAGAAGCCGTCTCCGACCTGGTCCTTGAGCGGCTGCACCAGCCACTCGGGCAGGTTGTGGCGGTGGCGTTCCATCAGGTCCTTGGAGTCCACTTTTTCACACTGGTCCAGCCAGTTTTTCTCCTGGTCGGTCAGCGCGCTGCGCAGAAAGTCGCCGGGGCCATAAAAACCCAGGATCGCCAGGCGGCGCTCCTTGGGTCCGCTGCCCGAGGGCGCCAGGTGGTCAAACAGCAGTTTTTTCCGCAACACGGTGTACACCGTTTCGGCCAGGGTAGCCCGCTCGCGCGGCCCCAGGCCGCGGTGGTCGCGGAAGAAACGCGACACAATAGCGTCGGCGGGATGGTCAAATTTGAGCGTGAGCCGGACCAACTCGGAACAGGCTTCTAAGAGAGCTTTTGGATGCATAACCAGGATTGTCCCATGAGTGATGAAAAACTTCCCCCACTGATCACCACGCCCCCTGGCTTGTACCGCCATTACAAGGGCAATCTGTACGAGGTGCTGGGCACTGCGCGCCACAGCGAAACCCTGGAACCTATGACGCTGTACAGAAAATTGGAATCTGACCCCAATTCAGATCTGTGGGTCCGGCCTATGGTCATGTTTGAAGAGACGGTGCTGGTGGATGGCATCCAACAGCCCCGCTTCGTCAAGGTTAGCCATCAAAAGTAGCCTTTCCGCTTGCAGACAGTGCGTAAGCAGCTATAAGTTCGATAGCAAAATACGGTAAGGACGCGCCATTCAGGGCCAATCAGCAACGCGCTGAGCGGGTGAGCCTGAGCAGCGTCACTGCAGCGGAATGCGGGCCTTGTTCTGGGCCAGCCAGGCGTCAAAAGACTGCAGCGCGGGGTTCAGGGTGCGCGAGGTTTCGACATTGCGCATGCCGCAAAAATCGCGCTCAAAATCGCAGAAAAACTGGAACATATTGCCCAGGTCTTCGGCCCCCTGCATCCCCGAGCTGCGGTAGGCCTGCGGACTCACGGGCTGGTAACGCACCTCTTGCCCCAAGGCCAAGGACATCGCATCGGCCATCTCCTGTCCGGTCAGGTGCGCTCCCGCAATACCGACGTTTTTGCCGATGTACTTGCTGCCCTTCTTGAAGATGCCGTAGGCACATTTGCCGATGTCTTCCGCGGCGATGCCGGGCATCTTCTTGTCGCCCAAGGGAAGCGAGAACACCATTCTGCCATCGGCCCCTCTCTTGGGCCCCATGCCGAAATGGATCAGGTTGTCCCAATAAAAAGACGGGTACAGGAAAGTGGTGGGAACACCCTGCTCGGTGAAGAACTTGTTGGACTCGCCCTTGGCATCGAAATGCGGTACCTTGTACCCCCCCGTCAAGGTGGGCATGCGTTTGTCGGTAAGCGGAATCCACTGCCGGGTGTCTTCCAGCGTGGACCAGATGACATGTTTGAGCCCCGCTGTTTTGGCCGCAGAAGCCATGTGCTGGGCTTGCGCCTTTTCCTTCGCTGGCGAGAGATGCTCCCAGAAAAAGGTCACACAGTAGGCACCATGCACCCCTTTGAATGCCTTGGCCAGACTTGCCTCGTCGTCAATATCGGCCCGCACCACCTCCGCGCCCAAGTCGGCAAGCGCCTGGGCTTTCTCGGATCGGGGATTTCTGGTGAGCGCCCGCACGGCAAACCCACCACTGGAATCTTTCAAAATCGCACGGACCAACCCACCGCCTTGCGCCCCGGTGGCGCCCACCACTGCAATCGTCTTGTGCTCAGTCATGACAACTCTCCTTTTAAATGAAACCAACCAACGTTGAATTTCATTGAACAGCGCAAGCGCCTGAAACGCTTGAGAATTGTCAACAACCCACGGGCCACATGCCGTAGCGCTCAGACGGCAGCGCCACTGACCAATTCAAGGACGGGAAAAAAAGGGAAATCTGTGCTACCGCCGGTGATCGCGGCCATGGTGATCCCTGCGATCATCACGGTCGTCACGGTCATGCCGCCGTCCATCGCGACGCCCTTCGCGCCGCCCCTCACGCCAGCGCTCGCGCTCATGTTCATAACGCTCCCTCACCCACTGCTCCTGGACAAAATACACCGGCTGATTGCATGCGTTGTAGCGCGCGCAGTGCTTCGCCCAATGTTTTTGGTGCCCGGGCGGCACATAGAGGTAAATGGGCCGACGGTAAGCCGCCAGCGGCACGGGCGTCACGACAATGGGTTGCGGATACACCAACACAGGCTCCGGGTAGTTTCCAATGTCGATACGGCCATAAACACCAGGCTGGTGGATGCCAATCGAAATGCCCACACGGGCTTGCCCCCATGCGCCGCTGCTTCCAAGCACACAGGCCAGCAGCGTTACAGCAGTCAATTTTTTCATCGCGGTCTCCCAAAGTGAACCCATTTCCGCAACGCCGCAAGGCCAGGATGGGCTGACCTTGAAAATGTAAAAATTTGTACTCGGCATCGGCAGCTTTACACGTCTTCACGCAAAAGACATTTTTGTTGCAATTGACTCTGCACAATGCACCTACCCCTCTGCGCTTTACAGTCAAAAAAACATGGCACTCACCCGGTCACCACCCAGCCCGTCCCGGCAATTGACGTGCGGTCGGCCGCGTGCCACAGCCATCACCATCGCCTTGTCCGTGCTCCTGGGCGGCTGCGCATCTTGGCAGCCCACGGCGACTGCCGAACCCGGCCTGCCCATCCCGCCCACCTGGTCGGAATCTGGCGTGCCCACGCCCGGCGCGCTGGTTGCAACCCCGAGTTCGCTGGCGCAGTGGTGGCACCACTTCAACGACCCGCTGCTCACCACCCTGGTCACGCAGGCGCTGCAAGCCAACACCAGCGTGCGCACGGCCCAGGCGGCACTGCAGCAATCGCGTGCACTGCGCGATGCCAAGGGTGCCGCGCTGCTGCCCGGCGTAAAAGCCTCCACCTCGGCCCAGCGCAACCAGACCGACGCCCGCGACGCCACCACCAGTTTCCGCGTGGGTCTGGACGCCAGTTGGGAGCCCGACGTGTTTGGCGGCCAGCGCAATGCGCGGGACGCCACCGAAGCCGATGCGCAGGCCGCGCAGGCCGCGCTGGGGGACGTGCAGGTGTCCATCGCCGCCGAAGTGGCGCTGGCCTACATCCAGTTGCGCGGCCAGCAAAACCAGTGGCACATCGCCCGCACCAACCTGGCCAGCCAGCAAGAAACCCTGCAAATCACCGACTGGCGCACCCAGGCGGGCCTGGCCACCGCGCTGGAGGTGGAGCAAGCCCGCGCCGCCAGCGAACAAACCGGCGCCCAGCTTCCCGTTCTGCACGCCAATATCGCCAAGACCCGGCACAGCCTGGCCGTGCTGACCGGCCAGTCCCCCGGGGCGCTGGAGGCGCTGCTGGCGCCCATGGCGGCCATTCCGCAAGCCGCGCACGACTTGGCACTGAGCATTCCCGCGCAAACCCTGCGCCAGCGTCCCGATGTGCGTGCCGCCGAGCACCGCATCAGCGCCGCGCTGGCCCGCGTGTCGGCGGCGGACGCGGCGCGTTACCCCAGTTTTTCCATCAGCGGCTCGCTCGGCCTGAGCGCCCTGACGCTGGGGGCCCTGACCAACGGTGCCTCCGTGCTGAACGCCTTGCTGGCCAGCATTTCCGTGCCGCTGTTCGACGGTGGCGCGGGCATCGCCCAGGTGCAGGCCCAGGAAGCCGGGCTGGAGCAGGCCCGCGTGGGCTACCAGGCGGCGGTGCTCAGCGCCTTGAAAGACGTGGAAGACGCGCTAGTCGCCCTTGCCGGTGACCGCGCCCGCCTGCTGCGCCTGCAAAACGCCGCCGATGCCGCCGCCAACGCCGCCCTGCTGGCCCAGCAACGCTACGCCAGCGGACTGATCGACTTCCAGACGGTGCTGCAAACCCAGCGCACGCTGCTCACCGCACAAGACAACGTGGCCAGCAGCCAAGCCGACATCAGTGCCGACCATGTGCGCCTGTACAAGGCCCTGGGCGGCGGCTGGTATTGAACCCCTAGCGAAGCCTTCGAAGAACCCTCGGACCCCACCATGACCACGCCAGACACCACCCTCCCCTCCATGTCCACCACCGAGGTGCAAACCCTGCTGAACGAAGCGCCCTCTGCGGTCTGGTGGCGCCGCCCCATGGTCTGGATTGCGCTGGCCCTGGTGCTGCTGGCGGGCGCAGGCCTGTATTTCTGGCAAGCCCACGCCCAGCGCAATGCGGCGCCGGTGTTTGTCACCGAACCCGTGAATCTGGGCAAGCTGACCCTGAGCGTGGCCGCCAACGGCACGCTGCAGCCCACCCGCTCGGTGAACATCGGCAGCGAGCTGTCGGGCACCGTGCTGCGCGTGCTGGTGGACGTGAATGACCGCGTGAAAAAAGGCCAGGTGCTGGTGGAGCTGGACACTGCCAAGCTCAGCGACCAGGTGACCCGCTCACGCGCCGCGCTGAACGCGGCCACCGCCCAAGTGGCCCAGGCCCAGGCCACCGTGCGCGAAGCGCGCAGCAACCTGGCGCGCCTGGAAGAGGTGGCGCGCCTCTCGGGCGGCAAAGTGCAGTCCAAGGCCGAGCTGGACACAGGCCGAGCCACGCTGGAGCGCGCCCTGGCGCAGGAAACCAGTGCCCAGGCCGACGTGGTGCAAGCCCGCGCCACGGCGTCCACCGATGCAACCAACCTGTCCAAGGCCTCCATCCGCTCCTCTATTGACGGCGTGGTGCTGACGCGCACGGTGGACCCCGGCAACGCCGTGGCCGCCTCGCTGCAGGCCGTTACCCTGTTCACCATTGCCGAGGATTTAAGCAAGCTGCGGCTGCAGGTGAATGTGGACGAGGCCGATGTGGGCGCCGTCGCCGTGGGGCAAAAGGCCAGCTTCACCGTCAGCGCCTACCCGTCCCGCAAATACCCGGCCACGGTGACCCGCGTGGCCTTTGGCTCCACCACCACCGACAACGTGGTGACCTACATCACCCACCTGGACGTGGACAACGCCGACCTGAGCCTGCGCCCCGGCATGACGGCCTCCAGCAGCATCACCTCCACCGAGCGCCAGGGCGTGCTGCTGGTGCCCAACACCGCACTGCGCTTCACCCCCGCCGTGACCGGCGGCGAACCGGGCACCGCCAAAAGCAGCGGCGGCATTGTCTCCAGCCTGCTGCCCCGCATGCCCAGAGGCAATGCACGCAGGGCCGGGGGCGGCAATGGCGGCGAAGGCGCCGCAGGCGGCACCGCCCGCCAGGTCTGGGTGCTGCGGGACGGCGCACCGGTGGCCGTGGCCGTGCGCACCGGCATCAGCGACGGGCGCATGACCGAAGTCACCGGCGGAGATTTGCAGGTGGGCATGCAGGTCATCACCGACCAGCGCAGTGCAGGCAGCGCCCCATGAGCAACGCCCCCGGAACTCCCGCCCTGATCGCGCTGCAGCAGGTGACCAAAACCTATGGCCAGGGGGCCACGGCCTTGCAGGCGCTCAAAGGGGTGGACCTGCGCATCGCGGCCGGGGACTTTGTGGCCATCATGGGCCCCAGCGGCTCGGGCAAGTCCACCGCCATGAACATGCTGGGCTGCCTGGACACCCCCACCACGGGCGAATACCTGTTCCAGGGCGTGCATGTCGAAACCCTGTCGCGCGACCAGCGGGCACGGCTGCGCCGGAACTTTCTGGGCTTTGTGTTCCAGGGCTTCAACCTGCTGGCGCGCACCTCGGCCCAGGAAAACGTGGAGCTGCCCCTGCTGTACCGCGGCGAGTCGGCCAAGGCCCGCCACGCGGCGGCGGCCCGCGCGCTGGCCCAGGTGGGTCTGGCGGGCTGGGAGCACCACACGCCCGCCGAACTCTCGGGCGGGCAACAGCAGCGCGTGGCCATTGCCCGCGCCATCGTCACCGAGCCCGCCGTGCTGCTGGCCGACGAGCCCACCGGCAACCTGGACACCCAGCGCAGCCACGAAATCATGGACCTGCTGTGGGCGCTGAATGTGGACCACGGCATTACCGTGCTGATGGTCACGCACGAGGCCGACATGGCCGCCTATGCCAAGCGCATCGTGCGTTTTGTGGACGGGGTGGTGGCAAGTGACGTACCCAACCCCCATCCTGCCGGGCGCCAGACTCCCGCAGAGGTGATGCCCGCAGAGGCCGCGTGATGCTGCTCAATACCCTGCTGCTCGCCCTGCGCTCCATCCGGCGCAACCTGCTGCGCTCCTTCCTGACGATGTTGGGCATCGTGATCGGCGTGAGCGCCGTCATCACCATGGTCACCCTGGGCAACGGGGCCACCATGGCGGTGCAAAACCAGATCTCGGGCCTGGGCACCAATTTGCTGCAGGTGCGCCCCGGCCAGCGCATGATGGGCGGTGGTGGCGGTGGCGCGCCCGCGTTCAAGGGCGTGGACGCCGACGCCATTGCCACCCAGATCGGCGGCATTGCCGCCGTCGCCCCCGAAGCGCGCAGTTCTGCCACCGTGGTGGCCAACGGCCGCAACTGGGCCACCAGCGTCATCGGCAGCACCAACGCCTGGCTGCGCACCGGCAACTGGAAACTCGCCGATGGCCGCGTGTTCTCGGACGACGAATTGCGCGCAGGCGCCGCCGTGTGCCTGGTGGGCGCCACCGTGCGGCGCGAGCTGTTTGCTACCCGCCCCGTGGTGGGCGAGCAACTGCGCGTCAAACAAATTTCCTGCGAAATCGTGGGCCTGCTGGCGTCCAAGGGCCAGGGCAGCTTTGGCAACGACCAGGACGACGTGGTGCTGGTGCCCCTGAAAACGCTGCAGCGCCGCATCACCGGCAACACCCGCGTCAACACCTTGCTGGTGTCCATGACGGAGGGCAGCGACGCCACCCGCGTCAAGTCCGGCATCACCCAGCTGCTGCGCGAACGCCGCAAGCTGGCCGAGGGTGATGAAGACAACTTCAATGTGCTGGACACCAAGCAACTGGCCGAAGCGCTGTCGGGCACCACCAAGGTGATGACCATGCTGCTGGGCGCGGTGGCGGGCGTCAGCCTGCTGGTGGGCGGCATCGGCATCATGAACATCATGCTGGTCAGCGTGACCGAACGCACCCGCGAAATCGGCCTGCGCCTGGCCATTGGCGCACTGGAGCGCGAGGTGCTGCTGCAGTTTTTGATCGAGGCGGTGGTGCTGTCCTCGCTGGGCGGCCTGATCGGCATCGTGCTGGCCACCGGCGCGTCGCTGGTGCTGGCCCAGGTGATGGAGGTGCCTTACCTCTTCAACCTCTGGGTCAATCTGCTGTCGTTTGCATTTTCGGCTGGCATCGGCGTAGTGTTTGGTTATTTTCCGGCGCGCCGGGCGGCGCGGCTGGACCCGATCGAGGCGCTGCGCCATGAATAATTCCATTTTCAGATCGATGGGAGATGAGGCGCCCCGACGCAGGCAGTGCTTTAGCACGACCAGGAGGGGCAACGACATATCGCATTGATATGGAAATGGAATAAGGAGGAAACCGCCATGAACACCACCCGTACCGAACACGACAGCATGGGCGCCATCGAGGTGCCCGCCGGGCAGCTATGGGGCGCGCAGACCCAGCGCTCGCTGCTGAACTTCGCCATTTCCGGCGAAAAAATGCCGCGCGAAATCATCCACGCGCTGGCGCAGGTCAAGCGGGCGTGCGCCACCGTCAATCTGGACCTGGGCCTGCTGGACGCCCGCAAGGCCGAGGCCATCGTGGCCGCCGCCGACGAGGTGCTGGCCGGCCAGCACGCGGGCGAATTCCCCCTGGTGGTCTGGCAAACCGGCTCGGGCACCCAAACGAATATGAACCTCAACGAGGTGCTGGCCAACCGCGCCAGCGAGCTGCTGGGCGGCCTGCGCGGCGACTTGCGGCTAGTGCACCCCAACGACGAGGTGAACCGCAGCCAGTCCTCCAACGATGTGTTCCCCACCGCCATGCATCTGGCGGCGCTGCAGGCCCTCACGCACCGGCTGCTGCCCGCGCTGGCCGCGCTGCAGGGCACCTTGGCGGCCAAGGCGCAGGCATTCGACGCCATCGTCAAGATCGGCCGCACCCATTTGCAAGACGCCACGCCGCTCACCCTGGGCCAGGAGTTTTCCGGCTATGCGGCGCAACTGGCCCATGGCGAACGGCATGTGCAGGCCGCCCTGCCCCACCTGTGT
>Ga0209343_10010039_pt1 | contig 10835 bp, 15 predicted proteins | sample RifCSPlowO2_02_FD_184026 | JGI IMG/M metagenome (GOLD analysis project Ga0209343, IMG submission 184026) | Groundwater microbial communities from Rifle, Colorado - Rifle CSP2_plank lowO2_0.2 (SPAdes) (version 2) | ecosystem: Environmental > Aquatic > Deep subsurface > Groundwater | place...
GGCTAAGCTAGGGAGGCTTAGAATTGAGTTTCTAAATAATGTTTAAAAATCTTATGGTTGCTTGAAAACTCAGTTTATAGCAATAAATCTGTATATAATGTAGAACAAAATTAAAATAATTAGAATTATAATGCAGAAGATCATACCTAAATTAAAGATTTTTAAGTCTTTCTTTTTGGATATTACTATGTAAGGCCACTTTACATATAATTTCCCTTTAGTAAAACCAAAATATAGATTAACTACAAAAAAAAGAATAGGAATTAATAATAGATCTAAATACATAATCTTATTATTTTGTATGTGTTTAAAAAGGTATCTGTAGAGTTAATTGTAAGAATGTTTATACCTAAATAATTCTTCTATAGGGTATTTAATAGAATCTATTCTTCTAACTTCTTCTTCATTATGACCTCTTGCATGATTTTTTTCATGTTCATTTACATAGCCTTCTAGATTATTTAAATTAAGTTGCAGTGTTAGAATACTATTTATAAATTCCCAGGTACCTAATATATTTGATCCTATCATCTCAGATGTAGCCCATTTACGATAGAAAAATAGGGGGCGTCCATAATCATCTAATATGTGATCTTCTAACTCCTTTAAATAATTATGATAAATCATATGAAGAAAAAGTAATTAAAAAATAAAAAATTATCGTTTCATTTTAGCGCCCAATATTAAGCAAAATATTCCTTTTAATACTAGAACTATAGCTACTGTTTGCTCTAAATTTAAGGTTTTATTCCATAATAAAAATCCAAGAATCAGAGCAATAATACCCCATACAATCATCTCCATCTTAAAACACTTGCAAGTTGTTGTACTGCAGTATGGGCATGCGGCTCCTTTACTTGACCTGATCTCTTTTTTCATGAGTAACACCTCCAATCATGCTAAAAAATCTGACTTTATAAGATTTGTTAATTCAATTAGAGGGGTTATTTTTATAAAGGAGGGACTCTTAAAAGAATTATGAAACTTGCAGTATTTACTGATACATTCGATGAGATAAATGGAGTGGCAATAGTATACCAGAGATTAGCAGAATATTGTCTAAATAAAAATATTCAATTAGAAATTTTTGCACTAAGTAAAATTACCTCAACTGAAGAAAAAAAGAATTTGAAGATCCATAGAATGAAATGTTTAATGCCTATGGAAATTCAACCTGATCTAAGCTATGATATTATTTGGCTAAACCCAAGGTTAGTTACCTACTTTAAGAAGAATAAATTTGATTTGATCCATGTTGCTACTCCTGGAAGTATGGGTTTAAATGCATTATTTATATCTAAATTATTCAGAATACCTGCAATTGCAACTTACCATACACATATACCTGAATATGTCAAAGAAAGAGTTAATAAAATAATTAAAAAAGCTAATTTAAAAATTGATACTATAGGTGTTGGAAGTGAGAATATTACATGGGAATTCATGAAAATTTTTTACAACAGATTTAAATTGGTACTGGCACCTTCAGAATTTACAAAAAAAGATTTACAGGATAAATTAAACACCAAAATTGAAATATTCTCACATGGTGTGGACATAAATTTGTTCAATCCTAGAAAGTGCAATGAAAATTTCAAGAAAAAATATGGTATTAAGGTTGCTGCCCTATACGTGGGTAGGATTGCGGTAGAGAAGAATTTAGAGTTCTTAGCAGAAATATTTAATGATTTGAAAGGATGTAATTTAGTTCTTGTTGGTGATGGACCTCACAGGCAAGAATTGGAACAAAAAAGCGATGCTTTATTTCTGGGGTTTAAGAAAGGAGAAGAATTAGCAGAAATCTATGCTTCATGTGATTTTTTTGTATTTCCAAGCACTACCGATTCTTTTGGAATTGTTGTCTTAGAAGCAATGGCCTCGGGTTTACCTGTTTTAGTATCAGATAAAGGCGGGCCTAAGGAAATTATATTAGACAATCTTAACGGATTTATTTTAAAGAACAATGATTCAAAAGAATGGAAGAGTAAGATAGAAAGTTTATGTAAAGATGCGAATTTGAGAAAAAAATTAGGAACAATTTCAAGGGATTTAGCATTAAGAAGATCTTGGGAGAAAGTTTTTGATGAATTATTTAAGACCTATGAAAAGTTTTTGAAAGAAATAAACATTAAATAAAACTTAGAACTAATTCCCTTTCTCTTGGACCATCAAATTCTGCTAAGAAAATTTTTTGCCATGTACCCAACATTAATTTTTTATCCTTAATAGGGATAAATATTGAATGACTTAGTAAATTTGCCTTTAAATGGCTAGTAGCATTATCATCAATCAAGTTATGTTTCCAATTATTTTCTGGAATTAATTTACTAAGGAAATACAAAAAGTCTTCTTTGAATCCATCTTCATTTTCGTTTATAAATATTGCGGCAGTTGCATGTCTAATATAAACAAAGCAAATTCCTTCATCAAGGTTTACTAGTTTTGAAATTTTTTCGGTAATATCAATTAATTCTTCTTTCTTGACTGTTTTTATTTTAATTATGTCCATAAAACTAACTAAAGAGAAAATAATTTAAATATTACTCATCTTAGTCTAGAAATTCCTTATTCTTGATTTTTTCAGGTAAATATTTTTCTGAAATAAAACTGATCCCTTTTGTGGCTAGTGCTTGAATTTCTGCTTTAGCCCCAAAATCTTTCATCATTTTAAGTTGCCTTAGCCAATCTTTATTTTCTTTGAACCATTCATATTCTGAAACTTGTTTCATTCTTGTCAAATCTTGCTCATTTAATTTTATAAGGTGCTTTTTTAAGTCATATTTTACTATATCATCTGCAGTTATTCCTAAAAACTTGACACCTGGAATTGTTAATTTTTCCGAAGCATGAGCCAAAGCAATAGAACCATATTTAATTACAGAATAGATATAAAATCCCCAACAGTCAAAGTCCGTGAGGACGTAAATGGGCAAGTTTTCTTCATCTGAGAGTCTTTGCAGTAATCTTCTTATTCCTCTTGTTGTCTGACCTTGACTTGTAACAAGAATTGCATTATTTTTTTGCCAAAATTTATCTTCGTTCAATCTTTCAAATATTGCAGCTTTTTCCATATATAGAATATATTTAGCATTTACTTTTTTAAAAGATAATTCATCAGTAATTGATGGAACAGAATATCCTCCACGCCCTAATTTTGAACAATCAATTGTATCCCCCGAATCTTCCAAGATTATATTTCCAACCATAGAACCCATTTTATTTGCCGAAACATGCATTTGTTCCCTAGAAAGTCCTGTAATAACTTCCAGATCTTCAATAGCTTTATCCGATTCAGTTTGATCGTCAACAATATTAACATTTGTTCCAGGAATGGTTCTTTTGCTTATATAAAAGACTCCTCTAAGATGCTCATGTTTTCCAGAATCTAATAATTCTTTTTTGATAATACTCGCAACTTCAACAGTCTGCAAGAATTTTTTTGCATGCGCAACATTAAAAAATAATCTACTTCCTTTTTTATCACCCAGCTTCAATGTTTTGGTTTTCTTGTCATATACTATATTGCTTAGATTTCTAAGAGGAAATACTATTTCTGGATTTTTACCTTTATCTATTTGGTTTACAATTCGCCTACCCAGCAATTCAATTTCTTCTTTTGATTTATTCTTTTGATTCTTCTTTTCCATCTTCTTGTACACTTTCAATTAGCTTTGACATATTTTTGTTTAATATCTTTTTCAAGTTCTCTTCAATTATTGCACTTTTTTCACCAGTAAGATTTGATAAAGAAAATGCCAATTCAGGAATGTATTTTTCGAATAAGCTAATCCTCTCCTTTTGCTCTTTAGCCTTTACATTCTTTCGTATATATGCTGCCAGCTTTCTTCCGCAGTCTTGCAATGCTAATTTAATTTCTTTCAAAATTTCGTCATAATGTGCAATTGCTTCTTTGGCTTCACTTGTGAATGGAACCCAAACACTTGCGATGTGCACTACAATTATTGCAGGCCCTGTTGGCAGATTTCCAGAACTTTGGCCTAGTCCATAGGGTCTCCAAGTTATATCCGAAGCACCTTCGGTAATTCCACAAGCTCCTTGCTGATATAGTAATGGCACTCTATTGGCAAACCTCATCAGTCTTATTGTAGACTCTTTATCTAAATCACCACCATATGCAATCGCAGCTTCAATCAGAAAAGGCATCCCTCTGTAAACTGAAGGGGGTCTAGTCGTAGTTGTAAAAAAATCAGCCTGAATTTCTTTTTTTAATCCTTTTTCAAGTAATTCAGAACCAATTGGGCTTAGGCAATCTGTTGGGGGTGCAATTATTTTTGTATTTTGAATGACTTTGAACAGGATTTCTATTTGAGAATTTTCCAATGAAGAGGGTTTTGCTCTTGTACTTAATTTGGCCTCATCACAGATATTAGAGGATACTGTAGGACCTATTCTCGAAAAATCATTTTGTAAAAATGAGCTAAGAGTTGTTGATGTTGTATCTTTAAGCATTCGTATTAACGTACCTATCTCAATTCCATGAGGATGAGGTTTAATTTCTTTTGGTTCCTTTGGTAGATCATTTGTAACTCTAGGAAATTCAATTCTTTCTTTTTCGGGAGTTATATAGATTATTTTTGCATGAGGGTTTACAATTGCAGTTTGTTTGATATATTCATCAACACTTTGCCTTCCTTTTTGATATCTTGCTTCTAATTCTAGCTCTATTCTTGTTCCGTGATCTTTATTCCAATCAACTTCATGATCACGTTCTATAATTGGTTCATTCCTTTTGGTATCTATATGTAATTCAAAGTAATGTGCTGGTTTCTTTGGATGTATCTTAGAGATTATTTTAGTAAATTTACCGGTTGTTAATTGTGAATACAGAACTGCAGCACTAATACCAATTCCTTGCTGCCCTCTATTTTGTTTAAGAGTATGAAACTTACTACCATATAACAATTTTGCAAATATATTTGGAATTTGTTGTTTAATAATACCTGGACCATTATCTTCAACAATAACAATAAATCTATCCTCATTTAATTGTTTTAATTCGACATATATTTCTGGAAGAACTTTCATCTCCATAGTTGCATCTAATGCATTGTCTACAGCCTCCTTTACAACCATCATTAAAGCTCTCGTAGGATTGTCGAATCCAAGTAAATGTCTATTTCTGGTAAAAAATTCAGAAATTGAAATTTCACGCTGCTTTTTTGAAAGTTCCACTGCTTTTATATTTTCAGTCATTAGATTGAAGAAATTTTTTATTTATTTATAAATATTTGCATCCTAATTTTTATATTTTCTTTTTAATCTATACCTCTGAAAACTAATTTGAAATAATTTATAGTAGTTAACTATGTACTTAATTGGAATTGTATAAAGTTTCGTGATTAATTCTGTAAACCATTGAACTAATGGATCTAAAAACATAATCTTAGGTATTTTTCCCCATATATAAATTTAAATATTTTAAGAAAATTTAATAAAATCTAAAATTTAGTCTAATATAATGGAAACTGGAATCATTTTTGATACTGACATTGGTTATGATCCTGATGATATGTTTGCTTTGCTTGAATTAATAAATAATTCAAAAGTCGACTTAATTGTGACAAGCGACGACCCAGAAGGTAAAAGGTTTATATTCTTAAAAAAAATTCTTGAATTGACTAATAAGGAGATTGAGGTTGTTCAGGGTTCTACTTTGAACAAACAACATTTCATTGTTGATGAATTCATTACTGGGGAAAACTATAAAATAAAAAATAATTACATAAAACGAATTAAGAATATTGTTGATGATTATAATCAAATTAATTATATAGGAATTGGACCATTTACTAATTTATCAAGATTTATTGGAAGATATCCTAACTGTAAAAATAAAATAACTCTTTATCAAATGGGAGGTTCAATTAACTATAGTAGAAGACCAAATTGGGTAGAACATAATGTTAAAATTGATGTAAAATCTGCCATAAATTTGATTAATTCTGGGATTAGAACATATTTAGTGGGAGCACAAACTACATTCAATAATAAAATTCAAATTGACCCTAATACTGATTTTTACAAAAAACTTGAAAGAGATTCTAATTCAGTTTTAAAAATATTAAGAAAACATATTGATATCTATCATAAACATAGTAAAAGCTGGCCTTACATGCATGATCCTTTAACTGTTTCAGTTGCTTTGGGAGAAAAATTTGTGAAATTTAAAAGGCGTAAAATTGTTGTTGAAATAGATGGAAATCTTAAAGAATCTCAAAATGGGAGTTTGGTTAGTACAAGTCTCCCAAAGTCTAATACTCTAGCCTTTATGAAATACCTAAATAAATCTGTATTTATGTAATAAAAATCAAATTCAAAAGGTTTAAATACCTAATTTGTGACGCAATTTTATGGCAAGTGCTATTTTATGGGTATTGATTGCTATTGTTGCAATTCTTGTAATCTGGTTTATCGCAACGTATAACAGATTGGTTACTTTAAGAAATAGAATTGAAAATGCTTGGAGCCAAATTGATGTTCAACTAAAAAGGAGATTTGATTTAATACCTAATTTAGTTGAAACTGTAAAAGGATATGCCAAACATGAAAAAGAGACATTTAAGATGGTAACAGAAGCCAGAACATTAATGATGAAATCTGACAGTATAAAGGATAAAGCTAAGGCAGATAATATGCTAACTGCTGGTTTAAAGAGTATTTTCGCTGTGGCAGAAGCATATCCAAAATTAATGGCGAGTGACAATTTTAAGATGCTTCAAGAAGAGTTAGCAGGAACTGAAAGCAAAATAGCCTACTCAAGGCAATTTTATAATGATAATGTGTTAAGTTTAAATCAGGCAATTCAACAATTTCCTACAAATATAATCTCGGGGATGTTTGGATTTAAAGAAAGAGAATATTTTGAAGTGGCTAAAGCAGAAAAAGAACCTGTAAAGGTTAAATTCTAGTATGGCTATTATAAATCTAAAACAGACTGGATTAATAATTGGTATTGCAATATTATTTGCATTCTTTGTGTATTTTGTTATTGAAGCTGTTTATCCAAGTCCAAAATATGAAGATTTGTGTAATAATATTAATTATATGGAACCAACTCCTGCTAAAGTGGGAATCCAGGTTAATTGTACGGATCCTTGGCAATCAAAAGGGGTTCAAGAGTGTAGTTTAGATAAGGGAAGCCCTGAGTTTAAACAAGATCAAAATGGTTGCGATGTATTTGATAAGTGTAACTATTGCGGAAGAGATTATGAAAATTTAAACAATGATTATCAAAGGAATGTATTTGTTTTAACTGCAATAATAGGAATTGGAGCAATTATCTTTGGTTTATATTTTGGTGTTGAGTTTGTTGCAGGAGGATTTTTATTTGGAGGCATATTAACTTTAGCATATAGCACAATAAGATATTTCTCAAGAGGTAATGTAGATAAATGGTTGAGGGTTATAGTTATATTTATTGAAATATTAATCCTTATCTGGATAGGCTACAAAAAGGTAGTTGGAAAAAATAAGCCCAAGAAATAAATAAAATGGCAAAATTGTATGATGCTATTTCTAGTAATAAGAGAAATTCTGTTGTATTAGTTATTGCTTTCATAATAATTGCTCTGGGCCTTTCATATTTCCTTGGATTTTTCTTTGCAAATGCATTTGTTGGGTTAATTTTTGGAATTATTTTTATTATTATTATGATGTTGATTGGGTTTTATGGTGGTGATTCTTTAATACTAAGTATGCATCATGCAAAAGAAGTTAGTAAAAAAGAGGATCCTTATTTAGTAAATACCATAGAAGGATTATCATTGGCAGCAGGCATCCCAGTACCTAAAATATACATCATTAAGGAAAATAGCCCAAATGCATTTGCTACAGGAAGAGACCCTCAACATGCTTCTATAACAGTAACAAGTGGTTTAAGAGAAATTATGGATAGGCAAGAATTAGAGGGAGTTATTGCCCATGAAATGAGCCATATAAAGAATTTTGATATCAGGTATATGATGCTTGTAACTATTTTGGCAGGTGTAGTAGTTCTAATTAGCGATTTTATTTTAAGAAGTTTCCTATGGGGAGGGGCACGTAGTCACGATAGAAAAAGTGGAGGTATTGGAATAGCATTAATTTTGATAGGATTATTATTGGCAATACTATCACCAATTGTTGCGCAACTAATTAAATTAGCTGCGTCAAGACAAAGAGAATATTTAGCTGATGTTTCAGGTACGATGTTAACAAGAAATCCCCAGGGATTAGCTAATGCATTAAAGAAAATAAGAGATGCTAAAGACAAAATTGTTGATGATGCAAATAAAGCCACTGCCCATTTGTTTATTGAGAATCCACTCAGAGGATTAGGTGGAATGAATGAATTATTTTCAACTCATCCAGACATAAATTCCAGAATTAAACGTCTAGAAGAGATGTAGATAAGCGGAACAGAGGTTTGAATGGTTTATCCTATATATAAAAATAAGCATCTTGAAGAGGCACTTTTTAATCCAGTAGACTATATAAATTATAAAAAAATTAAAAATAAGAAGCTGCCAAAGAGATTTATTTTAATTTATGATACAGGTTTAGAAAGAAGAATCAAAGTAAGGCATAAACTAAAAAAATTAAATAATGTTACACATCTTGGGCAGATATATTTTTTAAAGGATGTTGGAATTCTTCGTATAAATGGTATTGGTTCTCCACATGCAGTTACCATTTTAGAAGAATTAATTGCATTAGGTGTAAAGGAGTTTATTAGTGTTGGAACTGCAGGTGGATTAAAGAGAGAAGGGTTCTTTTTGTGCGACAAAGCGTTGAGAGATGAAGGAACAAGTTATCATTACATTTCACATGGAAAGTTTTCTTATCCAGACCAGCAATTAACTACTAAATTTGGAAATAGTATGAATAAATTGGGTTTATCATTTGAAAAGGCTTCTACATGGACTATTGATGCACCGTATAGGGAAACTAAAAGGGAGATCAAGAATTATACAAAAAATGGAGTAGCGACTGTTGAAATGGAAGCTTCTGCTCTTTTTGCAGTTGCAACCGTTAGAAAAGTTAAAATTGCAAGCGCCTTTGTCGTATCGGACATTTTAGGGGAAAAATGGAATCCAAAGTTTCATCATATAAATTTAAAGAAAAATTTAGATTTACTTTTTGAAGCAGCGGTTGATGCTTTTGGGGATTAAATAAATTTTATTATGCTTTATTGTGTATTCCTATAAATATAGATAAAGAAATTTTATTGAAACTATCTAGAAGTAATTACTTTAGAGCTCCGTCAATTTTTAAGCTTAAGTTTTGCATAAACAGGGAAATGATCTGATGCTTTAAATTCTAGAACTTTTGATTCTATGGGAATAAAATCACTTGAAATTAATATATTATCATAAATTTTTGTAGGTTTAAATGATTTATATGTATAAGAATTTATTAACGGCTTCATTTTTTCAGCCAATATATTAAATTCTTTTGAACCCGGTTCTGAATTAAAATCTGCTAATAAAATTACTGGTAAATTTATTTCATCAATGATTTTTATTATTTTCTTTGATTGATTTATTCTCTCATTTTTATTAAAAGGATAAGCACCAAAATGAGTAATTAATATCACAATTTCTTTTTTATTTATTTTAAGTTGGGATATTAAAACATTTCTCTTTTCTATGTTGTATGGAAGTATTTCAGTATAGACATGTTCAAGGTTAAAATGGGAGGCAATTGCATTACCATAGTTAAGAAATCTGTTCTCTTTGTATTCGGGTGAGAAATATTTATTTTTCATTTTAGTAAGTGCTGCTATTTCACTCAATTGATAGTTATTAATTTCCTGGAACCCAATAATATCACAATTTATTTTAGACAGATAATCGGAAATTACCTTAGGATTATTATTAATCCTGTTCCCAAAGAAGTATGAAGCAAATCTTAATGCCTGATCCGTGAATGAAATTGGGTATCCTCTTCCAAGAAAAATATTCCAACTTAAGATGGAAAGAGTAGCCATATTATAGTTTATGGTATAAATAAATTTATAAATCCAAATAGTTTTTAATTTATATGCAACAGAAAAGAAATAAATATGTTCCAAAAGAGGACAAAGAATTTGTTAATATGATGCTGGAAATAGCAAGAAGACCTGGCGTCAAGGTTGCAGCAGATAAGGGAACCAAGGTTAATACTGAAGTAATTGATAATTTAGTAGAAAGAATAAAAAAAGGTGAAAATATAAGAAAACCTGAAAAAAAGTCTAAGGAATAAATTTACCTTTATTACTGTCTTGCTTTTCTATCCATCTATATACATTTCCGTGTTTTGAACCCTGAATTAATTTCTCAATTGCTTTTCTCGCCAAGACAATATCTTCAAAATGTCCAATAATGGATACGGTCTTTCCATGTACACTAATAGTTGTATTAGTCAAATCTTCTATTGTTTTTTTAGATCTGCCACTTGTGCCTATAATTCTTGATTTCTGTCTAACTAATTTATTTTTGTTTTTACCTATAATATCAGGCATATTTATTATTTCTAGACCAATGTCTTCTCTAGTTAAAATAATAGCTAATTCTGGATTAAAACCTCGGGCTATTGCAGTTACAACTAATTTAGCTGTATATATATTATAAGGTTCTTCTGATAAAATTTCTACATCTCCTTCTTTAGAATCTATTCTAATTTTTGTTCTAGTCCGGGTTTCAATTTGTCTTTTAGTAGAGCCTCTCTTACCAATTAAGATAGGCATTCTATCCTTAGATATTTTAATTTCTTCTGAATACATTTCTAGAATTCTTCAAGTTCATCCATTGATTTAATATGGCCTCTTTTCTTAAGCCAATCAACTTGGTTTTGCC
>Ga0209343_10010041_pt1 | contig 10834 bp, 10 predicted proteins | sample RifCSPlowO2_02_FD_184026 | JGI IMG/M metagenome (GOLD analysis project Ga0209343, IMG submission 184026) | Groundwater microbial communities from Rifle, Colorado - Rifle CSP2_plank lowO2_0.2 (SPAdes) (version 2) | ecosystem: Environmental > Aquatic > Deep subsurface > Groundwater | place...
GTGAACGCGTCGACGCGCTTCGCCGACGGCTTCGAATACGGCCTCGGCGCGGAGATCGGCATTTCCACCGACAAGATTCACGCGCGCGGCCCGGTCGGACTGGAGGGGCTGACCTCGCAGAAATTCATCGTGCTGGGCAGCGGGCAGGTACGGACGTAGGGTGCGTCCTACCTCAAGAATTGGTAAGCGGAGCGTCAAGAAGGCAGCGGGCAAATAAGAACGTAGGGTGCGTCCTACGCACCATTTTCCGGTGCGTAAAACGCACTACCCAAAAATTTGGGGAAGGAATCTATGAGCCAAAATATCGAAATCAAGACTGGGACCGATAATTTACACGCCGAAGTTGTCGTACTCGGCGCAGGCCCCGGCGGCTATACCGCCGCGTTCCGCGCCGCCGATCTGGGCAAACAGGTGGTGCTGGTGGAACGCCATGCCAGCCTCGGCGGCGTATGCCTCAACGTCGGCTGCATCCCTTCCAAGGCGTTGCTGCATGTCGCCAGGGTGATCAACGAAGCGGAAGAAATCGCGCATCACGGCGTGACTTATGCGAAACCGAAGATCGACATTGACCGGATACGCACCTGGAAAGAAGGCGTCATCAAAAAACTCACCGGCGGCCTGAAGCAGCTTGCCAAACAGCGCAAGGTGCAGGTGGTGCAAGGCGAAGCGAAGTTCTCCACCCCCAACAGCCTCGTCGTCGCCACCGCCGAAGGCAACAAGACCATCACATTTGACAGCGCCATCATCGCGGCTGGCTCCAGCGCGGCGCGCATCCCCGGCCTTCCCTATGACGATCCGCGCATTATTGATTCCACCGGCGCTTTGCAGCTTCGGGACGTTCCAAAGCGCATGCTGATTGTCGGCGGCGGCATCATCGGGCTGGAAATGGCCACGGTGTACGACGCGCTCGGCAGCAGGATCAGCGTGGTGGAACTGGCCGACGGCCTGATTCCCGGCGCGGACCGCGACCTGGTGCGCCCGCTACACAAGCGCATCGAAAAACGCTACGAAGCGATTTATCTCAAGACCAAAGTCAGCAAGATCGAAGCGCAACAGGACGGCCTGAAAGTCACTTTCGAAGGCGAACAGGCGCCAGAGCCGCAACTCTACGACCGCGTGCTGATGGCAGTCGGACGTTGCCCTAACGGGCGCAACATCGGCGCGGAAGCAGCGGGGGTGATAGTCAACGAGCGCGGCTTCATCCCGGCCGATAAACAGATGCGCACCAATGTGCAGCATATTTTTGCGATCGGCGATATCGTCGGCGAACCGATGCTGGCACACAAGGCGGTGCATGAAGGCAAGGTTGCGGCGGAAGTCATCGCCGGACACAAAACATTTTTCGAACCGCTGACCATTCCATCGGTGGCGTATACCGACCCGGAGATCGCCTGGATGGGGCTCACCGAAACGCAAGCCAAGGCGCAGGGCATCGAATACGAAAAAGCCAATTTCCCATGGGCAGCATCGGGGCGCGCGCTGTCGATCGGCCGCGAAGAAGGTGCCACCAAACTGCTGCTCGATCCGCAGACGCGCCGCATCCTTGGTGCGGGCATCGTCGGCGTCAATGCCGGTGAGCTGATCGCCGAGGCGGTGCTCGCGCTGGAAATGGGCGCCGACATGGAAGACATCGGCCTGACCATCCATCCGCATCCGACCCTGTCGGAGACGCTCGGCTTCGCGGCGGAAATGGCCGAAGGCACGATCACAGATCTGTTACCCCCGCGCAAAAAATAATCCCAATTCGCAAACGGGAATGGCATAGACATAGGGTGCGTCCCACGCACCAATGCCAACGGTGCGTGGGACGCACCCTGCAGAATCATCATTCAAGGAGTCTCGCCATGCAACTACACATTCGCACCATTTTCGCTGCTTTGTTCCTGTTTGCCGCCGCCGGTGCGGCCGCTCTCGATCTTTCCGGCTTCAGCAACAAGGATCAGGTCGCCAGCCTGAAGCAGGCACTGACACAGGGCGCGGAGACCGCAGTGAAAAATCTGGCAAAAGAGAACGGCTACCTCGGCAACGACAAGGTGCATATCCCGCTGCCGGAAAGCCTGCAGAAAGTGGATGGCATGCTGCGCAAATTCGGCATGGGCAAATATGCGGATGAACTGGTCACCTCGATGAACCGCGCCGCCGAAGCCGCTGTGCCGGAAGCGAAAACCTTGCTGACCGGTGCGGTCAAAAAAATGACCGTGGAAGACGCCAAAGGCATCCTCACCGGCAGCGATGACGCTGCCACGCAATACTTCCGCAACAACACCGAAACCGCGCTGGCTGGCAAGTTCAAGCCGATCGTCAACAAGACGATGCAGAAGGTGAAAGTTGCGGAAAAATACGACCAGTTTGCCGGCAAGGGTGCGAAGTTCGGCTTGGTGGACGAGCGAGATGCCAAGCTCGACGACTACATCACGCGCAAGGCACTGGACGGGTTATTCCTGATGATGGCGGAACAGGAAAAGGCGATCCGCGCCAACCCGCTGGAAGCCACCGGCAGCTTGGCGAGAAAAGTTTTTTCGGCGATCAGATTTTAAAAGTTTCGATAACGCAATAATCATAGCCCTGTTCAGGTTGAACAAGCCATGTGAGCATGCTAGTCTCACCCCACTGAATTATGGCGCTCTCCGATTACATCAAAACCTTTGGCCAGCATCTGCTCGGGCAGCACGGCGAGCGCATCCACAAGATCGCCCTCGACGCCGGTTTTACCTGCCCGAACCGCGACGGCGCAAAGGGGATTGGCGGTTGCACGTTCTGCAACAACAATTCGTTCAACCCCAGCGGCCAAAAGGCGCAAACACTGGAAGTGCAGCTTGACAGCGGGCGGCGCGCTATCGCGAAACGGACGCGGGCGAAGAAGTACCTCGCTTATTTCCAAGCCTACACCAACACCTATGCGGAAGTGGCGGAACTGGACGCCTTGTATCGCCAGGCCATGACCCGGCACGATATCGTCGGCCTTTCCGTCGGCACGCGGCCGGACTGCGTATCAACTGAAGTGCTCGACCTGCTTGCCGGATACCGCGACGAAGGTCGCATCGTGTGGCTGGAACTCGGCCTGCAATCGGCCTTCGACGAAACGCTGCGCCGTGTCAACCGCGGCCACGGCCTGAAGGAATACCGGGAAGTGTCCATCGAGGCGCGGCGACGCGGCATTCATATCTGCACCCACCTGATTCTCGGCCTGCCCGGGGAAGATGAATCGCATTATCACGCCAGCCTCGACACGGTGCTGGACATCGGCGTGGACGGGCTCAAACTGCATCCGTTGCATGTGGTGAAACACACCGTGCTTGCCAGCCAGTGGCGGCGCGGCGAATACTTGCCGCTGGGGCGCGAGGAATATATTCGCCATGCCTGTGACCTGATCGAGCGTACGCCGGAACATATCGTGTTCCACCGCGTCACCGGCACCGCCTCGAAAGATATTCTGCTGGCGCCGGAATGGTGTTCGCAGAAATGGAATGTGCTCAACGGCATCGAACAGGAACTGAAGCGGCGCGGACACCGCCAGGGATGCCTGGCCGGAACACCCTGGGTAAACGTGAATCCCGCGCAGCGCCCGACCGTACCCCTCGCCCGCTTGCGGGAGAGGGGGGACGGGGGTGAGGGAGAAGATCAGTGCGTAGACAATTCATTATCCGGTGCGGCCTGCGCACTGATCGTCAGAGAGGAAATACTGGATGCAGCCTGACAAACTCGAACTGGTGTGCCCGGCAGGCAGCCTGCCGGCGCTGAAAACCGCAGTGGATAACGGCGCGGATTGCGTCTACATGGGTTTCCGCGATGACACCAACGCGCGCAATTTTACCGGCCTCAACTTCAGCTTCGACAACGCAAAAGAGGGCGTGCGTTACGCCCATGCAAAGGGCAAAAAGGTATTGCTGGCGCTGAACACCTATCCGCAGGCCGACGGCTGGCAGCGCTGGACGGCGGCCATCGACCATGCCGCCGAACTGGGCATGGATGCGGTGATCCTGGCAGACCCCGGACTGATGCAATATGCCGCAAAAACCCACCCGGATTTGCTCCTGCATCTTTCCGTGCAGGGCTCGGCGACCAACTACGAGGCGATCAATTTTTACCACGAGATGTTCGGCATACAGCGCGCCGTGGTGCCGCGCGTGCTGGCACTGCCCCAGGTCGAGCAGTTGATGGCCGGCACCCAAGTAGAGATCGAGCTGTTCGGCTTCGGCGGACTGTGCGTGATGGTGGAGGGACGCTGCGCGCTGTCCTCCTACGCCACCGGCGATTCTCCCAACACGCGTGGCGTGTGCTCGCCGCCCAAGGCGGTGCGCTGGCAGGACACGCCCAAGGGGCTGGAGTCGCGCCTCAACGGCATCCTCATTGACCGCTACGATGCCGGCGAAAATGCCGGCTACCCAACGCTGTGCAAAGGGCGTTTCGATGTGGAAGGCGAAACCTACTACGCCATCGAAGAACCCACCAGCCTCAATACGCTGGAACTGCTGCCGGAATTGATGCGCATGGGTATCGCCGCGATCAAGATCGAGGGGCGCCAGCGCAGCCCCGCCTATGTCGCGCAGGTGACCAAGGTCTGGCGCCAGGCCATCGACAACTGCCGCCGCGATCCCGAAGCGTTTGCCGTCAAACCGGCATGGACGGCGGAACTCGGCAAGGTATCGGAAGGGCAGCAGCAGACGCTGGGCGCCTACTACCGCCCCTGGAAATAAGATATGAACTTGGAAAAAGCGGTTATCAAAAAATGCCGTGGTGCCTCAACTCATGGGGCTGTTTTTGTAGGTGCGAATTTATTCGCACGGCCAACAGATTATGTGCGAATAAATTCGCACCTACAACTTCGTCAATTGCCGGATTTGGGATGAAATTAGCTCTTGGCCCCGTTCTCTACTACTGGGATCGCGACACCATGTTTGGTTTTTACGAGGAGATGGCCGGCGCGCCGGTGGACATCGTCTACCTCGGCGAGACGGTATGCTCGCGCCGCCATCTGCTGCGCCTGCAGGACTATCTGGAGATCGCGCAACGCCTTGCTGCCGCCGGCAAGGAGGTGGTGATTGCGACGCAGACACTGATCGAATCCGAAAATGACGTCAAGACCCTGCACCGGATCGCCGAAAACGGGGATTTCCGCGTGGAAGCCAACGACATGGGCGCGGTGCGGTTGCTGGCGAACAAAGTGCCGTTCGTCGCCGGTTCGACCCTGAACATTTACAACCCGCAAACTCTCGATCTGATCGCCGGGCTGGGCGCGACCCGCTGGGTAATGCCGGTGGAAATGTCGCGCGAGGCGCTCATCGCGCTGGGAAATGGTCGCGAAACCAGCCCGGAAACGGAAATATTCGCTTATGGAAAACTGCCGCTGGCTTTTTCGGCGCGCTGCTTCACTGCACGCCACCACAATTTGCAGAAAGACGATTGCCGGTTCCGCTGCCTCGACTACGAGGACGGCCTTGACCTGAAAACGCGCGAGGGCCAGCCCTTTCTGACGCTGAATGGTATCCAGACCCAGTCGGCGCTGGTTTACAACCTGATCGGCGAACTGGATACCCTGCAAAATGCGGGAGTTGACGTGGTGCGAGTCAGTCCCCAGGCGCACCACACGGGTGAGATACTGCGGCTGTTCCGGGAATGCATCGAACAACGCCTGACGCCCATGCAGGCCCTGTCGCAAGTCGAAGGCCTGATGCCGGCAGCATCCTGCAATGGCTACTGGTATGGCAGGCCCGGCCTTGATTTTGTGCACAATGATAATTCGACCGCTATCGCATGAGGTGATCAACATGAAAACTTTTCTGATTCCGCAGCCCGTCAGAATCCTCGTTTCTCTGCTGCCACGCTATCCCCATTCGCTGATTTTCACGCGGGTGGTCAATTTGGCATTGGGGAGCAAATTGCATGATGAGGTCTGGCAACCCCTGCATGGCAAGCGGATTTGCATCCGCGTCAAGGATGCGGGTGTCGCGTTTCACTTCACGCTTGGCGCGCATGGCATGATTGCGCGCCAGGCGGCCGCCCAGCCGGACCTTGCCATCAGCGCCAGCGCACAGGATTTTTTTCTGTTGGCGTTGCGCAAGGAAGATCCGGACACCCTGTTTTTCAGCCGCCGCCTGGTCATGGAGGGCGATACCGAACTGGGGCTGCTGGTAAAGAATACGCTGGACGCCATGGAACTGCCGCCGCTGGATTTCCGCGCGCTGCTGCCGACACGCTTACTGGACAGACTCCGCACCCGCCGGCCGGCGTAAGGAGACGATGAGTTGCAGCGACTTGTCCGTCGCACCGCGATTCGCCTGCACGAATCCGGCACATTGCCTGCGCATTTCACCTAGCGCATCCGGCTGATCCAGCAGACGCAGCAATTCTGCCGTCAATTCATCACCATCCTGTACCTGCACTGCCGCTCCGGCAGCGACCGCCAGCCGCGTCGCCTCGGCAAAATTGCGGGTATGCGGGCCGACCACTACCGGCGTGCCGACCGCGCAGGCTTCGATCAGATTCTGCCCGCCATAGGGCAGCAGGCTGCCGCCGACGAAGGCGATATCCGCTGCGGCATAGTAGGCAAACATCTCTCCCATGCTGTCACCCAGCACGACCCGGGTTTCTGCCGGAACTGAACCGGCATCGCTCCTGCGCCGGAACGCGATGCCGCGCTGTTCCAGCAGCGCCGCGACCTCGGCAAAGCGCTGCGGGTGGCGCGGCACGATCACGACCAGCGGATCATGCATTATCATTCCCCTCACCCTTTGAGGGGGAGGGGTTAGGGGAGAGGGTGCTGATCCAAATAGCGCGTCGAGCAGCAGCGCTTCCTCGCCTTCGCGCGTGCTGGCAGCAAGAAATATAGGACGTTGCTCACCAAACTGCACACGCAATTGCCTGCCCAGTTCCAGCATCGCGGGCGGCGGTTCGATGTCGAATTTGAGATTGCCGGTCACGGAAACATTCTGTGCGCCAAGATCGGCCAGACGTGCGGCATCGTCGGCGGTCTGCGCGGCGATGGCGGCGAGTCCGCCCAGCGCGTCGCGGGTCAGCCGCGCAAAGCGCGCATAACCGCGCGCCGATTTTTCCGACAGGCGCGCATTCAGCAGCAGCAGCGGCACACCGGTTTTGCGGCAGGCGTGGATCAGGTTGAACCAGATCTCCGTTTCCATCAGGATGCCGATTCGCGGTTTGAAATGGCGCAAGAATCGCTTCACCGCAAACGGATAGTCATAGGGCAGGTACACGCGCAGCACACTGCCGCCATACAGTTGCTCGCTGGTAGCGCGCCCGGTCGGTGTGGTATGGGTGAGCAGGATCCGGTGATCGGGGTAGGTTGCGCGCAGCCTGCTGATGAGGCTCTGCGCGGCGCGGGTCTCGCCCACCGAGACAGCGTGCAGCCAGATGATGGGCTGGTCGCTTCGCACGGAATAGAAACCAAAGCGCTCGCCGATATGGTGCAGGTATTCCGGTTGCCTGCGTGCGCGCCACAGCAGGCGCAAAAAAATGTACGGCAGCAGCAGCCACAGCAGCGCGGTGTAAGCGAAGCGCGAGTCGAAGGGTTTCCTCATTCCGGCTGTCCCAATATTCTTCCCAACTGTTGCATCACGTCCTCAACAGCAATTAGGGACATCGCTTCGGGATGATGCACGCGCGTGTTCCAGGGCAGATGTTCTGGGTCTCTGCCCAGGAATTTCCGCACAGCCTGGGGATAGCGATCCACGCAATATTCCTGTCGTTGGTAAGGCCCGGTCAGCTTTGGTGAAGCGACCGCATAAAGGCCGATCACAGGCGTATTCATCGCCCTGGCGATATGCACCGCGCCAGTGTCGGGCGCTATCAACACATCTGCCATGCTTAGCAGTGCGGCGAGTTGTTTGGGAGTGGTTTTGCCGCACAGATTCAGCGTATGGTCGGGAGCGTCCTGTGCGAGGCGCTCGCACAGCACCTGCTCCGCCGCCGCGTTGCCGCCGGTCAACAGGATTCCGGCATGCCAGCGGGAGATGACCTGTGACACAGCTTCCGCATAGCGCTCCGGCAGCCAGTTACGTTCTGCCTTGCTGGCATGAGGATGAATCGCAACCCGGGGTCTGGGCAGTGTGCGCAATTGCTCGCGCGCCCATTGCAAGTCGCTTTCATCCAAAGGCAAATTCCAGATCGCGGAAGCGGGTTTGCCAGTCAATGTTTCGACAAAAGATAAAAAACTATCTGCCAAATGCGTATCGCGAAAAGGGATGCGGCGATTGCAGAACAGCCATTGCCCTTCGCGAGCGCGAGTGCGATCAAAACCGATCCTGATTGGGGCGTGCAACGCCGGATAAAGCAGGTTGATTCGCAAGTTTGCTTGCGCCGCCAGCACCACATCGAATGGCCGATGGCGGAATGTGCGATAGAAAGCGCGGTAATCCGCCAACGAATGTGGTTTTTCCGCAACCTGGAATTCCACTCCTTCCATGCCTTCCAGCAAAGAATAAGCCAGCGGGCCGGTGATCCAGGTGATCGCGGCATGAGGCAGGCTGCACTGTAATGCGCGCACTGCAGCGGCCATCATCACCACATCACCCAAGGCGGAGAAACGAACAACGGCGATGCGCAAATTGGATGGAGCGGGATCAGTCACAGGCGTAGAGATGGAACGAAGAGGTCTTGATCAGCAGGATGTTCGAGAGGTTCTGCACGGGCGTTTTTGAAATGGCAAAGGAATCAGAATTGGGCAGGCGAATGATATAGCGCTTCGCGGGCATCTCCAAACCCGTCGGTCGTTGCGGTTGGGTGCCCCGTGTTGCCTCACGTAAAAAGCTGAGTGAAACCTGCCCTTGACAGGGGCTGGCTCTGCTGCTGTAATGCGCACTGTTCATCAACTGAACGCACCCATGAACGACGATAACACAAGCTACGGCCTGCTCAAAACACTGGAAAACAACCCCAGCCTTTCCCAGAGAGATATGGCAAAACGCCTGGGTATCAGCCTTGGCAAGGTTAATTTTTGCATCAACGCGCTGGTCGAAAAAGGCTGCTTGAAGGTCAATAACTTCCGCAACAGCGACAACAAGCTGGCCTATGCCTATCTGCTTACCCCACGCGGGATCGAGGAGAGGGCGCGCATGACCGTAGAGTTTCTGCAAATTAAGTTGCATGAATACGAGCGGCTGCGCGCGGAGATCGAGGAACTGAAGCGCGAGGCAGAACAAAAAGGGTTGCTGGAGAGCAATCATAAGTGATTACAAAACGGCATATAAACGACTTGGAGAAGTTGAATGAAAGCAGTCATTCTTGCAGGTGGACTGGGAACGCGGATCAGCGAGGAAACTTCTGTCCGGCCAAAGCCAATGGTTGAAATCGGAGGGAAGCCGATTCTTTGGCACATCATGAAAACTTATTCTGCACACGGCATCCATGATTTTGTTATTTGCTGTGGCTACAAGGGATATGTAATTAAAGAGTACTTCGCCAATTACTTTCTGCACATGTCGGATGTGACCTTCGACATGCAGAACAATCAGATGGAAGTGCATCAACGCAACGCCGAGCCATGGAGGGTGACGCTGGTAGATACCGGCGATGACACCATGACTGGTGGACGTCTCAAACGTGCCGCCGAATATGTCAAAGATGAAAAAGCATTTTGCTTCACCTATGGCGATGGAGTAGCTGATATAGACATCGGCGCGCTAATAGATTTTCACAGGCAACATGGCAAACGCGCGACCGTCACCGCAGTTCAACCTCCTGGCCGATATGGCGCGCTTAATATGGATGGTAAGTCAGTACGCGGTTTTATTGAAAAACCGCAAGGTGATGGCGGGTGGATTAACGGCGGTTTTTTTGTTTTATCGCCAAGCTGTATAGATTTGATCGCTAATGATAGTTCTTCGTGGGAAGGTGAGCCGCTTAGTAAACTTGCAGCTCAGGGTGAACTCATGGCGTTTGAGCATGGAGGGTTCTGGCAGCCAATGGACACCTTGCGTGACAAAAATCACCTTGAAGACCTTTGGCAAAGCGGAAAAGCCCCCTGGAGGGTGTGGAAGTGAACGCCGACTTCTGGCGCGGCAAGCGCGTCTTTTTAACTGGGCATACAGGCTTCAAGGGTGGCTGGCTGTCGCTGTGGCTGCAATCCATGGGCACAGAAGTTCATGGCTACGCGCTTAATCCGCCGACCGAGCCGAATCTTTTCACGGCGGCAAAAGTCGGCATCGGTATGACGAGCAGTAAAATCGCGGATATCCGCGATGCCGATAAACTGCGGGAAGCCATGCAAACCGCACGTCCGGAAATCGTTTTCCACCTGGCCGCACAACCTTTGGTGCGCTACTCCTACGCTCAACCGGCAGAAACTTACGCGGTTAATGTTATGGGGACGGTGCATTTGCTCGAGGCCGTACGCGCCACGCCAAGCGTGAAGGCGGTGGTGAACGTCACCACAGACAAATGCTATGAAAATCGCGAATGGGTATGGGGTTACCGCGAAACCGAAGCGATGGGCGGCTTCGATCCTTATTCAAGCAGCAAGGGTTGCGCCGAATTAGTGACTGCTGCCTACCGGCGTTCTTTTCTTGAATACACCGGCGTCGCACTGGCAACCGCTAGAGCCGGCAATGTGATTGGCGGCGGTGACTGGGCGGCAGACCGCTTGATCCCCGATTTTCTGCGCGCCATGGATGCAGGTAAAACATTGAATATCCGCTCACCACAATCCACGCGCCCCTGGCAGCATGTGCTGGAGCCGCTGTCCGGCTATCTGGTGCTGGCCGAACGGCTGTATGCCGACGGGGCAGTTTTTGCCGAAGCCTGGAATTTCGGCCCGGCCGATGAAGATGCCCGTTCGGTGCAATGGATTGTCGAGCGTTTGGCCGAAATGCGTAAGGACGTG
>Ga0209343_10010046_pt1 | contig 10831 bp, 8 predicted proteins | sample RifCSPlowO2_02_FD_184026 | JGI IMG/M metagenome (GOLD analysis project Ga0209343, IMG submission 184026) | Groundwater microbial communities from Rifle, Colorado - Rifle CSP2_plank lowO2_0.2 (SPAdes) (version 2) | ecosystem: Environmental > Aquatic > Deep subsurface > Groundwater | place: Rifle...
GCTACTGCCCGGCTATCCGACACCAGTATCGGAACCGATCCTAATTACAGTAATGTTGGACGGCAGCGTGGAAATTCTACAACAAAAGACTGGTACTCATTTGCCGGAATAGCTTTAACCGTTAAATTTAAAGAAAAAACAAAATTATGCCCGGGAGTTTATAATTGAGAATTCAATTTGGCAATAGGAAGTCCCCCTTGAGCGCTTGCTGTTGCAGGGAGAGAGGGGGGAGCGCTGGATAGTGTGGCTGCCGGGGAATGTTTTTTAATTAAATACGATAAATTATATAACAATAGTAAGGTTTAACAAACACAAACCCATAAAAATTAATAAAGATCAGATATTCGTAATCAATGAGCTTAAAAGAAAAAATTAATCCTTTAAAATTACCCGAACATATTGCAATTATAATGGATGGTAATGGCCGATGGGCTAAGCAACATGGAGAAGAACGTATTTTTGGTCACGAAAACGGTGTTAAATCAGTTCGTGAAACTGTTGAAACGGCTGCCGAAATCGGAATAAAATACCTTACTCTTTATGCATTTTCAACTGAAAACTGGAACCGCCCCCAGGACGAGGTTATAGCGCTGATGCAGCTACTGGTGCATACCATCAACGCTGAAACTGCCACACTCAATAAAAACAGTATCCGCCTGCAAGCGATAGGCGATTTAAAAAGCCTGCCAACCGATTGTTTTAACGAGTTACAGGAAGCCATTGAAAATACAAAGAACAATACCCGAATGACTTTAGTGCTGGCTTTAAGTTACAGCTCCCGTTGGGAGATAACAAATGCTGTTAAAGAAATTGCCCGGAAAATAGAAAACAAAACACTTTCCGCATCTGAAATAAATGAAGATACCATTGCCCTTCATCTATGCACTGCCAACATCCCAGATCCCGAATTAATGATCCGTACCAGCGGTGAGCACCGTATCAGTAACTTTTTGCTCTGGCAGCTGGCTTATTCCGAACTATATTTTACCGATAAATTATGGCCCGATTTCAGAAAAGAAGACCTTTATGAAGCAATACTTGATTACCAAACCCGCGAACGCAGATTTGGAAAAACCAGCGAACAGTTGGTTTAAGGGAGTTAAGAGTTATTGGTTAAGAGTTATGAGTTTAGAGTTATGAGTTTAGAGTTAGAAAGGAATTAAGAGTTAAGAGTTGTTAGTTAAGTGTTAGAAAGAGTTAATAGTTATTAGTAAAAAACAACCGGAAATTAAACAAAAAACAACAGTCACTTTATATTACTAGTACTTAATACCTAATAACCATTACCTTTTTCCTTTATAAAGATTAACCATTGCCTAATAATTAGTAACTTATTTAATTTAAACTCATAACTCATAACTCATAACTCATAACTCTTAACCCTAAACTCATAACTAATAACTAATAACCATCTTTCGAACTATCAACAATAATATGTATAAAAAAATAGCAGTTCTTTTTTACTTTTCAATCCTCACCATTGCATTAAAAGGCCAGGTATCCGTTGGCGGAACCGATTCTGTTCCAATAGATTTTTCTACTCCCAGGGAATATGAAATTGGCGGTATTACTATTTCAGGAGCCAATCATTTAGATCAGAATGTACTGGTATTATTGTCCGGATTAAGTGTTGGCGACAAAGCAACTGTGCCGGGCGATAAATTTTCTACCGCTATTGAAAATTTATGGAAACAAGGCCTTTTTGAAGATGTAAAAATTACCGCCAGTAAAATTCAGGGCTCCACTATTTTTATAAATATTGACGTGCTCGAACGCCCCAGGTTATCTAAGTTTTCACTAAAAGGAATGACAAAAAGTGAAGCGGATGATATACGTGAAAAAATAAAATTGATAAAAGGAAAAGTTGTAACTGACGGATTGTTGTCGTCCACCACAGTGAAAGTGCAGGAGTTTTTTATTGAAAAGGGATATATGGATGTGAAAGTGGAGATTATTAAAGAAAAAGATGAAAAGTTTGATAACAGCGTTATTTTAAAGATTAATGTCACTAAAGGTGATAAAATACGCATAAAAGAGATCAATATTACAGGGAATACATCCATTAAAACATGGAAATTACGCAGAACCTTCAAAGAAACAAAACGAAGACGCTGGTGGAACCCGTTTAATTCAGGGAAATTTGATGAAGACAACTACGAAAAAGACAAAAAAACATTTATAGCAAAGTTCAATGAAAAAGGTTTCAGGGATGCAAAAATAGTGAAAGATACCATGTACAGGGTTGGAAGCAATCGTGTTAATATCGACCTGGCAGTGAACGAAGGCAGCAGGTATTATTTTCGGAATATAAACTGGATTGGCAACAGCAAATATTCGTCCACGGAGCTGAATAATGTATTCGGTATTAAAAAAGGAGAAATTTATAATCAATCTCAGTTAGATGCCAAACTATTCATGAATCCGAATGGTAATGATATCAGTTCGTTGTACATGGATGATGGTTATTTGTTTTTTAATGTTACTCCCGTTGAAATAATGGCGGCAGGCGATTCCATTGATCTTGAAATGAGGATATATGAGGGTAAGCAGGCTACCATCAACAAGATAAGCGTTGTAGGTAATTCAAAAACCAACGACCGTGTTATTTTGCGGGAGATACGCACCAAGCCAGGACAATTGTTCCGCAGATCAGATATTATCCGCACCCAGCGTGAATTATCACAGCTCGGTTATTTCGACCCTGAAAAAATGAACGTGGTGCCTACTCCAAACCCGGCCACAGGAACAGTAGATATTGAATACACAGTGGAAGAAAAACCTTCGGACCAGATCGAACTTTCAGGAGGTTATGGCGGGGGAAGAGTTGTTGGTACTTTGGGTATTTCATTTAATAATTTTTCCGGTAAAAACTTTTTCAAAAGAGACGCATGGCGTCCGCTTCCTTCCGGTGACGGGCAGCGTTTAAGCATCAGGGCGCAATCCAACGGATTGTTTTTCCAGTCGTATAACATTTCCTTTACAGAGCCCTGGTTAGGTGGTAAAAAGCCAAATTCGCTAAGCGCGACAGCTTATTACTCGGTTCAATCTAACGGACAGACTAAAATGACGAAATCGGATGGAGAAAAAATTATTAATCCATTACGTCAGTCACTGGATATTTTTGGATTATCGATTGGCCTTGGTAAACGTTTGAAAAAACCGGATGATTATTTTACATTATACCAGGAACTGAATTACCAGTATTATACTTTAAATAATTTCAGTTCTATTTTTTCTTTTAGTAAAGGCTATTCCAATAATATTTATTATAAAGTATCTGTACAGCGTAATTCAATTGACAAGCCGATTTTTGAAACACGAGGGTCACAATTGGCTTTAACAGGACAATTTACACCTCCCTATTCGTTTTTTAATAACCTGGATTATACAAGCCCTGCACTTACCGATCAGCAGCGTTATAAATTTGTTGAATATCAAAAATATAAATTTACCGCTAAGTTTTTCACCCCTATTACCAATAAAAGAGGCACAGAAGGGAAAGAGGCACGCAATTTGATATTACGCACATCGGCAGGCTTTGGTTTCCTTACTTCGTATAACAGTAAAGTGGGAATATCACCTTTCGAACGTTTTTATTTAGGTGGCAGCGGTTTAACCGGATATGCATTAGATGGCAGGGAAATAATAGCGTTAAGAGGTTATGACGATCAGTCGTTGTCGGCACGGACAGGTGGCGCATTCATTACCAAATATTCGATGGAATTACGTTTTCCGGTAACACTTAATCCCCAGGCAACAATATATGTTCTTGGTTTTGCTGAAGCCGGTAATTCATGGTCGAGAACAAAGGATTTTGACCCTTTTAATGTAAAACGTTCCACCGGTGTGGGTGTAAGGGTATTTTTGCCAATGTTCGGACTCCTCGGCTTTGATTACGGATGGAGACTGGATGATGTGCCTTCCAATTTAGGCATGCAAAGAGGACAGTTTCATTTTACTATTGGCGCGGCTATTGGGGAGTTGTAATTTTAGATATTAGATTGTTGGATATTAGATGTGAGATATTAGATGTGAGATTTGAGATCCGATGGCTATCGGATAATGAGAAGTAAGAGATAGTAGATAAGATTCAACCTTTAACATCCAACCTTTAATATCCAACATCTAATATCTCAGATCTCATATCTAAATATGTTAATTTTCTTTAATTTTTTAGGGTTTAAATAATAAATTACTAAATTCGCTTCCCGTTATAAAAACAATTCGGAAATTGGGGAATTTGGATAATTAGGGAAGAATAATTTCCGTTTCAATAAACAATTGATTTATTCACAAATTTATAATAAAATGAAAAAAATAATTTTAATACTTGGCATCCTGCTTACCGCGAATTGCGCAGTGTTTGCGCAAAAATTCGCTTATGTGGACACAGAATATATTTTAGGTCAGATCCCTGAATATAAAGAAGCGCAAGCCGAACTGGATAAAATTTCCGTGCAATGGCAAAAAGAAATTGAAGCGAAATATGCCGAAATCGACAAAATGTACAAAGCCTACCAGGCCGAGCAAATTTTGTTAACCGAAGATATGAAAAAGAAACGCGAAGGCGATATTGTTTCAAAGGAAAAAGAAGCGAAAGAATTGCAAAAAATACGCTTTGGTGTTGATGGGGAATTATTTAAAAAACGCCAGGAATTAGTTAAACCTATTCAGGATAAAGTTTTTGGATCTGTTAAAGCCATTGCGGAAAAAGGAGCTTATTCAATAATTTTCGACAAATCAAGTGATTTAACAATGCTTTATGTGAGCTCTAAACTTGATAAAAGCGATGCGGTTTTAACCCACATGGGATACAAGGTTAATGGTAGCGGAACTACACCCAAAAAATAATATATAATTAAACAATTAAAAAACAATCAAAAACTATGAAGAAGATCTTTAAACTGGCTGTTGTGGCACTTGTAATGATAGCAAGCTCTTTTACTGCTGATGCACAAAAAATAGGGCATATTAATTTAGATTCACTAATTGGCCTTATGCCGGAATCAAAAGTAGCGCAGCAATCCGTACAGGCGTATGCAAAGCAGTTAGAGCAACAGGTTACAGCAATGCAAACTGAACTTCAAACCAAATATACCGAATTCCAGGAAAAATCAAAAGACCTTGCTGAGGTTGTTCGCGCTTCAAAAGAAAAAGAGTTAAATGACCTGAATACCCGTATCCAGGAGTTCCAACAGCAGGCACAAACGGATTATCAAAAGAAAACAGCCGAACTTTCAAAACCTGTTTATGACAAAGCCAAAAAAGCGATTGACCAGGTAGCAAAAGAAAACGGTTATAAATACGCCTTGGATACCAGTGCAGGTTTTGTTTTATACAGTGAACCGGCTGATGATATCATAGGGTTGGTAATTAAAAAATTAGGAATTACCCCTCCGGCAGCTCCTAAAAAATAAGTTGTTTAATTTTAAAAAAAGCCTCAGACCCAAGCCGGTCTGAGGCTTTTTTATTGCAACTTGTTTTGATGTTTTGAATCTCTATCCAGGTGGTTTTTTGCGGTCCTCCCGGGCTTTTCGCGGGGGACCTTGTTTTTATTAAAGATAATGCTCACGATAAGCAAGGTCCCTCCTGGCGAAAAGCCAATCGGGATGACATATCGATGTCATTGATAAAAAAATTTATTTATTAACTGATGTTACGCACTCGTTTAAACCAGCATTTATATCAAAATATAGATTTTAGTTTCTATTGGGCTTCTTACTTTTTTCCTTGATGAAAAAAGTAACAAAAAAATCAAGAAAAGGTTATCGGCTCGCACACAAGCTGACGCGGCCTCCGCTACCTTTTCTGGCCCCCGCGCTTTTCTAAAATAATTCACAGCCCGGGCTTTCTTAGCCAATATGTTTGGAAGAAGCAATTCCTTATCGTTGTCATAAGGATTGGAGCGACAAGTTCGACTATTATGGATAATTTTACGTAACATCAGTTATTAAATATTTCGTATCTTTAATGGTAGTTTTTTAAGAAAATATAAATCGCCAATCCTGAATCTCGGTACATGTGGTTTCTTTCTGTCATCGCGGGCTTTAAGCAACCTGTTTTTCGCGATAGAAGGCCTTGATTATTAATGATATTGCTCAGGATTAACAAGATTCGTTTTGGCGAAAAAGTCAATTTTATGAAAGAAGAACAAGTCCGGATGATTTTTTGATGCCCGAGCTAACGTGTTGATGTTATTGACCTGAGTTCGATTGTTATTTTCGGCCTGAAACCCAATAAAAGCGGAAAATTTCTATATCATTGTTTAATGCCGCGTTTGCAGCTTTACAGGATAAAGTCGGGTGAAAACTGGGGCAATATAATTGTTGATTAAGGTTTTATAGGTGCTTGTAAAAAAATTCATAATCGAAAATATCAGTTTTAATGTTTTAATGTCATATATTGCACCTACATATTTTGGGAATGGCTGTTTGCCTTAATGTTTTGGACAGAAATAAAAATTAACCTTAAGGTGTATTCCATTATTTAAGGATGTTGTATTAAAATAGCTCGCCACAAACAGTTTATTTTAGTGGGCTCAGGTTAAAAAATAGTAAAGAATTAAAATGAGCAAAAAGTACTTCTTAATCTTCTTGATTATACTGGCATTTGCAGGCTTAAGCGGTTTTGCCCAAAATAAAATTTATTTGGGGATGGACAGTGGTTTGGCCATTTTTAAAACGGAGGTAGATAACCTGGAAGGGGAATATTTTAAAGGACAAAAAACGTTCACCCTTGCTCCTACCGGCTTCAATATCAATATTGAAACAGGGGTAAATTGGTGTGTGGAGTTTGGAGCTTCAATTCAATTTTTTGATGATAACAGTATATCCTTCCAGCATGGGCGCGGATCTTCCGGTAGTCGCAGGGCTGCATCGTCCTATCATTTTAAATTAAAACGCTTGATTTTTGTGGGAAATAAATTTACTTTTGCACCCTTTGTTGGACTTACAAAGGTAAATATCGACAGCGAATCAAATTATTTATCAGAGTATTCCAAAATTGGTACCGGAAGTACCATAGTTAATGGGGTTATTACAAGGGATTCGATGTTTTCGCAGCATTATTATGAAGTAAATGTAATAACTGCCCCTATCGTTGGTTTGGATGTGTCTTATAAAATAGCGCCCAGGTTAAATGTTTGTATGGGCTTTTCCTATTTTCATAGTCCGCAATACACTTCATTTCAACTGGTTCAATACTTCCAGGAAGGGCAAAGTTTAAAAAGGGCTGTGATTTCGTATGGCGGCAGTGGATTTTTTATCCAGGCAGGATTTAAATGGAACTGGAGGGATATTGTGAAACCGGGTAAATATACCTTGATTTATACCTTGTAAAAGGTGTTTATTTGAGATTTGCGGCATTAAATTATTCGTGAAGCGGAATACTCTAAATGTTATATAAAGGGCTCTTGTCTCGAAATTTATGGTTAAAACAGGTTTGTTTTTTGACCCCTGTTTAATGTGTTGAAATTCAGGCATTTACATTGTTGGTTGAAAGGATTTGAATTACAAATTCTTATTTTGTAGAATTTTTTTTAGAATCAGAAGAAATGTTTAAGGAATATGATGTTATAGTTGTTGGTGCCGGTCATGCCGGTTGTGAAGCTGCTGCTGCTGCTGCAAACATGGGTTCATCTACATTGTTAATTACAATGAACATGCAAACTATTGCGCAAATGAGTTGTAATCCCGCTATGGGCGGAATTGCTAAAGGGCAGATTGTCAGGGAGATAGATGCTTTGGGTGGTTATTCAGGAATAATTACTGATAAGACCGCTGTTCAATTCCGGATGTTAAACCGGTCGAAAGGCCCGGCAATGTGGAGCCCCAGGGCACAAAGCGACCGCTGGAGATTCGCTGAGGAATGGCGTTTGATGCTTGAAAACACACCAAATCTCGATTTCTGGCAGGATATGGTGAAAGGATTGATTGTTTCCCCCTCTCCTACCAGGGAAGGTCGTGCTGAGGTATGTGGTGTTATTACCGGTATGGATATCGAAATCCGGGCGAAATCGGTTATTTTAACCAATGGTACTTTTTTAAACGGCTTGATCCACTTAGGTGAAAAACAATATGGTGGCGGCCGTGCAGGTGAAAAATCTTCTACCGGTATTACCGAACAGTTGATTTCATTGGGATTTGAAGCCGGAAGAATGAAAACGGGAACCCCTCCCCGTGTTGACGGACGTTCGTTGGATTATTCAAAAATGGAAGTTCAGCATGGCGATGAAAACCCTGATAAATTTTCGTATTTGGATTGTGAACAGTTTGCTTTCAGGGCAAAGCGTAAACCTGCAACTGCGGACGTTACAGCTTCAGCAAAAGCTCCCGGATTAAACTGGCCGGTTGGGCCCGAAGGTCAAATGCCTTGTTTTGTAACCTATACCAATGAAGAAGTTCATGATATTTTGCGCACCGGTTTTGAAAAATCCCCTATGTTTTCCGGAAGGATCCAGGGATTAGGACCAAGGTACTGCCCCAGTATAGAAGATAAAATTACCCGTTTTGCGGAACGTGACCGGCACCAGATTTTTGTTGAACCCGAAGGCTGGAATACGGTTGAAATTTATGTAAATGGTTTTTCAACTTCTTTGCCGGAAGATGTTCAATATAAAGCTTTGAAGAAAATTCCCGGTTTTGAAAACGTAAAAATGTTTCGTCCGGGCTATGCGATAGAATACGATTATTTTCCGCCCCAGCAATTAAACCTGACCCTTGAAACCAAATTGGTGGAAGGACTTTATTTTGCCGGACAGATTAACGGAACCACGGGATATGAGGAAGCTGCCTGCCAGGGACTAATGGCAGGGATAAATGCCCATTTAAAGGTGAATAAACGTGAGCCATTCATACTTCAGCGCTCCGAAGCGTATATTGGTGTTTTGATTGACGATCTTGTTACCAAGGGCACAGAAGAGCCTTATCGTATGTTTACTTCCCGTGCCGAATACCGGATTTTACTGCGCCAGGATAATGCCGATATTCGTCTTACTCCAAAATCCTATGAATTAGGATTAGCTAAAAAGGAACGTTTGGACAGGGTTCATTTTAAGCAGAATCAGACCAATGAAATTATAAAATATTTTAAAACGGAGAGTATAGAACCTGTTGAAATTAACCCTGCTTTGGAAGCAATTGGTTCCAGCCCGATTATTCAAAAAGTAAAAATGTTTGGTGTTTTGGCAAGGCCGATAATTACTCTTTTAGACTTTGCAATTTATTCCCCCAGGGTGAAGGAATTCATTTCTAAATATGATTTGGAAAGTATTGAGCAGGCTGAAATATTAATGAAATATGAAGGTTATATTTCGAGGGAACATGAGATGGCCGATAAACAAACCCGGCTGGAGGATTTAATTTTGCATGATGATTTTGATTATATCCGGCTTACTTCTTTGTCGAAGGAAGCAAGAGAAAAATTGACAAAAGTGAGGCCAAAAACAATTGGTCAGGCTTCCCGGATTTCCGGGATAACGCCTTCAGACATTTCGATATTGATGGTTTATTTGGGGAGGTAGTTGATGATTGTTCCACGTGGAACAAATCAGTTTATAGTGTTTCATTCCTGTAAAGACCAGGCAGGTTTTTGAAACCTGTCAGGTCTGATTAGGGTTTGTTTCCACAAAAAGGGGTGTTGTTCCACTTGGAACAAACCGGACTTAAAAGGTGTATAAATAGTTTAGTTTTGTTTTATTGTTTTGTTCTGTATAGGTTTTAAGAATATTAGCGTTTCATAATTAGTTTTATATTAACAATGATTTTAAGCCGGTTAAGTTTTATAAAAATATCAAAATAAAGTTTGGTTTTGTCTTGTTGTTATTGCGAATAGTTTAAACTGTTTCTTAATTTCAAGGTAAATAACCGTCAAAAAAAGTAATGTTCCACGTGGGACGTATCGTAAGTTTATGGAGACATTAAGTGCTTGTCCGATTTGTAATTCATCACAAGCTAAGCTTTTTTTAGCGTGTAAAGACAATACTGTTTCACGTGAAACATTTAAAATAGTTGAGTGTATAGGGTGTGGGTTTAGGTACACCAATCCCCGTCCGGAAGAAGATAAATTGGGGGCGTATTACCAGTCGGAGGATTATGTGTCCCATTCAAATACCAATAAGGGTTTGATTAATTCAGCTTACCAAATGGTAAGGAAATATACCTTGTTGAAAAAACTGCAGCTGGTTTCTAAGTTTTATAAGACCGGGAAAATGCTTGATATTGGTTGTGGAACCGGGGAGTTTTTGAATACATTTAAAGATGCAAAATGGGAAACGTTGGGGGTGGAGCCTAATGCTGATGTGCGAAAAATGGCTAAAGAAAAATATGGTTTAGATGTTAGGGAAGAGTCGGAATTAAAAAATTTACCGGGGGCCGGTTTTGATGTTATTACCATGTGGCATGTATTGGAACATGTGCCTCGTTTAAATGATCGCATTGAGGATTTAAAGCGCTTAATCAAACCCAATGGTTTAATTGTAATTGCAGTTCCAAATTGCACTTCATTAGACGCAAAAATATACAAAGAGAACTGGGCCGCTTATGATGTCCCCCGGCATTTATATCATTTTAGTCCAAAGGATATTGAAACGGTTTTTAAAAATCATGATTTAAAAGTGTTCAATGTTTTGCCAATGATCTTTGATTCTTTTTATGTTTCTATGTTAAGTGAAAAATACCGTACCGGAAAATCGAATACAATCAGGGCCGTCTGGAATGGTTTCCGATCTAATTTTTCCGCATTAAAAACCGGTAAAACATATTCCAGTCAGATTTATTTAATCAGAAAATAACACCTTTATTTTGCCATAGATTTCACACATTGTCAAGGATTT
>Ga0209343_10010051_pt1 | contig 10824 bp, 9 predicted proteins | sample RifCSPlowO2_02_FD_184026 | JGI IMG/M metagenome (GOLD analysis project Ga0209343, IMG submission 184026) | Groundwater microbial communities from Rifle, Colorado - Rifle CSP2_plank lowO2_0.2 (SPAdes) (version 2) | ecosystem: Environmental > Aquatic > Deep subsurface > Groundwater | place: Rifle...
CGATATGGTGTAATTGCGATGGGATCATCGTGGGATTGTCCAGGAATTCTGGCATTTAGTGTCTTAGACGTTGCTATTCTTTTACAAGTAATAACCGGGAAAGATCCTTATGATGCCACGTCAGTAGATATTCCGGTAACTAATTATGAAAATTATCTCAAAACAAAAAAAAACTATACTATTGGTGTCCCTGATGAATATTTTAAAGATGTAGATCCCGTCATTTGTGATCGAATTGAACAGAGTATACAAATATTAAAAAAAGCAGGACACAGGATAAAAGCCATAAAACTTATAGATCCGAAATACGCCGTGTCTGTTTATACCATTCTTCAACGTTCCGAAGTTTCATCGAATTTGGGCCGATATGATGGAATACGCTATGGCAATGACCGAAGTTTCTTCGCTGGAGAAGCAAAGCGAAGGATAATGCTTGGCACCTATACACTTTCTCATGGTTATTATGATGCCTATTATAAAAAAGCATTAAAGGTAAGACAATTATTAAGAGCTGATTTTGAGACAACATTTAATGATGTTGACTTTGTTGTGGGTCCGACAGCTCCATGTTCCGCCTTAAAAATTGGTGAGTATGAAAAATACCCTTTTTTTGGAGAAATGATGGATAAGCTCTGTGAACCTGCGTCAGCTGCAGGTATTCCTGCGATTAATTTACCGGTTGGTTTAGATAAAAATGGCTTACCTATAGGGTTTCAGATCATGGGTAAACATTATAGAGAGGAAGATTTACTGAATATAAGTTATCAATTTGAAAAAGAAACGGAATTTTTTGGTATCAAGAATCAGATTTTGAAATTATATCCCGATGAATAATTTAAAATTTGCTTGAATGCGTTTGTTCGCACATGCATCAAGCTCATGCAGGCAGTATATATAGCATATTTACGGCCTCGCGTGACATGTGTTCACATCCGCATTCTTCGCAAAATTTATGACATGAATAAATATCAACCAATCATAGGACTGGAAATTCACGTGGAACTTAAAACCAATTCGAAAATGTTTTGTGGTTGTCCGGCGGATTGGTTTGGTAAACCACCAAACAGCAATAACTGTCCGGTTTGTCTCGGACTGCCTGGTGCATTACCTGTCCCAAACAAAAAGGCTATCGAATGGACAATCAAAATCGCTAAGGCGTTGAATTGTCAAATAAACAAGGTATCAAAATTCGACCGCAAGAATTATTTTTATCCTGATCTGCCAAAAGCCTATCAAATAAGCCAATATGACGCTCCAATCGGCGTACATGGGAATGTCAAGTTCAAAATTCAAAGCTCAAAGTTCAAAGTTGAAGATAAAAATATTAAAATTACAAGAGTACATCTTGAGGAAGATACGGGAAAATTGCTTCATCAGGGTGCTGATACGTTAGTCGACTTTAATCGCTCCGGTGTGCCTCTAGTTGAGATAGTTACTGAGCCGGATTTTAGAAATAGTGATGACTGCAAATTATTCCTGGAGGAGTTGCAGACCATACTGCGGTATCTTGATGTGTCCGACTGTGATATGGAAAAAGGCTCGATGCGAGTAGAACCGAATATATCTTTAAGCAATTTCAAAGTTCAAAGTTCAAATGTCAAATTTGTATTACCATCATACAAGGTTGAGGTAAAAAACATCAACTCATTCCGATATGCAAAATATGCTATTGATTACGAAATAGAAAGACAAGCTGAGATTTTAGATTCAGGTCAGACGCCGGTTCAAGAGACGAGAGGCTTTAATGAGAATAAAAATATTACTTTCTCACAAAGGGTAAAAGAAGAGGCTCATGATTACCGATACTTTCCGGAACCGGATATACCTCCGATGATATTTAGTCAGAAATTTCTTGAAGAAATAAAAGTTCCGGAATTACCGTCGCAGCGAGTGAACCGATACATTAACGAATTTAAATTAAGATATCAAGATGCGTTCATATTAACGAGACATAAAGATGTCGCATTTTTTTTTGAGGCTGTAAATTCAAAATTCAAAATGCAAAATTCAAAATTGGATTTAAAGATCAAAAATCATGAGACAAAACTAGCCTCATTAATGATAAATAAAAAAATCTCATCCAAGCTGTCGGCTGATGAATTTATTAATAAAGCTATTGATTTATTGACTCCTAAACTAAATAATGAAACCCAGATTAAAGCAATCATCGATAAAATAATTCAAGAAAATCCGAAACCAGTCGCAGACTATAAAAAAGGTAAGACTAATGTACTTATGTTTCTGGTCGGACAAGTGATGAAAGAGATGAAAGGAAAAGCTGATGCTAATGTAATTATGTCAGCTCTTAAAAACAAAATATGAATTTTACCCATCTTCACGTCCATAGTGATTATTCTTTGCTTGATGGATTGACCAAAGTCGATGATCTGGTCCAAAACGCAAAAAATCAGGGAATGACTTCTTTAGCCCTGACAGACCATGGCGCTATGTATGGAGCCTTCAAGTTTTATTTAAGTTGTCGTGAAGCCGGTATAAATCCGATAATCGGGGTTGAAGCCTACAAAGCTAAACAGAGCAGGTTGACAAAACAAACCTCCGTAAACCGTGATCAATTTCATTTGGTTCTTTTAGCGAAAAATTATGAAGGTTACCGTAACTTAATGAAATTGACAACTGAAGCGCATCTTACCGGTTTTTATTATAAACCACGTATCGACTTTGAACTTTTGGAAAAATATCATCAGGGCTTGATAGTCCTATCCGGATGTCTGAATTCCGAAATTTGTACGGCTATCGCCCAGGATCAATATGAGCAAGCCGAAAAAATTCTCAAAAGATACTTAACTATTTTTGAAGGTAATTACTATCTGGAGCTGCAGCGTCATCAAAATGTTGAGCTGTTGAAAAAAGTTAACGAACATCTTATAAAGTTATCCAAAAAATTTGCCGTACCACTTGTCGCTACCAATGATATTCATTATTTAACTGCAGATGACGCCTACGCCCAAGAAATCCTTCTTTGTATTCAAACCCAACATACTGTGGTCGAGAAAAACAGGCCTTTATCTATGATCAATGTGCCTGAATATTATTTTAAAACTGCTTCAGAAATGAGCGGGTTATTTATAGACTTACCTGAAGCTATAGAAAATACGGAAAAAATTGCATCCGAATGTAATGTAGAAATTCCATATGGAAAATGGATCTTACCTCATTATCAACTTGAAGAGGGAGATAATCCACAATCGGCACTTCGCAGGGCAGTTGCCGAAAATGTAAATAAAAGGGTGAAATTGTCCGAAGATGTCCAGAAAAGGATAGATTATGAACTTGAGGTAATCGGTAAACGTGGATATTCAACATATTTTCTTATCGTTTCCGATTTTGTTTCCTGGGCTAAAAGCCAGGGAATCGCTGTCGGACCCGGACGTGGTTCAGTTGCCGGATCATTGGTGGCCTATATCACAAGTATTACCGATATTAATCCACTTGAATATAATCTGCCTTTTGAGCGTTTTTTAAACCCTGACCGGCCGACACCTCCAGATATTGATGTTGATTTTGCCGATATCCGTCGGGATGAAGTCCTTGAGTATGTGACTAAAAAATACGGAGAAGAAAAAGTCGCTCAGATTATTACATTTGGACGTATGGAAGCCAGGCTTGCGGTGCGCGACGTAGCCCGGGCACTAGGTATGTCATTTTCAGAAGGTGACCGGATAGCCAAGTTGATACCTCAAGGTAAACAGGGTTTTCCCATGACAATCGAGAAAGCACTTGAGGAAAATCCGGCTCTGACATATGCGTATCAAAATGAAGAGGATACTCGAAGAGTTCTAGATATAGGACGGCGGCTAGAGGGTTTAGCTCGGCATTCATCTGTGCATGCAGCCGGTGTTGTCATCGCCGACAAAAATTTATCTGATTACGTTCCTCTACAACGGGAGTCAAAAGGCAACCGGATTATTACTCAATATGATATGTATTGCCTGGACTTAAATGCGGTATCGGACAATAAAGCTATAGGGTTGTTAAAAGTTGATTTTTTAGGACTGCGAAATCTGACAATTCTCGAAAATGCAATCAAATATGTACAAGAGAATAGAAATATCGTAGTTGATATCCATAATATTCCACTTGATGATCTCAAGACTTTCAATCTCATATCAAAAGGCCAGACGGTTGGCGTCTTTCAGCTTGAATCGCAAGGCATGAGACGACTGGCTAAAGATTTGATACCAACAAAGATATCTGATATTTCGGCTATGGTTGCTCTTTACCGGCCAGGCCCGATGGATCTGATACCGATATTTTTAGAAGGTAAGAAAAACAGTGAGAAAATACGTTATTTACATAAAGACTTGGAGCCTATTTTGTCAGAAACTTACGGTGTTCTTGTTTATCAAGAACAAGTAATGGAAATTGCAAATAAAATTGCCGGATTTACCATGTCAGAAGCAGACATCCTAAGAATGGCTATGGGTAAAAAAAAGAAGTCCCTTATGAAAAAAGAGCAAATTAAATTTGAAGAAGGTTGTATCAAACGTGGTTATGGCAAAAGATTAGCTCAAAAAATTTTTGGATTTATCGAAAAATTTGTCGGTTATGGTTTTAATAAACCACATTCAGCAAGTTATGCGCTGATCGCTTATTGGACAGCTTACATGAAAGCAAATTATTCGGTGGAATATATGACGGCGTTATTGTCTGCCGAATTGCATGGTGCTTCAGGCAGCACACGTGAGGTTAAAATTTTGCAGGCAATTGATGAATGTAAATCTCTAAATATCAAAGTTTTGGCTCCTGAGATCAATAAATCTGTGCATGATTTTAAAATTGAAGGTAAATCAATCCGTTTCGGTCTTTCAGCCATAAAAAATGTCGGTGGCTCTGCAATTGATTCAATACTGGAAGCCAGAAAAGCCGGTATCTTTTACAGCTTAAAGGATTTTCTCAACCGGGTTGATCTGCGGCGTGTCAATAAAAAAACCGTTGAAAGTCTGATAAAAGCAGGAGCTTTTGATCAGTACGGAAAAAGGTCAGCTTTGATCAGTTATTACCCGAGTATCGTCGCCGAGGTAGGCAAATCAAAAAGGGATAGCTTGGATGGTCAGTATAATCTTTTTAATACCGGAGATACTCAAACGTCAAAAGACAATTTACCCGATATGGATGAGTTTAGTGAAGATGAAATCCTTATGATGGAGCGTCAAGCGATCGGTTTTTCCCTTTCAAAAAATCCGCTTGAACAATACGGTGCAATTATCAACCAAAGAATCGATAAAAAAATTGGCGATTTGAGTCTGGAGGATGTTGGTAAAATTTACATCGTTGCCGGTGCCATACTTAGGGTCAAACAGGTGACTACGAAAAAAAACAATGACAATATGGCTTTTGTTACTCTTTTTGACGAATCAGGGGCAATTGATGTAGTCGTTTTTCCAAAGTTATATGCCCGTACCGAAAGTATTTGGAAACCTAACACTGTTATCTTGTTGAAAGGAAGAATTGATTCGAAAGATGACCAGTTGACAATACTTGTTGAAAATGCCGTTGATTTGGCAAAATATAAAAAAAATAACTAAAGCCATATGCTAGAAATTAATAAAAATCTGCACCTTGAGAAAATGCGACACGCAGATATTTCTAAAAAAAATGTGAAGAATGATAATTTACTCATTGCAAATTCTTTAAATATTGGTTATTATTTAGTCTCTCCTATTTTGATAGGAGTATTTTTTGGTTTGTTTATTGACAGCAAAATTAATACAAAACCAACTTTTACTTTGATATTTATAGTTTTAGGTCTTATCGCGTCATTTTATAATTTAAGAAAGATTTACAAAGATGCTACACATTAGCATTAAAGCGGAACCAATCTTTAGAATTTTCGGATTCAACATCACAAATTCCTTATTATCATCGGTCACAGTTCTTATCATCTTTATCTTACTTTCTTATTTTTTTGCATCGTCAATGTCCAAAAAAAAAACTAAAATCACACTATTGATTCTATTTATTCTTGAATCGATGTATTCATTATTTTCGTCAATATTAAAGGAGAAAACACGGATTTTCTATCCACTATTGATGACTTTTTTTTTATTCGTATTATTATCCAATTGGTTTGGACTAATTCCTGGTGTCGGAAGTATCACAATCAGGGAACCGGTTGTTGCGGCAGAGCATGTAGCGGAAAATCCGGTTTATGTACCACTTCTGCGCGGGTCGACCGCAGATTTAAATACGACTATAGCTATAGCGTTGATTTCCGTAATTTTAATTCAGTATTACGGTATTAAATTTGTAGGATTGAAAGGCTACCTGTCTAAATTCGTCAATTTTGCAAATCCGATAGGTTTTTTTGTCGGAATTTTGGAACTTATATCCGAATTTTCTAAAATCATTTCTTTTGCATTCCGGTTGTTTGGTAATATTTTTGCCGGTGAGGTGCTGCTTGTTGTCATCGCTTTTTTGATTCCGATCCTTGCTTCGTTCCCATTTTTACTTCTTGAGATATTCGTTGGATTTATTCAAGCGCTTGTTTTTTCTATGTTAACGGCAATTTTTATCAATGTAGCAATAATTAAACATCATTGAGGAGGTGAGATAAATGGAGGAAGCAGGAAAACTCTTGGGTACAGCATTAGCAATCGGACTTGGCGCAATCGGACCAGGAATAGGAATTGGTATTATTGGTGGTAAAGCTTTAGAAGCTTTGGGGCGTAATCCCGAGGCAGAATCTGTAGTACGAACTAATATGATTTTAGGGATCGCATTTGCCGAGGCTGTCGCAATTTACGCACTGGTTATTTCACTTATTATTAAGTTTACATAAAAGAAAATATAGTACGATACATGTAGTATGTAGTACGAAAAAAACAGTACTAACATGTATATCGTAATACATATAAAACCATGGAAGCATTAGGAATTGATATTAAATTAATAATTGCACAAGTCGTGAACTTTTTTTTGTTTTTGATTTTATTCAAGAAATTTATGGCCAAGCCCTTCTATAATTATCTTGATAAATTACAAAGAAATAATGAAGATAAAGAAAAGATTTTGATTGAGGTTCAAAAAATGGAAGAAAAAGCAAAAAAAGAACGAGCTGAACTTGTCAAAATAGCCCGGGAAGAATCAAACAAAATAATCAGTGATGCGAAAAAAACTGCAGTTTATCAGCATGAAGAGATAATTAAAAAAGCACAAGAAGAAGCCAGCGACATCAAAAAAAAGGCAGAAAAAAAGTTGGATGAGGATAAAAAAACTTTGTATCTTGAAGTTAGAGAAAAACTTATTGATACAAGCACTTTAATCGTTAAACAGGCTCTGCACGGATATTTGGACGAAACTAAACAGAAAGAGCTTATGAAGAAGTTGTTGCAGGCAGATCGAGTCTATGAAAATTGATCAGAATCTAAGAGAAAATCTCAAAAATCTAATAATAAAAAGAATTAAAGAGGATTCGGAAAATTCTGCTATTATTGAGACGCCCTACAAACTATCGGTTGATGAATTATCGGATTTTAAAAATAAATTTCCATTTCTTCAAAAATGCCGGATCGAAAACCTAGTCACTGATAAATTGATCGGTGGGTATGTCATCAGGCACGGTTCGGAAATAATTGACGGAAGTCTGGCTACCCGTATTAATAATATAATTGTTTCTCTAAAAATATAATTTATGAGTACAATCGATAAAATTTATAAAGAAATTGAGGAAGAAATTACTGCAAAAAAGCCACGAGTTATTGAAAGTAATGTCGGTTACATCACCGAGTTAAAGGATGAAGTAGCTTTTTTGGAAGGTTTTGACAATGTCAAATACGGTGAAATCATAACCTTTGAAAATGGCGTTAACGGTCTAGTCATTGACTTGTCACAGACAAGTGTCGGTTGTATCATCTTCGGAGACTATATCACACTAAAAGAGGGTGATATGGCCAGGGGTACCGGAAAAATATTCAGCGTTCCGGTGGGTGAGACGCTGCTTGGTAGGGTCATAAATGGTTTGGGACAACCAATTGATAACTTGGGTTCTATAAAATCTGAAAAAGAGTATGCTGTAGAGCGTATCGCACCCGGGGTCGTATACCGACAATCTGTTTCCGTAGCTCTTCAAACCGGTATAAAAGGAATAGACGCTGTGATTCCGATAGGACGGGGTCAACGGGAACTGATTATCGGCGATCGAGGCACGGGTAAATCTACAATAGCTATAGATACGGTATTAAATCAGCGCGGACAAGATGTCATTTGTATATATTGTGTCATTGGTCAAAAAAGAGCAAATACTGCTTCACTGATAGACACCTTTAGACGCAATAAAGCCATGGATTATACAATTGTCGTAGCAGCTACGGCATCAGATCCGTCAGCAATACAATTTGTGACGCCATATGTAGCCACAGCTATAGGAGAATATTTCATGGATAAGGGAAAAGATGTCCTTATTATTTATGATGATCTGACAAAACATGCCTGGGCGTACCGTCAGGTATCACTGGTTTTGCGTCGTCCATCAGGACGAGAAGCGTATCCCGGTGATATCTTTTATTTACACTCCAGACTTTTGGAACGGTCATGTCGGTTAAGTAGTAAATACGGAGGCGGGTCATTGACTGCTTTGCCTATCGTTGAAACCCAGGAGGGTGATGTATCGTCATATATTCCAACGAATATTATCTCAATTACTGACGGCCAGATATTTTTAGAAACTGATCTATTCAATAAGGGTATACGACCCGCGATAAATGTAGGAACGTCCGTGTCCAGAGTCGGCTCCAGCGCCCAAACAAAAGCCATGAAGAAGGTAGGAGGAAAACTTCGTTTTGATCTTGCACAATATCGGGAACTGGCATCTTTTGCTCAATTTGAATCTGAACTTGATGAGAGAACGAAACAATTTTTGGATCGTGGTGCCAGAATGACTGAGCTTTTGAAACAGCAAAAGAATAAGACGCTGGATTTAGCTCATGAAGTTGTCATTATATGGTGTGGTATCAACGGGTTTTTGGATAATATTCCGGTAAATCAAGTCGTCTCATTTGAGCAAAATATTATGGAATACCTGGATGGTCACGGCAGCAAGATTTTGAAAAAAATTAACCAATCAAAAGAAATTGATAACGGAACAGAAAAAGATTTGCAAGAATTGGTCAAAAAATTTATGGAATTAAATTATAAAAACGAATGATATGAATTTTAGACAAGTCAGAAAAAAGATTAAAACAATTGGCAACGTCAAGCAGATAACCAAAGCAATGCATATGGTTAGTTCGGTTAAAATGAAAAAAGCTCAGGATGTTGCTCTTGAGGGACAATTATACCGGCAGATTCTTCAAGATATCAGAAACAAAGTTGTTCAAACTGTTGATACACAAAGTTCAGTTTATCAACAGTCCGGCAAAAACATAGAGCGGCAGTCAAAATGTTTGCACATATTAGTCACATCCAACAAGGGACTGTGCGGTAGTTTTAATTTTAATTTATTCAAATTCATGATCGACAAAGTAAATTTTGAAACAGATGATTTTATTACATTAGGTAAAAAAGGTGTAGATTTTTTATTAAAGATGAGAGCAAATGTACTTGCGGATTTTTCTACTCAGTTACCATTTGTTGACAATACGTCAGCCATATTTACTGATGTAAGTAACAAATTCTTAAATGGTAGCTACAAAGAAATTAACTTGATATATAACCATTTCATCTCTACGTTAAAAAATGAACCGATAAAAAAAATGTTACTGCCGATGCGTCAGCCAGTGCCAGAAAGTGAGAAATCTGCTGCAGAGAATAAATCTTTATATCTAATTGAACCGTCACCCAATGAGGTTTTGAATTCATTAATTGTTGATTCGTTAAAAGATGAGATACGGTCCGCAATTTTGGAATCGGAAGCAGCAGAACATAGCGCCAGGATGGTTACCATGAAGAATGCCACCGATGCTGCATCAGATTTAATTTATAATCTTACACTTCTGAGAAATAAATTAAGACAGGCCAGTATTACGACAGAATTGCTGGATATTACAACGGCAAAAGAAAGTAGCGATAGTATCAGTTGACCTGAATCACGAAGCCTGAAACTCTATGTTTCAAGTTTCATGTTTCAAGTTTTAAAAAAATATGACAAAAGGAAAAATAGTAGCGGTTCGCGGAGTTGTAGTTGATGTTGAATTTAACCAGTCGGAGACTCCAAAAGTGTATGATGCGTTGGAGGTATCATTGTCAGATGAGAAGAAAATAGTACTAGAGGTTGAAGCAATCATAGGCAATGGTATGGTCAGAACAGTTGCTATGAGCGATCCTCATGGATTAAGCAGAAATCTTGAGGTGATAAACAGCGGTACTCAAATCAGTGTGCCGGTGGGTAAGATGACACTCGGCCGTTTATTTAATGTCTTAGGTGAAAATGTTGATAATAAAGAACAAGTTAAATCTAAGATAAGGCAAACGATTCATCATCCGGCTCCCAAATTAACCGAGCAATCTGTTAAGCAAGAAGTTTTTGAGACAGGAATTAAGGTTTTTGATTTATTGATACCTTTTTTAAAAGGTGGAAAAATTGCCGTATTTGGTGGTGCTGGAGTCGGTAAAACTGTCGTTATTCAGGAGTTAATCCGTAATATTGCAACAGAACATGGCGGCGTTTCCGTATTTACAGGTGTTGGTGAGCGGTCAAGAGAAGGTAATGATCTATACCGTGAAATGAATGAATCCGGAGTTATCGATAGAACGACGTTGGTGTTTGGTCAGATGAATGAACCTCCGGGAAGTAGGCTTAGAGTGGCTCTTACCGGTGTCACCATGGCTGAATATTTTCGTGATCAGGAAGGCCAGGATGTCCTATTG
>Ga0209343_10010052_pt1 | contig 10822 bp, 6 predicted proteins | sample RifCSPlowO2_02_FD_184026 | JGI IMG/M metagenome (GOLD analysis project Ga0209343, IMG submission 184026) | Groundwater microbial communities from Rifle, Colorado - Rifle CSP2_plank lowO2_0.2 (SPAdes) (version 2) | ecosystem: Environmental > Aquatic > Deep subsurface > Groundwater | place: Rifle...
ACAGGTCGAAATAGCGTGCGCGTGAGGTTTCCAGTTCCAGTTGTACCCGGCGCAGTTCGTCGTTTTGCATCTCCAGCTCAATCTGATGCACGGCCAGCTCGTGCATCAGTTGTTGCATCTCCTCGGGTGACAGCACTTGCAGACTCTGGGGCAATTGCGCCAATTTCTCAAGGGCCATGTCTTCGGCTCGCCGACGCATCAGCTGCGCCGCATTGGGCGCGTCGTGGGTAACAGAAGACTCACGACCCTTGCTGATGGGGGTATCAGGATTACTCATGGATGCCTCCGAAATATGACTTGGGCATTCTCGCATGCCTTCTAGCGCATCTGAAGCCGTAGAGCGCCCTGATTGGGGGCAAGATCGGCACCCGTTCAGATCGAACAGGCGCTATATATTTAATAGCTATACACGCATATTCAACGGGGGCTATAGGCCTAAAACGTATATAGGCCCGCCGTGACAACAGGGCGGGCATGGAAGGCGCTCAGCCTTTCGCGACCGGGTCATCGCCGGGCCGTTCGGTGGTGGCAATCGCATACACCTGACCCGTCTCATCGAGCAAGGCGGTGGCGGTTAACAACACGTCCAGCACGCGGCCGTCCTTGGTCAGCCGCTGGGTCGGGTAGGGCGCCAGCGTTTGCGCCTGACTGAGCCGGTGTACCTGTGCCAAGGCCTCTTCTTGCAGTGCTGGGGGGATGCGCTCGCGCACGTTCAGCTTGAGCGCCTCGGCCTCGCTCCAGCCATACAAGCGCTCGGCGCCTGGGTTCCAGGCGATGATGCGGCCGCTCAGCTCCTGCACCGTGATGGCGTCATGCGCATCGCGCACCACCACCGCCAGGCGCAGCAGCTCATTGGCTTTGTGCAGCGCGTCGCGCGTGCGCTTGACTTCAGTGATTTCAACAAAAGTGATCACTGCGCCTTCAATCACGTTGTCGAGCGTGCGGTAGGGCAGGATGCGCAGGGTGTAGGTCTTGGCATCAAAGGTCTGCACCTCCACCTCTTTGGGGATCAGGGTTTTGAGCACGGCCTGCAGGTCCTCCACCAGGGTGTTGTAGCCCACCAGATTGCTCACGATGTGGGCCACCGGACGCCCCACGTCGCTCAGAATCAGGTTGATGATCTGGCTTGCGGCCGGGGTAAAGCGCAGGATGCGCAAGGCATGGTCCACAAAAATGGTGCCAATGCCGGTGCCTGCCAGCAGGTTGTTCATGTCGTTGTTGGCGCGTGACAGATCGCCCACCTTGGTTTGCAGCTCGGTGTTGACAGTGGACAGCTCCTCGTTGATCGACTGCATTTCTTCCTTGGAAGTCTCCAGTTCTTCGTTGGTGCTTTGCAGCTCTTCATTGACCGACTGCATTTCTTCGTTGCTTGATTTGAGCTCTTCGTTGGTGGTTTCCAGCTCTTCATTGGCCGCGTGCAGGTATTCTTCTTTGGCTTGCAGCTCTTCGTTGAGTTCGGCAATCTGGGCGCTGGCATCAGAGCGCAGCTTGTCGTTGCCGCCTGCCGCGCTGATGGCCGGCAGGGTGGCGGGGGCTGGCGGGCTTTTGGACTCAGCGGCGTTGGCATCGGGTGCTTTCTCCAGCATCACCAAAAACAGAGGCGACTCCAGCGCTGCCGACGGGCCGCCCGCCACCGGGCAAATGCTGAGGTTGACCAGTGTGAAGTGGCCGTTGGTCTTGACGCGCACACCCGAAGCGCGCACGGTGTCGCGGCTGGTGGCGGCTTTGTGCAGGGTGGTGGTCAGGTCGCGGCGCAGGCCTTCACGCGCCATTTTCAGGATGTTGTTGATACCCGCTTCGCCCGGCGCGGGCTCCAGGTACGAGCCCGTGCGCCCGTGCAGGTAGAGGATGTCGCCGTGGCCGTTGACCAGCGCCGCTACCGGGGCCACTTGCTGCAACAGGGTTTGCTCGGTCAGCTCGCGCAATGACAGCTTGGGCAGATGCGCGGCTTTGCCGGGCGCGGCTGGCCGTGTTGCCTCCTGGTCGGTCAAGGGCGGCAAAAACCGGCCCAGGGCGGCGCGCTGCGCCCCTTGAAAATCTTCCTTGCGCTGGTAGATCTTGGCTTTGCGCTCCATCACGGAAAACAAGCCGCTGACTTCACCAGCCGTTTCCGAGGTACCCAAAAACAGCACCCCACCGGGTTGCAGGGCGTAATGGAACAGTGAGATCAGTTTCTTTTGCAGCTCGGGGCCCAGGTAGATCAGCAGGTTGCGGCAACTGATCAGGTCGAGCTTGGAAAACGGTGGGTCTTTGATCACGTCCTGTTCGGAAAACACCAGCAGGTCGCGAATGTTCTTGTGGACGCGGTAAGCGCTGCCGTCGGGCTCAGCGGTGAAAAATCGGGCCAGTCGCTCGGGTGATATGTCGTCGGCAATGCTGCCGGGGTACAGGCCGGCCCGGGCCACGGCGATGGCGCGGCTGTCAATGTCGGTGGCAAACACCTGCACCCGGTAGCTGACTTTGAGGGCCTCCAGCCGTTCTTGCAGCAGGATGGCGATCGAATAAGCCTCTTCCCCCGTTGAGCAGCCGGCGCACCAGACACGCACCGTGCTGCCGACAGGCTTGCCCTCAAACAGCTTGGGGATCACCTGCGACTCCAGCACGGCAAAGGCCTCTGGGTCGCGGAAAAAATTGGTCACGCCAATCAGCAGGTCATTGAACAGCGCTTGCACTTCAACCGGTGTTTGCTGCAAATATTTGACATAGCCACCAATGCCATCGATCTGGTGCACCGCCATGCGGCGCTCAATGCGGCGGTAAATGGTGTTGGGTTTGTACTGGGAAAAGTCGTGCCCGGTCTGGCTGCGCAGCAGGACAAATATTTTTTTCAGCGCGTTCTCGGCGTGCGGCGCGGTCAGAGTGGCGGACTGGGGGGGGTGGCCAAAGGCATGGGTGACGTAGGCCATCAGTTGGGCCGCCATCTCGGCTGGCGGCAACTCGTAGTCCACCAGGCCCGTGGCCAGCGCACTTTGCGGCATACCGTCAAACTCGCATGAGGCGGGGTTTTGCACCATCACCATGCCACCCTCGGTTTTGATGGCGCGCACGCCCAGCGTGCCGTCGCTGCCGGTGCCGGAGAGCACGATGCCAATGGCGTGCTCATGCTGGTCCAGGGCCAGTGAGCGGAACAAAAAGTCAATCGGCAGGCGGTGCCCGCGTGGTGCGGCGGGCTCCAGCAATTGCAGCGTGCCGTTCAAAAACGCCATGTCGCGATTCGGCGGAATGATGTAGACGCAATTGGGTTGCACCGGCATGCCGTCCTTCACCTCGGATACCTGCATGCGGGTGGTGCGCTGGATCAGTTCAGTGAGAATGCTCTTGTGGTCCGGGTCCAGATGCTGCACCAGCACAAAGGCCATGCCGGGGTCAACATCGGCAGGCATGCCCGAGAAAAACGCTTCAATCGCGGCCAGACCGCCCGCCGAGGCGCCGATGCCGACGATAGGAAAGCTGCTGGGCGCCAGCGTCGGGATGGCTTGTGTTGGGGCCGGACTTGGGTCTTGGCTGGTCATGAAGGTTCTTGCGCAGTAAGCGTGCGGGATAGCGGGTCAAGCCCGCAATGACAGCCGGGAGGGTGTTGACAACTGAGGGGGCGTTGACTGCTGCACGCGCGGGCGCATGGGCGATGGGGCGCCAGCGCCGGAACTCGGGATTTTGAAGGTGCCGACCACCTCAGCCAGGCGTTGGGCTTGCTCGCGCAGGCTCTCGGCGGCGGCGGCGGACTGTTCGACCAGGGCGGCATTTTGTTGCGTCATCTGGTCGAGTTGCACCACCGCGGTATTGACTTCGCCAATGCCCTGGCTTTGCTCGGCCGCGGCGCCAGTGATCTCCCCAATGATGTCGGACACCCGTTGCACGGAATTCACAATGTCGGTCATGGTTTTTCCGGCGTCTGTCACCAAGCGCGAGCCGGTCTCGATGCGTTCGACGCTGGCGCCGATCAGGCTCTTGATTTCCTTGGCCGCCTCGGCCGAGCGGCCCGCCAGGCTGCGCACCTCGCTTGCCACCACGGCAAAGCCACGGCCTTGCTCACCGGCGCGGGCGGCCTCCACCGCGGCGTTCAGGGCCAGGATGTTGGTCTGGAAGGCGATGCCGTCAATGACACCGATGATGTCGCTGATCTTTTTGGAGCTCGTGTTGATGTCGTTCATGGTGCTGACCACTTGCGAAACGACCGAGCCCCCGCGCGCCGCCACGTCGCCTGCCGTCGAGGCGAGCTGGTTGGCCTGGCGCGAGGCATCGGCAGACTGCTGCACCGTGTGCGTCAACTGGTCCATGTGGGAGGCGGCGCGCTGCAAGTTGCTGGCCGTCTGCTCGGTGCGCGCACTCAGGTCCTGGTTGCCGGACGCGATCTCGGCGCTGGCGGTGGCGATGCTGTCGGTTGACATGCGCACCTGGCCGACCAATTGGCCCAGAGATTGGCGCATGGCCTCCAGGGAGCGTAACAGCCGGGCGGCCTCGTCGTTGCCGCGGCAGTCAACGTTGTGGTCGGTCAGATCGCCTTGCGCAATGTCCTGAGCGACTTGCTCGGCCTTCAGGATGGGCACACAAATGGCGTTCATGTTCCAAATAGTCATCGGGATGAACAGCAGCAGCAAGACGCCGGTGGCCCCGGCAATGAGCCAGACGACCTGGTTGACGGTGGTTTGCAATTTGCCCTGGCTGGCTTCGGTGGCGCGCTGCAGTTCAGTCGCCAGGGTGGTCAAAGTGGTGTTGGCTTTGTCGTAAATCGGCTGCAGCTTGCCAATGGTGGCCGAGGCGACCTGCGCGGACGGAAATGCCAGGCTCTCCAACTGCTGGGCCAGGGGTGCAAATTCGGTGCGGAATTGCTGCATGCCCGTCACCACTTGCGCCAGTTCGGTGCGTTGGGCATCCTGCGGCAGCAGGGGTGCAAGGGCCTTGGCAGAGGCTTCAAGCCGGGCAAATGACGCCGTCCAGGCTTCCTTGTATCTGGCGGCCTCGACACTGTTCTCGTATTGAATGATCATCTCTTTTTCATTCAGCCGCACGTTGCCCATGGCCTGTTGCAGGCGGGCAAGTTCTGTCAGGGAGCTGATGTCGCGCGCCACCAGGTCGGTCGCGATGGAGTTGGCATACAACTGGGCCGCCACACCAATCGCGCCAATAAATACCAAGGCCATTGCCACCATGGCAATGGCACCTAACATTCGAAAACGGATGGTGAAGCGGCGCATGAAAGTGGCAAATTGCATGGGAGTCCTCAAAAAAACGACTGCATGTGAATAAATTTTCGATGCCGGACTTTACGCCAAAGTCAGTTGCCTAAAAGAGCTGATCGTTCTGTGCTTCTAAATTAATAGCGGGTTGTGCATGTTTGACGGGGGCTAGAGGCTGATTTGTTATAAATTCCTGGGCTTGTTCCGCTTTCACCAGGGTGGCCACGCGCACGCCCAGCAGGCGCAGGCGTTGCGCCAGCGGCACCCGTTTGAGACAGAGCCCGGCGGTCTGGCGAATGACGGAGAAGTCGGCGGTGTAATCGTCAAGGGTCTGGTCGCGCGTGACGCTTTTGAAGTCCTCATAACGCAGCTTGATGCCAATGGTCTTGCCGACGTAGCCTTTGCTGGCCAGGTCCGAGGCGACCTGCTGGCACAGGCGGGTAAAGATCGCGCCGAGCGCCGCCTTGTCGCGCACGGCGTGCAAGTCGCGCTCAAACGTGGTCTCGCGGCTGATCGACACGGGCTCGCTCTCCAGCACCACTGGCCGCTGGTCGCGGCCGTGCGCGGCGTCAAACAGCCAGGCGCCCGTCTTTTGGCCAAAGTGGTCGATCAGCCAGTCAACCGTCTTCTGGGCCAGCTCACCGATGGTCTGAATCCCCAGACCCTGCAGCTTGACATCGGTCTTGGGGCCGATGCCGTTGATCTTGCGGCACGCCAGCGGCCAGATTTTGCTTTGCAAATCTCCTTCAAACACGACCGCGATACCCCTGGGCTTGTTGAACTCGCTGGCCATTTTGGCCAGCAGTTTGTTGGGCGCCACGCCGATGGAGCAGGTCAAGCCGGTTTGCTCAAAGATGGTTTTCTGGATCAGGCGCGCCAGTACCCGTCCACCTTCACGCTGACCACCGGGCACATCCGTGAAGTCGATGTAGACCTCGTCCACGCCCCGGTCTTCCATCAACGGGGCGATGTCGGTGACGATGGTCTTGAAGGCGCGCGAATATTTGCGGTACTCGGCAAAGTCAACCGGCAGCAGAATCGCCTGCGGACAGAGTTTGGCGGCTTTCATCAGGCCCAGCGCGGAGCCCACACCAAACTGGCGCGCCGCATAGGTGGCGGTGGTGACGACTCCGCGCCCGGTGTAGCCCTGCAAGCGGGGAAAGGCGTCCAGCGAGATGCGCGCCAGCGAACTGTGTTCCTGTAGCTGGCGCAGCGTTTCGTCCTCGGCGCGCCGGGCGCCGCCTATGACAACCGGCAGGCCCTGCAGTTGGGGGTAGCGCAGCAGTTCAACCGACGCATAGAAAGCGTCCATGTCGAGGTGGGCGATGCGGCGGATTTTTTCGCTCATGGGAGGAGGATAGCGCGAACCTGTATTGCTTTGAGTCAAGTTACGACGCCCGTAAAATGGCTATGCTGCAGCGCAGCAGCTAACTTTTATTGGAATCGGTATGGACAAGCACTTTCTCACGCCTCTTTTTTCGCCGAGTTCGATTGCTGTCTTTATTGGCAAGGCCGACGATCCATCGACCCAGACGCCGCAGGCGCAGGCTTTGAACCGCGCTTTGCGGGCGCAGCGCTTTGCCGGTACGCTGGTGTTTCTGGATATCAACGTCAGCGGCACCCTGGGCGATCTGGCGCACACCGAGGCGGATCTGGCGATCATTGCCTTGCCAGCGGCCGAGGTGGCCGCCGCTCTGGAGATTGCCGGTCGCATCAAATGCCGTGCCGCCCTGGTGATCTCCAGTGGCATTGACGCCGCGCTGGCCGCCGAGCTGAACAAAATCGCGCGGCGTGACGGCATGCATCTGTTGGGGCCAAATTGCCTCGGTTTTCAGCGCCCGCACCTGCTGCTCAATGCCAGTGTGGCGGGTGCTTTGAGCGCGCCCGGGCCGCTGGCGCTGGTGTCGCAATCAGGCGCATTGACGTCTTCCATTCTCGACTGGGCGCAAAAAAATGGCGTGGGGTTTTCCACCGTCGTGTCGTTGGGCCCCAATACCGCCGTGGACATGGCCCAAGTGCTCGATTTCCTGGCCTCCGACGCCCACACGCACAGCATCGTCGTCTATCTGGAGGGCATCAGCAGCGCGCGCCGTTTCATGAGCGCCCTGCGTGCGGCTGCCAATGCCAAACCGGTGGTGGTGCTCAAGGGCGGCCGCAAAGCCGCAGGTAACCGGGCCGCACTCACCCATTCGGGCGCGATTGTCGGCAGCGACGATGTGTTTGACGCCGCCTTGCGCCGCGCTGGCGCGGTGCGGGTGCGCTCGTTTGTGGCGCTGTTCTCTGCGGCCAAGTGTCTGGCCTCGCGCTATCGCCCGGTGGGGCGCCGCCTGTCAATCGTGACCAACGGCGGCGGCCCCGGTGTGCTGGCCGCCGACTGGGTGAGCGAGATCAACCTGCTGTTGGGCAGCCTCACCCCTGAGCAGGCGCGCGCGCTCCAGCCTCAATTGCCACCACTGGCTTCGCTGTGTGATTTGATCGATATTTCGGAAGAAGCCGGCCCCGAGCACTTCAAGACTGCAGTGCAAGCGGCGGCCAAAGCACCGCAGATTGATGGCGTGTTGGCGATCTTTTCACCCAAGGTTGACGTTGACAGTGCAACGATTGCCACGGCGCTGGCGGATGCCAACAAGCAACTTGGCAAGCCGCTGTTTACCTGCTTGATGGGGGATGCGACCGTGGGGGACGCACGGCGCATCCTGAGCGATGCGGCAATTCCGACCTTTCGCACGCCGGAGGCTGCCGTGGGCGCTTTTGGCAATATCGCGGCCTTTTACCAGAACCAGCAGTTGCTGCAGCAGACGCCGCCGCCCATGTCCGACCTGGCCAAGCCCGATGTGGAAGGTGCCCGCATGTTGATTGAGAGTGTGCTGGCCGAGCGGCGCAAGGTGCTCACCGAGATGGAGTCCAAGTCGCTGCTGGCGGCGTTTCATATTCCGGTGACCCGAACCATCCTGGCGCGCAGCGTCAACGAGGCGATCATGATCGCGACCCAGTTGGGTTTTCCGGTGGCCCTCAAAATTGACTCGCCCGATATCAATCACAAATCAGATGTGCAGGGCGTGGCGCTGAATATTCTCAACGCCGTGGGCGTGCGCGATACCTATATCGACATGATGGAGACGGTGACCAGGCTGCAGCCGCAAGCGCGTATCAATGGCGTCACGATTCAGAACATGTCGAGCCAGCAGCGCGGTCGTGAGGTCTACGTGGGGATGGTCACCGATGATCCGTTTGGCCCGGTGATCGCGTTTGGTTCGGGTGGCACCATGATCGAACTGATCAATGACCGCGTCATGGAGTTGCCGCCGCTGAATCAATTTTTGGCGCGCCGACTGATTGAGCGCGCCCGCGTGGCCGAGACGCTCGGTGAGTGGCGCGGCGCAGCACCGGTCAATATGGAGGCACTGGAGCAGATATTGCTGCGGGTGTCCGAGATGGTGTGCGAGCTGCCGCAATTGCGCGAGATGGACATCAACCCCATCATCGTGGACGAAACCGGCGCCGTGGCGGTGGATGCGCGCATCGTGATCGACAACACGCCACCCTCAGCGCGCCACTACAACCACCTGGCGATCCTGCCGTATCCGTCGCGTTACGAACAGGTGTGGCCGCTCAAGGGCGGCGGCGATTACACGGTGCGCCCGGTGCACCCGGATGACGCCAGCATGTTGCAGGAGTTTGTGCGCAAGCTCTCGCCCGAGAGTCGCTACTTCCGCTTTGTGTCGTCCATGCAGGAGTTGCCTGCGACCATGCTGTCGCGTTTTACGCTGATCGACTACGACCGCGAAATGGCGTTGGTGGCGGTGCACCGGGAGCGCCGCGTTGGTGCTGGCGGCGAAGTCAGCGAAGTGCCGCGCATCGTGGGAGTGTCGCGCTACATCACCAACCCGGATCGCACCACCTGCGAATTTTCTTTGGTGGTGTCCGATGACTTCAAGGGTCAAGGACTGGGATCGCGCCTGATGCTGTCGGTCATGGACGTGGCCCGCGACAAGGGCCTGTCCGAGATCGAGGGCCTGGTGCTGGCAAAAAATCAGACCATGCTCAAACTGATGAAAGGCCTGGGGTTCGTGATCAAGCCGTTCCCGGAGGATGCCGATTTCAAGCTGGTGACGCAGACTCTCTAATCAGTTGGGGGAGTAGGTCCCTGGCAACAGAATGCTTTGGTCGACGGTGTTGATATCGGTGCGGCCGCAAAACGCCATGGTCAGGTCCAGTTCTTTGTGGATGATTTCGAGCGCTTTGCTGACGCCCGCTTCACCCATGGCGCCCAGACCGTAAATGAAGGCACGACCAATGTAGACGCCGCGCGCACCCAGAGCACGGGCTTTGAGCACGTCCTGTCCGCTACGCACGCCGCCGTCCATGTGAATTTCAATGTCCTTGCCCACGGCTTCGACGATGCGGGGCAGGGCGCGGATGCTGCTTTCCGCGCCGTCGAGCTGGCGGCCACCGTGGTTGGAGACGATCAGTGCGTCAGCCCCTGCGTTGACCGCCAGGCGCGCATCTTCCGGGTCCTGGATGCCCTTGAGAATCAGCTTGCCACCCCAGCGCTTCTTGATCCACTCGACGTCGTTCCAGTTCAGCGTCGGGTCGAACTGCTTGGCCGACCATTCCGACAGTGAGCCCATGTCCTGCACGCCGCTGACGTGGCCCACGATATTGCCAAAGCCGCGCCGTTGGGTGCCCAGCATGCCGAGGCCCCAGCGCGGCTTGGTCATCATGTTGATGATGTTGGGCAGTGTCAGCTTGGGCGGCGCGCTCAAGCCGTTCTTCAAGTCCTTGTGGCGCTGGCCGATGATCTGCAGGTCCAGCGTCAGTACCAGGGCCGAGCAGTTGGCGGCGCGGGCGCGCTCGATCAGGCGCTCGATGAAGCCGCGGTCCCGGATCACGTATACCTGGAACCAGAACGGATGGTTGCCGGTGCCCGCAGCAACGTCTTCAATCGAGCAGATGCTCATGGTTGACAGGGTGAATGGCACGCCAAATTTTTTGGCGGCGCGCGCCGCCAGAATTTCGCCGTCGGCGTGCTGCATGCCGGTCAATCCAACCGGCGCCAGGGCCACCGGCATGGCCACCGGCAGCCCGACCATGGTGCTGGCGGTGCTGCGGTTGTCCATGTTGATGGCAACCCGCTGGCGCAGTTTGATGCGCTGGAAATCAGACTCATTGGCGCGGTAGGTGCTCTCGGTCCATGACCCGGAGTCGGCGTAGTCGTAGAACATGCGCGGAACGCGCTGTTGCGCCAGAACGCGCAGGTCTTCGATATTGGTGATGATGGGCATGAGATTTTCTTTCGGGATGCCTGAATGGTAAGGGTGATTGCTGATGTTCAACCTGAATACAAACACGCGGGCATCGAAAGTATTGGCGCGCCGGCGGTGTCTGGTGTTGGCTTACAGATTTCTGACCGGGTGACCAGCTTGGGCACGAACCGAGGGAAAACCCGTTGGGTGTTGCCGGGCCGGTTACTTATTATCATGAGCGCATGAAATTGCCTCATTATCATGAGCGCATGAAATTGCCTCATCGAGGTAGAGACCAAACCAGGGTTTTGTATGTTTTTATCGAATTTACTTCTTCGTCCCGGGGTGGCTTTGTTGCAGCGCTTGAGTCTGCGTGTGCGGCTGTGGCTGATGGCTATG
>Ga0209343_10010061_pt1 | contig 10813 bp, 8 predicted proteins | sample RifCSPlowO2_02_FD_184026 | JGI IMG/M metagenome (GOLD analysis project Ga0209343, IMG submission 184026) | Groundwater microbial communities from Rifle, Colorado - Rifle CSP2_plank lowO2_0.2 (SPAdes) (version 2) | ecosystem: Environmental > Aquatic > Deep subsurface > Groundwater | place: Rifle...
AAAGTCCATGCGGTAATTGGTATGCGGCGGGCCGGAAAGACAACCTTCCTGCGCCAGTTGCAGGCAGAGTGGCGCAACTCAATACCGCCAGAGCGGGTTGTTTATCTGAGCTTCGATGACGACCGTCTGGCTGACCTTCCAATGGAACAGCTCAACCTATTGCTGGAAGAGTATTACCGGCGATATCCTGAACTACGTGGCAGGGAGACGGTCCTATGGCTGCTTGATGAAGTCCAGCTTGTCAATGGCTGGGAGCGGTTCGTTCGCAGGGTTCTGGACACAGAGCGAGTGGAGATTGTAGTGTCCGGATCATCTGCTAAGATGCTGAGCCGGGAAGTTCATACCTCGCTGCGCGGACGCGGTATGGAGACGGTGATCCGGCCGTTCAGCTTCAGGGAGTTTATGAGGCACCGTGGCACGGAGCCGAAGAGGCACGTCCATGAATTTACGGCAGTTGACAGGTCGCTGGTCGAGAAAGAGTTTCGGGAATATCTTGCTGTTGGCGGGTTCCCGGAGGCGCAAGGATTATCTGCTGAACTGCGGGTTGATCTTTTGCAGGGTTACGTGGATACCGTGCTGTTTCGTGACATTGTGGAGCGTTACGGTATTACGCAGATTGCTGCGCTTCGATGGCTGACAAGGCAGTGTCTGAGAAATCCGGCCGGAAGTTTGAGTGTGCACCGCCTCTATCAGGATCTGAAGGCGCAGGGTCTGGGCGTTGCCAAGGATGCACTTCATGCCATGATGGGACATCTGCAGGATGCTTTCCTCATAAGCACAGTGATGCTGGCTACTGATTCCGAGCGGCGCCGTAACTCCAATCCCCGGAAGGTCTATCCGGTGGACACGGGGCTCATCAGCGCATTCGATCGCTCAGGCCGCACAAATGCCGGTCACGCAATTGAAACTGTCGTACTGCATGAACTTCAACGTCGGAAGGCAGAGATAGGCTATGTGCGCACAACGAAAGGGTACGGGGTAGATTTTCACGCCAGATTTCCTGACGGCAAAGAGGAGTTGATACAGGTTTGCGCTGATTCAGGATCAGGCGGGACAATTGAGCGTGAGATGCGGGCGCTGAAGGATGCCGCGGCCGATTTTCCACGCGCACAGCAGCGATTTCTGATGCTTACCTTTGATCAACTTTCTGCGATGACTGCGAAGGGAGTTGTGAGCCAGACGGTTTATGAGTGGCTGTTAAGCAAAAGTTCCTGAATGTACAACGTTGAAAGGTTTATTGGTATCCTTAAAAAGGACTCTCTGGTCAGATCTTCCTTAACATAAGCTTTATATCAACGGCCCATTCCAAACCATTATCAAGTGTGAATCTCCAGTGAGGAATGAGTGTTGAACTCTGGTACTCCCTTTCAAACCCGCTTTCAGATTGCGATATAGTCTCGATTGGAAATCTCCAGAGTGTGCATTTTTTAGAGAAGTATAAAGTTATATCAGTGAATATGACCTTATTGTTAATCCCAACAGATGATACATCCTTACTTTCCCCTTTGCTTTTCTGGCAGCTATCTTCAAGAGGGGTCTTACCTATGTAATATTTACAGAAGTCTGATTTTCCATCGAGCATGGCGAAGTTAAATTCAGGCCCGAACCATATATCTGTCTTATCACCTGATACATTCTTTACCTTATAATTAATAACCATGTCAGGACTACTATTCTCTAATCTTATCTCCTTTGTTATCCTGATCCTGCTGCCATAGACTATGCCTTCACCCTCAAGGATAATGGCCTTTCCGTTTTTAATATCTTTAATTACGGGGTGATAGGGGAGCCATGGAAATCCTCCGATCTCTTCATGTTTGTTCTGCATAACATTCTCTAATGAAGTCCCATTACCAAATATATGGTCTACAAGCATACCTCTGCGATATGTGTCATAGTGCAGATATAGATGTAAATCATCCTCCTTTGACTTTACAATGTCATGGATAGAAGAAGGGCCTCCGCCAGAATGGCCGCCATGCGTATTGGAAATGATCTTTTTATGATAGACCTCCTGTCTCCTTGCGAGGGTATTGAGCAGGTTTGATGCTGATGGCCTGTGGTCAAGCTCTGTAAGCATCCCCCCTTTATGTGAATCAACAATAAAGGATATATCAGGAGCTGTAACAATAATCTCATCACTGCCGTCACAGTCAAAATCAAGGGTCTCTATATCTATCCATCCTTCTCTGCCATATTTTGAACTATCTGTTATAACTTCAGCCGCAATAAGATGCCTGTATACTGCTGCCCTTAAATGTCCCAGATATAGCCCGCCGAACACACCATGCCAGTATGGGCAATTTACCTGACCCCGCCATAACTCAAGGTTTGCCTCATATATTTTGGTGGGAAGACCTTCACCCTTCCTGGAAACACACTTCCCGATGTAAAGGGGGTTCAATGTGTCACTGGTTCCAGTGTCCATGTTTTTCCCCTTTGAACCCTTTTTGTTTTTGACATCTTGAATCCTCGAATCTTCCGTTAGTTCAGCAACTTTATTGCTTACGCGTAGCATCTTCTTGTGCATATTATTAGACTCAGGATATTTTTCTAAGAAATTCCTCCAGAAACCGCCGCGTAAAAATGGCTTATAATAATGGTCCTTTCCATTTGCCCGGACCTCATTCAGGACATCTTCAAAAAGGCTGCCGCTCTCTGTTGGAAGCGACCATTCCATCATCTCCCTGTAAGAGGCGGTTGGTATATAAACCCTGCCATGAGAAGATATATTTTTACGGGCATCTCCAAGGGTTGTAATATTGATCCATGAGGATTCTTGTATCAAGGTATCAAAAAAGCGTTCAAGCCATTTCTGCTCATATACCAGGTGATAGGTTTCAGGCCATAGACCGAATTTCTCTCCATCATCACCATAGACGAGGATTCTGTCCCCCTCATCTGTGGCGAGACTCCTCAGGTAATCAATAGTCTCATGGGGCTCCCTGAATGGGATTGAATATCTCAACCGCTCGCTCGATGGGAACAGATAGACCACCTTTCCTTCATCTTCAGTTGAGTAATAACCGTACAACTGATGTTCAAGGAGGCCTGCGTAACGGAAGTGTGTATCATCGACTATCATGTATTTAACGCCTGCATCGTGAAGAATACCTGGCAGGTGCGGTTCCCATATGCGCTCTGTAAGCCACATCCCTTCAGCCTCTGCCTGGAATTTATCCCGAAGATACTCAGTCAGCATACTTATCTGGCCTATACTATCTCTCTGTGGTATCACACACAGTATGGGTTCATAAAATCCACCTGTCATCATCTCCACCTGACCATTGGCCACAAGATCTGCAATCCTCTTCAACAATTCAGGCCTGTTGTTCTCAATCCACTCAAGCAGGCTTCCGGAGTAATGGAGTGTTACCCTTATTGCCGGGTATCTTTCAAGTACATCAATAAACGGCCTATAGCTCTTTTCATATGCCTCATTAAATACATGGTCAAAATTGTCTACCGGCTGATGAAAATGTATCCCCATAGCAAAATTAATCTTTTTCATTTTTAGACATCTATCTCCTTATCTCGAATTTCTCAAACTCTTTCTTATATGGCTCGTTATGAATTTCTACTGAATCAACTATCGCATCAGGGGGTCCTGTGTAACACCATTGGGTAAGTTTATCAACAGCACCCTTTTCACCTTCTGCAACTACCTCTACACGGCCATCAATCATATTCTTTACATAACCGGTCAGACCCATTATACTGGCCATCTGCCTCGTGGAGTCCCTGAAAAATACACCCTGTACCCTTCCGCTGATATATAGGTGTGTTTTAACCTTCATGATTCATCCGAAGAAGGTTTGTGCTATTTCATAAAGATCCATATCTACAGTTTTTGCCCTCTTAATACCTTCTTCGAGGCTGACTGCAACGATCTGATTTCCCCTCAATGCCACCATCTTCCCGAAGTCCTTTTTCTGGATAAGATCAACTGCAGCAATCCCATAACGTGTTGCAAGTATCCTGTCATATGCTGTTGGGCTTCCTCCGCGCTGTAAGTGTCCCAGCACCACATCTCTGGTCTCAAACCCTGTCCTCTTCTCAATCTCTTCACACAGGAATTTACCTATGCCGCCGAGCATAACATGGCCAAAGGCATCTGTCTTTGCACCCTTTGTCATCACCTTTTCTGATTCAGAAAGAACAGCGCCTTCTGCTACGACTATGATACTGAATGTCTTACCCCTGTCATGTCTCCTATTTATACTGTCACATACCTCATCTGTTGTAAATGGCTTTTCAGGAATTAATATGTGATCAGCGCCACCTGCAAGCCCGCCATATGTTGCTATCCATCCTGCATGCCTCCCCATGACCTCAACGACCAGGACCCTGTGGTGTGATTCTGCGGTGCTATGGAGATTATCAAGCGCGTTCATAACAATATTAACAGCAGAGTCAAAGCCAAAGGTGAAGTCAGTGGCAGAAAGGTCATTATCTATGGTTTTAGGTATCCCTATTGTGTTAATCCCCAGGCCATATAATTTATGTGCTACACCGAGTGTGTCATCTCCGCCAATTGCTACAAGTACATCAATGCCCGCCTTTTTAATATTCTCAATAACCTTCTGAGAACCACCCTCCTTTGCAAAGGGATTTGTCCTCGATGTTCCAAGTATTGTTCCACCAAGATGGAGTATACCGGATACAGCCTCTGAGTCCAGATCTTTATAATTAAGTTCAATCAGACCCTTCCAGCCATCACGAAACCCTACAGCCTGATGACCTAATTTAACAGACTTTTTTACAACAGCCCTTATAGCAGGATTAAGCCCCGGGCAGTCACCACCACCTGTTAAGATTCCAATCTTCACCTATAAAGCCCTCCTTTCCACTATTTTATTGTATAACTTTACATATTCATTTGCAGATCGTTTCCATGAGAAATCGGATTTCATCCCGGTAATCATGAGTCTTTTCCATTCCTTTTTATCCTTATAAACATTAAGTGCGAGGAGTATTGCCTTTAATAAGGACTCTCCATTGTATTGAGTGAAAAGAAAGCCGGTGGCAGTATCATTTTCAACATTAGAGGGGATATAATCTGTAATCGTATCAGCAAGACCACCTGTCTTATGCGCTACCGGCACAGTACCATATCTGAAGCTATACAACTGGCTAAGGCCGCATGGTTCATATTTGGATGGTATAAGAAAGATATCTGCGCCTGCCTCTATCTTGTGTGCGAGTGCATCATCAAAAAAGAGATTCATAGACATTTTGGCTGAATATTTTGTTGCAAACCTCTTTAATTTATCAGCATACTCTGGCTTACCAGTGCCTAATATAACCAACTGGATATCCAGTTGCATGAGCTCATCCATAATCTCTATGAGAATATCAATCCCTTTCTGGTTATCTAATCTTGAAACCATTCCTATGAGCGGTAAATCTTCTGTCTTTAAATTGCATAATTTCTGCAGGTCCTTCTTGCAATCTTTTTTCTTGGAAAGGGATTTGATGCTGTATCTTGCAGCAAGGTGTTTGTCTTTTGAAGGGTCCCATTCAGTATAACCGACGCCATTCAGGATTCCGTAAAGGGCATCTTTCTTATCTCTGAGAACCCCGTCAAGTCCCTGCCCCAGTTCCTTTATCTGTATCTCCCTGCTGTATGCCGGGCTGACTGTAGTTATAATGTCAGAAAATATGATACCACCTTTTAACAGGTTAATCTTACCGTAATATTCAAGGCCTTTAATGTCAAATACCTCAAGCCCCAGTCCTGTAACCGGAAATTTCTCTTTATCAAATAACCCCTGATAACCCAGATTGTGTATAGTAAAGATTGTCCTGCTGTTTTTATAAAAATCTGCGAGTGACTTATCCTTTTTTATCAGGGTATTTAAATATACGGGTATAAGGGATGTCTGCCAGTCATTGCAGTGTATTATATCAGGCTGCCAGTTTATGCCTTTGAGTAATTGCAGAACTGCCATGGAAAAGAACGAGAATCGTTCAAGGTTATCTTCATAATCCTTTCCATCCTCCTGGTATAATCCCTTCCTGTAAAAATATTTCTCATTTGATACAAAATATATATGGACATTACTATCCGGTAATTTACCTTCATTAAGCCCTGTCTCTTCATTCCTTTTACCGATTCTGAAACAAAAAGATGTTGAAATCTTCTTGAGTTTTCCATGAGAGTTGCCAATACCTGAATACTTCGGGGTGATAACCCTTACATCACAACCCATTTCATAAAGCGCCATGGGAAGACTTCCTGAGACATCTGCAAGCCCGCCTGTCTTTGAGAAGGGTGTAACCTCTGGAGAGCAATATAAAATTTTCAGCTTTTTATCCATTTTTACACCCGGGAAGGACAAAAAAGGTTAAGATGTCCGCATCTTAACAAAGCCCTCGATAAAAGTCAATCCACGTTGCTTAAAATCGTTATGTAGCTCCAAGGTCTGTTTTAAGTTTCAACATCTGCATTATATCACGCTGGCTTATTATCCCCATGACCTTCCCGTATTCCACTACTACAAGACGTCCACGCTTACCTTCTATGATCCTGTCTAATGCCTCAAGCGCACCACCATCAGGCGATATTGTAAACTCTGAAATATTGCGATGCATAACATCCCTGACGGTCATGAAAGGCCATCTCTCTTTTTCAATCCCTTTTATATCATGTATGGATATGATCCCGACAAGGTTATCATTAGATATCACCGGAAAACTATTGTACCGGTAACGGAAGAAGTAGTCATTAACAACCCTCTCAAGGGTTATGTCATCGGCAATCATCATGACCGGATAAACCATGATATCACGAATCCTGACAGAGGATAGGGCGCGGTGGAGTAATGTCTGTCTGTACCCTTCTTCTGCTGCCTGCTGAAGGAATATGCCTATAAAGATCAACCACAGTCCATGAATAAATACACCCTGAAGGATATTCCACAATCCCATCACAATCAGGAAGATGGCAAATCCCTTACCAATGCGGCTTGTAATCAGAGTTGCCCTGCTGAGATTACCGGACTTTGCCCATATAATTGCCCTCAGAATCCTTCCGCCATCAAGAGGAAAGCCCGGAATCAGATTGAATATCGCAAGGATCATATTGGTATAAGCAAGAAACTGTGATACTGCAAGCACAGGAGAAATGGCCATATCCCTTATGAAAATGAATGTAATGATCCAGAATATACCAGAGATTAAAAAACTCAGTGCGGGTCCTGCTGCAGCTATCTTCATCTCTGCCCTGGGACTCCGTGTCTCTCCGACCATCTGTGCAATGCCGCCAAATATAAACAGGGTTATACTCTTAATCTTTATGCCATGTCTCTGGGCAACATAAGAATGAGAAAGCTCATGCAGTAATATCGAGGCAAAAAGGGTAATGGAGGCTATGAATGCCATAATCCACCGCGTTGAAGGACTGTAGTACGGCCCGAGATAAGGGAAATAAAGAACTGCAAGATTATAGACAACGAGGCCAAAGACAATAAACCATGTGTAATTTACATAGATGGGTATCCCTAATACCCTTATAAATTTAAAACTCGTAGCCATAATATATTTCTTATTTAAAGAGTTGAAGAAAACCCTTTTTAAGGGCGGTCTTCATAAGTGAACCTGCGATCGATTTTATCTCTTTCAAAAATATCGAGTACCTGTTTTCACCCCTGAGAACATTATAGTATTGCTCGGCAAGTTCCGGCCTATCTGAAAGGACATTAAACCATATCCTCGGAAAGGTGTAAACAAACTGGGATATCTGCTGGGCTGCCATGAACTCCGGATAAAATTCAGTTGAGAGTTTTGTATCATATCCTGAAAGGTCAGTTTTCCCTTTGATTATAGCCTCGGAGACAACAGTGGATGCAATCTGAGAACTCCTGATTGCATAATAAATCCCCTCACCAAAAAAGGGATCAACAAGATTCCCTGCATCTCCAACAAGCATAACACCACCTTTTGTAAGATTCAGTGGTTTATTGAAAATCGGAATAGGGTGTCCCTTATATTTGTATTCCGTGGTTCCATTGATTTTACTATGCCCGTTTATGAATTGCTCAAAATATCTCTTTGGATGTTTTGCAACTCCCTTAAAACCTGCTATCCCTGCTGAGAGAAACCCTTTTTTAGGAAAGACCCATGCATAACCATACGGTATTACCCCGAAGTCAATATGGACATAATGACTGTGATTATCGGTCAATTCTTCGTCAACAGGTATCTCTGCTTCAATAGATGCAGCAAGGGTGCGTTTAATCCCGGGATACAAAAACCTCCTTACAATTCCATTGGCGCCATCCGCACCTATTACATATTTACAATTATATACCTTATCACCTGAAAATCCTCCCTTCACCCATCCCTCTCCCCTGAGGGGAGAGGGTAAGGGTGAGGGGTTTTTATTAACAAATATTTCATACCCGTTTTTACCATTAGAGATGCCCTTAACATGACTTTCATCAATAAATGAGGCCCCTGATTTAACCGCCTCTGAGAGCAGGAGTGAATCAAACCTGTCCCTCATGACCATATAGGCGACAGGTTTGTCAGATAACAGAAAAACTCCTTCTTTCTGTTTATAGCTGAAGTATGCCCCCTTGATAGTGTTCTCTATAGTCTCTTTTATATCAATGTTGAGGATCTTGTCGATCTTTAGTGAGAGGCCGCCGCCGCATGGCTTGTAGCGGGGGAACTTCTCCTTATCTATTATAAGGACACTTATTCCGGCATTTGCAAGTTCATACGCTGCAGTAGCTCCACCCGGTCCTGCTCCAACTACTATAACATCATAATATGGCAATTTCCCAATTAGCTCCTTGCTTCCGACTTCTTACCTTTAACATTTATCTGTTTATTTAGTGGTTCACTACCCGCTGCTGAACCTGACTTCTTTCTATATATGTAAAGTATAAGACCTGTGAGAAAGACAACCGTACTCATTGCATGTGGTACTGGTATAAGATTAAACAACAATAAGGAATCCCCCCTGAAGAACTCGAGGAAAAACCTGATTATGCCATATCCCATGATATATGTCAGAAACATCTGGCCATCAAAGGAGGTCTTTTTTCTGCTGTACCAAATACCTGCAAAGAGTATAAGGCTTAGAATGATTTCGTATACCTGTGTTGGGTGGAGTGGTATCCCGAGTGGTGCCGAAGAATGCGGGTCAGTATAAATAAACCCCCATGGTAAATCAGTCTCTTTTCCATAACAGCACCCGTTTAATGTACACCCTATTCTGCCAATGGCCTGACCAAGTATGGCGGATGGTGCAAGCACGTCAGAAAACTTCCAGACCGAAAGCCCTCTTTTTCTGCAATACCATATCCCTGCAGCAAGACCACCTATCATCCCGCCATGGAGGGAAAGCCCCCCTTTCCATATCGCAATTATCTCAAACGGATGCGAAATGAACCAGTACAGATCTGAAAAGATAACATAGTATAACCTTGCGCCAATAACTACGGCAATCAGCATAAAGGAGAGGAGGTCATAAACAGTACCAGGAGGAAATCCCTTACGCCTCGCCTCACGCTCACCGATCAGGGTACCTGCAATAAATGCAAGTGCTATCATTACACCGTAGAACCTGATCTCTAATGAGCCAAATTTAAAAAGTACAGGATACATCCATAATCCTTATAGATCTAAACTCCAGCCTATACCTTGCTGTTGAAACCATGTTGTGAGGAATGTGAAAGAGTCTGTAAATATCATTATTCCAATTATTATAAGGAAGGCACCACTCAGGATTGTTATCCATCTCATATACCTTACAATGACCTTAAATGTTGAGAGAAATGTATTTATGGCAAGAGAAGATATAAAGAGCGGAAGGCCGAGTCCCAATGAATATACTGCCAGAAGCCCCATCCCCTTTGCAACTGAACCTGTTGTACTCGCATAGAGGAGTATAGACCCCAGGATTGGCCCTACACACGGTGTCCATCCTGCGGCGAATGCCATACCAACGATAAAAGAGCCAAGATAACCAGCGGGTTTATTCTTCAGATGTATCTTTTTATCAGTTGTAAGAAAGTTGAGCTTGAGTATTCCCATAATATAAAGACCAAAAAGGACTATCAGTACACCTCCAACCATCCGTACAATATCCTGATAGCTCAGCAGTATATGCCCGATGAAAGTTGCTGACGCCCCAAACATGACAAATATTGCTGTAAAACCTGCTATAAAGGAGATTGAATTAGTTATAGTAATAAACCTTATCTTTTTTGAGTCCCTGTTTGTGGTCAGATCTTCGAAGGTAAGACCGGTGATGTAACTGACATAAGATGGTACAAGCGGCAATACGCAGGGTGATACAAAAGAGAGGAGGCCTGCTGAGAAGGTAACTAATATGGAGAGATTTGCGGACCCCATTATCAGCTCCTTTCTGCCTGAGGCTGCGGTTGGATATTAAGAAGACCGAAGATCTTCTCCACTGCGTTAATAGTTGTCCAATCCCTCGGGCCAATAATCTTTTCTACAACCCTGCCTTCCTGGTCTATGATGTATGATTCCGGAACACCGGTGAGCTTATATTTCCCGTCGGTCTTACCCCACGGATCAAGGAGGATAGGGAAGGTAATCCCAAGGCTTCGGACAAACGGATCAATCTCCTTCTGTGTCGTAACCCTGTCCATGCTTATGGCAAGCATCTCAAATGGCATATTCCTATCTTTAAGATAGGCATATAAGGTCTGCATGGAAGGCATCTCGTCCTTGCAGCTCTTGCACCATGTGGCCCAGAAGTTTACAAATACAACCTTGCCCTTCAGAGAAGAGAGTGTATATTCCTTGCCGCTCATATCCTGAAGTGTAAAGTCAG
>Ga0209343_10010063_pt1 | contig 10810 bp, 4 predicted proteins | sample RifCSPlowO2_02_FD_184026 | JGI IMG/M metagenome (GOLD analysis project Ga0209343, IMG submission 184026) | Groundwater microbial communities from Rifle, Colorado - Rifle CSP2_plank lowO2_0.2 (SPAdes) (version 2) | ecosystem: Environmental > Aquatic > Deep subsurface > Groundwater | place: Rifle...
CGCCCGCCGACGAGCGGAAGAGGAATCCCGCCTAACGGCCGAGGCACACCGGCGCGCTGAACAAGACGCACGCCTTGAGGCCCAGCGCCAGCGCAGGGCTGACGAGGAAGCACGCATCGCAGCAGAGGTCGAAGCCTGGCACCGAACCGAGGAGGAGTCCCGCCGAGAAACTGAAGCAGAGGCTCTCCGACTTGCAGGGGAGCAAGCCCGGTTGGCGGCCGAGGCAGAGGCGCGGCACAGGGCTGACGAGGAAGCGCGCGTCGCGGCGAATCGAGAGGCTCAGCGACGAGCCGAAGACGAGGCGCATCTCAAGGCGGAGGAAGCACGCGTCGCAGCAGAGGCCGAAGTCCGGCACCGAACCGAGGAGGAGTCCCGCCGAGAAACTGAAGCAGAAGCTCTTCGCCTTGCACGGGAGCAAGCCCGCTTGGCGGCCGAGGCAGAGGCGCGGCAACGGGCCCAAGCGGAGGCCCGCCTGAACGCGGAAGCGGACGCTTGCCGCAAGGCCGAAGAGGAAACGCGGCGGCAGGCGGAAGATGACGCGCGTCTCGCTCTCCCGACTACCGCCCCAGTCGCCGACTCGATGGCGGGGGATCTCGCGACGCCCACGATCCCCGACGCACCCTTGGCGCCTATCAGGGCTCCCCACCAATACCAGCCTGTGGCACGGGTGCCGGTGGTACGAGCGGCACCGCGGCCCCCTGTATCCGCTTCCCTTGAGCGGGAAACGCGCGATCGCGCCCTGTCGATTGACGTGCGGCTCGTGTTCGAGAAGGCGGGCTTCTGCAAAGTTTCTCTGCTTCCGCGCCGCGATTCGGGGATGCCTGTCGAGTTTGCGGTCTTAGGCTCGGGTGATCCGCCCGAGTTCCTCGCTCTTCAGGAGGGTTGGTACCAGGATGTCGTCCTGCCAAATGTGGGGCACCTGTTGGCGGAAGGGGTCGAATGGGCAGGGGTGCTGTCCGTGGACCAAGAAGCTAGATGGTCCCTCAGCGGTCGCGAGATCTATGTGCTAACGCGCCACAGCGAGCTCAATGGGTTTGTGAGCGCACCGCGCCTGATTCTTGGTGCGGAGCACGTCGTGCTCTGTGTTGCAGAGCGCCTGGGTGAAGTCCGCGCAGCGATCGCGCTGACCGGTAGCCCAGAGCCTACGTTGTTGAACTCCGTCAGTGGAATCCCCGCCGGTTGGGCTGGACTACGTGGAGTCGTTCCCCGCATGCCGATTGCCCCGAGTCCGACTGGCGACATCCTCGACGCGCTCCGGCCGCTCGCAGAAGTCGAGATCGCGCTGGAGGGCGGCATACGAATCGACCGCCAGACGTGGCTCAGCGGTTTCCCGCCGAGTATCCGGCTCCGCGGCGACACGAGCACAATTGGCGCGCTCATGATTGACGGGCACGATGCAGTGCTCAGTGCGGACGGCGGGTATGCGGTGCCTGGATGGGACTCGCCCGGCGAGCATTCCGTTTGGTGCACGAGCAACTCGCGGACATACGCGATTCGCAGTGGGGCGGAGGACTGGGAGTTGTGGGATGCATACATTTGGACGATTTGGAAAACTCTGCGCCGACGGCACACAGTCACATCCCACGCAATCTGTGGCGTGCTCGTTCGGCCCCCACGGGTAGCATCATCTGACGGCCGCGGGATCGTTGTTCCCGCATCCAATCCGGTCTTGATCGGTGCGGCCCCAGGTGAGATCGAGATCTGCACGTCCCGGAGTGACATTCGCGCCGGCCTCTGCGTCGGATTCCCGTGGTTCGAACCGGTATGGGCAATCCCCGCCATTGTGCGCCGACGCGACAATCGCACTGCGCATGTGCTCCTGATCGGGCCCCCACGGCCTGTGGCAGAGGGCGAACAGCAGCTGAGTATGAACGTTGCCGGACGGTCCCTATTTCATCGTGGTCGGAGTTGGGGCGGCAATGCATGGTGTACGGCCATCATTACGGCGCGAAGGAAGGGGCTGGAGACGGAGCCGTCACGAGCCGAAATCGCTGATCTATGGAAGACATACGAGCGCCGTGCGAAGGCGCTCCGGAGAAGCTGGCGATGAGCGCAAACGCGCTTCTCCTCTGGATGTCGGCACGCCGCCAAGGCTCTTGGCAGCAATTCCGCGCTGCCATCGAGGAACTCCACCTCGGCGAGAGCGACGACCTGTTAGGTGGAGAGGACGACGAAACGCGCGACCAGTTTGCACTGTCGCTCTACCAGACGCTGAGGTTCAACCTTCAGCGCTTGGGGCATGCCGAATTCTTTGCAGGAGCCGGTGGTGCCGACTGGCGGGTCACTCCGCCGAGCCTGGCGGTAACACAATTGGCGCGCGGTTGGCTCGGGATTCTCGTCGGCGCTAGATCGCAGGCGCTTATGCAGCGCCTTAATGTTTCTAGTGGGCCTGCGAGCCTGGAGATGCTGCCGTACCCCGGATATCCTGACCAGATCTTGATCGTAGGCGGAGACAAGAGCGCCGTGAACGCTGTGGCGGAGCGGGCTGGGCTTCTCATACAAAATGACGCGCCCGTTGCGCTCTTGAAAAGCCTCCCACCGATCGATGACGCCTACGAGCGTTACCCTGCCCAATTGCCGTTCGGCGCGGATTGGAGGATCGACCGCTTTTCTTCCGAAAACCTTGCTTGGCGATCCGCCACGATCGATGATGCCGCCTCCGTGTCTGGCGGTCTTTTCCGTTTCTCTCTCCGGCACCAACGGCACATGCTGTTTTGCATGAGGGGCGCCGCATTTCGAATTCCTGGCCAGGTAGGAAAGTACCTGGTCCTCAGAATTAAGAAGACTCGGCGCCAAGTGCTCCACTACAACGGTCAGAATCGCATGCTCGCAGTGCCGGCAAGCTGCCGCCCACCGTTCTTGATCGAACGGGCACTCGTCTTGTGCTCGGGATCGCCACCGTCCTACAAGGACGGTATCCTCCATTACACCGGGATTCCCGAGAACATAGCGGCGATCGCGGCCGCGCTCCTTCGCCAGGAGTTCCCATGAGCAACCCGCTAGCGATCTTCGAAGACCTCCGCGACACATACTTCAGGTACCTCGACAGCCCATTTGATCTTAGGTACCCGGACCTCGTCGCCGAACGACGCGCATTGCTCGACGTCGATGGGCGGCTCTACCGGCGCCCGCTCATCGAGCCGGTACCTGCATATCAGCTCTGCGGCCAGACGTTCTCTCAGGCGGCGCAGGCTCTCCTCGGGCCGATCTGGCCGCAGCCCACAGTTGCGGACTTGTCAGCGTTCGTATCACAGGGACTGTTCCCGCCGACCCTCCCGAACGGGCAGCCGCGCGAGTTGTATACACACCAGCGCGCGGTATTCGAAGAGTCAGTCGTCCAAGGCAACGATGTTGTGGTCACGACGGGAACCGGTTCCGGGAAGACGGAGTGTTTCCTCCTGCCGGTCGTCGCGGGACTTGTTCGAGAGTCGATCGGCTGGCCTGCACCGGGCCCTCGGCCCGCGCAATGGGACTGGTGGAATCACTGGTCGATGCGGGGCAGCAGGCGGTCTTTCGCTCAACGTATTCCGCAAAGATCACAGGACAACCGGACGCCCGCCATCCGGGCTCTGATCCTCTATCCGCTGAATGCGCTGGTCGAGGACCAGCTCGCCCGGCTCCGCGACGGCCTCGACGGGGCAGGTGCGCGAGCGTGGCTGCAGGCGCACCGTGCCGGGAATCGGATTTACTTCGGACGGTACACGGGTCGAACGCCGGTGTCAGGGGACCGTGGCTCCGCGGCAACCGGCAGACTGCGAGCCGAACTCTCGGATGCCCATCGAGACTCGGGGTTAGTAGCCGGTACACCTGCGGCGCGGTTCTTCCCTAACATGGACGGCGGCGAGATGTGGTCGCGCTGGGACATGCAGGATCACCCGCCGGACATCCTAATCACCAACTATTCGATGCTAAACATCATGCTGATGCGCGGTGTCGAGGCAGCGATCTTCGACCAGACGAGGCAGTGGCTCCAGCAGGATCCCTCGCACGTTTTCCATCTGGTCGTCGACGAGCTGCACACGTATCGCGGAACCCCTGGCACGGAGGTCGCGTACCTCATCCGCGTCCTCCTCGATCGCATCGGCCTCGTCCCGGATTCGAACCAGCTCCGCATCATCGCCTCGAGTGCCTCAGTGGCGAGCGGCGCAGCCGGTCTGCAGTACCTGGAGTCATTCTTCGGCCGCGATCATAATCGCTTTCGAATCGTTGGTGGCGCGACCCAGCCACTGAACGCAGGTGCATTCGGTCCGGTGCAGGCGAACGCCCCCGCGCTGCGCCAACTCCGCAATGATCTTCGAGCCTCGCCGTCTCTGACGTCCGCGGCAGCGACTGCCTTCCAGGCCGCCAGCGGCGCACCCGCGGTGCAGGCCGGCGCAAGTCCGGAGTCCGTTCTCGAGTCCGCGCTCGCCCACGTCATGGCAGCTGACGCGCTCCGCCTGGCATGTGCCTCGGGTCCGGCAAACGCTCCTCAATTGGAGCCGCGATTTCCCGAGCAGCTCGCGGCGTCGATGTTCCCCGGGCTTCCGCTGCCCCACGGCGTTGAGGCAGTGGAAGGCCTGCTCGCCGGGCTATCCGCTGCTCGGGGAGTAAGCGGCACTTCGCCGCTCCCCGTTCGAGCCCACATCATCTTCCGCAACCTTCAGGGGCTGTGGGCATGCACCAACTCGGGGTGCAACCAGCTTCCACCTCGCAACGCTGCGGTCCCTGCTGGGGCACTTCATTACGTTCCTACGCTCACCTGCGGATGCGGTTCACGTGTCCTGGAGCTGCTCTACTGTGAGGCATGCGGAGATATCTTCTTCGGTGGATACCGCCGAGACACGGAGCTGAATCCAAATGAGTGGTACCTCAGTCCTGACCATCCGGATCTTGAGGCGTCGCCAGACATGGCGTCTATGGATCGCGACTACCTCCGATACGCAGTTTATTGGCCGGGAGCGCCCGGCATAACACCAGCGTCCGCGCAGTGGACGCAGGACGGCGTTCCGCGAGCTTGGCGAGCCGCGCGCTTCACTCCGGCAGACGGCAAGGTCGCACTCGGGGGCCCTGGATACCTCTACTACGTGCCGGCGATGCATTCACCGACTCCGCCCCCCGGAGAAAGCGCGAGGCAGGCCTATCCAGCTCGCTGTCCGCGATGTGACGCCGATTGGTCTCGCCGCCAAATCGGGTCTCCCGTGCGCACGCTTCGAACCGGCTTCCAGAAGATCGCGCAGGTTCTTTCGGACGCCCTTCTTCGCAACATCGCGCCCGTGGCCGGGAGCCAGTCACGAAAACTGGTTGTTTTTTCCGATAGCCGGCAAGACGCCGCCAAGCTCTCGGCGGGAATGCGGTTCTCCCATTACCGCGACGCCCTCCGCCAAGCGATCACTGGTGCGATCACAGTCCAAGGAGTGGGCGCACAGGCCTTTGCAGCCCAGGTGAGCGGACAGATCCTGCCCTCGCCGCAACAGGTACTCGCCGCCGCGTTCAGCGGAACGCACCCGGCAGAAGCCGCGACCCTATCGATGGCCGCCAATGCAGCAACCGCACAGCTACCGTCGCCTTCGCATCCCGGCCTCAGCTGTCAGAACGCGGCGCAACAGATCCTGGTTCGAGCGGCCCAGGGTCCATTCCACATCGGCCAGCTCTCGGCTGACGCATCGGCTCAGCTTCTTGCCAATGGGACGAACCCGGGCGGCTTCACACAGGACGTTCTCTGGACCGCCCCTCGAACCAAGGAGGGTAGCTGGCGTGACCTCTACACGTGGGGCGCGCCTGGATCGATCCCTCAGGCAAAGGCGGCGGCGCAACTGAGCCAGCAGCAGCGCGATCATCTCCGCAGGATTCAAGATCAATCGCTCCTCGAGGTGATGGATGTCGTCTTCGCCTCCGGTCGTCGCAGCCTCGAGTCCCTGCGGCTGGCATACTCGACGACCGACCGCATCGCCGCGCCCGCTCCGAACGCGCTTGTCCATGAAGCGGCTGATGGAGTTATTCGGCTGCTCGGCGCACGGCGCCGCCTTTCTACACACGGCGCTGCCAGTCAGCCGAACCCTCCGGCATACGTTGCGCGGTATTTGGCGGCTGTCGCTCAGTTGCACGGCTTTACCCCCGCGACCTTCGCCAGCGACGTGTTGAACTACCTCAACGGCGCACGCGTGCTCACCCAGCACGTCTTAGTCTCTCAGAACCTCTGTCTCGCGCGTCCGGGAACGAACTACTTCGAGTGCGGGCAGTGTCGCCGGGTTCACCTGCACGGGTCGGGAGGCGTCTGCACCGATTGCCACATCCCGCTCGGCCCTGCGCAGCCGCTTGCCGCCGCCCTAGTCGCGTCTGATTACTACAGCTACCTTGCGACCCAGGCTGGCCCTCTGTTTCGACTCAACTGCGAGGAGCTCACCGGGCAGACGAACAAGAGGGACGGCCGCAAGCGCCAGCGACTCTTCCAAGATATTTGCTTGCCTCCGCCGGACGAGATTCAGGTCACCGACCCGATCGATCTGCTGAGCGTGACGACAACGATGGAATCGGGCGTGGACATCGGCTCGCTGCTCGCCGTCATGATGGCCAACATGCCGCCCATGCGTTTCAACTATCAGCAACGTGTTGGCCGCGCTGGCCGGCGGGGTGCTGGTCTGTCGGTGGCGCTCACGCTCTGCCGCGGGCGCAGCCACGACGACTATTACTTCCAGCGACCGGACCGAATCACGTCAGATCCGCCGCCTCAGCCGTACGTCGATATGCGCCGCGAAGCGATCCTCCAGCGCGTCCTCGCGAAGGAAGTCCTGCGGCAAGCGTTCGTCGCGCTTGATCTATTCGTGACCCAGGGCGGCGATAGCGTGCATGGCCAGTTCGGCGATGCTGTCGATTGGGGCGCTCCACCTGCGCAGCCGCCGCCTGGTTCGCCGCCCGGCGCCACCATCGCGCAGGTGGTCGGCGCGTGGATCCAGAACAATCAACCTGCGATCGCTCGCACGTGTGACGTGCTGCTGTCGTACACGACGCCTCAGATGCAGGCGCAACGGGCTGCACTCATCATCTACATTCAAACCCAACTCGTTGGGCGTGTAACGGCGGCATCAGTCGACCCGCGGTTGCCGCAGAGGTCGCTGAGCGAGCGACTCGCGAACGTCGGTGTTCTGCCGATGTTCGGCTTCCCAACCCGCGTGCGCTTCTTGTTCCACGAGAAGCCGGGAGGTGCGTACGAATGGCCGCCGGATGGCATCGTTGATCGTGAGCTCGACATTGCGATCAGCCAGTTCGCACCGTCGTCGGAGACGGTGAAGGATGGCCTGATCCACACCGCGGTCGGCGTCGTCGATTACCAGCCGCAAGGGAATGCTATCGTGGAACAGGCGAACCCGCTCGGCCCGCCGCTTCCGATCGGACTGTGCCGGCGATGCCAGGCGGTCGATGGGTCCCAGAATCCGGCGCAGGCGTGCCCCGTTTGTGGAGCGGCACCTCCGGACTACGAGCAGGTGAACCTTTCCCAGCCGCGGGGCTTCCGCACGTGGTTTGGCGAAAGTCGCGACTTCGACGGCGTGTTCGAGTGGACCGCACGAGCGTCGCGCCCGAAGGTGGGAGTGATGCCGATCGGGCTGACGCCCGTCGCAAACTTCGAGATCTGGAGTGGCCAGGACACCGTCTACGTCATCAACGATAACGACGGCCAACAGTTCGATTTCGAGAAGCTCGCCCAGGGTGAAACTTGGGTGACGCGCGATGCGCTAACGAAGGTCGGGGTCACCAATCCTCCCCTGGCCTCAGGTGGTGCGTCGGACCGGCGCTCTCTCGCCTCCGTCAAGCCGACCGACGTTCTCGTCCTTGGAATCCAGACATGGCCCGTGGGCATCAGCGCGGTTCCTCTCCGCGTCGAGGGGCGAGCTTCGCTGTACTCGCTTGGGTTTCTCTTGCGTCGAGCCGCAGCGGTCCGACTTGACATTCATGAGCGCGAACTAAAGGTCGGTCTTCGAGTCATGCAGGATCCGACCGGCCAGGTTATCGGCCAGATCTTCATCTCTGATAGCCTCGAAAACGGCGCGGGCTACAGCTCGTACTTCGGGACGCCAGTCGAGGCTGAGAGCCTGCTGCGCTTCGTTGTGGGCCAGACGAGCAACACGTTCTTCGGCCCGCTCGTCGCGCAGACGAATCCGCAGGGCAACCCATCGCACGGTGCGCTGTGCCGAACGTCCTGCCCAGACTGTCTCCGCGACTTCAGCAACCTCGCGTACCACAATATTCTCGATTGGCGGTTGGGACTCGACTTGGCGCGCCTCGCCCTCGATTCCAACGCGCCAATTGATTTTTCGGTCTCGTATTGGCAGGGCCTTGATGCGGCAGCCGCCGGCGCCTACTTCGCAGCGATGCCGGGGTGGCAGCCGGTCACGTTCGGCGGACTTCAGGCCGGACGGCGCGGGAATCAGGCGGAGATCATCACCCACCCGCTCTGGAACACGGATCCCAACTATGTCGGCCCGCAACTCGCTGCCGCATATGCACAGGCCGTCGCGGCGGGCCTCCGGGTCACCCTGAAGTCCATCTTCGAAGTGCTGCGGAGGCCGTTCTAACGGTGATCCCCCTGGAGCTTGCCCAGATTCGCGCAACCAGCCCGACTCTTGCTGAGACCATGCGCGCGTGCTTACTTCGCGCTGGCCTCTCGAAAGCCACTGCGAGTTCCAAGTTCGTCCTCGGAAATCCGAAGGCGTGGCTTGGTACCGCGTATCATGAAGTGCTCGAGAAGATTGTCGAGGTCGACCTCGGGCAGGAGACTCTCGACGCGGCTGTCGAGCGGCTGTGGAAACAGGCCATCGCGACCTTGCAGCAGCGCGCCGACGTGCACCCGCTCGACCGCCGCTTCGGTTCGCCGACGGCGTGGCCTGGCTACCACGTTGCGCGCGCAAGCGTGGTTCTCCGGGCAGAGGGCCTCTCCGCTGGACCACCGCACGCAACCGCGCCGAACGCGAAGCAAGCCTCGGGCGCGGGCTTCAGTGGCAGCAGCCGCGAGCAAGAATTCATGGCCTGTGACGGAAAGCTGCTTGGACGACCCGACGTAATCCGCGCCGACGAAGTCGTCGACTACAAGAGCGGCGCGATCGTGGAATATGACGAGGCGACACAGAGCGATGTGGTGAAGGCCGCGTATATCCGGCAACTCCGCATTTACGGCTACCTGGTGAAGGAGAAGCTCGGATGGTGGCCGCTGCGAGGGCTTCTTCTTCCCCTAGCCGGAGCTGGCATAGAGGTTGCGCTCGATCCACTCGAGTGCGCGCGGGAGGCGACCGAAGCGGTAGCGCTCCTCGACGCCTACAACGGGAAGGTGCGCGCAGGCGCGGCGCCCGAGGAGTTCGCGTCGCCCTCGCCGCAGGGCTGCCGGTGGTGTCCGTACAAGCTCCTTTGCCCAGCGTTCTGGCAGACCGCGTTGCCCGAATGGTCCGGGCAGCTTGACGGTGCGGCGGTGGAGGGTGTGCTCGCTGAGGCACCACGCGCGATTCACGCCGGCGCAGCAAGAGCGGTCGCGCTCGACATCCAAGCCGGGAGTGAGGCGCGACGCCGCGCGCAGATCGCGCCCCTGAACCCAGCCGCTCATCCCGGCGTCAAAACGCTGGCGGCGGGAGACCGCGTTCGCCTCGTTGGGCTTCGTGCTCGGCGTGATGGCGTCCTGGTACCCGGAGAGCGCACTGTGATGTGTCGCGTCGATGACGTGCCAATCGTGACCACAGATCGGCAACCGCAAGAAGTTCGGCGCGCCGCCGCTGATGCCGAGCGTTAAGACTCGCCTGAACCGCAGTTCCCATGCCGGGGCCGCGAGAATCGCGCTCGCTATCCGACACCTTCCTCCGAACAACTGCCCGTAAACGCCCTATCCATGCGACTCTCCGTGCTATTCCGCTCTAAACGCGGCGTTCCATCGAGTGCTGCTCCCCGGCGTGGAAGCTCATCTTGGAGGCGTGCCGATTCAAGGTCTTGCCGGTTTCGGCGCAGTGGGCGTAGGCCCCATCACCTGTTTTCCACCCTGTGCCGCGTCATGGTCAAGGAATTGAGTTTTAACACCGCGCCCCACTCCGACGCGCGGGAAGCGGCGCACGTTGTGGTTACATCGCAGCCGCGCGCGGGTTGGCTCTACGTTATGCGTCTGTGGGCTAACGGTGGTATCGTGAACGAATGGGTCTCGTAAACGAAAAAGTCTTGCTTAAGAATCCACGGCTTCCGGAGCTTGCGCCGGTAGACGTCGTGGCCCTCGCTGACTCAGGTGCGGTGCATCTTTGCATTCCTGAGCACGTTCGAATCCAGCTCAAGTTGGAAGCGATCGACAACAAGGAAGTTACTTTGGCGGACGGGTCCAAGAAGCTGGTCCCGTACGTTGGTCCAATCGAGTTACGTTTCAAGAATCGCGTCGGATTCGCGGGAGCCTTGGTTATGGGAGATCAGGTCTTGCTTGGTGCAATTCCAATGGAGGATATGGATCTCATCATAATTCCAAAAACCCGCGCTCTGGATGTAAACCCAGATAGTCCGAATATCGCATCATCAATCGTCAAGTAGAAACCGCACACTTCTGGGTCGAACGGACCGGCCGCCAGCATCGTCGTGTTTTCCACTATCGCGCCGGCCCGTCGCCCACCAATACGGTGGGCCCTGCTCACATCCCCAGATAAGCCTGCTTGACGCGCTCGTCGGCGAGCAGATCGCGCCCGCGACCCGACATCACGGTCTGGCCGATCTCGAGCACATAGCCGAAATCCGCGACCGAAAGCGCGGCGTGGGCGTTCTGCTCGACGAGCAGGATCGTCATGCCCTCCTTCGCCAGCGCGACGATCGCCGTGAAGAT
>Ga0209343_10010065_pt1 | contig 10809 bp, 12 predicted proteins | sample RifCSPlowO2_02_FD_184026 | JGI IMG/M metagenome (GOLD analysis project Ga0209343, IMG submission 184026) | Groundwater microbial communities from Rifle, Colorado - Rifle CSP2_plank lowO2_0.2 (SPAdes) (version 2) | ecosystem: Environmental > Aquatic > Deep subsurface > Groundwater | place...
ATTGGGTACTTCCCAAAATACACACCAGAACTCAATCCAACAGAACAGTGCTGGAAAATCGGCAGAAAAGGAATTGCAAACAGATTGTTGATGAATGTGCCTGCGATGAAATATCATTTGCGTAAAATATTCAATGATAAAAAGTCTTTACCTAAAATGTTCCATTATTTAGTGAACTAACTATTAAATAGGAATACCATAAAACGTGAATGGTGAACAAGTGATATTTTGTTTCTATAAATAAAGTATAAAACCCCAGCCTTTATAGGCCAGCTGTTTTTGATTATCTTGAAATAAAGCAACCGATGCTTAAAAAGTTCCAAAACTTTATATACACCTGAGTATATCTAAAATTACATAGCTTATATTTCATCGTAGTGATTTACATGGCAATTAAACCTAAAATGGAATTCAGAATATGGGAAGGATCCCCGTTAATTGGAATTCTAAATAAAAGAAAATAAAAACAGAATAGACAAAGCAAACGAAGAAGAAAAATCACAAGGAAGTGATCAAAATTTCTCTGAATATAAAGAAAAATTGAAAAAGAATCTATTGTAATTATCCACTCTATGCTCCTGCCGGGAATTTCATAACACTTCTTCTTTATAATTATTGAAAAAGGGTTAATTTGAACCCGGGTCCTCGGCTTTCACCTTTTTCTCTTATTATTCATTTCTCATTACTGTCCATAAACGAGAGGCCGATATCCTTGACCGGATTGTCCAACCACGGAAAAGAGAATAATATACAGTATTGTTGTACATGTTATTCTTTTTTCCGTTAACGCTTTTTTCTTCTTAAGAAGAAAAAAAGGTTACTAGACTACAGGAGCATTTAGTTTTTCTTTTGATATCTTATCTTTTCTTTTTACAAAAAGAAAAGATAGAATGAGGCACTCTGCAATCGATATCTGTAATAACTACGGATTGTCCACATTCCTTGCTCCACTCAGCAATCCTCTGAGCATCACGGTCTGTGGCTTAAGACTGCTGCATTCCTGCCCTGATCCATTCACCGCAGCCAGATCCCAAAGGACTGAGCTTCGACGCTCAGAACATGGGCCGGAGATACTACAAAAACCTCATGCAGTTTTCAGTTCCAGCTAAAGCGGATTGCTGGTTTCCTGCTCCAAAAAGGATTTTTCAATTCTCCAAAAAGAGTTGTAATATTTTTCCGTCAACGCTTTTTGGTAGATATAAATTTCAATTCTCCAAAAAGGGTTGTAACAGGCCGCCGCTACTTGCCCAACCTAGCCTCAAATAAAATATTTACCTATGCTTATAAATAACTGCTTACAATGTAAATTATGGTAAAGGGTTTAAGCCCGTTAGTTGCTACTGTCTTGCTTATAGCTATTACTATAGCCTTATCTAATATTATAATGTCATGGATGACCACTCTGGCAAAAGAAGAAACCCAGAATATTGGAAATAAGACAAGTGCTGCTATTGACTGCACATCAGCAAATATTGACATACGGTCTGTTTATCTTGATTTTGGTGCTAATATCAGTACAGTGATCGTATGGAATAATGGGCAGGTTAATAATATGAAGGTAACATCAGCGCAGATATTTTCAACCAAAGGAGAGGCTTTGAACCGCACCAATTCAACAGAAGAAATTGTTTTGAATATAGGCGAAGTTGAAGACATAAAATTTAACATGACTAATCTAATTACCCAATGCAGTAATTTCAGTCAGGCTTTTGTTACTACAAACTGTGTCGGCATTTCTGACAAGTTTACAGCAACGCCGTATGGATGTTAAAAATAATCTTTTTAAAGCTGCGAATACAATTAACACAAAGCGTAATTCTTATAAAATACTGGTGATTATTGTGGAAGTAGACATGCCAAATCCAATGAAAATGGGTTTTGACCGTTCAATTGTTGTATTCTCACCCGAAGGGCGGATGTATCAGGTAGAATACGCTAGAAAAGCTGTTGAGAATTTATCTACGACAACTGTTGGTGTTGTCTTTAATCATGGTGTTGTTTTTGCTGCAGCCAGGCAAACTGCGAAGCTGCTTGTCACAGATACAAATGAAAAAATATCCAAGATTGATAATCATATTGGAATTGCATCATGCGGCATCCTTTCTGACTGCAGGGTTTTGATTGATTATGCCCGTGTCCGTAGTCAGATAAACAGGATAACATTCGGAGAGCCGATTGAAATCAATGCATTAGTTAAAGACATAGCTGACAGAAAACAAAAATTTACTCAAATAGGCGGCATAAGACCATATGGAGTCAGTTTTTTAATTGGCGGTGCAGACGGGACACAAAGATTATATGAAACAGATCCATCTGGAACAGTTCGCGAATGGAAGGCACATGCAATAGGCCGTGGCTTTAAAGAAGCCAGGAAATATCTGGTTGACAACTACAAGGAAAATCTGACTAAAGAAGCTGCTATTGACTTGGCGCTGAATGCATTAAAAACTGGCGAGAAAAAATTAAGTTCTGACGGCGTTGAAATCGGCCTTGTTGAAAATGATAAATTCAGAATACTGACAAAGCAGGAAATCAAGACGACAATAAAGGAGTATTTGTAGAATTTTGAAATAATAGTAAAGAACATTGATTCTATAACATTTTACGATGTTTTTTCCATATTTACAATCTACTGTAAGAGAGTGGAAGAAGAGCAGTTATTGCAACAGCCACTTTCGCAAAGAAGTGAATTCAATATCTATTCCATCATGTTTTTCATTTTTTTCATAGCTTTTTGTTATTACCAATCCATTTTTTAATCCAAATTCCCTGGCGCATTCTATAAGTCCTTTGAGTTCTCTTTCCCGCACATTTTCATTTTCAATATCATAGGCTACCTGAATTATCTGTTTTGGTTTCAGACCTTTGCAGATGACAAAATCAACTTCAGCTCCCTGACTGTTCTTCCAGTAACTTATTTCCCTGTCATGCCTTTTCAATTCCAAAAATACTGTATTTTCATACAACCTCCCGTACTCTATTTTTCCGTTTATTGCGTACATGAATCCCGTATCACCAAGATACGCTTTTCTTGGATATTGCGACCTGTCTTTTATTTTATGCGAAAAAATAGGCACGAAGAAAAATAAATAACCTTCCTGTGAACATTTTTCAAGGTGCAGGAGACTTTGCTTTGATGTCTTGTATCCCATACTTTTGAAAAAATTCAGGCATTTGGATGCTGAAAAATAGGAAGAGCCAACAATATATTTTCCAAACAGATCGACAACCGACATTTTTTCCATTGACAATTCAGCAACATCCAGACCTATGATATCTTTAAAATACGAATTTAGCAACCTTATCTTTTCTGTTTTATCGTTTAGTAAAACTGCTTCTGGAAATCCCCCATAAATTAAATATTCATCTAAACTTTTTTCTATCTTTCCGATGCCAGCTGTTGTTTTTTCAACTTTCAGGTCTTTGAACTGTAAAAACTCTCTGAACGAAAGCGGATAAAGCTCATAAACAAGCATTCTTCCTCTTAATGGTTTGTTTGGAATAGCAAGGCTTCTTCTCGAAGAGCTCAATATAAGGTTTAATTTACCTTTCAGCATCTCATGATTTCTTGCAATCCAGTTCTCCCATGAAATCGCATTTGTTATCTCGTCCAGAAGCAGATATCCATTATCCCCAAACCATTTGACGATATTGTCAAGAACATTTTCATCGTTTTTTATTCTATTGTCCTCAAGATTAATATACCCCACTTTCTCATCTTCTTTGGAAAGTATTTGATGTAAAATAATCAACGCACTTGTTTTTCCACACCTTCGTATGCCTGTAATTGCTACAATCTTCAGTTTTGAGTTTGATTTAATACTTTCAAAATTTATACCCCTCATCTTAAGCTCTTTCTTATCTGCGTAAGTATCCCATTCTTCAAAAACAGGTTCCATAGATTGTTTTTGTGGGGAACAATATTTAAAGATTTCTGTTCCCACAAAAAACGATTTTTCTATGAATAAGGCTTTAAATATATAAGTAAGTAATACTTACTTATGAAAGCAGATTTGTTGAACAAAATTCCTGATATGGCTGTAGTAAGCTCGAGAGGGCAATTAGTTATACCGAGCGATATTCGTGAAAAAATGAAAATAAACGAAGGCGACATATTTGCCGTATCTTCTGTAGGAAAAATGCTTGTCATGAAAAAGATGAAAAGCCCTTTTACGGAAGATGATGCGCAAACATTAAAAGAAGTTGGCGAAGCCTGGAAAAGTGTTGCAAAAGGTGACATCATAGTGCAAACAAAAGAAGAGTTTCTGAAGGAGCTGGAGGCATGGTCAAAGAAATAATCCAAACCAAAGAGTTTATCCATGATCTCGGACACGTGAAGGACAAGAATGTCAAAAAACGAATTTTTAAGCAGATAGCCAAGCTTACCCGGAATCCGGATATAGGAAAGCCTCTCAAATACAGGCTCATGGGTGAAAGAACACTGTACATAAAACCGTTTCGCCTTATTTATGCTTCAACAGGAGACAAAATAATTCTGTTGCGGTTTCAATACAGGAAGAAAGTGTATCAATGAAACTGAACACATACTATAAACTTTGGTCTATCTCCATCAATTCCTTGTATTGATCTAGTCCTGATCATAACGCCCTATTTTTCTCAACGCCGAATTTATAATTTCATTTCTTATTGGACAGTATGCCTCAGAGTATATACCTAATTCATGCAAAAGTTGTTTTTCATCTATCAACTCTATAGCAGTATCCCCTTCTGGATATCTTATTGCCACACTTCTTTTACTGTTCCATGGTCTGTTGATTGTTCCAATAGCACCGAGTGTCCATTGAACTACAGAACACGGCTTCCAGATATAAGGAAGATCTCCAGGTTCGTATTCCTGAACCTGTCTTTGACTTGCTATTTTGTTCTTATCACCGGGAGATTCCCAGACAATTAAAGGCTCTATTCTATCTCCGTAAACAGCGTTCCGAAGGCTTTCATCAGAATATATCAATACCTCTCTACCTAAAGGTATCTTTCTACCTTCTTTATCTACAAAATATTCACCATCATAAGGCACAAGATCTTCAGGATCTCTACTGAGGTGTGCTATAGCAATTTTATTAAAACCGGTTTTATCGCTTATAGAACCATAGCCAAAGAAAGGACCATAAACATTTGACATATCATCTGCATCATCAGAGCCTTTCACAACATAGAGCCTGTCCTTTCCAAATTCGTATTCAACTGGCAAAACCTCTGTTTTCATGTTGTTTACGTCAAGACCTACTCTTTTTGCAGCTTCTGTTGTAAAATGAGTACCTATTGGGTCCGGAGGCAACCATAAAGTTTTTCCATCAGGTGAAACATAAAATCTTTCTTCATGACCTTCAAGCATCTGGAGATTGTGAATATTAAACCAATATTCTCTTGATGGTGCAAAACCATTTAAGGGTACCTGCCCGCCTTTGTCGCGAGGAGAACCTAAATCTTTTCTGGTCAAAGGCCACGAATCATCTGCATATTGATGTAGCATACCACCAGACGCAGTTATCATGGGATGTTGTTCATTCGATAGTTGTTCCTTATATCCATTTTTCAGGGTTTGTACCAAAGCATTTACCTGATAATCATCACAGCGAAATGGCTTACTGAGTTCTTCTGCATCTTCAGGAATGTATAGTATGACATCTAATCCATCAGAAGTTTTCTGGATATAGCTTTTATATACTTTACCAACACCTATTTCCGGCATATTAATTTCTCCTTACTTCGTATTTGTTTAGCTCTTTAGCAGAGGTTTGCTGACAGCATTCTGGTTAATTCTTTCTTAATGTCTAGTTTCTGCAATTGCCATGTGGCAATAAGGGATGCAAGAGTTTCATACATTTCCAGAATAGTGATTTGAAAGTATTAAAAGCTATTGGTTAATATATATTTATAATACAGCCTGAAAAGCACGAATACCAAGAATATTACATGCTGACAGGTCTGGAATACGTGATTCCTATGGTTACTGTTGATAAAGCTGTTATAGCTAAAATAGAGAGAAATAACAAGCGTTTTGAAATTCTAGTTGATCCTTTATTAGCCTATGACCTGCGTCAGGGCAGATCTGTTTCTATTCAGAATATGTTAGCTGTCAGCCATGTCTATGCAGATTCCAAAAAAGGTATGCGTGCCAGCGATCATGATGTTAAAGCGATATTCAAAACAGAAGACATTGAAAAAATAGCAGAATACATTGTTAAGCATGGTGATGTTCAGCTTACAGCGTCTTTTAAAAGAGAAAAAGTTGAAGAGCGAAAAAAGCAGATAGCTGCTTTAATTTCCCGCAATGCAATGGATCCAAGAACAAAAGCACCACACCCAATTGAAAGAGTTTTAACATCTATGGAACAAGCTGGTGTTTCTATTGATGCTTTTCAATCGCCGGAAGCTCAGATGGAGAATGTTATTAAGGCTATAAGACCCATAATCCCGATTAGCATGGATAAAATAACACTGGTAATAAAAGTGCCTGCTAAACACAGCGGTAAAATCCACGGATTTTTAAAGTTTTATGGAATAAAGTCAGAATCATGGTCAAAAGATGGCTCTTTAACTGTTAATGTGGAAACAGCAGCTGCTGTCAAGGATGAAATCATAGGAAAAGTGAGCCATATGACGCAGGGAGATTGTAGTATTCAGTAATGGTTAATTTCAAAATTAGCATGATACATAAAATCGTACACAAAACGAAATCAACTGAAAAAGTATAAATAGATAATTGTAAATATTGGGGGTTATATGATATGGAAGAAGTAATAATAGAAAGAAAAGAGCGAAAACTTGTAATACCAGGAGAAGAATTAGGTGAAGGCCGAGCTGGTCGCGGAGCATATTATGAAGATGGGAAAGTTTTCTCAAAGCTTGTCGGACTTGCAGAGAATCGCGACAATCTTCATTTTGTAATACCATTGAATGGAATATATAATCCAAAAAGAGGGGATGGAATAATCGGCAAGGTTGTTGATATTTCCTTTTCAAAATGGATAATTGATATAAATTCACCTTATCAGGCAACACTAGCTTTGAATGAAGCAGTTGATGAATTCGTTGACTTAAACAAAACTGATTTAAGCAAGTTCTTCAATTACAATGACCTTATTTTTGCTGAAATTTTCAGTATGTCCAGGACAAAAATGATACAGCTTTCAATGAAAGATAGGAAATGCAGAAAACTTCGTGGCGGTCGTGTTGTTCATGTAACATCAGCTAAAGTGCCAAGAATTATCGGAAAGAACGGCTCAATGGTTGAAATGATAAAGGAATTAACCGGAACCCAGATAGTTGTAGGCCAGAACGGAATCGTCTGGGTGAAAGGAGAAAACGAGGATGTTGCTATAGAAGCAATAAATGTCATAGATGAAAAATCACACATGCAGGGCTTAACAGACCATGTTAAAACAATGCTTACTGAAAAAATGAAAAACAGATCATTAGTAAAGCATGTGCATACTGAAGAAGATGCTGACAATAATAAGAAACATTCGGAAGAAGAGGAGAATTCGTATTGAGATAAGTTAATTATCAGACATAGCTGGTGGAAAAAATTTAATTATTGGGAGGTTATTATAATGCGAAATGATGGAAGGAAATTTAATGAATTGAGACCAATGGAAGCAAAAATTGGCGTTTTGAAAAATGCTGTTGGATCAGCATATTTTAAAATGGGAAATACAATAGCTATAGCCGGTGTTTTCGGCCCGAGAGAAGTTCATCCCAAACACGATGAAGATGCTGAAAAAGCAATTCTGAGAACCAGATACAATATGGCTTCATTTTCAACTGAGACAAGAAACAGGCCTGGTCCGAGCAGGCGGAGCAAAGAAATATCAATGGTTATAAGAAATGCCCTGACACCTGTATTGTTTCTGGAGGATTATCCTAAAACAGCAATTGATGTGTATATAGAAGTTCTTCAGGCTGATGCATCAACACGATGCGTTTCATTGAATGCAGCTACACTTGCACTGGCAGATGCAGGAGTACCAATGAGAGATTTTGTGGCAAGCTGTTCAGCTGGAAAAGTAGGTGATAAAATTGTACTAGATATAGCTGGCAAAGAAGATACAGATGGACAGGTAGACTTGCCTGTTGCATACTATCCAAAAAAGCGTTTATTGACGCTGATACAAATGGATGGCATTGTAACAAAAGATGAGCTTAAGACAATAGTCAGCCTTGCCAAAAAAGGCTGTGAACAAATATATGAAGTTCAGAAAAAAGTAATAAAAGAAAAATATAAAGAGGTGGGACATAATGATAACAGTTGATAAAGAAGCTATGAATGAGATGATAGCTCGAAACAAGAGGCTTGACAGTCGTGAATTGGATCAGTTCAGGGAGATAAAAGTAGAAGCTGGTGTTATTTCATCAGCTGAAGGCTCTTCCAGAGTTTGTATTGGAAAAACCGAAGTAATTGCTGGTGTGAAAATGGATCTTGCTGAGCCTTTTCCTGATTCCAAAGATGAAGGTGTTTTAATGGTAAATGCTGAGTTTGTGCCGCTGGCATTTGAAAAATTTGAAACTGGGCCTCCTAGCGATGAAAGCATTGAACTCGCACGAGTGGTTGATAGAACTATAAGAGAAAGCCAGATTCTGGACATGAAAAAACTCTGTATCAAACAAGGAGAAAAAGTATGGACAATTTTCATTGACATAGATATTATTGATCACGATGGCAACTTGATTGATGCTGCAACTCTTGCATCAGTGCAGGCTTTGTTAAATACCCGTATGCCAAAGATGAATAAAGAAACTTATGAAATTGATTACAAAACCAAGGAAAGTCCGCTTCCGATAAATGGCATGCCTGTATCTTTGAGCTTTGTGAAAATAAGCGGAAAAATTTTAATTGACCCGTCCCTGCAGGAAGAAGACAGCATGGATGCTCGTTTTACTGTGGGAGTCTTTGAACAAAACAGCGAAACAAAATTCTGTGCAATGCAAAAAGGCGGTACTGGCGGATTCACGATGGAAGAGCTTGATATGATGCTGGATATAGCAGAAGAAAAATCACGGGAACTGAGAAATGTCATAAAAGAGTGAATGAAGGAAATGGGTTGAGTTCAAAATCTACATGATCTTCGATGCGTCAAGGTTTCAAAAGACGCACCTATAAAGATTTGCCAGGTGGGTCATGGTTCGTTGGAAGCTGAAATTTTGGAAATCCATCAGGATTTCGTAAATGTTGGAAACATGATGTTTCCGACACATGTAATTCCAAAGGAATTACAATGAATCATATACAAAACGAACTCATCTATGAAGAAAGACAGAGCATTGACATTTAAATGAAAATCAGATTCGGAGAACACTTAACATTCCATCTTTCTTCCAGTTCGCGAACATATTCAGGTACAGCATAATGGTGCTCTTTTACAAATTCCTGTAGTTGTTCAGTTGCTGCCTCCCATCTCTGTTTTAATTCAGTATCGTATACTTCAAGTTGTCTGGTAAAGATATCAATTCCATTGCTATTGGTTGTTGCTCTTGCCTGTTCAAGCATTTCTGCAGTTGTTTTTGAAACTTCTACTTTCAATGCTTTATGATCATATGCTGGAACAACAGAAATGCCTTCTATCTTCTGCATTGCTCTGCAAAATTCCAAATAATCAGGATGTGTTTCATCAGCTTCAAAAGGTATACCGCCACCGTAGAAGTTTCCTTCTATTTGCTGAACAGTACTTGCTTTTCCAGAATGAATTATTTCATTCAGATAAACATCTTCAGAACCCTCAAAATAATCTCTGGATTCATGTTCTGACGGTACTTTTGAACATGCACCAAACAATGTATAAGCAAAAGGAAACATATTCATTAAACATACAGCATGGTTTGAGGAACTGTCTCCATTTCCTCCAATACTGAAAACATATCCCCATCCTGCACCATAAAGCCAATTAAATCTTTTTTCATCTTCAAACGAACCTTCAGTTATTGGTTTTTCTGTAATTAAACCATAAAGAACATCTAAGGTATGCAAATCTTTGCCGTCATGGATTAAAAATTCAGGCAAACGGAGTGTTGCTGTATTTCTATCATAAACAGGTTCAGGAAAACCTGTCATTATACAATAAGTCATGGTGGTATATATAGTTTTTTACTATTTAAAAGTAATATCTAAATATGTATATAATACCCTTATAGTAGGATTTATAAATTTTCTATGTTAAATAACAACTATGAAATATACCGAACTTTTAAATAGTTTCCATCCCACTATTATGGTGGGTGAAGATATGAAAACATTTGTGACTGTAGATGAAAAAGGCAGAATAGTTCTGCCGAGTGAATTACGGAAAAATATGGAGATCAAAGTACATCAACGCATGTTAATGGAAAGGATGGATGACAATGTTCTGGTTTTAAAGAAAATAGAAAGTGAAATTTCTTCTGATCCGTTCATGCGTTCTATTAAAAAGCCCGCGAAATCCAGTACAAACATTGACTTGGAAAAATTAGAAGAGGAGTTGTGGACACTGTGAAATTGACTATGATGGATTCAAATGTCATAATTTTTTCAAATGTAGAAAACTATCCTGAGCATAAGGCAGCTGTGACAAAAATTGAAGAGCTGGCTAAAAACAATAAGCTGGTTGTGAATTTAATAATAGTTTCAGAGGTTTTTCATAAGTTATTTCGCATCTTAAGTCTTGAGGAAGCATACAAACGGACAAGTGCATTGCTTGAGTCTGAAACAGTGTGTTATACACTTAACTTCGCCACTTTTATAGATTTCTTTTGATTTATGCATGATTTTTCAGCCTCCATTTTTGGATGGAGAGCCTGAAAAATCTTTTATTA
>Ga0209343_10010066_pt1 | contig 10808 bp, 9 predicted proteins | sample RifCSPlowO2_02_FD_184026 | JGI IMG/M metagenome (GOLD analysis project Ga0209343, IMG submission 184026) | Groundwater microbial communities from Rifle, Colorado - Rifle CSP2_plank lowO2_0.2 (SPAdes) (version 2) | ecosystem: Environmental > Aquatic > Deep subsurface > Groundwater | place: Rifle...
AGCCCTTGCTGGCGATCGATAGTTGGATCGCCAGCAAGCTGGCTCCTACTAAAAGCAGTCCGGAGGCCCACCCATGAGCGACATCATCCGCCGCGACCCGCGTGCCGAATGGATCGCACGCAACCGCCTGCACCCGCTGCACGCAGCGATGCAGACGGCCGCAACCAGCTGGATGGGGCCCAACGGCCTGATCCGCAAGAACCCGCACGCGGTCGGCTTTATCGGTCCCAACGGCATCAAGCGCATCGACCGCTCCGGCGCCGAGCAGGGCGGCAACCAGAAACGCAGCGCCGCCAGCAGCGTGGTGCAACTGCCGCTGCATGTGATCGAGCAACCGGCGTTCCATATCGCCGTGGTGCCGGACATGGTCGGCGGCCGCCTCAGCGCCCACGACAAGGATCTGCTCGGCCTGGCCAACAAGCTGGCCGGCAGCGAGGGCGCCGTGGTCGCCGTGGTGTTCGGCGAGCACAAGGAAAATGCCTTCGACACGGCCGGCGTCGACCGCCTGCTGCACCTCGACGGCGAGCTGTTCGATGGCTATGCCCCCGAACAACGGGTACTGGCCTTGAGCGCGGTGGAAAGCCAACTGGCACCACGCCACTGGCTGCTGCCGGACAGCCGCACCGGAGGTGGCGAACTCGGCCGCCGGCTGGCCGCCAAGCTCGGCGAACGCCCGGCCACGCGCGTCTGGCAGGTCAGCGAGGGCCAGTGCATCGGCCGCGCCGGTGCCGGCCGCGAAGACCTGGTGCGGCGTGCGCCACGGCTGATCCTGGCCGCCGTCGAGTGCGCCGAGCCGGTCAGCGATACGCGTCACGAGGTGCGTCCGCTCGCGTTGCAGAACCAGATCGCGCGCAACCTGCCGCGCATCGAGGATCTCGGCGCCGTGGCCGTCGACCCGGCATCGATTCCCATGGCCGAAGCGGAGTTCATCCTCTCCGGCGGCAACGGGGTCAAGGACTGGGCCCTGTTCCACCACGCCGCCGTCGCCCTCGGCGCCACCGAAGGCGCCTCGCGGGTGGCGGTGGACGACGGCTTCATGACCCGCGACCGCCAGGTCGGGGCGTCCGGCATCTGGGTCACCGCGCGGGTCTACCTGGCCGTCGGCATCTCCGGGGCGATCCAGCACCTGCAAGGCATCGGCGCCTGCGACAAGGTGATCGCGATCAACCTGGACCCGGGCTGCGACATGATCAAACGCGCCGACCTGTCGGTGATCGGCGACTCGGCGGCGATCCTCGCTGCGCTGATCGAGCGGGTCGCCGCCTACCGCCAGGAGGGAGAACGCGATGCGGCATAAGACCTGCGTACCTCGGATGCACTCCGGGGCCCTCAACACCGATCCCCGGATTGCATCCGGGCTACGGGTGAACCATGACTGATCTGAACATCATCACCCTGGTCTCGGTCGGCGCCCACCCGACCTCCGGCCGCGCCCGCCGCGCCGAGCAGGACGCGCGCGCGGTCGAGCTGGGCCTGCGCCTGGCCGGCGAGCGGCTGCAGCTGGTGCACGCCGGCGACCCGCAGGAAGAGGCGCTGCGCGCCTACCTGGGCATGGGCCTGGGCGAGATGGCGGTGCTCGAACAGCCGCCTGGCGCCGATGCCCTGCCGGTACTCACCGACTATCTGCGGCATGCCGGCGCCCAGCTGGTGCTGACCGGCAGCCAGGCGGAAACCGGCGAAGGCTCCGGCATGCTGCCTTTTCTGCTCGCCGAGCAGCTCGGCTGGCCCCTGGTGGTCGGTCTGGCCGAGGTGGAGAAGATCGAGAATGGCCTGGCCCAGGTGCTGCAAGCCCTGCCCCGCGGTCAGCGCCGGCGCCTGAAGGTGCGTCTGCCGTTTATCGCCAGCGTCGACAATGCCGCGCCGGCGGCCCGCCAGAGCGCTTTCGGCCCGGCCCGGCGTGGCCAGCTGCTCGCGAGCGAGGTGGCCATCGTCGACGACAGCCTGCTCGCCGAGGCGCAGTTGCAAGCGGCGCGGCCGCGACCGAAACGGCTCAAGGTGATCAAGGCCAAGACCGGCGCCGAGCGCATGAAGGCGGCTACCGCCAAGGCGGCCGGCGGAGGCGGTCAGGTGCTCAAGGAGGTCTCGCCGCAGGCCGGCGCCGAGGCTATCTTCAAATTATTGGTCGAGGAAGGCGTGCTGCGCTAAACCATTGCCGCCACTACCTGGAATAGCCAGGTTAGTTGCGCCGCGAAGTGTTACCCATGCCGAACCGACGCCGCACCAACGGAGAACTGAACCATGATGCATGCCGACCTGATCGACCAAGAGGATTTCCGTGAGCGCCTGGTCGCCCTGGGCTTCCCCATCCCGCCCGGCGCCAGCGCCGAGCAGGCCTGCGAACAGGCCGTGAGTGGCCTGAGCCCGGAGCGGGCGCTGGTCTTGCGCCGGCTGATCGAGGACTTGCTGGGCGGCAGCGCCACCCTGCTGCCGGCCGTGCGCGAGGCCATCTCGCGCACCCTGCTGCCGGCGCTGGTGCCGCGCTGAGTCGAGTTCGCAGGCCATGCAAAAGGGGCGCTTATAGCGCCCCTTTTGCTTTTCAGCACATGCGACATAGGTCGCCCGGTTGCAATCCGGGACATGCCCCGCCCCGGTCGCGGATATCATTGGGCTACCCGGCGGTGCCGGTGCGCGCGGCGCACCCTACCCGATGCGACTGGAATGACGGGGTGCGCCGTGCGCAGCAATCGCCTCGCGCACAGACCCCCGCTGGTTATGCCTGTCCCCTACAGGCGCACGCTGGCGAAGGTCGACTCGCCCTGGGCGCGGGTCAGGGCCGCCATGGCGCTGGACGAGGATGGCCGCATCAGGTCTTCCGGCAGCGGTACCAGCGCTACGACGTTGCCCGAGCTTTGCCCGGAACGCTCATCGCGCGGCGGGATGCCGAAGTATTCGCGGTAGCACTTGGAGAAGTGCGGGGTGGAGACGAAACCGCACACCGACGCCACTTCGATGATCGACATCGAGGTCTGCTTGAGCAGCTGGCGCGCGCGGATCAGGCGCAGTTTCAGGTAGTAGCGCGACGGCGAGCAGTGCAGGTACTTCTGGAACAGCCGCTCCAGTTGACGGCGCGAGACGTCGACGTAGCAGGCCAGCTGGTCGAGGTCGATCGGTTCCTCCAGGTTGGCCTCCATCAGCGCGACTATTTCCTGCAGCTTCGGCTGGTTGGTGCCGAGCATGTGCTTGAGCGGCACGCGCTGGTGATCCTGCTCATTGCGAATGCGCTCGTAGATGAACATCTCGGAGATTCCGGCCGCCAGCTCGCGACCATGCTCGCGACCGATCAGGTGCAGCATCATGTCCATCGGCGCGGTGCCGCCGGACGAGGTATTGCGGTTGTGGTCGATGGAAAACAACCGGGTGGTCACGGCCGCACGCGGGAAGGCTTCCTGCATCGAGGCCAGGCATTCCCAATGCACGCTGCAGTCGTGGCCATCGAGCAGGCCGGCCTTGGCCAGGGCCCAGCTGCCGGTGCACACGGCACCCATTTGCCGACCCTGACGCGCCTGCACCTGCAGCCAGTGCAGGTGCTCGCGGGTGACGCTGTGCTGAATGTCCACCCCGCCGCAGACGATCACCGAGTCCAGCGCCGGCGCATTGCTCAGGCCGGCATCCGGGGTGATCTGCAGGCCGTCGCTGGCGAACACCGGCTGGCCGTTCTGGGTCAGGGTATGCCAGCGATAGAGTTCCTTGCCGGAGAGCTGGTTGGCCATGCGCAGGGGCTCGACTGCCGACGCCAGGGAAATCAGGGTGAAGTTGTCCAGCAGCAGAAAACCGATGGACTGGGGGACACGGTTCTGGGGCTGCGCCCCTGGAGTGAACTGCGACATAAAGCAAACCCTCACGCTAAGGCAAAGCACGGTGTTGAGCCGTCACTCATGGCGAGGCTCTATTTTTGTGGTTCTGGCAAACGACAACCCCAGATCGGCCTGAATAACAGAGCAAAGGTCGTGCCTAAACTGTTTGAACGTTCAATATAAATACAAGGATTTATCCAAGCCCCGTGCCACAGGGCTTTGGCAGGAGCGACAGAAGCATTCTGTTTGCGACTGCGAGCACCCGGGGGGCGGGCCTCATGAGCATTTCGGTAGCACTCGCCGAAACCCTCGTTGTCACCTCGTTACGGGCGGAAATAACCGGCGTAACCAAGCAGTAACAGGCCGAATGACCGGACGGTCACAGTGGCCTATGCACGCGTACGGGTGGACGCGCACCAAAAGTTGGCAAGCGCCCCGGACAGGGGCGCGAGTGGGGCGGTCATGGCCGCTAGCGACCCCGCCTCAGCCAGCATGCCGAGTGCCATCACTCAACACTCGATGGCGCTGACCGCCAGGCCGCCGCGCGAGGTTTCCTTGTACTTGTCGTGCATGTCGGCACCGGTGTCGCGCATGGTGCGGATCACCCTATCCAGCGAGATGAAGTGCTGGCCGTCGCCGCGCAGGGCCATCTGCGCGGCGTTGATCGCCTTCACCGCGGCGATCGCGTTGCGCTCGATGCACGGCACCTGGACCAGCCCGCCGACCGGGTCGCAGGTCAGCCCGAGGTTGTGTTCCAGGCCGATCTCGGCGGCGTTCTCCAGCTGCTCCGGGGTGGCGCCGAGGATTTCCGCGAGGCCCGCCGCGGCCATGGCGCAGGCCGAGCCGACCTCGCCCTGGCAGCCGACTTCGGCGCCGGAGATCGAGGCGTTCTTCTTGCACAGGATGCCCACCGCGGCGGCGGCCAGCAGGTAGTCGACCACGTCCGCCTCGCTGACGGCCGGGCTGAAGCGCACGTAGTAATGCAGCACCGCCGGGATGATCCCGGCCGCGCCATTGGTCGGCGCGGTGACCATGCGCCCGCCGGCGGCGTTCTCCTCGTTGACCGCCAGGGCGAACAGGTTGACCCATTCCATGCCGCTGAGGGTCGAGCCGATCACGTTGGGCTTGCTCATTTCCTGCAGGCTGCGGTGCAGCTTGGCCGCGCGGCGCTTGACGTTGAGCCCGCCGGGCAGGATGCCCTCGTGCTTGAGACCCTGCTCGACGCAGTCGCGCATGGCTTGCCACAGGCGCATCAGGCCGCTGCGGATTTCCGTCTCGCTGCGCCAGGCCTTCTCGTTGGCCATCATCAGTTCGGATACGCGCAGGCCATGCTCCTTGCACAGGCGCAGCAATTCGTCGCCACTGGAGAAATCGTAAGGCAACTGGGTGTGATCCTGATCCAGCTGGCCGGTGGCCGCCTGTTCGGCATCGACCACGAAACCGCCGCCGACCGAATAATAGGTGCCGCTACTCAGCTCGCTGCCGTCGGCCGCGAAGGCGGTCAGAGTCATGGCATTGGGGTGATAGGGCAGGTTCTCGTCGAGCAGCAGCATGTCGCGCGCCCAATCGAAGGCCACCGGCAGGTTGCCGTCGAGCAGCAGCTGGCCGCTGGCGAGCAGCGCCTCGATGCGCGGCTCGATCTGCGCCGGGTCGATCTGATCCGGCCAGTCGCCCATCAAGCCCATGATCACCGCCCGGTCGCTGCCGTGGCCGACGCCGGTGGCCGACAGCGAGCCATACAGGCGCACCTCCACGCGCTGCACCCGCGCCAGCATGCGCCGCTCACGCAGCGTGCCGAGGAACAGCGCGGCGGCGCGCATCGGGCCGACGGTATGCGAGCTGGAAGGCCCGATACCGATCTTGAACAAGTCGAAAACACTGATAGCCACAACAATCTCCTGCACGCATTCCAGCTGTGCAGCCATCATCGGGATTTGCACCAAGCGCAGGCGTCCCACACCGACGCGTTCGTATCCAAATCCGTCAGGCGGGGAATCGAGGAGCCGAATGGAAACCGCCGGTTTCGCCTGCGCAGCGGCGTATGGACCGCCGGATCACCAGCAAGCTGGCTCCTACACATGTCCAGCGACCAAATGCGACAACAACGTTCTGTCAGCGACCCGGCGCATAGGCAGCGAGCAAGTCCCGGCGTAATCATCCGACGCCCATGCGCCGGCCAGCAGCCGTTCGTCTCGCCAGGTTCATGGCCTGCGACCCCGAGGGGGATCCGTCACCCGCTATTGGATAAGCCGATGAAATTACCCCAGAACTGCCTGCTGGCACTGGCCCTGAGCAGCCCGCTGCTGGCCCACGCCGTAGAACCCGCGGCCTGCGACCTGGTGCGCCTGGCCGACGTTGGCTGGACCGACCTGATCACCACCAACGCCGTGACCCGTCTGGTACTCAACGAGCTGGGCTACCGCTCCCAGATCAAGCGCCTGTCGGTGCCGGCGACCTTCAAGGCGCTGCACGACAACGAGGTCGATGTGTTCCTCGACACCTGGCTACCCAGTTCGGAAAAGGACATCCGCCCCTACCTGGACGACGGCTCGGTGGAGCTGCTGACGGTCAACCTGGAGGGCGCCAAGTACACCCTGGCGGTCAATCAGGCCGCGCACGAAGCCGGCCTAAAGGACTTCAGCGACATCGCCAAATACCGCCAGCAACTGGGCGGCAAGATCTACGGCATCGAGCCGGGCAACAGCGGCAACCAGCTGATCCAGCAGATGATCGACAAGAACATCTTTGACCTCGGCGGATTCGAACTGGTGGAGTCCAGCGAGTCGGACATGATCCTGCATGTCAAACGCGCCGATCACCTGAGTAAATGGGCGGTGTTCCTCGGCTGGGAACCGCACCCCATGAACAACCAGCTGAACATGCGCTACCTGACTGGCGGCGACGATTTCTTCGGCCCCAACCTGGGGGGCGCCACCGTCTATACCACGGTGCGCAAGGGCTTTGCGACGCAATGCCCGAACCTTGGTCGGCTATTCAAGAACATGCGCTTCAGCCTGCAGATGGAGAATGACCTGATGGAGGCGATCCTCAACCAGAACACCACCCCCAGGCGCGAGGCCAAGGCCTGGTTGAAGGCCCATCCGCAGATACGCACGCAATGGCTCGAAGGCGTCACCCGCCGCGACGGCAGCGTGGCGAATTTGCCATCAGACCGCAAAAAAACGCCCTGATTTTCACTTTTCTTCGATTGCGCCGCAGCCCCCGGGATACGCCGGCTACACTCATATCAATAGCTGAAAACCACGGCTGGCGCGGGTTTCAGCCTTGGCCAAGACCTATAAAACGCTGTTATGGTTTTTATAGGCCAGCGTCATGTCGTCGCCCAATACGTCAGCGTCGCAAACCGACAATTGCCGCGATTCGAAGGCTATATCGTTGAGTCAGCCGATTTCGTCGCTGCCACCTCCCGCGGGAGATGGCAGACCGGAGCCCACCGCTCCGGACCGAATAACAGATAAGCGCTGGCAGCACATTTGGCGCCAGCCCAACAAGAAAATTTCGGATGTACGCGCATCTCGGTTCGAGATGTGAACTCCCAAGGATTGGGCTTCTTAACGCTGCCAGAGGGTTTGGAAAGCAGTTTGCAGTACGGCAATGCACGGTTCACTCAGTAACCGGCTCGAGCAACGCCCATGACCCATGAGGTTGCGGACGTGTGTTACGCGCTGTGCCTGAGCAGCCTGCCAGCCGCCCGGCAAACGGTCTTCCAGCACTCGAAACCATGCACACACCCACAGGCAAGTACAGTCGGCATCACCTGACGAACGCCCCGATGGCGCGCGCGGCAGGTTCCATGTAGCTGATCTGGGATGTCTACTGAAGGGGAACACCCATGCAGTCTGGAAAAATCGTCGTCGAAAACCTCTACAAGGTTTTCGGCGCACAGCCACAAGAAGCAATCGACCTGCTCAAGCAGGGCTGGAGCAAGGACAAGATCCTTGCCGAGAAGGGCGCGGTGATCGGCGTCAGCGACGTGTCCTTCAGCGTCGAGGAGGGTGAAATCTTCGTCCTCATGGGCCTCTCCGGCTCGGGCAAATCCACCCTGATCCGCCTGATCAACCGCCTGGTCGAGCCATCGGCCGGTAACGTCTACATCGACGGGCAGAACGTCGCCAAACTACCGAAGAAGCAATTGATCGACCTGCGCCGGCGCGACATGAGCATGGTCTTCCAGTCCTTCGCCCTGATGCCCTCGCGCACCGTGCTGGACAACGCCGCCTTCGGCCTCGAAGTGGCCGGCAAGAGCCGCAAGGAACGCGAGAAGCGGGCCATGGAAGTGCTCACCCAGGTCGGCCTCGACACCTTCGCCCACAAGTTTCCCCACGAGCTTTCCGGCGGCATGCAGCAGCGCGTCGGTCTGGCCCGCGCCCTGGCCGTCGACCCGTCGATGATCATCATGGACGAGGCGTTTTCCGCCCTCGACCCGCTCAAGCGCCGCGAGATGCAGGACGTGTTGCTGGAGCTGCAGAAGACCCATCGCCGCACCATCATCTTCGTCTCCCACGACATCGAAGAAGCCATGCGCATCGGCACGCGCATCGGCATCATGGAAGGCGGCAAGCTGATCCAGGTCGGCACCCCGCAGGAGCTGGTCGACAACCCGGCCAACGACTACGTGCGCAACTTCTTCGACACCGTCGACACCAACCGCTACCTCACCGCCGGCCAGCTCAAGGCCGATAGCGTGCCGCTGTTCGTGCATAACGGCAAAGCGCCGGACGCGCATACCGTGTCCCAGGCGCTGCAAGCGCTGGACAAGCACTACGCCTTCATCGTCGACGAGAACCACCGTTTCTACGGCTCCATCAGCCTGGAGAAAATCGCCCTGCTGGTCGAAGGCGGCCAGACCCGCGGCCTCGACCATGCGGTGCTGAAACAGATCAACCCGGTACCGGAAGACATGCCGCTGGATCAGGTGATCGGGCGTCTGGTGGACAACGAGGGGCCGATCCCGGTCGTCGACGGCAAAGGCATCTACTGCGGCGCCATCAGCAAGGGTCGCCTGCTGACCCGCATGCATGGGGAATGACATGAGCGAGAAGAAACTCGACCTGGGCAGCTGGGTCAACGACGTGGTCCAGCACCTGCTGGACAACTACAGCGGCGGCTTCGACAGCATCGGCGGCGTGGTCAGCGGCTTCTCCGAGGGCATCGAGAGCGTCCTGATGCTGCCACCGGCCTGGCTGCTGATCGCCATCTTCGTCGGCCTCGGCCTGTGGCGCATCGGCGCGCGCTTCGCCGCCTTCACCGCGGTGTCGTTCATCCTCATCGTTCTCACCGGCTTCTGGGAACAGACCGTGGTGACCCTCGGCCTGACCTTCTCCGCCACCCTGATCAGCCTGATGCTCGGCATCCCGCTGGGCATCTGGGCCGCCACCAGCGAACGGGTGACCACCATCATCCGGCCGATCCTCGACTTCATGCAGACCATGCCGGCCTTCGTCTACCTGATCCCGGCGGCCATGCTGTTCGGCCTCGGCCGCGTACCGGGGATCATCGCCACGGTGATCTTCGCCATGCCGCCGGCGGTGCGCCTGACCAACCTGGGCATTCGCCAGGTCAACAAGGAAATCATCGAAGCCGGCCAGTCATTCGGCTGCAACAGCCGCCAGCTGCTGTTCAAGGTGCAACTGCCGAACGCCATGCCGTCGATCATGGCCGGGGTCAACCAGACCATCATGATGGCCCTGTCGATGGTGATCATCGCCTCGATGGTCGGTGCCGGCGGCCTGGGCAATGACGTGCTGGCGAGCATCCAGCGCCTGGATATCGGTCTAGGCTTCGAAAGCGGCATGGCCGTGGTGTTGCTGGCGATCATCCTCGACCGCATCACCGAAAGCTTCGGCACCAAGCAAACCGAGAAACGCAACAGCCTGATCAGCTGGGTGAGCGCGAAATTGCAACGCGAGTAAGGCCTTCACTTCTCCATTCACACAGGACGTCATAGATGAGCACATTGAAAACCATTGCCGGGGTTAGCCTGTTGTCCTGCGCGCTGCTGCAAAGCGCCTGGGCCCAGGAGCCGGAAAGCTGCAAGCAGGTGCGTTTCGCCGAAATCGGCTGGGCCGACATCGCCGCCACCACCGGCGTGGCCATGACCCTGAGCGAAGGCCTGGGCTATCAGCCGCGCAAGATCATGGCCTCGGTGCCGATCGCCTTCACCGGCGTACAGAAAAAGCAGATCGACGTGTTCCTCGGCTACTGGGCACCCTCGATGGATCCGGTGATCGAGCCGTTCACCAAGGACGGCGGGGTCAAGGTGCTGCCGACCGCCAACCTGGAAGGCGCCAAATACACCCTGGCAGTGCCGACCTATGCGGCCGAAGCCGGTCTGAAGAGCTTCCAGGACATCGCCAAGTTCAAGAAGGAACTCGACGGCAAGATCTACGGCATCGAGCCCGGTAACGACGGCAACCTGCTGATCGAAAAAATGATCAAGGGCGACCAGTTCGGCATGGGCCAATTCCGCATGGTCGAGTCCAGCGAAGCCGGCATGCTGGTGCAGGTGCAGCGCGCGGTGAAGAAGAAACAACCGGTGGTGTTCCTCGGCTGGGCACCGCACCCGATGAATACCCAGTTCGACATCACCTATCTGGAAGGCGGCGATGACATCTTCGGCCCGGACTACGGTGCGGCCAAGGTCTACACCGTGGTCCCGCCGGATTACGAAGCGCGCTGCGCCAACATGGGCAAGCTGCTGAACAACCTGCAGTTCAGCGTCGAAATCGAGAGCCAGCTGATGGAGAAAGTGCTGGAGAAGGAAGACCCGGCCGAGGTGGCGAAAAACTGGATCAAGGCCAACCCGCAGATCCTCGACAAGTGGCTGGCCGGGGTCACCACCTACGACGGCCAGGACGGCATCGCCGCCGTGAAGAAACACGTCGGGCTCTAGGCCGACAACGCAATCCCGGCCCACCCGGATCACCCGGACGGGCCAGGTAACAAGCCGCAACCGCAGCGCACCAGCCGGATGCCCCAGGCAGCCGGCTTACC
>Ga0209343_10010072_pt1 | contig 10805 bp, 9 predicted proteins | sample RifCSPlowO2_02_FD_184026 | JGI IMG/M metagenome (GOLD analysis project Ga0209343, IMG submission 184026) | Groundwater microbial communities from Rifle, Colorado - Rifle CSP2_plank lowO2_0.2 (SPAdes) (version 2) | ecosystem: Environmental > Aquatic > Deep subsurface > Groundwater | place: Rifle...
CAGCATTAATTTAAACTTCACGGCTTTATTTTATCAAATTTCTTTACTTATTGCGTCAAGCCTCTGTTGACAACTTTTTAATAAAAAGGCCGTCCTAAAACGGCCTTGATAAGGGGTTTGAAAGCAGAAATCAAAAAAATACCCTTCTTTTTTTGACGTAGAATTCTCTACGATCGCGATTTCACATCGGAAAAACTGGCCGAAATCACGGAGCTCTCCCTCACTGCATTTTTGTAGAGTGAGTCCCACTCTCTGACTGAAGCTTCTCGAGTACGAGTAAACCTAACAAAATGCTCGAAAACATTTTTGAGGTTCTCGTTTTCCTTACCGTTTTCGACAAAAAGAAAATTACCTCTTCTTTTCATCATTCGGCAATACTGAGGAAATGTAACTTGCTTTTCGGGGGTGAACTTTTTTGCCATAACAGATCGGCCGACAGAATAGCACGAAACTGCCGTTTCGTCCATATTTCAAACATCCGCTATTTCTACTTCTTCGTCAATAATTTGATCTCGTCCCGAATGATAGCCGCGGTCTCGAAATCCAACGCCTTCACCGCATCGTTCATCTGGCTAATCTTTTCTTTGATCAATTTTTGCTTCTGTTTCGGATTAACATCGCCTTCGAGGGCGAGAAGCGCGGAAACAGCTCGACTCCTTTCATTTTCCATCGTGTCCGTGATATCTCCTATCTTTTTTAAAATTGTTTTTGGAGTGATGCCGTGTTTTTTGTTATATTCAAGCTGAATATTTCTTCTCCGATTGGTCTCGCCTATCGCACGCTCCAAAGAACCTGTTATGTTATCAGCATAAAGAATGACGCGGCCTTCAACGTTTCTAGCCGCTCTTCCTATAGTCTGAATGAGCGACGTTTCCGAACGAAGAAAACCCTCTTTGTCAGCGTCAAAGATACCGATAAGTGACACCTCCGGCAAATCCAAACCCTCTCTCAATAAATTGACGCCGACTAAACACTCATATTTCCCCCTCCTGAAATCCGTAAGCCTGGTTATGCGATCCAATGTTTCGACATCGCTATGAAGATATTCGGTTTTCACGCCCTTCTCTTTCAGATACTCCGACAAATCTTCAGCCATCTTTTTGGTTAAAGTCGTCGCCATTACTCTTTGCCCTTTTTTTATGGCCTTTTCGGCTTCGACGATAAAATCCGCCACCTGCCCTTTGTAAGAACCACTGCCGACTACAGGCCTCACTGTTAGCATGGGATCAACAAGACCAGTCGGCCTGATAATCTGCGAGGCTACATGCGAACTCACTTTCAACTCAAAATCCTTAGACGGAGTGGCTGAAGTGAAAACTACCTGCCCCACTCTCTCTTCGAATTCGGTAAAAGTTAAAGGCCGATTATCTTTTGCCGAAGGCAGGCGAAAACCGTGCTCGACAAGCGTATTTTTGCGCGAGCGATCGCCCGCCTGCATTCCTCTTATTTGCGGCACCGTGACATGTGACTCGTCTATGACAGTAAAAAAATCCGCGCTTCCGTCTTCTAAGCGCGGGAAATACGAGAGCAAAGTGTCAGGCGCTTCGCCCGGCAATTTCATGGAAAAATGCCTCGAATAATTCTCTATGCCGTTGCAATAGCCAATTTCCCGAATCATAGCCAAATCGTAATTAGTCCTGCGCTTCAATCTTTCGGCTTCCAAAGCCTTACCCTCTTTTTCCAAGTTTTTCAGTTGTTCGGCAAGTTCGCTCTTTATTGTTTCCATCGCTTTTTTTCTGTCATCTTCCGGCGTAACAAAATGCTTGGCAGGAAAAACATAAAAGACATCGACACTAGCACGTATGACGGCCATCGATACCGGGTCAATGAAATCTATGCGACCAACTCTTCCTCCCTCAAACTCAATTCTGTAAATAGTTTTTTCATGAACAGGCATTATTTCGACCGTATTTCCGAGTGAACGAAACAGCCCCGGAGTAAGATCGGCATTCGTTCTTTTAAAATAAATGCGCACGAGCGCCCTTATCAAATCCCCGCGAGACATGAGAGTGCCCTTCGTAATTTTGAAATTAACCTTCTCGTATTCTTTGGGGCTGCCCAAACCATAAATGCACGAGACTGACGCGACAATTATAACGTCTCGCCTGGTTAGAAGCGCTTGAGTTGAAGCATGCCTCAGACGTTCTATTTCCGCATTAATTTGAGCTTCCTTCTCTATATATGTGTCGGAGTGAGGAATATATGCTTCCGGCTGATAATAATCGTAATAAGAAACAAAATAATGCACGGCGTTGTTCGGGAAAAAGTCCCTATACTCTTGGGCAAGTTGTGCCGCCAAAGTCTTGTTGTGAGCTATAACTAAAGTCGGTTTTTTGATTTCCGCGATGACATTAGCCACGGTAAAAGTTTTGCCACTTCCTGTAACACCAAGCAAGGTCTGATATTTGTCCCCCTTTTTTATGCCCGAGACAAGTGCTGAAATAGCCCCCGGCTGATCGCCGGAGGGTTTGAATTTGCTTTTCAATTCAAACACGTTTTTGCTCATGTCTCGATAGTTTACAACAGTCATACTATTGCACAATAGCGTTGTAAAGAATCCCGCCCCAAGAGCGTAGGGCGTTCTTGAGAAGAACGGGCTCCTCGCCCCAGTGTACCTGTCTGTGTGTACGCACAGACAGACACGCGGACAAGCGCCCGTACTTATACTTTTGAGCCCACGTATTTAAGCGTACAAGTGCGGGCGTTCTCTGCACTCCCAGTAAAATTTTCGATAAAAAAGCCGCCATGATATAAATCAAAGCGGCGACTAAAATCAGCAAACAATGTAACATCCCGGATAATCTATCCTGTATTTTGCGCGCTCTCTTTTCGCCTTTTCAATCGGCCACTTGGCGATTCTCCATGCCCTGGAGCGCAAATTCTTGAGGGCAAAAAAAAATCATTACGGTGAAGCCATAGGCGAAATTCGCCCTTGCCATAATAGAACACTTCAGAAAATGTATTATCCCTCTCATACAACCAGCCGGTACATCCGTGTTCTCGCCGTGCCATTTTTGAAGTATGCTTTGAAGCATAGACACGCCCGACTACTTTTGCTTCGAGGTCAAAACTAACAGCTGTCGCTTGTGTGGCAATCATACGCGTTACTTTTTTAATGAACGATTTTATTTGTTCCGCACTCGCAGAACAAAAATAAGCCCCCGCTCGAGGGCTCATCTATATGCTTAATTTTTTTGGAGTTAGTTTCTTATTAAGCGGCACAAATGAGACATCGAACGCCTTGTGGCGCTACGATGGTATCAACCTTAATATTTTTGCCGCTAAAATGTCCTCTCATTGTTCAATAGTAAAGCAGTCCAACGAAAAACGCAAGGCCGTCTCTCGTATTATAACTAAAAATTATCACTCCTCAGGTGGCCACTTCTGAGGGGGTGGAGAAGTTGGCCACTTAGGCGCCTCCGCTTGGGGGCTGTTTAAAGGCGTCTGCGTTTTTTGGGGAGGCAAGGGCTCCGGTGAAATACCAACAGGAATAGTGTCATAAACCGGAACGGCATTGACCGCAGTCTCTACTCGCGGAGCACTTTCTACACCTGGCGCAGCCGGAGTCAGGGAAACGGCTGGTTTAACTTCTTCAACAGGAGGCGCGGAAACTCCGGCTTTCCTTGCCAAATTGGCCTGCAGTACGGCAAAGGGGTCGTAATAAATGACACCGTCTCCTTGCTGTCCATTTGCACCTTGTGTTGGAGCCGAGCTTGAAACTTGAACCGGCTGTGCTTCAGGCGGTTTTTGCACTTTAACTTCAACCGGAGCGACTACCGGTACCGGTTCAACTTTTGTAACTATCGGCTCCGGAGAAACAACTATCGGCACAGGTTCAACTTTTGGCATTATCGGCACTGGAGAAACAACCGCCGGGGCTGGTTCAACTTTTGGAACTGAGGATGGCGCAGGAACGGGCGCTGGCGCGACTTGAATCCGAGGAACCTCAACTTGCGGCGGATTTGCCGGCGAATTATCCAAGGCGGGTTTTGGCGAAATAGAAACATTCTGTGGTTCTTCAACTTCTCTTTGGATCGTCGGCTCTTCAACTATCTTATATTCCGATTCTTTTTTCCCATTTTTCAAATCTGAAATTTCGCGAATAACATCTTCTTTAAGAGCGTTCAGTTTTTCAATATCACCGTTCACTTGATTTCGGTATGACTGATCAGTACTCTGGATCCGCCCCATGTCCTCGATCATATTAACAAGCTCGCTTTCGACTTCAGATAGTTTATCAACCTCTTCATCCTGTTTCTTTTCCAATTCTCTGGTCTTAAGCCACAGCCAAATAATGAGAAACAGGAGAAGCAAGACAAGCAGAAGGAAAACAAACACTAAAATGATTCTCTGAAGCGTGCTCTTTCCGAGACAAATTTTACCTAATATGCATACTGTGGTCGGCGCTTCAACTTTTATCAAAATTGATTTTGACGGCTCACTTTTTCTCCCGTCACTTGCCTCCAAAATCGCGATAAATTGGTACGCTCCTATCTCCGGCACCTCAGGCATAATATAAACAAACTTACCGCCCGGATCGGCATATAAATGCGAAGTCGAAGAAGCCTCACCATCTTTAGTTACCGACAGCAAAATCTTGCTCGATGTCGCGGACTGACCTTCGATGACGAGCACACTCCCAGACTTCAGAGAGGGAGACCACTTTGTAAATTCTGGAGGTTCTAAGGACAAAATAACGACAACCTGTTCGTCTTTCGGCGTAGGAATGACAGGTAATGGTTTTGGAGCTACCGGCTGTGAAGCTTCTTGTATTCTAAAAACAGCGCCTTTTAAGTTGTCTGCGATATTCGTACCTATGCCGTCATTTGCCAAGACTGAACCGCTAACGAACACCATTGAAGCCATCCCGAGCGCATTTGCTTTAAATGTAATGCGAAGTAACGCACCGTCAGAACCTGTAAAACCGGGACTCGGCAAGCCGCCCGTAAAATTGATTGCTCCGGCAGAATTATCCCAAGTCGGTTGATGCGGCCAAAGCGTGAACACAGACTGGGAATATCCCAAACTAACCACGCTTAATTTTGTATGATCAAAATTTATTTGCGCCGTCGCCGCGTTAATGGCGGCCCCTCCCGAATTAACGTTTACCAGAACCGAAAAAGTGCTCCCCACGCGATAATCACCACCAGGTGGAGAGATAAACAAACTGGCTTGAGCATAAGTCAAAACAGGGGCGGCGAGTGTCGCCAAAATTCCAATTACAACTTTTGAATTCAGGAATTTCATTTATATTTTCCTTTTTTCAAAATAACGACACTAAACAAAAGCAACACCGAAAAAAGTAAGGTCGCCAAAACATACACATCGTGCGGTTTTCTAACTGAGGCTTGGCTTTTATTGTTAGCTTGGTCATAAACACTGACTGTGACCTTGCTTGGCCAATACTGATACACTAACAAGACAGGGCTTTTGGCCTGTTTAGTTTCTTTATTAAAATACGTTAGATATTTTATCAGAAATGGTTCTTCAATAACATCAAAGTAGTCCACACCTGAGTGTTTGTCGGCGGCGGAAAAGGCCACGAAATAATTGCCCTCAAAAACACTCTCGTCTTTGGAAACAATTGTCTTCGCCATTTCCGGCCCCAGCGTGTCTTCGCCTAGCGACAAACTCGCTTCTTTGATTGGTTCACCGGCTTTTTTTTCGGACACAGAAAAATAAAGGCTATTTTTCTTTGTCCCTTCCAAGGATGTTCCCGCTCCATCATGAAGGAAAAGAGAGATGTTATTTATCGAAACAAAACTGTCGCCGGCCGCATTTGCCCTGACAAGAAAAGACAGCAAAAGCCCATTACTGCCGGAATAACCGCCAGGTACGCCACCCGTAAATGAAAGCACTTTTTTTTTGTCGCTTACTCTTGGAGTAGCCGGCCATAGTGAAAGAATGGAATCTCCGTACCTAGTCCCCTCAATAGAAAGGTTATCCGATGTCTTAAGTATGCCCTCTGCAGCATTTATTTTCTGGCCGTCTGTATTTAGTCTGAGTTCGACTACAAAACTGTCACCTGCAGACAAAGCCGTATCACTTTTCACAACACTTACAGCTTGGGCAAAAACCCCATGCGTTATAACCGCAAACATAAAAATCGGCAAAATAACTTTCGTAATCTTTATCATTTCTGTTTTATTCCTAATTCATAATTCCTAATTCTTTATTCTCTCCCCCTGCCTATCCCGTCCACCAATAAAGCATTATCGAAAAATCGAATACGTTTACTGTTCCATCCGCGTTTACATCTGAACACTTATTTTTTGAATTCTTTTGATTCCAGAAATACATAAGAATAGAAAAATCGACTATATTTACCATATGGTCGTTATTTATATCGCCATTTTTATTGCAAACACCCGGTACAGGCGACCTATTAAAAGGCGAATCTTTATCGCCGACTATAAATCCCAAAGTGTTTGAAAAAATTGAAGCGGCATTTGCCGGAGTCAGTGTCTGACCTTTTGTTGTGTGGTCGCCCTTTTCGAGCACTGCCGAATTAAGCTCGTATATCCACAGTCCGAGCGCGTCAACGGAAGCTTTGTCCGTAATAGTCTGTTCGGAATTGATGACAACGTTTACCTCGGAAGACGGGTACGACGAACCAAAAAATTTAATCGGATTTCCCTGTCTTACCTCCGACTTATCAGCAATAATAGTCGGCGGGATAACGATGTCTGAGATGGTCACTGTTTGGCCGATAGGCACACTAGTGGTAAAGCTGGTAGAAATAGAGCGATTGCCATTCTTATCTACTGAGTAAACAGCAAATGTATAAACACCGCCCGTCACCGTTATGGTTTTTATCCAATTGCCCCCTCCATCAGCCTGAATCTGCCCGACCGATGAACCGTCTTTCAAAATAGTAACCTCGGCTTGCGGATATACTTCACCTTTAATTATTACCTTCGTTTCGCCAATAATTACGCCTCCTCCACCGCCGCCCCCTCCACCTCCACCTCCGCCAGCAGGAGGGGGAGCGACAGGTGTAGATGAAATAACCGACGAACTTGCCACTCTGTTTCCAAAAGCGTCTTTTGCCACTATCACAAAATAATAAGTGACTCCGTTTGAAAGACTGCCTCTTGTCGCCGATGTGACAGCGCCGACATCAGAATACGAAAATGGACCGGAAGAACTTGTACCCTCTGCCACATCATAACCGCTTACACTCCAACCCAAAACTCCGGAGGATGCAGACCAATCAAGAGACACCTGTCCATTTCCCGCCGTAGCTGCCGCTACAGGCGAAGAGGCAAAAGGAAAATAAAGAAAACCGGCTTGCCCTCCGAAAGTGGCCGAGGTCGACGTTCCGATTGCCGGCTGTCCCATAATTCCACTTAGCTTAAAGTTAACTGAACTGCTAAAATCACCGACAAACATTACGGGATTTCGTACTGAGTAATTTGTGCTGTTAAATATTTCGGCAGTAGCACTAACAGAAACTATAAGCACGCCAATTATCAAAATACTTTTAGAAATTTTTTGCAAAATAGAACTCATCAATGACACATTAACTTCAAAATTTGCTCTCAATCAACCGTCCCCAGAGCAGAGCTGCGAGGAAATCTTTTCTATTATATCATCGATACTTCCAAAAATCGCTAAATTCTTAAACCCTTCTCTCCCCAGACACCAGGTGTCTGTAAAAAAATCGTAGATTTTGCACTTCTACAGACACCTGGTGTCTGTAGAACACTATGTTTTACTTATCTTCCATCTCGTTGCCCTTTCTCTCCATTCACACATTCACTCGAAAGATAAACTATCGATATCCAAAGACAAAATGTCCTTGTCCACTTTTCTCCCGTCAATCATGTCTCGACAAAGCTTATAGAAAGCATTGGGCGAACCTACAATTTCCCTCAGTGGGTTCGGATCTATTATTGGAGATTCAAAAATGCCTGCGTAAACTCCCAAACTGGAATAGGGATAATGAATTGACCATTCCCAAGCCTCATCAAAATTGTTTTTGCACCAATCATACCCTCTTGGATGCATCTCAAATGTATTTTTGCACATCACGTAAGGAATAACCCACCTCAGATATTTATCAGATTCAATGACACGAGCATCATAAGGACCCTGAAAGAAACTTCCCTTGTCGCCATATTTTTCATTGTGATACTTGGCCTTGCTTATACCCGTGTCATGCATAAACTTCGAAATCCCACCCTCAACGATCTCGACCGCGATATTGTGGTCATGATTGTAATTTAAACAAAACGCGCAAAGTCTTGTTATTGGATCGCGCTTTGGCCAAGAAGTCGGCCATTCGTAAAGTGCCAAAGATCCGCTTGAGATTTGTCCTAAAACATCGCGCATTACTTTCGAATTAGAATGACTGTCATTCATATAAAACAATTCGAGAAGATGCCGATCCTTTTCTTCATCGGTAGGTGCCATTGGTAGGCCGCGGACTACACGCCTCGTTAAATGAACAAAATTTCCCAATGTCCAACGAACCTTTCTCATAACTAAATATGAATTCGTGTAATAATTAATTTTATCGTAAACAAATTATAACACATTCCAATTTACAGACACCTGGTGTCTGTAAAAGTGGCGAAGGGTTAAAAGTTGAGGAAAGAGGCGCTTAGTTGTTGCTTGATAGACGAAGTGACCTGTTGCCAAACCGAAGTCAGGAGATGAATTTTTGTGGGATTAAAGGCTTCTGTTCCCCCTCCCGAACTGCCACCTGTCGCCTGGTGATAAACCTTGACTTGAATGGCATCGACACTGATAGTATTTGATGACACGTTGGCAATAATACGCAGTCTGAAGGTTGTGCCAAAATGAGTAGAATCCCACGCCCTACCCCACAAATCGGCCGGTCCGCCTAAGGTATAGACCACATCAGTCGTACTCAGTGTTGAAGTAACTTTGTCCGGTGTCGTTGTTGATGACCCGCTGTCTGAAGAAAGCGCGGCACCTATAGTACCGGCGGCACTTGAAGCCTTAGCCTCGATTTTCACCTCGATGCCAATGATGGTATTTCCCGCCGGAATAGAGAAGCCGAATGTGGAATAATCCTGCCGACCATACAATGTGGTTTCTGTTGCATAAATGTTGTCAGAAGCCAAAGCATCTGACGCGTTTGTCCATTCACTAAACGTTGCACCAAGAGCTGTCGGAGCAATGAATCCTCCTTCGCTGCCGATCTCCTCCCCGGAATCCAAATCACCATCGTTGTTCCCCACTTGACCGGCACTTTGGGCTTCCTGTCCGCCGATTGTCTGCGCCGGAGTACCGCCACCTGTTGAAACTACGGTCAATTTGCGGTGGTTAGTCTGCGGAGCGTTGCCGGTTACCCGGAGAGGTAAAGTGCTCACAGCGCCGGTTGCCGTAATGCCGTCAGAACGCAAAGCTAAGTTAATTTCATTGGCGTTGCCCAAGTTGTTGACCGTGGCCTTCATTATGTAGTTGCGGGTAGTTGTGGCTGTAAATGACGAACTGAAAGTTATAGTGCCCGTTCGGCTGGTAATCGATACAACGCCAGTACCTCCGACTTCGGAATCTCCTGCGTCTACCACCCCGTCGCCGTCGTAGTCTATATATAGAGTGGGTGACGTGATATCTCCCTCTTCGGTCACTCGGACGTCCGTGATACTAATAGCTAGACTGGAAATAATGGCGTGCTCGCCCTGGGGGTTTAGTTTGAAAGTGAAAAGCTTGGCGGCGTTAACGGTGGTTCCCGTCGTATCAAGCATGTTTGTCGCCTTGCCACCATCAGCTGGAGTTACGACAAGCAGACCTTTTATAGTTACAGTTTTGGTGTCAGAGGCATCACTTGTCTGGTCAGTAACACCGTCCTTGAATATGTTAAGAGCTCCCTCGAAAGCGGCTGTGCCACTTGCAAAACTTCCAAGCTTAATTCCCGCGATAGTGAGGACATTGCTTCCGCCAAAGTTTTCCGTAACCGGAATATAGAGAACGCTTCCGTCTCCTTCCAAACTCAAATTGGAGCCCACTTTGCCCGAAGCACTACCGCCAAAGATGGCTGAGAGATAGTTGGAGTCGAAGCGCATGTTGACGCTCGAAGTGGCGATAGCGATACGCAGTCCGTTGGCTGTGGTGATGGAAGGCGTGGCGGCGTCTGTTACGGTCAAAGTGGTGGAGGCTGAAGACTGGCCATATTCAAATATTTGGTTCGAGACTGTAAGCAGGGACAAATTACCGGAAACCGGGAATGTCCAGCAAGTGTTTCCCGTGCCGTCGTAGTTGGAGCTGTCGGAGGCGTCGATGGCCGAGTAATCGCCACAGGCGTTCGAATCTTTAACATTTGTATTGAGGACAGAGCGGGTGCCACTGACGTTGAGGCCAAACTGCGTTCCGCTTATGTAAGAACGGAGAGTGACGCGAGTTTCAATAGCGCCGCCGTTTAGAACGAGGTTGCCAATCGATGTCGTGGCGGCGGCGCCTGCCGCAAACTGAATTTTCGTATTCGGCTGTGTCGCGGTAAATGTTCCAGCAACGGTTATCGGCTCGCGGAAAATAACTGAGGGAGATGTCTGTGCGTCGATTCCGCTAGTATTCAGAATAACAAGATTGTTGAACGCCGACGAACCTGTCGAAGAACTAAACCACGTCTGAAGTGAGCTTCCGTTCAAATATACCGTGCCACTTCCCGACACCATTTCACCGCTACTTGAAGCGAAACCCGATATTGAAAAGAGAGAAGGTAACTGAATCTGCCCTCGGCTAACTACAAAATTGGTTGTTGAAGCATTATTGCTGTAAATCACACTCGGCACCTCCGTAATTGTGGAGGTCGCGTACCCGACTAAGAAGAAATC
>Ga0209343_10010074_pt1 | contig 10804 bp, 11 predicted proteins | sample RifCSPlowO2_02_FD_184026 | JGI IMG/M metagenome (GOLD analysis project Ga0209343, IMG submission 184026) | Groundwater microbial communities from Rifle, Colorado - Rifle CSP2_plank lowO2_0.2 (SPAdes) (version 2) | ecosystem: Environmental > Aquatic > Deep subsurface > Groundwater | place...
GGCCATGGACATCGGCAGGTACGGGATGCCGCGGCCGTAGTACCGGCCGGATTGGATCCCTCCGTTGGCGCCCTCGTGCGGGCCTTCAGGCGGGCTGCTGCTCATCAACGATCTCCACTTCTTCGCTCGCGTTGACGTGTGGCGCGATCAGGGTGCGGACGAGCCGCTGTTGTTCGGTGATGCTGGCCTTCGCGTCGATCACGTCGAGGCCGAACTCCTCAACGATCCGATCGTACTCGTCGAGCACCTTGCCCTGAAACAGGCGAAAGCTCTCGGTCGGGTTCGAGCTCCAGCCGAGGTCCATCCCGGCTTCGTAGAACTTGAGCTTCACGCGCCGTGCCATCAGACGGTCCAGCGAGACATCGATCGGCACGCGGAAATAGAGCGAGAGATCCGGCCGGACGGCGAAGCTGTACAGCTCCCTGACCCACTGGCGGTCGACGCCGCGCGTCACGTCGCGGGCGAACGCCGTATAGGCGTAGCGGTCTGCGAGCACGATCATGCCGGCCTTGAGCGGCGGGATGATCTTGTAGAGCAGCCGGTCAGCGAAGTCTGTGGCGTGCAGCAGGCTGAAGGTCATCGGGGTGAGCGCGTTCTTCTTCTTGCCGGTCTTCGTGGCCGCCTTGACGAGGGCGGACGAGTTCCATTCGGTGACGAACACGCGGTGTCCTTCGGCGCTCAGCCACTTGGCCAACAGCCCGAGCTGCGTCGTCTTGCCCGAGCCGTCGATCCCTTCGACCACGAACAGCTTTCCCGGGTACTCGTGGGGCTTCGTCAGATTGTTCAACATATGTGTGCCTGCTGACCTCTACGCGCAGCGGCTTGCCGATCAGGCGCTCGAAGGGCGCGGCCTGACGCGCGGCCGCCCAGAGCTCGAGCTCCGCGTCCCCTGAGGTACGCAGCTGGAGCAAGCTGTCTTCGCCGCGGTCGTGCAGCTCGACGCCCGTAATCGTCTGTGAATGACTGCGATCGAGGTTTTCGGCGAGCCGCAGGATCGCCGAAAGCGTCCGGACCATCTTGCGGCGATTGCGCGGCAGCTCCCGGTAGCCCTCATGGTGCCGCTTGGGCGCCTGACGGCGATGGTAGCGCGCGAGCAGCGCCATGGTTTCGATCTCGTCCGGCTCGAACCCCCGCAGATCGCCGTTGCGAATCAGGTAGTACGAGTGCTTGTGGTGGCCTCTGTAACTGATGTGGACGCCGATGTCGTGCAGCAGGGCTGCGTACTCGAGCCATTCACGCTCGCGGTCGGTCAGCGCGTGCACGGCGCGGGTCTGGTTGAAAAGCGCCGTCGCCAGACGCGCGACCTGATGGGCGTGGTCGGGCCAGTAATTGCACCGCTCGGCCAGCTCGATCACGCTGCGGCGCCGCACGTCCGGGTACCGATCGGCCTGGGCGATCTCTTTGCGATGCCGCGCGATGTAATCGAGCACGAGACCTTCGCGCAGCGACAGATCGCATAGCGTGATCTCGGCAGCGCCCAGCCGCCGGAGGATCTCGTCGAGCAGGATCGCGCCGGCCACGGCGAGGTCCGCGCGGCGCGGGTCGAGACCGGGCACGCGGAGCCGCCGCTCGAGATCGAGCGCGGTGAGCGTCTTGCGCGCGTGGCGCAGCTGTTTGGCGGAGACGCGGCGGTTGCGCAGCGGAGCGTCGGGCGATCGTCCGCCCTCGGCGGCCACGACGGCGCCCAGGCTCAGGATCGTGCCGGATGTGCCGATGACCCGATCGAATGTCGCCTCCACGAGCTGGTCGAGGTACTCGCCGAGCTCTGCGTCGATGTGCCGGACGAGCTTGCGCTGATCGCGCGACGCGATCGGATCGCTGTTCACGAACCGCTCCGTCAGCCGGATGACGCCGAGCTTGAAGCTGCGCCCGCGATCGAGGGTGGGGCCGGACCCGCGCGTGATCTCCACGCTGCCGCCGCCGATGTCGATGGCGACGGCCATCTCGCCCGGGACGGCCGTGCCGTAGGCTGCGGCCAGATGGATCAGGCGGGCCTCCTCGGTGCCGGAGATGACGCGGGCGCGAATCGAGGTCTGCTGGGTAATCGCCCTGAGGAATTCACCGCCGTTTTCCGCCTCGCGAACCGCACTCGTCGCGACCGCCACCGTTTCATCGACGCCGTGCGATTCGGCGAGACGCCTGAACTTCGACAGGACCTGGAGCGCCGTATGCATGGCTTCTGGCGTCAGGGCCCGGCCGTCCAGACCGCCGGCCCCGAGACGGACCATCTCTTTTTCGCGGTCGATGCCCTCGAACGACAGATCCGCGCGCACGCGCACGACGATCATGTGCACCGAATTGGTTCCAATATCGATGGCGGCGAGGCGCATCAGTGTTGAGCTTGCGTCGAATCGACCGCTATAATCAAGGCTTCGTCCCCGCCCATACCCATATCATGCCGGCGCTTGTTCGACGCTACGACCTCCTGAAATCCCGGATCGACCGGTTTACACGGCCGTTACCGGGTATCGAAGTTGGCGACGTGCGCGCGGTCCATCGGACCCGGGTCGCGTCGCGGAGGCTGCGCGAGCTGTTGCCCGTTCTCCAGCTCGACCAGAACACAACCCGCAAGCTCGTCCGGCGGCTTCGTAAGGTGACGCGACGGCTGGGCGCTGTCCGCGAATTGGACGTGCTCCTGCCCCTCATTAACGAGCTGCATGAATCTTGCCTGGGCAGGGAGCGGGCCTTGAGCCGCGTCGCGGCGGCGGTGCGGGCGGCGCAGGGCGAGGCCCGGGAACACCTGGCAGGGCAAGCGGCCGCGGCTGAGGTTCGGCGGGTCGGTCGCAACCTGGAGAGCGCGGCAAGAAAACTGGAGCGGGCCGATGTCCGACCGGGCGCGCGCGGCTGGCGGTGGGCGCTCGAGGCGCGCCTGGCGCGGCGGGCACTCGCACTCCAGGCCGCCATCAGCGACGCAGGCGCGGTCTACCTTCCCGAACGGCTCCACGCGGTCCGCATCGCGCTCAAGAAGCTGCGATACGGCGTGGAACTGTGGAGCGAGGCTGCCGGCTCGAAGGGGAGCCTTGATCTCCGCAGGCTGAAAGGCAGCCAGGAACTGCTCGGCAGGCTGCACGATCAGCAGGTGCTGATCGACTACGTGAGACGGGAACAGGCGTCGCTGGCGCCGTCTGACAGCCGGCTCTCGCGGGAGCTCGATGCCCTGGTCACGTCCCTCGAGAACAGCTGCCGCGGGCTGCACGCTCGCTACGTCCGCGATCGCGCGGTGTTGACCGCGCTGTGCGACCGCCTGCCAACTCGTCCGGCCAGGGCCGAGCCTGCGCGACGGGCAGGGTAGGAACATCAAGTTTCAAGTCTGAAGTCTGAACAGATGTCTGGTCCTTACGAGCTCTACCTGATTCGGCACGGCCTAGCGGCGAAGCGCGGCGAGGCGTGCCCGGACGACGCGAAACGGCCGTTGACCGAGGAGGGGATGACGCGCCTGCGGAAAGCCGCGCGTGGCCTCGCGGCGCTCGGTGTGTCGTTCGATGTCGTGCTCACCAGCCCCCTGGTGCGAACGAGGCAGACCGCCGAGATCGCGGCCGGCGTCGCGGACCCGCGGCCGCCGATTGTGGCCATCGACTCGCTGGCGCCGGAGGGCAGCGTGCCGGCGGTTCTGGCCGATCTCGAAAAACAAGCGCGACGCAAGCGCATCGCGCTCGTTGGCCACGAGCCGAGCATCGGCGAGCTCGCCGCCAGGCTCGCCGGCTCGCGTCATCCTGTTGAGTTCAAGAAGGGCGCCGTCTGCCGCATCGACGTCGAGACGCTGCCGATCACCGGTCCCGGCACGCTCCGCTGGCTCGTGACGCCGAAAATTCTCAGGATGATCAAGAAATAGGGCTCAGCCGCCAGCCGGTCGCGGCGCGGGCCTACGCTCGCATGTAATCTGCCTGCCAGTCCTTAATCCGCATCTTGATGTCTTTTCGCGTTGTCAACGTGCCGGCGAGCACGTCGCGGACCAGTTCCGGCAGCTCCTGATCGCTGGCAAACCGAAGCGCGATGAGCTGGCCTGGCGTCAGTGCCTGAATCTTGGGCTGAAGATCAGGCGGCAGCAATCCGCGAAGCCGCAGCCGCATCTCGAGTCGAATCAGGCGATCCTGTACGGAGAGAATCATGGGGCGCACCGAGAAGAACACCAGGAGCAGGCCGATCGCCAGCAGAAGGTTCATGACCGCTTCGCCGGTGACGCCTCCCCGGAACCGGAACAACGCCCACAGGAAGTTGACGGTGAAGATCCCGAACACGCCGATGTGATACATGGGGACGAGACGCCCATGGTTCTTGAAGTTTTGCGCCTGTTCCATCGAGATGTCCTCCAAGTTTAAGGTCATGTCCGACTGTCAGGGTCGACCCGGCAGCCGGTGTCCGAAGAATTTACACTGACAGACTACATGTTCCGGCAAAGATTCTCCATTCACTTGCACGCAGAACTGCGGGCCTCAGCCGCTTTGGCAGAGGTCCTGACCTCGTGTGGTTCCGTCGTGGGGACGATCGGTGCTATTCTGCACATGACCTCCCAGGTCGCCTGCGAAAGGAGCCACGTGCGTCCGTCGTTCGCCAGAGCCGGCTGGCTCGTCTGCGGTCTGTGCGCGTTGGCGTTTCTTCTTGTCCCGCGCTTCGCGGCAGCCCAGTTCGTCTCGCTGCCGGGCAACCCCCGCAACATCCTCGAGGGTAACTGGCAGTCGTGCCAGGAGCCGAATGCGCCTGGCTACGCCGAACGGGTGTACGACCACGTGGTCAACGGCGTTGGCCAGTACGAGGTGCACCTCGGACCCCGCCGCGAGTTCGCGATCTTTCCGGGGGTTCAGGACGAGCACCGTCGGCACAACTCGCCGGACAACTTGCTCAAGCCGTACCAAGTCACCATGCAAGGCACGCGCGCCCGGGAGCGCTGGGAAGTCTCATCGTTGAATCTTGCCTTCACCGTGGCCCTGGGCGGTGGATCGCGCTCTGATTGCGAGAGCTGGTACATCCTGCTCGAGCCGCTCGAGAAAACCTCGGACTGAACGAGTTCACACGCTCGTGCTCCGATAGCGACACGATCGCCACACAGCGTCGGGAGGCCGGCGCTGATGAGCGTGGCCGCCTGTGGCGCAGATCCATCACCGCCCCCGGTCCTGAGCTATTCTTCAAGGCGTGAGCGAGATCCGTGCGGCTCAGGTGGCGCTCTTCTATCTCTTCGACATCGCCGAAACGATCGATCTTCAGTCCGTCCACGACCTGATCGGCCGATCCGCGGTCGCGGCGCGGCTCGCGCCCAAGCAGACGACCCCGGCCTACGTGCAGTATGAAAAGCCGCCACTGTCCTTCGACGGCGACGCGGTTGGCGTAGGCGACGTCGAGGGGTTTCGCCCACGATTTCGCGTCTACGACTACGGCGTCATCTCGGTGGCGCTCACGCGGCCGTTCAGCGGTGCCTGGAGCGATCTCGTCTTGCTCGGGCAGACGCTGATCGAGAACGACGCCTTCGAGCAGCGCGCCGAGGGTCTCTGCCGGTCGATGGCCGACCGGCTGCGGCCGGCGCTCAAGGGCTATCGCGAGGAATATCTCAGCGAAGACTATCTCGTGTACGTCGTTCACGAGCTGGAGCGCCCGCAGTCCGCTGAGGAACTGCTCGCGGCGCGGGGCAACGATATTGCGGCGATGTTGCGCGGCGAGCGGCAGCCCCTGAGCAGGCAGGAGAAGGAGACGGTTCTCGGCCACCGTATTTCCTATCTGGTCGACGACCTCGTCGTACCGTCGTGGAACGCCGCCTTTGTGTACGACACGCCGACCGGCGCGCGCGCGGCGCTTGAGATCCTCGAGTTCGCCAACTCACAGCTCCTCGAGTTTCGGTACTACGACCAGCGGCTGGATCGCGAGCTTGCGGCGATCTACTCGCGGCTGCAGCGCCCGCGGCGGTACGACTGGGTGGGATCGCGGTACACGCGCGCCGCGCGCCACGTGCATGCGCTGCTCATCGACGTCAACGAGGTGACCGATCGTACGGAGAACGCGCTGAAGTTCATCGGCGACATCTACGCTGCGCGGCTGTTTCGGCTCGTCGCCGATCGGCTCGGCCTGAGCACATGGAAGGCGGAGGTCGAGGGCAAGCTGAAGACCCTCGACGACATCTACCGCTTCGCCGTCGAGCAGTCGTCGATGGCGCGCGGCCAGTTTCTCGAACTGACGATCGTGCTGATCCTCGTGTTCGAGCTGGTCCTCATTTTCCTGGGTGTCATGCAGTGACCGGACGCCAGGTGTCTCACCAACCCACGCGCAAGCCGGTCGTCCACGACACGCCGGAATAGGCCCCGCCGTCGCCGGCGCGATCGTTCATGTCCGCCAATTGCACGCCGCTCTGCAGTTTGAGCTTGTGGCCGTAAAAGAAGTAGTTGGCGCCCAGGTAGAACTCGTTGTATCGGTCACCCCGGCCCGAAACGAGGCGGCTTTCGTACGTCCCGAACCGGACGCCGTTCAGGTCAGAGCTGTCGAGGAACGTGTAGCGACCGACGAACTGGAGCTTGTCGGTGACGTTCACGAACGGCATGACCATCAGGCCCCGGAGATCGCTCTGGCCCAGGTACCCTGTGGCGGACGACATATCCGCTCGCGCGCCCCATCCCTCCGCCTCAAACTTGAAATTCACGGAGACGATGTGCTGCAGCTGCCTTGTAAAAGTGTTGTCCGGATCCGGAGGCTGATACACGTAGTTGCCAGCGAGCAGTGCTTCCTTCACTCCGAGGGCGTCCGCAAAATCATAGCCGAGGACGCCGAGGGTAAAGACACCTCCATTGAACCCGCCGAACTCCCGGTTCATTTCGCCTGCCGAGTACACACCGGCACGATAGACCCAGGGCGCGAGCTTCCCTGAAACGCTGACGCCCGGCATGTACTCCTGCGGAAACCAGATGTTGTTGCTCAAGTTGCTTCGGTCGATCGCGAGGAGTTCCTTGGACGAAGTCGACCCGTCCATCGTGAACAGGGCGCCGTGCTTGCCGAGCGTCAGCGCGAATCGCCCGCTCCGGCTCCACTGCAGGTAAACGTCCGTAAAACGCTGGTAGAGCGGATTCCTTTCCTGTGGGTTCAGTTCGACCTCGGCGTGAAGGGTGAACGTGCGGAAAAGCGTCACTCTCGGGCCAACCCGCATACGACGGACGTTCCACTCGTCGAGGTCGCCTTCCTCGGCATCGATCACAACGTACTCGTGCTGGTATCTCCCGCTGAACAACACCCTCTGAACGACGGGGTTTGAGTCGTTCTTGTACCACTCGGTGAATTTCCAGATCTTGTCGTAGGATGATTGCTGTTTGTCACTATCGCTGGGAGCTTGTGCCGCTTCCGCAGCGGCGGGATAGCCTGAAGCCGACGTCCACACGACGGGCAAAAATCCCCACTGAATCACAGGCGCTGGGACGGCGAGGGTGGCATCAGGCTCACGCGTGCTGGTTGCCGCGGGGACCTCCCTGAGATCGGCTGTACCGATGGCATTGACGGGCTCGCGGTCGACGGTCTGGGCCTCGGTGACGCGCGTGCACGCAAGGATGACCGCCAGGGTGACAATCAGGCGTCTCATATGGCGTTACTTATACGACACATAAATTTCCAAAGCGTATCCAGGATGTTAATTGTATGTAACTGAGGGAAAGTCACGCCGAATTTACAGGCGCGAAACCTACCCCTCGGCATCTTTCGATACGCTGAGGACATGAACGTGACTGCTCACACCCTCCACGCAGCTCTACTGACGCTGTCTCTGACGATTGCCGCGTGTGACGGCAGACAGAACGCCGGTGAGACGCCAGCCGGCCTCGAGCCCGCCGAGGTGATCACGGTCGACGGATCGAGCACGGTGTTTCCCATCACGGAAGCGGCGGCCGAGGAGTTCCAGCGTGCGCATGCCGGGATGCGGATCACCGTCGGCATCTCTGGCACCGGCGGCGGTTTCCAGAAGTTCTGCCGCGGCGAGATCGACCTCGCCGACGCCTCCCGGCCCATCAGACCGACGGAGGCCGCCGCGTGCGCCAAGGCCGGCGTGCAGTTCATCGAGATCCCTGTCGCGTACGACGGCCTGGCGGTTGTGGTGAACCCGAAGAATACGTGGGCCACCTCAATGACGGTTGCGGAGCTCCGAAAGATGTGGGAGCCGGCCGCGCAGGGACAGATCATGCGCTGGAGCCAGGTTCGCGCGGGCTGGCCGGATCGTGAGCTCCACCTGTTCGGCGCGGGCGTCGATTCCGGCACCTTCGACTACTTCACCGAGGCGATTGCCGGAAAAGAAGGGCAGAGCCGAGGCGATTACACCTCGAGCGAGGACGACAACGTCATTGTGCAGGGCGTGAGCGGCGACGAAAATGCGCTCGGCTACTTCGGCTACGCTTACTACGAAGAGAACAGGGACAAGCTCAAGCTCGTGGCCATCGACGATGGCGACGACGCAAACGGGAAGGGACCGATCCTCCCGTCTCCTGAAACCGTGGAGAATGGCACCTACCGCCCCTTGTCGCGGCCCATCTTCATCTATCCGAAGGTGAAATCGCTCGACCGTCCGGAGGTCAAGAGCTTCATCGACTTCTATCTGACGAAAGGGATTCCGCTGGTCCGCGAGGTGGGATACATCCCGCTGAAGGACCGGGAATACGAGATCGTCCGCCGGCGGTTCAACAGGCGGAAGACCGGCTCGATGTACCAGGGCACCGATAGCCACAGCCAGATGACCCTGGAACAGCGCCTCGCGCAGTAGCATCGGGCTGATGACACGCTTCCGCACGCGCACGATCGTCGAGTTCGCCATCGAGAAGGCGCTGTTTCTCTGCGCCGCAGGCTCCATTCTCGTCACCGCCGGAATCATCTTCGTCCTCTTCTTCGAAACGGCGGCGTTCCTGCGCGAAGTGCCGATTCTTGAATTCCTGTTCGGCACGGAGTGGACGCCCCTCTTCTACGACAAGCACTTCGGCGCGCTCCCCCTGATGGCTGGCACGCTGCTCGTCTCGGCCATAGCGATGGCCGTCGCGTTGCCGGCGGGCCTGCTGACGGCGATCTACCTCAGCGAGTACGCGGCGGGCGGCGTCCGCCGGGTCGTGCGGCCGGTGCTCGAAGTGCTCGCGGGAGTGCCCACGGTCGTCTACGGATACTTCGCGCTGCAGTTCGTCACGCCGCTGCTGCAGTCCTTCGTGCCGGGCCTGGCAGGCTTCAACGCGCTCAGCCCCGGCATCGTCATGGGCATCATGATTCTGCCGCTCATCTCGTCGCTCTCGGAAGATGCGCTGCACGGCGTGCCAAACGGGCTGCGTGAGGGGGCGTATGCGCTTGGCTCGACGCGCATGCAGACGGCCCTGCGGGTCGTTCTGCCGGCGGCGTTCTCGGGGATTTCCGCCGCGGCCATTCTTGCGGCGTCCCGCGCGATCGGCGAGACGATGATCGTGGCAATCGCGGCCGGGCAGCAGCCGAGGCTGACCCTGGATCCGCGCGTGCCGGTTGAGACGATGACCGCGTACATCGTGCAGGTGAGTCTGGGCGACACGCCGGCGGGGACGCTGGAGTACCGGACGATTTTTGCGGTGGGGATGCTGCTGTTTCTCAGCACCTTCGCGCTCAACCTGGTGTCCCACTGGCTTCGTAACCGGTTCCGAGAGGAGTACGCGTGAGCACCACGGCGCCGACAGCCGGCGGGTCCGCGGGGCGGCACCGGCCGCGCCATGCGGGAGATCGGCTGCTGTCGGCCGTGGGACTGCTGTGCATGCTGCTCGCGCTGGCAGCGCTCGCGGCGCTGGTGTACGACGTCGCGCACGACGGCCTTCGGCGTCTTTCCTGGCAGTTCATCACCAGTTACCCGTCGAGGAACCCGGAGCGGGCCGGCATCCTGGCGGCGCTCGTCGGCAGTCTCTACGTCGTCGGCCTGACGGCGGCGATCGCCGTGCCGCTCGGCGTGGGCGCCGCCATTCACCTCGAGGAGTATGGGGGACGGGGACGCGTGTCGCGGCTGATCGAGGTCAACATCGCCAATCTGGCGGGCGTGCCGTCGATCATCTACGGGCTGCTCGGGCTGGGCCTGTTCGTCCGCGCCATGCGGATGGAGCGCAGCGTGCTGGCGGGCGCGTGCACGCTGGCGCTGCTGGCCCTGCCGGTCATCATCATCTCCACGCGGGAGGCGCTCCGTACGGTGCCGAAGTCGCTCCGCGAGGCGTCGTTCGCGCTCGGGGCGACCAAGTGGCAGACGATTCAGTACCAGGTGCTGCCCGCGGCGTTTCCGGGCATCCTGACGGGCCTGATCCTCGCGCTCTCGCGCACCATCGGCGAGACGGCTCCGCTCATCACCATCGGCGCGCTCACGTACGTGCCGTTTCTGCCGACCGACATCTGGTCGCCGTTCACGGTGCTGCCGATTCAGATCTTCAACTGGGTGTCGCGGCCGCAGGCGGCCTTCGCCGAGAACGCCGCGGCGGGTATCGTGGTGCTGCTCGCCCTGCTGCTGCTGATGAATGCGGTGGCGATCGTGCTGCGTGATCGATTCCAGAGACGAGCTGCAGGCTGAGAGTTGCAGGCTGAGAGCTGAAGGCTGAAGGCTGAAAGCTAACAGCTGGTTATTCGCCCACCGACCAGTTCAGCACCGCAACCAGAACATCGTTCATGAACAGCCGAAGTTGATACGGTCCGTCCTTGAACCGGCCTGCCTTGGGTCGAAGATCGAAGTCCAGGCTGGCGACCGCCTCGCGTGTGAGCCTGGTGAAGCTGAACAATCCCTCGGACATCTCGAGGACGCCCTCGCGGGTCAGCACGTCGTAGCGAAAGGTCGTCCCGAGCCGCGGCAGATCCTTCACGCGCACGTCGA
>Ga0209343_10010075_pt1 | contig 10802 bp, 8 predicted proteins | sample RifCSPlowO2_02_FD_184026 | JGI IMG/M metagenome (GOLD analysis project Ga0209343, IMG submission 184026) | Groundwater microbial communities from Rifle, Colorado - Rifle CSP2_plank lowO2_0.2 (SPAdes) (version 2) | ecosystem: Environmental > Aquatic > Deep subsurface > Groundwater | place: Rifle...
CCAGCGGATGGAACGGTCGTCGTCGACGATCCAGACGGTTTCAGTGCGACTCATGACGAAACGGCTCCTTGTTCCAGCGGCAGGAAGATCGAGAATACGCTGTGGCCGGGATGGCTCTCGCATTCGATCAGACCCTGGTGCTGGCTGATGATGTTCTGGGTGATGGCCAGGCCCAGGCCGGTGCCGTCGGCGCGGCCACTGACCATGGGATAAAAGATGGTGTCTTGCAGCTCGGCCGGGATGCCGGGGCCGTTGTCGATGATTTCCACCTTGGCCACCAGGCGATGGCGCACATGGCCGATGGTGAACTGACGCAAGGTGCGAGTGCGCAGGGTGATGCGGCCCAGACGCAGCTCGTTCTGGGTGCTGATGGCCTGCATGGCGTTGCGCACGATATTGAGCACCGCCTGGATCATCTGCTCGCGGTCGATCAAGACGTCGGGGATGCTCGGGTCGTAGTCGCGCACCAGGGTGATGCCGCCCTGGGTTTCGGCGGCGACCAGGCTGCTGACCCGCTCCAGGACTTCGTGGATGTTGGTCATGGCCAGGGACGGCAGCTTGTTCGAGCCGAGCATACGATCGACCAGGTTACGCAGGCGGTCGGCCTCTTCGATGATGACGTTGGTGTAGTCCTTGAGCTCTTCGCTGGGCAGCTCGCGGGCCAGCAACTGAGCCGCGCCACGGATGCCGCCCAGGGGATTCTTGATCTCGTGGGCCAGGCCGCGCACCAGCAGCTTGGTGGTTTCTTGCTTGGACAGCTGGGCTTCTTCCTTGGTGATGCGCAGCAGGCGATCACGCGGATGCACCTCCAGCAGGAGCAGGGTGGCGCCACGGTTGAGGATCGGCGTGACGGCATAATCGACGGTCAGGGTCTGGCCGGTCAGGGCGGTGAGCAGGGCTTCGCGCTTGGTGAACGGGTGGGCGTGCTCCACCGCATGGCGCAGGGCGCTGAGGGCTTCCGCCGATTCGCTGAACAACTCGCTGATAAATTGGCCATGGCTGCGTTGGCCGCTGACTGCCAGGAGCATTTCCGCCGCCGGGTTCATGTACTCAAGGCGCAGGTTGGCATTGAGCAGAATGGTTGCGGTGGTCAGGTTGTCCAGCAGCAGGCGGTGCAGTGCGTCGTCGATGGTCATTTTGGGCATCCCAGGTCTGGGGCTGAAAATGCAAGAAGCAAACCAAAGCCCGAAATACCCCGATAAATCCGTGTATTCAGGGCCCGCGGGCGAATCCTGCGCGATCGCAGGTGGTTAGGCGAACCAAAATGGGGACTTTAGCGGACGGCACCAGAATTGTGCGCACCAATAAGGTGCGCTGTTGTGCGGGCTAGATAAAGGGAACGAAGGGAATGTCGCGGGGTTCGATGGGTTTGTCCTTGATCGGGCACTCGGGGCGCACGCCGTAATCGTCCTTTTTGCACGGTCTGGCTTTACGCTTCTGATCCAGTGAGATCAGGCGCACATGCAGGGGCTGGCTGGGGGTGCGTTCCAGGGTGCGGCCTTCGCTGTCGAGAATTTCCACGGCCAGTTGATGGGTGCCGCGGCTCAGCCCCTGCAGGGGAAACACCGGGCTGCGGCCGGGTTCGCCGGCGGGTTGGCCATCGAGGATCAGGCGGTAGTTGTGGGCGGCTAGCAGGGCGGGTTCGCTGGTGGCGCTGACGATAATATCGCCGGTGCCGTCATTCAGCACCGCGTCCGGCTCGGGCACCAGGATGCGCAGCAGTTGATAGCTGGGCGGCGCCGCGACTGCCGGGGCGCTGGGTGCGATCTTGCTCGGCGTGGTTTGCGCCATGCCATTGGTGGGCGCCATCTGCACGTGCTGGGCATTGCCGGCTTTGGGCTGGTCGGTGAACACCCGGTTACCCTCGGCATCGATATAGGTATACACCTGGGCGAGGGCCGAGCCGGTGAGCAGCAGCAGGCCAAGCAGTAATCCGCGCATGGCTTAGCCGGCCGGCTTGGGGGTTGGTTTTGGTCGTAGCGCCGGGCTTTGCGTATTCACCCGTTGCACGGTGAAGGTGATGACCGCGCTTCGTTGCAGCACCTGGTTGCCGCTGAGCACCTGCACGGCCAGTTGGTGATCGCCGCGCGGCACATTGCTCAGGTGCAGTGGCGGGCGCTTGCTGGGCGGGCCGCTGGGCTGGCCGTCGAGCAGCAGTTGCAGTTGATGGCCGGCGGCGAGGGCCGGCTGCAGGATCACGCCAACGCTGAAGGTGCCGTTGTTGGCGCGCATGGCCTGGCCATCGGGGATGTCGGTCAGTTGCAGGACGCGATAGGCGTCGCCGGCGACCGGGCTGTCTGGCGTGCTGCTCGGGGGGCTGACCGGCTGCGCTGCGACGCTGTTGGTCGGTGGCAAGTCGATGGTCTTGGCATCAATGCCTTCCGGCGGTTGATTGGTGTACACCGTGTTGCCGTTGGCATCGGTGTAGCTGTAGATCTGGGCAGTTGCCGGCAGGCCGAGGGCGAGCAGCAGGCAGGTCAGAAAGATGCGCATCAAGGAACTCCCGCAGCGGGTTGGATGACTAAGCCTTGCACTGCTGGCGACGCCTGGCAAGTTATGCGGCCTGCAGCTGTGCTCTGCGCCAACAAAAAGGCCTCCCGAGGGAGGCCTTTGCTTAGCTGTCGAGACTGCTAAGGCTGGTTTAGATGCTGTAGTACAGATCGTATTCCAGCGGGTGTACGAAGGTGCGAACCTTGACTTCTTCTTCCGACTTCAGCTCGGTGAAGGATTCCAGGAAGTCCTTGGTGAACACGTCGCCCTTGAGCAGGAAGTCGTGGTCGGCTTCCAGGGATTCCAGGGCTTCTTTCAGGCTGCCGCACACTTGCGGGATCAGCTTGGACTCTTCTGGTGGCAGGTCATAGAGGTTCTTGTCGGCAGCATCGCCAGGGTGGATCTTGTTCTGGATACCGTCGATACCGGCCATCAGCAGAGCAGCGAAAGCCAGGTACGGGTTGGCAGCCGGGTCCGGGAAGCGTGCTTCGATACGACGGCCGCGTGGGCTGGCGACGTAAGGAATACGGATCGAGGCGGAACGGTTACGGGCCGAGTAGGCCAGCATGACCGGGGCTTCGAAGCCTGGTACCAGACGCTTGTAGGAGTTGGTAGCCGGGTTGGTCAGGGCGTTCAGCGCCTTGCCGTGCTTGATGATGCCGCCAACAAAGTACAGGGCGGTATCGGACAGACCGGCATAGCCTTCACCCGCGAAGGTGTTCTTGCCATCTTTGGCGATGGACATGTGTACGTGCATGCCCGAGCCGTTGTCGCCGTACAGCGGCTTGGGCATGAAGGTGGCGGTGCGACCGTAGGCTTCGGCAACGTTGTGTACGCAGTACTTGAGGGTCTGTACTTCGTCAGCCTTGGCCACCAGGGTGTTGAACTTGACGCCGATTTCGTTCTGACCGGCAGCCACTTCGTGGTGGTGTACTTCTACGACCTGGCCCATTTCTTCCAGGGCGTTGCACATGGCGGTACGGATTTCGTGGTCCGAGTCAGCTGGCGGAGTCGGCAGGTAGCCGCCTTTCACGCCGATGCGGTGGCCGTTGTTGCCTTGGCGACCGTCGTTATCCGCGTCGCTGTTCCAGGAGGCCTGCTCGGAGAAAATCTTGAACATCGAGCCGGACATGTCCGACTTGAACTTGACCGAGTCGAAAATGAAGAATTCTGGCTCTGGGCCAACAAATACGGTGTCGCCGATGCCGGTGGTTTTCAGGAACTCTTCGGCACGCTTGGCGATGGCGCGCGGGTCGCGCTCGTAGCCCTGCATGGTGGACGGTTCGATCACGTCGCAGACCAGGATCAGGGTTGGTTCTTCGGTGAACGGGTCGAGTACGGCGGTGGAGTCGTCCGGCAGCAGGATCATGTCGGAGGCTTCGATGCCCTTCCAGCCTTCGATGGAGGAGCCGTCGAACATCTTGCCGACTTCGAAGAAGTCTTCATCCAGAGCGTCGCGTGCCGGCATGCTGATGTGGTGCTGCTGGCCGCGGATGTCGGTGAAGCGCAGGTCTACCCACTTCACGTCGTGTTCTTTGATCAGTTGAATTGCCTTGGACATGCTGTTCTCCAGGTGGATAAGGGCAGTTCGTTGCCCCTGCTATGTATATGTCGCCGGCCGGATACTCGGCCATGACAACCTGTCTCACAAGGCAGCAAAATGTATGCCAGTGCTCTTTTTTGGGCCGGCGGGCGGGAAATCAGGCTTCTTGCGCGCGTGCTGCGCATTTTCGGCGTCGAATTGCACTTTTATGGTGCTTTGTATTGTGCTTGTGCGTTGTTTTGGTGCGCTGCGTGGATTGCTGCAGATAGTTGGTCAAAGCTTGAACAATTTCCGCTATAATCCGCGCCCCTGTTTTTTGGCCGCTCTTTAACGCGCAGCTTGCATGAAACTTATCGTAAAAGTCTTTCCAGAGATCACCATCAAAAGCCGGCCGGTGCGTAAGCAATTCATCCGGCAACTGGCGAAAAACATTCGCACGGTTCTGCGCGACCTCGATTCGGCGTTGGTGATCAATGGTGTCTGGGACAATCTGGAAGTTGAAACCCAACTGAGCGACGAGAAAGTCCTGCGCGAGATGATTGAGCGGCTGCGCTGCACGCCGGGCATCGTGCATTTCTTGCACGTGGATGAGTACCCGCTGGGCGACCTCGATGACATCACCGCCAAGTGCAAGGCGCATTACGCCGATCTGCTGCCGGGTAAGGTGTTTGCCGTGCGCTGTAAGCGTGGTGGCAAGAATCACAGTTTCAGTTCGATGGACGTCGAGCGCTACGTCGGCAGCCAGTTGCGCCAGCAGTGCGGCGCCGCCGGTATCGATCTGAAAAATCCCGAGTTGCTGGTGCGCATGGAAATCCGCGATCAGCATCTGTATGTCATTCATCACCAGCACAATGGCGTCGGCGGTTATCCGCTGGGTTCGGTGGAGCAGACCCTGGTGCTGATGTCCGGTGGCTTTGATTCCACCGTGGCCTCTTATGAAATGATGCGCCGCGGCCTGCTCACCCACTTCTGCTTCTTCAACCTCGGCGGTCGCGCCCACGAGTTGGGGGTGATGGAAGTCGCTCACTACCTGTGGAAGAAGTACGGCAGCTCCCATCGCGTGCTGTTTATCAGCGTGCCGTTCGAGGAAGTGGTCGGCGAGCTGCTCAGCAAGGTCGACAACAGCCATATGGGCGTGGTGCTCAAGCGCATGATGCTGCGCGCCGCAACGCAGATCGCCGAGCGTCTGCACATTGATGCGCTGGTGACCGGCGAGGCGATCTCCCAGGTGTCCAGCCAGACCCTGACCAACCTCTCGGTGATCGATTCGGCCACCGACATGCTGGTGCTGCGCCCGCTGATTGCCAGCCACAAACAAGACATCATCGACACCGCCGAGCAGATCGGCAGCGCCGATTTTGCCAAGCACATGCCCGAATACTGCGGCGTGATTTCGGTGAACCCGACCACCAAGGCCAAGCGCCCGCGGGTCGAGTATGAAGAGCAGCAGTTCGATATGGCGGTGCTCGAGCGTGCGTTACAACGCAGCCGGCAAGTGTCGATCGATCATGTGATGGATGAGTTGGGTCAGGATGTGCAAGTGGAAGAAGTGCGTGAGGCCCTGCCGGGGCAGATCGTGCTGGATATCCGCCATCCCGATGCCGTGGAGGATCAACCGCTGGAATTGGCGGGCGTTGAGGTTCAGGCGCTGCCGTTCTATGCCATCAACAGCCGCTTCAAGGCACTGGATGCCACGCGCCAGTACCTGCTGTATTGCGACAAGGGCGTGATGAGTCGTTTGCATGCCCATCACCTGCTGAGCGAGGGACATGCCAATGTGCGCGTTTATCGTCCGGCATAAGACTCCAGGGCTCAATGGCGGCAGCATTCGCCATCGCCCTCCCGACCGACGGGCCGCTTGAGTCACTCGTTTTGCATACTCGCCGCCTAGACTGGGCAGCACCCCGAATCCTCTGATCGAGATACAAAAGTGATCGAAAATCTACGCAACATCGCCATCATTGCCCACGTTGACCATGGTAAGACCACCCTGGTAGACAAACTCCTGCGCCAGTCCGGCACCCTTGAGCGCAACGAGCTCAACGACGAGCGCGTGATGGACAGCAATGACCAGGAAAAAGAGCGCGGCATTACCATTCTTGCCAAGAACACCGCGATCAACTGGAACGGCTACCACATCAACATCGTCGACACCCCCGGCCACGCCGACTTCGGCGGTGAAGTTGAGCGCGTAATGTCGATGGTTGACTCGGTGCTGCTGCTGGTCGACGCCCAAGACGGCCCGATGCCGCAAACCCGTTTCGTGACCAAGAAGGCCTTCGAAGCCGGCCTCAAGCCGATCGTCGTGATCAACAAGGTTGACCGTCCAGGCGCGCGTCCGGACTGGGTTCTGGACCAGATTTTCGACCTGTTCGACAACCTCGGCGCCACCGAAGAACAGCTGGACTTCAAAGTCGTCTACGCTTCGGCCCTGAACGGCATTGCCGGTCTGGATCACACCGCCATGGCCGAAGACATGACCCCGCTGTACCAGTCCATCGTCGACAACGTGCCGTCCCCGCAGGTTGACATCGATGGCCCGTTCCAGATGCAAATCTCGGCCCTGGACTACAACAGCTTCCTCGGCATTATCGGCGTTGGCCGCATCGCTCGTGGTCGGGTCAAGCCGAACACCCCGGTGGTGGCCATCGACGCCGACGGCAAGAAGCGCAACGGCCGTATCCTCAAGCTGATGGGTCACCACGGTCTGCACCGCGTTGACGTAGAAGAAGCCACCGCCGGTGACATCGTCTGCATCAGCGGCATGGACCAGCTGTTCATCTCCGATACCCTGTGCGACATCAACAACGTCGAGGCGATGAAGCCGCTGACCGTCGATGAGCCGACCGTATCCATGACCTTCCAGGTTAACGACTCGCCGTTCTGCGGCAAGGAAGGCAAGTTCGTCACCAGCCGCAACATCAAGGAGCGTCTGGACAAGGAGCTGCTGTACAACGTGGCCCTGCGTGTTGAAGAAGGCGACAGCGCGGACAAGTTCAAGGTCTCTGGGCGTGGCGAGTTGCACCTCTCGGTGCTGATCGAAACCATGCGTCGCGAAGGCTTCGAAATGGGCGTTGGTCGTCCGGAAGTGATTATCCGTCTGGTTGACGGCGTTAAGCACGAGCCGTTCGAGAACGTCACCATCGACCTGCCGGAAGAATCCCAGGGCGCGATCATGGAGCAAATGGGTCTGCGTAAAGGCGACCTGACCAACATGGTTCCGGATGGCAAAGGCCGTGTGCGCCTGGAGTACAACATCCCGGCTCGTGGTCTGATCGGTTTCCGTAACGAGTTCCTGACCCTGACCTGCGGTGGCGGCATCCTGACCTCGATCTTCGACCGTTACGACGTGATGAAGTCCGGCGACATGTCCGGCCGGCAGAACGGCGTGCTGGTCTCGGTGGCCACTGGTAAGGCGCTGACCTACTCGCTGGAAACCCTGCAGGCCCGTGGCAAGCTGTTCGTTGAACACGGCCAGGAAATCTACGAAGGTCAAATCGTCGGCCTCAACAGCCGCGACAACGACCTGGGCGTGAACCCAACCAAAGGCAAGAAGCTCGACAACATGCGCGCTTCCGGCAAGGACGAAACCATCGCCCTGGTTCCGCCCGTGCGTTTCACCCTGGAGCAGGCCCTGGAATTCATCCAGGACGACGAGCTCTGTGAAGTGACGCCGAAGTCGATCCGTCTGCGTAAGAAAATTCTTGGCGAAAGCGAGCGCACCCGCGCTAACAAGAAAAGCGGCAACTAAGTAACCCCTTAGCCCGTTTGAAAAAGCCCCCTGCCGCAAGGCCGGGGGCTTTTTTTCGCGCGCGATTTGCCTGGGCCGGGGCGGCGGGCTCACATAGTTTTCACGGGGGCTGGGTTAGCCTGCCAGCCAAAATGGCGGCTGATGGCTGTGCTGCAACCAGGTTGCACGGGCGTAGACGCGACAATAGCGGGCGGAGAGTGGGTGCTATGCAGGCGCAGGTGATGAGTGGGCGGCAGCGTTGGGATTGGACGGGCCTGGGCTGGCTGTTCCTGTTTTTCTGGTATTTCTCCGGGGTGACCCACCTGCTGATCCAGCTGAGCGGCACCACCGGCTTTGCCAGTTTTCGCCAGGCGTTTCTGCTCAGTGCCATCTGGCTGATTCCGGTGCTGTTGTTCCCGGCGCGGGCGCGGTTGATCGCCGGCAGCATCGGCGTGCTGCTGTGGGCCTGTTCCCTGGTCGGCCTGGGCTACTTCTGCATCTACGGCCAGCAGTTCTCGCAGAGCGTGATTTTCATCATGTTCGAGTCCAACCTGGCCGAGAGCAGCGAATACTTTGCCCAGTATTTCGCCTGGTGGATGGTGCCGGTGTACCTGCTCTACACCCTCGGTGCCTGGCTGTTGTGGCGGCGGGTGCGGCCCCTCGAGTTCAGCCGCAGCCAGGCGATAGTGCTGAGCCTGGCGCTGTTTGTTGGCTTGTTGGCCTATCCGCTGGGCAAGAAATTCTACAAGCACGGCAACTGGCCGGTTGCGCTGGAGAAGTTCGAGTCGCGGGTTGAGCCGGCGGTGCCCTGGCAACTGGTGGTGGGTTACCGCAAATACCTGGAGCAACTGGGCGACATGCAGTTGCTGCTGGAGGGCAACGCCAAGGTTGCGCCCCTGCAGCAGTTGCAGGATGCCCAGGCCGGCCAGCCCAGCACCTTGGTGCTGGTGCTCGGTGAGTCGACCAATCGCCAGCGCATGAGCCTGTACGGCTATCCGCGGGCGACCACCCCGCGGTTGGATAAATTGCGCGAGCAACTGGCGGTGTTCGACAACGTGGTGACCCCGCGGCCTTACACCATCGAGGCCTTGCAGCAGGTGCTGACCTTTGCCGATGAGCAGAACCCGGACGCCTACCTGAGCACGCCGTCGATCATGAACATGATGAAACAGGCGGGTTACCAGACCTACTGGATCACCAACCAGCAGACCATGACCAAGCGCAACACCATGCTCACCACCTTCTCCAAACAGGCCGATGAGCAGGTCTACCTGAATAACAACCTCAACCAGAACGCCCGTCAGTACGACGGTGACGTACTCAAACCGTTCGCCAAGATTCTGGCCGACAGCGCGCCGCGCAAGTTCGTCATCATCCACTTGCTGGGCACGCACATGAGCTACAAGTACCGCTACCCGGCGGAATACGAGCAGTTCACCGACCGCAAGGGTGTGCCGGACTGGGTCACCGATGACCAGCTGCCGACCTACAACAGTTACGACAATGCCGTGCTGTACAACGACTTTGTCGTCTCCAGCCTGATCGAGCAGTTCTCGGCGAGCAAACCCAACGGCTTCCTGCTCTATCTGGCGGACCATGGTGAGGCGGTGTTCGATTCGCCCAAGGGCAACGTGCTGGGCCGCAACGAGGGCAAGCCAACGGCGCCGATGTACACCATCCCGTTTCTGCTCTGGACCTCCGAGCAGTGGCGCAGCCACAGCCCGGCCAACTACCAGGCCGAACTCAGCCGCCCGTACAGCAGCTCGAATCTGATCCACACCTGGGCCGATCTGGCTGGCCTGCGAGCGGCTGAGCTGGACCCGAGCAAGAGCCTGGTCAGCGCCCACTTCAAGGAGCGCCCGCTGCTGATTGGCGACCCTTACCAGCCCAAGTCGCTGATCGACTTCAGCCTGATCAAACCCAAGACCAAGGCACCGGCCCGGCCGGCTGACCTGGCGCAGAAGTAAACCGCCGCCTAAACAAAAACGCCCAGCGCTCTCTCTCCTGAGGGCGAGGAGGTTGTTCGCGCCGGCCGCCCCAAGGTGCTGGCTGGCTCTTCCAATATCTGGGGGTGCTTGCCCTCGTGGTGAACTTCAGCCAGCAGCCAGAGATCGTTTCGGCTGATGCGCAAATATTCGCTCAGGACCAGGAAGTGGCCATTGGCCAATAACGGCTGGCCACTACCGTCAATCACAGCGCTCTATTGATCATCAATGATCTGCCCGCCGCGAATAGGAGTGAGGCGACCAGCGGCCTAGCTATCAATTAACGCCGATGAATATTGTCAAAGTCATCACCCTTGGGCGTGGCCTGGATGCCCTTGGCTTCCTGCTGTCGGTAGTAGGTTTCGATACTTAGGTTGGGATCGATCTTGGCGCGGAGGATGCAAGGTTGCTCCTGCCACTTGTACTCACGGTTGCGCTTGATCATCTCTGCACGGCCGCGGCGCTCCCAAACTTTATACGGCATATCACGCCAACGGCGAGGGTCGCGCTTGCTCTGCCGGTCGTGCTCGGCAGTGGTGGGGTCGAGGTGGCGGAACTGCTCAAGGATAGGCAGCTCGGGCAGTGGCTGGGTTACATCCATATAGCGCTGCAAGGTATCCCAAAAGGCCAGTGCTTCTTCGAGGCTCATGCCCAGGGATTGGATTTTAGCGCCGAGAAACACCTCGACCGAGGTGTAACGATGATGCAGCCAAATTGCGAAGCCGCTGTTGCCGTGGGGGCCGGGGCGGAATTCCAGGGTGGCATCGAACTCATAGAGCGGTGCGCTAAAGGGCCTTTGAAAGCGCCGACCGATGGTCAGCATACCGGTCTGGCGGTTAAAGCCGCTGCCATCGTGAGCGAATACGCGTAAATAGAGGTCTTGCAAGTAATCCCAGCCGATCAGACCCATAAAGACGCTAAAGGCCACCTGAATTCAACACATAAGTGCAACGCTCACCCCTGCATAAACTTCGTACGGCGTCTTCCAGTCCAGGCGTTTTCGCGGGCGTAAATTGATCTTCGTTACCACGCGACTGACCGCCTCGACGGTCAA
>Ga0209343_10010076_pt1 | contig 10801 bp, 9 predicted proteins | sample RifCSPlowO2_02_FD_184026 | JGI IMG/M metagenome (GOLD analysis project Ga0209343, IMG submission 184026) | Groundwater microbial communities from Rifle, Colorado - Rifle CSP2_plank lowO2_0.2 (SPAdes) (version 2) | ecosystem: Environmental > Aquatic > Deep subsurface > Groundwater | place: Rifle...
CGGCAGCAACTGGCGCCGCCTCTTCAGAACCACGCTGTGCGACCGCTCTCATGCTGACAGGCGACGTTCATGAGCGAATGCGCTATGGCGCTTGATCGGCCAATGGAGCCGCTGGCACTTCGATCCGTCAATGTCCGCAATGCTGGCGAGATCTGACGTTGATCCGGATAGCCAAGCCGAACGGCTGCTTTCGCGAGTTCGTTTCGGCAGGACTTGTTAAGGGTTGTAGGACGCCTACCCTGACGCGGAGGTGGCACAGCTCCCTGGGCAGGCGTCGTACAAGCCTTAACATGACCAACCATTGGCGATTTTTCCCAAAGCGGACCGTCGTATATCTATCGGACACATCTCGACTGAAGGCAATCTGAGCGCCGCCCGCATCGCGACGGTGCCCTAAATTCATCGCCGCCGACGAAAAGCCCGCCGCGATCGGTAGGAGCATTACGCATCTGAACTTGCTTGCGCGCATCCACTTGCTCTGTTCCGCGCGGCATCGTCCTCAAGGCAAATACGGTTTTGACGCAGGGCCGGCGATCCGACTCGGACGACATCCCATAGGCGGTCAAACTGCGTCGAAATCAGACAACGCAGGGTTTGGTGAATTCTGACGAGAACGATGTTTTCGCCAGATACTTGCGTGATACTTGCCTGATTGACCCCTCGCGGGTGCGAAGATATAGTTGTAGTCAGTTAAGGGGGTTGGTGTGAATTTCCGATACACCGGGATCGAGGACCGTCGGCAGGTGCGGGCAATTTTCCGAACCTCGGTACGATTTCCTCCGCGTCCCCGTAGTTAGAAGGTCGACAACGATGGCACGTCGGGGGCTCCTAGGAGAACTTTTGCACCAGGCTCAAGTAGCCGCTCGGGAGCAAGAGCGTGCTCAGCGAGTCGCTGTTCGAGAGCACAACGCGGCGATTCGCCGGGCTGAGCAAGCAAAACGAGCAACCGAAAATGTCCGGGCGCAACTTAGCCGCGCGTCTGCGGCGGAACGCAACCGGCTGGAAAAGGAGGCGCGAGAGGCTCATTTCGCCGACATGGAGGCGGAGGCGGAGGAGCGAAACCTTAAACTCACAGAGGTTTACGCCGAGATTGACTCGCTCCTGGCCACCACTCTCGAGTTGGATGACTACATTGACTTGGAGAGGTTTCGCGTCGTCGCGAAGCATCCCCCTTTTGAGCGGTCCGATCTAGAAGTGCCCATCCCAGCGCCTGGTCCGATTCCGGATCCCCCGCAACCAAATTTTGTGGCGCCCGATCCACCCAAAGGTCTCGCTTGGCTTTTCGGGAGGAGGAAGCACGCCACGGCCGTCGCGAAGGCGCAAGAGTCCCACGAGCAATTCCTTGCGCAATGGCGGGCGAAACTCGAACAGATTCCGACGCGCCGCCAGGCAGCCCTCGAGGCGCACGCTCACGCTGAAGCCGAGCGTGTCGCTGCGTTGGAGGCTGCGCGGGCTCGATACGCCAAGGAGTGCGCAACTCGCGAAGCCGAGGCAACAGAACGTAATAGGCAGCTTGACGACCTGATCGCGAATCTGGGCTACGGCACCCCCAAGGCGGTCCAAGAGTACATTTCGATCGTGCTATCGAACTCCGTGTATCCCGAGCACTTCGCGGTTACCCATGAGTTCGCGTTTGAGCCGTCCTCGGCGGAACTGAGGCTACACGCTCTCGTGCCGGGCCCGGACAAGATTCCCGCAATCAAGGCGTACAAGTACACGAGGTCGACGGACGAAATCACTTCGACATCACTGTCGCAGAAGGTCTGTCGCGACCGCTATGCGAGCGCTGTTCATCAGGTGGCGCTGCGATCCATCCACGAGGTCTTCGAATCTGACCGCCGCGCTTTGATTAAGACAATCTCGTTGGAGGTCGGCACTGAGACCGTCGATCCGGCAACCGGCCGACAGACGTACTTGCCGTTCGTGGTCGTCAGCGCCGAGCGTGAGTCGTTCCTCAAGTTCAACTTGTCGGGCGTGGTTCCGGCTCTGACGCTGGACCGTCTGGGCGCGGCGGTCTCGAAGAACCCATACGGTCTCGTTGCCGCCGAGAGTTCGGGTGTACGACGCGCGTGAGCGAGCGAAGCGCCTTGATATTCAATCCACCGCCCGGGTGGCCGAAACCTCCAGAGGGGTGGACTCCGCCGAAAGGGTGGACGCCAGACCCCTCTTGGCCTGAGCCGCCGCCAGGCTGGCAGCTATGGGTCGCAGAAGGCGACGACGCGGACGGGGGCGTCCCCGGTGGGGTCCCGGTCGCACGCTCGTCTCGGCCTGTCCAGCCGCCTGCATATGACTCGGAGACGGTTGCACCCAGGAGTGTTGACCAGCGCATTGCTTTGCTCGAAGCCGAGAACGCTGCATTGCGTGCGCGCTTGGCGGCCGTAGGCACCGACGCGAACGAGGTCATTCTTCTCGACGATGAACGCGTCCTTCAGGACGTCGGCATTTATCGCTACCACCATCCTCTCGAGAACGCGATTGCGTACAGGGACCGTCTTGACGAACTCGCGACCCGTATCGCGGAGATGGTAAAGGCCGACGCAGCCATCGAGAAGTCGAACATGTTCACATTCAACGGTTCCTTGGCGAAGGGTCGCGGAATGACCAACGACCTGGGGAAGTTGATGCTGCGTGCCTACAACGCCGAAGCTGACAACGTGGTTCGATCGCTAAGGGCCGGCAACGTAGTGACTGCAAAGAAGCGTCTTGAGGCGTCTCGTACGGCGATCGCCAATCTCGGAAAGATGATGGAAATGCGTATTAGCGATGCCTTCCATATGCTGCGCATCGAAGAGACCGAACTCACCGCCGACTACCAAATGAAGAAAGAGGAAGAGCGCGAGATAGCACGTGACGAACGTGAGAGGTTGCGGGAGGAGCGCAAGGTCGCGATGGAACTCGCTGCCGAACGAGCGCGGCTCGATAAAGAACGGAGTCACCTTGTGACAACGCTCGAAAAGCTCCGAGTAATAGGCTCCAACGACCCGGAACTCGAGCGTAAGCTCGCTGAACTTGACGGCGCGATCGCACGGAACGACTACCGGGCTGCCAACATTCGAGCAGGCTACGTGTATGTGATCTCGAATCGTGGTGCTTTAGGCGGCCACGTCGTCAAAATAGGTCTCACCAGGCGCCTCGAGCCACTGGAGCGCATCAACGAACTCGGGGACGCATCGGTTCCGTTCCGCTTTGACGTGCATGCTCTTTACTTCTCGGAGGACGCCGTAACCCTCGAGAACGAGCTTCACCAGCACTTCTCAGATCGTCGCGTAAACTGGGTAAACATGCGCAGGGAGTTTTTCTTCGCTACGGCGGCTGAGGTGCGAGCGGTCCTCGCTAAGAAGCTTGGAAACCTGCTTGAGTTCACGGAGCACGCCGAATCGACCGAGTATCTGCAGAGCGTGCACTACTGGCCCGCCGTCATTGAGCACCCCGGCCCCAATCGCGTCTAACGCAGGCACTGAACCATGCGGCGTGCCACGTGCCGCCTGTGCTGGAGAATGGCCGCTCCGAACAGGTGGATGCGCAGGTGCCGCAATCCAGCGAACACAAGCTTCACGGCAAAAGCTAATGAGCGTCAAATTTCAGGGACGGGTATGACCGCTTGGGGTCGAGTCCTGGCGAAACAAACTCGGTAAGGCATCTGTTCGGCGTGGCTATCCGGATCAACGTCAGGTCTCGATAGCTTTGCGGACATTGACGGGTCGAAGTGCCAGCGGCAGCTCAGGCCGATGACCTGAACATCACAACTTATTTGCGAGCGGCAGCTCCAACTCAGTTAGCCGCCCCTCATCACGTCAAGGCGCATGGGAGCTGACGCTGCTGGCACGACCGTGGGGTTTTCGGCTGCAGCAAGTACGCGCACCAGTGCGAATCTGGCAGGGGTTCGCCGACAACATCGTGCCTCCCGCGATGGCTCGTCGCCTCGCGGCGGGCCTTGCGCTCAGCGAACTCCACTGCCTGCCGGGCGAGGGCCATCTTTCGCTCATCGTTCGCCACATGGACGCCATGCGCGCCGACTTTGTTCGCATGAACCGATTTGCGCAGGTCAGGATTGGTTCTTGCCCACTGTCCCAAGCAATAGCCGCATTCTGGATGCTAAGTTCAGGGCCTCAGCGAACCGATTTCCTCAGGAACGGGCGTGTTGGTGTGCCTTTTCGCTTCATTGATCGCGGTTGCGCGGTTCGGGCGCGCGCCCGGGACGATTCAAACGCGCGCGGGACGATGTTGCCGCTTGCTGTAAGGTTCCTGGTCGGTTGGCCGACTAAGAGAGTTCATGTCCAGGCCAACCGCAACGATGACCCGATTCCGCGCCGCAATTGCGCTGTCGCTGATCTGCGCCAGTGGACTGGCGGTGGCTGGTACGGCCGATGTGATCGCCGCGACTGCGCGCCAGGCGGCCGACGGCACCTGGAGCTTCGAGGTTACCATGCGCTGCGACGACAGAGGCGCGGACTATTTCTGCGACCGCTTCGAGGTTCTCACGCCCACCGGGCGCGTGGTCGGCGTGCGCAGGCTGCTGCATGACCACACCGACGAGCAGCCCTGTACCCGCGACTTGCAGGGCGTCCATGTACCCGATGGGTTTCCTCGCGGCGTTCTGATGCGCGGGCATCACAATATCCGCGGTTACGACGGTGCCGCACTCAAACTCGAGCTGCCGGCGCGGGCAGGGAACTGATCGATGCGGCACATGTCACCGGCCGAGATCGCGGCGTTCGCGCCGGATCCGCTACCCGATAAATCGACCACACTGGAGCTGGCGCGTCGCGCCATGCAGAGTGCCGGTTGCGCGACAGGCCAGCAGCAGATGGGCAGCCGCTGGCCGATCGGATGCGTGGCGCTCGAGATCACGCAGCGCTGCAACCTCGACTGCACGCTTTGTTATCTGTCCGAGCATTCGGAGGCGGTGCAGGACATCCCGATCGACGAAATCTATCGGCGCATCGACCTTATCACGCAGTACTACGGTCCCGGTACGGACGTGCAGATCACCGGCGGGGAACCGACGCTGCGGCGGCGCGACGAGTTGCTCGCCATCGTCCGGCGCGTGCGCGAACGGGGTCTGCGCCCCACCCTGATGACCAATGGCCGCAGAGCCACCCGCGCCTTGCTCGAAGAACTCGCCGCCGCGGGCCTCATGGATGTCGCGTTTCACGTCGACACCACGCAGCAATTGAAGGGATATCGCAGCGAAGTCGAGCTGAACGCGCTGCGTGCGGAATATCTCGATCGCGCGCAGGGACTTCCGCTGTCGGTCATGTTCAATACCACGGTCCATGACGGCAATCTGGACGAAATTCCGGACCTGGTACGATTCTTCAAGGCGAACGCCGGACGCGTGCGCACGGCATCGTTCCAGGTGCAGGCGCAGACCGGGCGCGGCATCCACAAAAATCAGGCGTCAATTACGCTCGAGGACGTGACCGGGCGAATCGACAAGGGCGCCGGCGCGACCATCAATTTCGGCGGCTCGTTGCCCGGGCATCCGCGCTGCAACCGCTACGGGCTGTGTCTGTCAGTGAACGGCAAGCTCTACGACGCGCTGGACGATGCCGAGTTCGTGGCGCGCCTGCAGCCGGCCACGGCGCACATCGCGTTCGATCGCGGCAATTGGCGCCGGACGGCTGTGGCGATGCTCGCTTGGCTCGCGCAAAGCCCGCGCTACTGGTGGGCGGTCGCGCGCTGGTCGGTGCGCAAGGCGTGGCGAATGAAGGGCGATCTTATGGCGGCGCGCGGGCGGGTCCGGACCCTTTCTTTTCTGGTGCACGGATTCATGGATGCGGGCGGGCTGGAACGGGAGCGCATCGAGGCCTGCGTGTTCAAGACGATGACGCGCGACGGCCCGGTATCCATGTGCCTGCACAACGCGAAGCGCGATAGTTATATCCTGCAGCCGATCCGTGTGTACACGTGGGCGGGGGACCGCTACTGGAACCCCCTGAGCGGAACGCTCGAGCGCCAAGCGTTGCCGCTGCAGCCGGAAGTGCTGCGGCCGGAGCGCAAGCGCGTCAAGGGACGCCAGCGATTGACCCTGGAAGGCAATCGCGCAGCGGGACAGCGCCGATGATCGCGCAAAGGCCGACGGCTCCGCGGGTGTTTTTCGCCGCGGCTCTGTTGGTCGGGGCCCTGGTTTCCCCCGCGCCGGCTCATGCGCGCCAGCCGGATCCGTACCAGCAATGGGCACGCGTGCTGGAGCGATACGTCAACGATCGAGGCGAAGTGGATTTTCACCGGCTCGCCGGCGAGCGGGCGGATCTCGACGCCTTCCTCGAATACGTCGCTCGCGTGAGTCCTCGGAGGACGCCGGAATTGTTTCCCGGCAGGGAAGCGGCCCTGGCGTATTATCTCAACGCCTACAACGCGCTGTCGATGTTCAACGTGATCGATTCGGAGTTTCCGAAAAGCCTGAGTGGGCTGCGCAAGGTGTGGTTCTTCGGCATCAAGCAGTTTTCCGTGGGCGGCGAACACATGTCGCTTTATACGCTCGAGAACGACGTTATCCGCCCGTTTGGCGACGAGCGGGTGCACTTCGCGCTCAATTGCATGTCGGTAAGCTGTCCGCGGCTGCCGCGAGTGCCGTTTCGCGCGGACCAGCTGAATCGGCAGCTTGACGACGAGGCGCGACGATTCTTTGCCAAATCCCGCGACTTGCAGGTCATTCCGGAGCGAAAGCTCGTGCGCGTTTCCAGTATTCTTGATTTCTATACCGGCGATTTTCTGGCGAAAAGTCCGACGTTGATCGCCTACATCAACAAGTACGCAAACAAAAGCATTCCCGAGGACTACCGGATCGAATTCATCGACTACGACTGGACCGTCAACGATCAGCGCTCCCGCTGATCCTAAGGACGTTTTAATTCCCCGCAAGATCGTCCTCGATCGCCCCCTGGCTTTTAAGCCGCTTGCGCACTTTCGCTTGGGGGAGAGCCGCCCACGCTGCGCACGGCATTGAAAAACAGGGACGCTTTCCCCCACAGCGAGTTGAAGAATATCGCGGTGACGCTGCCGGCCATCGCGGCCATTGCCCATACCGGATAGATGAGGCCGGTGGCAGCAACCGGGATGCCAATGCCGTTAAAGCAGAACGCCAGCACGACATTCTGCACCATCTTGCGGTAACCGCGGCGACTGATGTCGTGCGCAACGAGAATCGATTCGAGACGATTGCCAAGAATAATGATGTCGGCCGACTCGATCGCGATGTCCGTGCCGCTGCCCATCGCGATGCCGACGTCCGCCTGCATCAGCGCAGGTGCGTCATTGATGCCGTCGCCCACCATCGCGACTTTGCCTCCCTGCTGCAGCCGGCGGATGATTTCTGCTTTTCGGTCGGGCAGCACGTCCGCATACACTTCGTCGATGCCGGCCGCGCGAGCTACGCGGTTGGCCGCCCGTTCGTTATCGCCTGTGAGAAGAATGAGCTTGATGCCGGCTTGGCGCAGCGCGGCAACTGTTTTCGCCGCATCAGCGCGCAGGCGGTCGCCTAGCGCGATGATGCCGAGGGCGCGGCCGTTGCTCGCGACCGCGATCACGGTGCGCCCGAGTTCTTCCAAATCCTGGATACGTAAAACAAGAGATCCCAATTCGACACCTTCTTCCTCCAAGAACTTCGGACTTCCAACCAAAATAGCGGCTCCCTCGATTCGGGCCTTCACTCCGCGGCCCGGAACTGCAGCAAAGTCCGTTACCTCAACCGGCGTCACCTTGCGCTCAAACGCAACGTCTACGATTGCCTGAGCCAGAGGATGCTCCGAGGACGTTTCCGCAGCGGCCGCAATTCCGAGCAATTCCTCTTCGGATGCGCCCAGGCTCAGGATTTCCTGCACGAGCGGCTGGCCTTCCGTCAGCGTACCCGTCTTGTCCAATACGACATACTTGACCAGTCGATAAGCTTGAAACGCTTCACCGGTGCGCATCAGAATCCCGCGCTCCGCCGCTTCGCCCGCGCCACGCACGATCGAAAGCGGCGCCGAAATTCCGACCGCGCACGGGTAGCCCATGACGAGCACGCTCAATCCCGCGAACACGGCGCGCTCGATGTCGACCTGTCCGGTCGCAAACCACGAACCGATCACCCAACCCACCACGGCGAGGATCGCAATCGCAAGCACGGTCGGCGTGTAGACGCGCAGCACGCGATCGACCAGGTGCAGAAGTCCCGGTTTCAGGGCCCGCGCGTCCTCGACGTGGCGAATCACTTGCTGCAGGAAGCTGTCTTCGCCGATTGCGGTGACGCGCACCAGCAGGGTTCCGATGCGGTTCATCGAGCCGCCGACGACTTTGCTGCCCTGTGCTTTTTCGACGGGGAGCGGTTCCCCACTCACCAGGGATTCATCGACTGCCGAATGACCGCTGATGACCTCGCCGTCAACGGGAATGCGCTCGCCGGGACGAATCCGCACGCTGTCCGCTACTTTTACTTGTTCAATCGGAATTTCTTCCTCCCGCTCGCCCCGCACCACTCGCGCTGTCTGGGGCTGCAGGTCCAGGAGCTTCTTGACGGCCTGCGAGCTTCTGGTTTTGACGATCAGGGACAGCCACTCCGAGAAAACATGGTAGGTAACCACCATCACAGAGACGGCAAAAAACGACGCGGTCGGATAATCCACGGGTTGCAAGGTGAGACCGATGAGGCCACCGGCAATGCCGGCGAAAGCGCCGATTTCGAGCAACACATGCTGGTTGAGAATTCCTCGTTTCAGTGCCTGAATTGCCATCATGAGGATGTGATTGGCGAGAGCGAAGACCATGATCAGCGCGAAGGCTCCCGTAATCCATGGGGTTGCCGACGCCAACCAGCCCTGAGACCTCGCGTAGTACAAAGCAGCCCCCAGCAGACACAAGCCAACGGCCCCTGTAATCGCGGTGCCGAGCCCGCGGGGAGTCAGAACTACGAAGAACAACGCGACTAGGCTTCCGAAAACGACCAGTGCGAGCAGCGTCGACCAGAAACCGGCCGGGTTTGCCACCAGCGCGATCGCGGCCAGACTGAAGCCAATGGCTGCGATAAAGCGCCGCCCCTCGTGTACCAGCGCCGCCTCTTCCTCTTCGAACGGCCGCAGCTTGCGCGGATCAGAAATCGTATAGCCGATGTCTTTGAGCGTTTGCAGCAGCTCTTCGGGACGCGCGATTTTCGGGTCGTACTCGATGAGCGCCTGCTCGTGGGTCAGGCTCACGGCGACCATCTCGACGCCGGGACGCCTGCCCAGCGCTTTTTCGATAGTCCCGGTGCATAGCGAGCAGTGCAGACCGCCAATCCGCGCGCGGATGCGAGCGCGGTCGGGCCGGTTCGAGGGTTCTTCGCTCCAGTAGCGGGGACCGGATTCAGCGGTGGCTGTGGTGCTCATGTTGTCACCGCGTAACAGGCTTCCTCAAGCCGATACCACAATGCTGATTTTTGTTTCACGCTTGTTCGGCGATCGAAACAAATAAACCAAACCACACGGACCACAGGCCGAGGACAATAAGCACCACCCCGGTCCAGAACGGTATGCGCCGCGACAATCCGGCCAGCCAATCGAGCGCCGCTTGGGTGCGAGGAAACAGCGCCACTACCATAATCGGCAGGGAGAGCGCGAGCCCGAACAGCGCCAGTGACACGAAGCCGGTCGCCAGCGAAGAACCGGCAGCCCCGCCGGCAGCTGCTATTCCGAGCAACGCCAGAACGAACGGTGCGGCACAGGCCGGGATATTGAACGCGAACAGGACCCCGAGCACCGCCGAGCCGTTAACGGTTGAAAGCCGCGACAGGCTTGGTCCGAGCGCGCGTGCAATAAGCCCGGATTTGCCCGCGACGTAAAAGGTCCCGATCAGGACGTAGACAACACCGAAGATAATCCACGCGGCTTTCTGAAACCCCAGGAAAGCGGTGCCGAGTGCCACCGCCGCGAAGCCCAACGCGCCCATGAACAAGGCTCGCATGGTCATGAACACGCCCACTTGCGCGAGCGTGCTCCGGGCGTTCCGGCCTTCCAGGGTCTTGATAAAAATCAAAGTGGAGCCGATCGAACACGGCTCGATAAATCCAAATAATCCAAGCCCGATCGGAAGACCCACCAGGCGCATGAGGTCGGATTCAGCCATGGCTTCGGCCCGCAACGCGGTAACCGCCTTGCTCGATCAATGCAATCAGTTGCTCCTCGGTGACGGTCTGAGAGTCATAGAGCACCCGGGCTTCACGTTCCTCGAACGATGCGGCAGCTTTCTTCACGCCGGCATTTCTTTCCAAGAGCGATTGAACAATCGCCGCGCAGCCGCCGCAATGCATACCTTCAACTTTGAACGTGACAGTCTTCATCGCATGCTCCTGTTTCCTGCGTTTCGAGTGCGTCCAGTATCGGGCAAGCTGAAACCGGTCCCTTGCCCGAACACGCCGCGCTGAGTTTGACCAGCGCCCGCCTGATACGGGTGAGCGATGCCGTCATGTGGTCGACCTCGGCGATTTTTTGCGCTGCGCGCGATTTGACATCGGCGCACGATTTGCCGGGGGCGACGCGCAGCGACAGCAGTTCCTTGATCTCGCGCAGCGAGAAACCGAGTTCCTTGGCGTGACGAATGAAGCGCAAGCGCCGGATCACTTCCGGGGCATACGAGCGGTAGCCGGACGCCGTGCGCGCCGGCTTGGCGAGCAGACCCTGGCGCTCGTAGAACCGAATGGTTTCCACGCCGGTTCCTGCGCCTCGTGCGATCTTGCCGATAGTCAGGTGATCTTGCATAGCTGGTAATCCCGGGAAAATTGTAGACCCCGTACCATACTACGAGGTCAAGCGGTATTTCTGGTGCACCTCGGGCCGTGCGTGCC
>Ga0209343_10010084_pt1 | contig 10796 bp, 8 predicted proteins | sample RifCSPlowO2_02_FD_184026 | JGI IMG/M metagenome (GOLD analysis project Ga0209343, IMG submission 184026) | Groundwater microbial communities from Rifle, Colorado - Rifle CSP2_plank lowO2_0.2 (SPAdes) (version 2) | ecosystem: Environmental > Aquatic > Deep subsurface > Groundwater | place: Rifle...
CACAGAAATTTCTTGAAGTGTATACGAACGCAAAAATTGTCGGTAATCCTAAATTTGATGATTGGTTCAATGATACAATTGACCCCGATACAATTAACCAGTTGACGAAACGATTAAACCCCGCAAAAAAGACCATACTATATCTTCCTACCCATGATACCCAAAAGGGCATGAGCTCGTTACCGAGATTTTTGAAAGAAAATAAATCGATTATACAAAATTATAATTTCATTCTAAAACCTCATTATCTGACTAGTTTAGATGAAAAAGAGCTGGTAAAGGAATTGAAAAAACTTAAAATTTATTTTTTTGATGAACGTCACGATATTTTATCTCTATTAAAAGTTGCTGATTATGTGATTAGCGACAATAGCGGAGCGATATTTGATGCAATTTTAGCGAATAAAAAAATTATACTTTTCGATATGTCAGAAAAAATTTTTGATAAAAAAATTTTTATCGGTAACAGGGGGTTCTCCGGACTGAAGACTTATCCCGAAAGCTTAGAGCAGGTAATTAAAAAACAAGAAAATGCCGTCGGGCCTGTTATTCAATCATTTTCTGAACTACCCGCGGCGATTAGTGAAGCCGACACTAAAAATGCCTTTTTTGAAACTAATGCAAGACAAATTTGTGGACGTGTTTTTGAATATCAAGATGGTGGCTGTGGTGCGCGGGCGGCCGCGGAAATTAAAAGATCTGTGCTAAGTTTTTTTAGTGATGCATGGAATAAAACGTTTATCTTCCAGGTTCAGGAGCGGGAAAATTTAATTATCCGCGGTGGGTTTGAGATGCAGAACAAGGCCCCGCTATTGACAAAACTCCAGCTTATCTGGAAAAAGTATTTTTTGGAAGAATGAACCGCTAAAGTAAAATTTATAAGAGCTTGTTTATGCGCACAATTTCAATCATTCTTGCCGCTGGGCAGGGGAAACGACTGCTACCCCGTACCCTTGACACTCCAAAATGCCTGGTTAATGTCGGCGGGCTCCCGATTCTCTGCCGTCAGTTGTCGGCACTTGAAAAAAACGGCCTTGAGCAGATTACCATTGTCACGGGGTTTATGGCCTACGTGGTGGAGCGGTACGCTACATCCAATTTTCCGAATCTGCATTTTACGTTTATCCGAAATCCGAGATTTTCCGAGACCAACACGCTGTATTCTCTGGCGCTGGCGGCCGAAACCGTGCCAGCAGGCGCAGGGGTGCTTCAATTAAACGGCGACGTGGTATTTGACCCCGCAATCATCGCGCGCCTGCTTGATACGGATCCGGACGCAAGCTATGCGGCGGTTCATTACAAACCCTGCGGGACCGAGGAAATCAAGGCCGTGTGCGCCTCCGACAATTCCATCGCTTTGTTGAATAAAAGCGTTGCCGCAAATAAGGCGGTCGGTGAAGCGGTCGGCATCAATAAATTCTCTCCGAAATTTTGGCAGGCGCTCGCGCGGCATCTTGAACGGCTGAAAGAGCCCCGCGCGGATGAATACTTTGAATACGCCCTTGAGCGCGCGATCGCTCAAGGAGAAAAAATCTACCCATTTGATATTGGAACGAGCCGCGCCATAGAAATTGACTTTCCGCGCGACCTTGAGGAAGCGGAGAGGAGCTTTTTAGCGGGGTATTAGACCCCGCAGAAATGTAACGGGATAAACATGGTACTGTTGCCGAATGTCATCCTGAACGTAGTGAAGGATCCGCTCATTATGGAAAACTGCATATCTATAGGATTCTTCGCTGCGTTCAGAATGACCAGTAGAGTAAAAACAACATTCAGCAACAGTCCCAACATATGCCAAAAGCAACAAATTATAACGTCATTTTAATCGGAATTGACACGCTCCGAGCCGATCATCTCGGCTGTTACGGGTATCACCGCCCCACTTCGCCTACGATTAATGAGCTCGCAAAAAACGGGATTCTTTTTAAGAATTGTTTTGCGCAAGCTCCGGCAACCGCGCCTTCGTTCATGTCCATCATGACTTCGCGATATCCCACATATCACGGTATTGACGAAAACATTGGAGGTACCGGTAGAGTGATCTGCCGTACGTACATGCTTGATCCGGCAATTCCGACGCTTGCCGCCATCCTCAAGAAAAACGGTTATCAAACTGCCGCGTTCACGGCTGGCGGCAACGTGCATCCGCTCGCGGGATTCGGGATCGGATTTGATTATTATTCCGTAAAGCATGGATTGACGGGAAATCTTCGGTCGGGCGCCCGGAAAAGGACTCTGTTGTCTGATGAATTGCGGCCGTGGCTCAGTCAACACGCTCGTGAAAATTTTTTTCTCTTTCTCCATACGTATGCGGCGCACAATCCCTGGGAACCACCGAAGCGCTATCGGCAGTTCTTCGCTCCGGAGGCGGAGGAACGTTTAATCGCTCCCCTGTTCCGGAATAAAACGAAACCGGGCCGCGCATCAAGAAAATCGTTATTGAAACAGAGCCGAGGCGAGACCTATCATGCGCTCCATTCGTTCGTGAATCCGGAGAAGCCGAAAGACGTCGCTTGCCTCCAGGCGCTTTATGACGGAGCAATACGGTATGTGGACGAGTGCGTTGCCGAGCTTCTTGAAACCGTACATGCGTTGAAGCTTTTGGAACGCACCGTTATTGTTTTTACCTCCGACCACGGAGAAGAATTTTTGGAGCACGGCAGGTTAAGCCATCTTCAGCTCTACAATGAACTGCTCCGCGTGCCGCTCATCATCAATGTGCCGAACCTCAAAAAATCCGCCGCCGTTGACCAAATTGTGCGCAGTATTGATATTCTCCCGACAATTTTGGAATTATTGCGTATTAAACGGATTCCTCCGACTCAGGGAGTATCGTTGATTCCCGCGCTTGAGAGAAACCTCAATCTGCTCGCGGTTGCGGAATCCGAAACTCGGGGGTATTCCGTTCAAAACAAAAAATATAAATATATTTATCCGAGGTATAAAAGTTATAAAATACGGACCGATGAGCTCTACGATTTAGAAAAAGATCCGAACGAAAAAGAAAATATACTGCTTGAAAAGCCGCGGATTGCGGAGGATATGTTTGCGTTGTTCGAAGAAGAATTGCGTCGCGGAAACTTTCCGATGCCGCGAAGAAAAATAATTTATCTGATGTAACGGGATGAATATACAATCAATCATTCTTGCGGCTGGACAGGGGAGGCGGCTTATGCCATTCACGGCCTCTTCCCAAATGCCTTGTTCGTGTTTAAGGCCTCCCGATTTTGCACCGCCAGCTTGCGGCGCTGGAACAAAACGGAATTAAAAATGTCGCCGTCGTGACCGGTTTTATGGCAGACGAGGTAGCAAGATACGCCGTTTCGGAATTTCCCCGTCTGCATTTTACGTTTTTTCTCAACAGGAAATAGACGATTTGAAAAAGTTCATAAAATCCGAATATGATTAGCGGATTTTCTGCCAAAGAGAATCCGTTTTTTATTTTAACATTTCATGTCCGATCGGACATAAAGTGTTAAAATAAATTTCCGTGTTTAACTTCTATAGTGGACCTGAATTCAACATTTGTTCCCCGTTCCCATGAATGGTACGGATGGGGTGAAAATGTTATAATTATTCTCTAGTGGGTTATTGCGAGAAAACCCCATACTGCATGAGGACCGGTTGTGCCTGTGGAAAACCGCGGTTTGCCCTGTTAGAGATTGGGGCAGTGCCGCGACAGTAATTATAAGGCATTTCGCATCGGCATATCAGTTGTTTGATATCCTTCTATATCTCTAACGGGGTGAAGGACCTTTTTGACTTTTGAGACGGAACAATTATTCTTAATAAACCGAGCTTTCAAACAGAAACTCGGTTTATTATTGCCCGACGCGTTGGTTGAATATATATTTTTGGCGCGCTATGCTGTATGCATGCCGGATCGCGATGAAGCCATAAAAAAACTCAAAGAATATTTCAAAAAGCGCGCTGATGTCGTGATGGCATTTTTGTTTGGTTCGCAGGCCAATAAACGTGCGCATTCGGGATCCGACTGGGATATCGCGGTGTATTTTAAACCCAAAGAAAGCGCCGTGGAATATGAAGAGTATGATCGTGAGTATCCCGAAGAGGATAAAATTTGGGGCGATCTTATTGATATCTTGAAAACAGATAACGTTGATTTATTGGTATTAAACCGTACGCCCGCTAATATCGCCGATTCTGCCATCCGCGGCGTTTCTTTGGTAGTTAAAGATAGAGGGCTATGGCTGAAATTCATGCTGATTATTACCGCCCTAGCCGAAGATTTCAGGAAGTTTACGGACGACTATTACGCAATTTATTTACGTTCGACATCACTTACTCCGCAAGATTCCGACAGACTGGAACGAACCATCGAATTTATTGAAAACCAAATGACCCTATATGCTACTTTTTCCGGGTGGTCTTTTGACGATTATGAAAAAGATTTGATAAAAAGAGGCGCCGTGGAACGTTGGGTAGAAAATATGGTCAATGCGGTTACGGATATTGCGAAAATAATTTTATCCAGCAGTAAAAAACCAGCGCCTTATGGATATGCCGATGCTATACACACTGCTATTATATACTTGGATATCAGGAAGGATTTTTGGGATAAATTTTTAAATTGGATAAAACTGCGCAATGTTCTTGCGCATGAATACCTCGATATCAAATGGAAAAGAATTTTAGATTTCATACAAAACAGCGAGCCGTATTTTAAATCTTTTATCGACGCCTCTAAGAAATTTCTTGCAGAAAACAAAATAAGTTAGCTAACATTTTTCTGCAGCAGCCCTCCGAGGAAGACGCGCTTTTTGTCGAATGTGTTGGATTGTTTTGATAAATAGTGGATTTCACGTTTCTTCAAAATTATCCGATTTAGTGCGACGGATTTTTTATTTTGTTTTGACATTTGTATACTTAGCATTATACTATCAGTAGTTCTTGATGTGAATATATAGTCGGAGGATTTATATGGCGAGAACCGAGAAAGAGCCCGGTAAGGCCCCCATCCCTGATAAGTTCATCTATGATATGGATGAAATGCCTAAGTTATACACACAGGATTTTGATTTCCAAAATCCAGATGTTCTCGACAATCTCTATGTGTATGAATGACCACTGTAGATTGACAGATGTGCCTTAACATGATATACATAGGATTAAGGAGGGACGAAGTACGCTCTTTAAAAACCCAAAATTAACAGGGAGGTGTTCTATGAAATGTAAGATAATCTTATTGTTCTTCGTTTTTGTCGCAATTATTGCTTACGTTGCGGGTTATGCTGCGGAGGGGGGGGAAGAGAAAATCCCCGGGTTCGTCCCCGATGCTCCCAACTCGGCACCCCTAGTCATTGATGTCCCGGTCTATAAAGACGGGGCGTACTGGGTCTATGACTATCAGGTCAGGAGACCTGGGGATCCCGTGTTTGATTACTATAACACGGCGAGAACCAAAGACGACGTCTACCGTGTTGAAATAAAAGGTGGAGAGATCGTAAACGAGTTTGCTTCTGTGTCAGGCGGCCTCACGGTTTACGACCCAAACTTACCGCAACACAAATTCCGACAGTGGTACAAATTCCCACTGAAGGTTGGCGCCCAGTGGGACTTCAGGTATCACGACGGCAGGGCCAAGAGGTGGGTTTACCCAAAGGTGGAGGTAAGCCGACAGGGAACGTTTACTTTCGGGACTGAAAAGCTCCGAGTTCTTGAGTTGACGCTCACCTCGGAAAGGGAAACCGCCACGTACTTATTTGCTCCTACCTTGGGGGCTGTTGTTGCGGCATACGTTGAAATCTGGCTCAATGGGACGTTGATTAACCGCCAGAAGATAACGCTAATAGAGCACGGCGGCACCAAGTGATCTTTAATCGCGCACATCGAGCTGGCAGGGACAGAGCGCCTGCCAGCTTTTTTATTTGATTAAGACCGACGTCTGCGGTATGCTTGTAATATGAAAAGGGGGGTCTGGAATAAAATTCAGAAAGTCCTGCGGTTTGTCTTAGAAAATAAGCACTCAGCGTTTTATCGCGAAAAATTCCGGCCATATGGTTTGGATCGGGTGGGAAATTTCCGCACTATGGAGGATTTTTTTAAACTCCCCCTGCTTAGAAAAGATGAGTTATTACTCTGTTCTCCATTTGAAAGGATTTTTACGGATATAAAAGATATTGATCTTGCGTTAAATACCAGTAGTACGAGTGGAAAAGACCCGCTCATAGTTTTTAGGAGATTAAGAGACGAGGCGTCATTTTGGGAGTTGTTATTAAATTATAGAAAACGATTCAGGTTCGCTATGATTTTGCAACATTCTTCTCCGGCGAATAGATTATATTCTCGGGACTATTATGGACGCGGGTTGCCTGTTTTTATCGGGAATCCATATAAACTTGAAGAAACAGCGGCGATTGCATCACGATTGCGAATTGACTTTATACACACGCACGCGCCAATTTTGTTGAGTTTTATTCCATTTTTAAAGCGGTATTACGATACTGAAAATATCAAATTCATAATGCTCGGTGGTCAGATAACTACGGCACAGCATTCTATGATAAACAAAGAATTTCCTAAAGCCGTCATAGCTCGTTTATATGGCTTAGCTGAAACCGGGAGTATAGGACTTCAATGTGACTTGTTAATCGCCAATAACGGAATTTCCACCTATCATATATCGGATAATGTATTTATAGAAATTATTCCGGTGGAAAGTGGGGGTATGGGAGAAATAGTTGTCACACATCTTTATTTGGCCCCATCTCTTCTCGTTCGTTATCAGACGGGTGATTTGGGAGAAATTTTAGAAAATAAATGTGCCTGCGGATTGAAATCTTCACTATTACGGCTGGGCGGAAGAAAAAATTGGGACAAAATTACTGTGGGCGGGTTTGAGATCAATAAAGAAAATTTCCTTGAAATAATTAAGGATTTTTCGGCATATGTAGAAGAAGATTTTGAAGCACATTTTTACCAACATACCCAGCGAGACGGCGGTATAATAAACGAAATCCGCATCAAAGTAATATCAAAACTATCAAAAAACTCCGGCATAACCGGGGACGCGCTACAGCGCCTTTTAGAAGACGCACTTAACGATGGACTACACATTTCCAATCGTTTTCCATTTCGAGAATTAATACAGCAAAGGATCTTTTTACCAATACGCGTGGAGTTGGTTGATTCTTTATCCAAATCCAAGAGCGAGAAAATTTCTTCGACACAAAGGTTGGTACCGCACTTTTGAAATTAATTGTCTCTCCAAGGCAGAAGCTCTTCGGTAGGAGGAAGGCTGTTAAGATTTATTATCTCTTGACGGCTCCACCCCCTTTCGAGCAGATCATCATAGGTGACAAAGCCGTGCCGGAATTTAACTTTTTGGGAAAGTAGAAATTGCGGCTGTTCGTTCAGGCGCCATACGCGCGAAGTAAATGTTCCGAAATAAATAGAGTAGCCGCTTCTGGTAATAATAAAATTGAGGGGGTGCCACGCCTGTTTTGTAATCAGCGGATCATAGATGAGGCGATCTTTGACTTTAACTGTGCCTTGTATGAGATATGGCAGCGTTGCCAAAATGCCCCCCGTTGGGCGTAACTCATCGGCCACATTCAAAGTAGCAAGGTATTTTTTAATCAATCGCGGGAGGTAGGTTAGGTCGGTACAGGTATAATCATACGTCGCGCCGTGCGGCTTTATTTGTATTCCCGCGGCTAAGTTAAGCGCCGGGGCACCCGCTTTATTTTTAAACTGCGTATAGTCAATATAATATTTGGTGTTGGCAAGAACAGGGACAATTCTTGCGTGTCGGGTCGCCGCCGAGCGATCTATTTTTAAATAAAATGGGAGCGACAACGGAAGCTTATCTTCGGATGCTCCGAAACAGCGCGTTCTCTCCCAGTAGGGCCCGATAACGTCTGTACCAGCAGGATCGATACCGAGAATTTCTGACGGCAGTGGTTGGAACGGAATTTGTACGGCAGCCGCTTCCTGTTGGCGGGGCGCTACGGGCAAGGAGCACTGACCGCGGTATAAACACTTTTTACGCAGTTCCACCTCTTCCTCAAGAGCATAGGCGTTTTTTTGGATGAGCAGAAAATCATTCCGTACGATTTCCGGTGTAGTGCCGGAACCAAAAAATGCAATGGTGATGTATTTTTTCGCCGGATCCGTTGCGAAGATCTTTTCCATCGCCTCAAAGTGCAGCATAATCGCGGTTTTGTAGTGTTTCGTTGCCTGAATATAGAGGTCAAGTAACGCAGACGCCTTTTCGGGTGACGGCGCGGCCAAGAAATCGTTCGTAGTTTCGTGAATCGCGGGCAGTACCGCCAAAAATTCATCCGGCCACAATCTCCATCCCTCGGGGAATACATCGCGGTATTTTGGGGGACCGCTGGAACGATACAGCGAATCAACGTATAAAATAAGATCGTCGGCATGCTGCATTTCTCTGACCGACTCGCGCAGAAATTTAACATCCGTGGCAGGATCGTAGAATAAAGGGTCGGCCGCGGTAAGTTCTCTAAAGGACTTTAGGTTGCTTTCCGAAATTCCCTGCAGAGCGCTGTGTCCCGCAGAGATTAAATATAATAATACAAGCCCCGCGATAAGGGGGGCAACAACGGTTTTGATTGCTTTAAATTTGAGTGGCAACATTATGATGCGGTTATCATCTTTTTATTGCGGTTTGAAGTCATCTTTAGAGATGGCTTACTAATATTCTTTTTTTGTGGATAATTTGGTTGTCAACTTCACGATGAATGATTTCGATTTTTGGAGTAAGGATGTACCCTTTCTGCTCCGCCTCCCCAACGGTTAAATCACGCCCCACCTTAATGTTCTTACGGATTAGCTCTAATATGTTTTTTATGTTATCCTCGGACAGCAACCCTCGTGGCGCCAACTTAAACACCAATTTCAGCTTGACGGATGACGAGACGCCGGGGTCGCGCTCTTCAAAGACGTGAACCTCGGTTTCGTTCGGAAATACCAGATGGTTTAATGTTTCTATCCCCCCCTCAAAAGCGTCGTCTCGCAACTCGAAGCCGCCGGCTTTTACAATATCAAAATTTATTCTACCAAGAATCTTAAAAAGGGGCTTTGGAGATGCACATGGGCATATTATATCGGGAATAATGCCCATATCTCCTGTGCGATATCGTATCATTGGAGTCGGGGTTCTTACGAGGGTTGAGATAACGATTTCTCCAACCTGATTTGGGGGTAATCGTTCGCCGGTCAAAGGATCCACCACCTCATATAAAAAATTTTCGTCTTGGTGGTATGCATCACCCTCAGTGCCTACGGGGCAAGAATTGCCCGCGGGTCCAATTTCGGACAGTGCATAGTGAGTCACAATTTTTGCGCGAGGATATGTAGTTTTTAACAGATCTCTCCGAATCGCCGATAATTTTTCGCCATAAAGAACAAGGTGTCTGATGGCGCGGAGATCGTATCGTTCGTTAAAATGCCGAACAAGCAAAAGAGCAATTGCGGGGGAAGTGTATACGCTATCAATTTTTAACGTAGCCGCCAATTCGCCGGTGAGCGCGAGGTTGTTTACGTCACCACATACGACGAATACGCCTTTTCTTCGGAACCACTCCGACTGCCCCAGTACACGCCATGGTTGTATGGGGGTGATAAGAATTCTTTGCGCATCCATATCCGGCGGTGCAGACAAGAAGTAGTTGCGCCATAAAGGTAAAAGCTCTTGTTTGGTGGTCCCCGAGGTATAACCAATGCTTATCGTATCGCCTATAGGAACGAAGAGCCGGCTCCAAATGTCTGCGTGCATCAATTCGCTTCTTGTGAGAAACGGAATTTTTACAATATCGTCTATCGACCGCATCTTGGCGGGAGTAAATCCGGCTGCTTTATATTTGTCGCGATAAAAAGACGCCTTGCTCTCCAAAATAAAAAATAAAAACCTTGCGAGTTTTTTAAGTTTTTCTTTTTCGGTCATGATGTAACGAGTGGGGCTTAGAAAAATCCGCTGCAGCCGGCAACATAGATGTCGTTATTCGTATCGGAGATTTGTTGCTCAACATCCCTCGGTTGAGCTTCGGTGCAAATCGGTGTTTGCGCCACGTTGTTGGAATGCCGTTTTGTTATTGAAGTAATAACAAAAAGTAGGCCCAGGCTCAAAATAAGATAAAGGCCCTGCTTAAATTCGTTGTGGTTTAATTTCATGGTTTTATGTTAAACTCCCTTAGGGATGGAGTCAATTCGTGGTTGTCCACAAATCCTCCGCACAAAGCGATTACGGCATGGCTTATTCCGCACTTTGACGGATAAACCCCGTTAGAGATGCGGAATGAAATAGTGCCAGTATCGGAATACTGCGTGCGGAGTACACAGTATCGCTCGTTTCGCACGGAATTAAATCTCTAACGGGGTAAACCCTTGTGTTGTCCAACCCTAAACGTTGGACATGATAGCATTTTTTAATACCATTATATGATTATGCGTGATAAAAAATACAATGTTATTTTAATCGGCATAGACACGCTTCGCGCTGATCACCTCGGCTGTTATGGCTACAAACGCCCAACCTCGCCCGTGATTGACGCGTTTGCAAAAGAAAGCCTGTTTTTCAAAAATTGTTTTTCCCAAGCGCCGGTTACCGCGCCGTCGTTTATGTCCATTTTTACTTCACGTTATCCGACGTGTCATGGTGTTTTATCTAACATTGGGACAAAATATAATTTGAGGCGCGCCTATATCCTGGATCGGCGTATTCCGGTTTTTACCGAAGTATTGAAAAAGCTGGAATATCGCACGGCCGCATTTACGGACGGAGGAAATCTTTACGGTAAACTCGGATTTAGCAG
>Ga0209343_10010085_pt1 | contig 10796 bp, 9 predicted proteins | sample RifCSPlowO2_02_FD_184026 | JGI IMG/M metagenome (GOLD analysis project Ga0209343, IMG submission 184026) | Groundwater microbial communities from Rifle, Colorado - Rifle CSP2_plank lowO2_0.2 (SPAdes) (version 2) | ecosystem: Environmental > Aquatic > Deep subsurface > Groundwater | place: Rifle...
CCGGTGCGACCGTGGTGGGAGCAGGGCTCCAGGGTGACGTAGGCGGTGGCGCCGACAACCGAATTACCCCGAGCCTGTGCATCGCGCAGGGCCACGATTTCAGCGTGCGGACCGCCAGTGCGCTGGGTGTGCCCTTGCCCCAGCGTGTTATCGCGGCAGTCCGTCATGACGCAGCCTACCCTCGGATTGGGTGGGGCAACGAGCAATGCCGCGCAGGCCAAGTTGAGCGCGTCGCGCATGGGTTGCGGCAGGCTTGTTGTCACGTCAGGAAGGGGGAAGAGTCTGAAAAAAAAGTCAGAGTTAGCATAATCCTGTCTTGCAAGACCGCACGCGGCCAGCAGGGTCAATGATGATGGAACTTGAGCGTGGCGATGTATTACTCATCTCAATCGTTCCGCCGCCAAAGGCGCCTGTTTTCAACCGTGGGTAGCCACTGCCGTTGAACATCAGATAGGGGTCTGATCCTGCCAGGCTGCTGCCAGAGGGAATTGTCACGGTGATGTCGGCACTCAATGCCTCATGGCGCAGTATCACTTCTTCTGAGGCCGCGTCATACGCTTCATTCCAGTTGGCATCGGCATACACCATCCAGCCTGAACTCCAGCCCGTTGTTGTGCTATTGGGTACCACGTAGGTGTTAAGTCCCAGCTTCATGGCATTGGCTCGTGCGGCATTGGCGGCGGCAATGAAATTACTGACGGCATCTGACAGTTGCGCATTGCGCTGGAATGCGACAAAACTTGGCACGGCGACCATCATCAGCAGGGTGGCAATGGCAATCGTTACCAGTAACTCAATCAAGGTAAAGCCGACCTGACCGCCGCAAAGACCGGCGCTGAGATGCCGCCTGGTTCTGAATTTAAGCATCATGGCTGCCACTTCACTTCCAGCAGCGGTCAATTTGCGTACCCGTGCAGGTTCTCCTGCCTTGGGTGTCGATCGCCATTGAAGTTACCTGTGGGTCGGAAAAAACTCCTGAGTGAGGCTCAGCAAACACTTCGATGCAATCCTTTTCGGTCGGGGTGTCACTACCTACTTTTTGGCACTTTCTGGCCCCGAGAAGATGACTGCTTTGGGCTGATGTGCCGTCGGACGGGGAGTACGTTTTGAACGCTGTACCCGTCGCGCCTGCCGCGAAGACGACATAGGTATTCATCTGGGTCAAGTAACGCTCCTGTTGTTGCAACAGGTTCATGAGCGCCGCCCGCGCTTCAGCCCGCTTGCCTTTGCGTACCGAGTCGGTATAGGCTGGGTAAGCCAGGGCTGCCAATATGCCAATGATCGCAACGGTGATCATGAGCTCAATCAGGGTAAAGCCTGATTGGGTGCGGTGTCGAACGGAAGGTGATTGATAGATAGAGCGCATGACGACCCCCTGGGTTAGTTATTCTTGTTTTCCCGGTAGTTGTTGATCTGGCGCCAGCTCAGTCGTCCTACCTGGTCGTTGTAGGTGAGTCCAGTGGCAGCAACCTTAAGACCCTTGGATCCCTGTGTGATGATAGCCACGTTGCGGGTTGCTGTTCGCTGACCACTGGTGTCACTCATGGTAAGCCCCGTGGTGCCGACTTCTAAAACCAGGGGTGCGGCCAATATGCCAACCTGCGACAACTCGGACATCCCGTTACCCGTGAGTGAGTTCACGGCATAGAACCGACCCCCGCCCTCGCCGCATGAGCCCTTTGTGGGGAAAAGGGAACCAAAAAACAGCTGACCAAAATCGGCGGTTATGTCGCTGATCTGGCGCTCGCCAATGCTCTTGTCAAAATCTACATACCAACCCATTCTCAATGCGGGGGCGGCTGTTGTGGGCTTTCCATAGACAAAACTTGAGATCGTGACGGTGCCAGTGGTCGAAACGCTGCCTTGCTGCAAGACCGAGCGTCCGGTAATGGCTTGCGTGTTGTCTAGCAGCGTATAAAACGAAGCGCCCACAGTCATCGGCACGGTGGTGTCCGGCGTCTCCAGGTATTTCCCGGTACCAAAGGACACCAGCTTGCTGTCGAAAAAAGCATTGATGACAACAGGCTCGCCGGTGATGGGCTGCAGTGCCCCGTTGCTGTCTTTGGCGACGAAAAATGCAGTGCTGGTTCCGGTTTTGGCGTTGAATGCCGTCAAGTTGGCACTGGCGTCGGTAGTCAAGCTGCCGGTGCCCAGCAGCGTGAAGTCAAGCTTCCAGACGTTGCCCTGCATATCCCCAGCATACAAACTATCTACCGCGCCAGTCTGGAAGTTCTTCACCGTGGTCAACCCTAACAGGCCTTTGGCGATAGCGGTGCTGCCTTGGGGAAGCTCAATGCGCCAGAAGTTGGTGCCCTCGGTCCAAGGCTGCTCGGTCGGATAAGCGCTCGGCTTTCTGGACAGGTCGATGATGAAGATCGAAGGGTTGCCGGTGGCATGCGCGTAACCGTCTGCCGCGTAGTTGTTGATACCACTGGCAACCACTGCATACCATTTGTAGCCGACGGGGGTAACGCCATGGTTGGTGGTACGAAGCTTGACGATCTGTGGGGCGCCCAGCACATTGCCCATCGCCACATGGTCACGGTCCGTAAACTCCCAGAGCACATTGTCTTTGGTGAAAGTTGCTGGATTGGTCACATCCAGGGCATACAACCCCTGGCCGCCGCCGCCAACACCAGAGACCAGAACACTGCGCCACTGATCGCCGATATAAGCCTCTGCTACCGCGGGTGTTGCATCGTTGATGCTGGTGTGGCTGTAGTCCTGATCGGGCAGTTGGTTGAGTTTGCCGGCAACGAATCCGGGGATGTAAGCGAATGCCTCGGCGCCAGTGCTGTCGTAGAAGGCGTGCAGCATGCCGTCGTTTGCGTTGGCAAAAATAACGGGTGAACGACTTTTGTTAGCCGCGTAGAAAGTGTTGTAGTCGGTCCCTGTGATGCTACCCGATGGCTTGCCCATGTACACCAGGCCGCTGTTGACGATATCGCCCATGACGATGTCCCGCGGCCGGAATGGGCCCAGTGGTGTGGAGGGCTTGATTTCCTTGCTCCGGTCGCCACGCAGGTAATCGAGCCGGTCCGAGCCCAGCGTGTCAACGACTGGGGCAGGGACGCCATAAGGACTGATATTGAGGGCGTCCTTGTGGGCCTGGGCCAGATTAGCCCATTTGAAGGGGGTAGGCAAGACCGTAGCCTGCAGTCCAATTGGCGCGCCAATGACGATGTTTCTGGCAGCGCCGTGGTCGATCAGGGTTGCAGCGGTCAAGACCTGGCCCGCCTCCCAAGTGGGGGTGCCGCCGATGACCAGACCAGTGCCTGCCGTATCCAGCGTGAGTGGAAACTTGATCAGGCGCCCACTCCAGAAGTTTGCAACCGGATTAAACCGGGCCTGGAACACGGCCTCTGCCTGGCCTGCGGTAAGACGCTGAGTCGAAATGGCGCCGCCGGCAATACTGCCGGTTTCTTCCACGACACGTGCGAACACCTCGGCCAGGGAGTCCAGGAACTTCGCCGCGTCGCTGACCAGAAAATAGTTCTTGGCTTCTCCGTCCGTGCCCTGCCAAAGCACGTTGGTGCCGCCCGTATAAGGGTTACCGGTGTTGCCGGCCGCGCTGTCGTCAAAGCCACCATACTTGGCACCGAGGTACAGCTGTCTTGTCCGGCGGAAATCCGTGTTGTCGCTGGCTCGGTTCTCATTCACATCAATAGAATATGTTCTGATCCGGCCTTTTGGCAAATCGGTACGAAAGCTCTGGGTATTCGCCCAATAAGCCAGGCCGGCCAAGTAGTAGGAACCCGTTCCCGCGCCGGTACTTACGGTGGCAGCATTGCTCAAATCATAAGATGTGCTGGCATCGTAGAGTTTGTTGGTGGTCAGGTTGCCCGCAGTCTGGGTGAGTCCTTGGCTGTCGCTGTAGGTCACAGTCGCGGTAGAGGTCGTTTTGCTCTCGAAGCTGCCAACCACACTGGTCCAGAAGGGAACATCTAGTGCGGGGTCGGTTTCTGCACTTCGCACAAAGTCATTAGTGGCGGTGCCCAGCGTGTTACCCGGGAGTGACCGGTCACTGTGGGTAAATACATCGGCAATGGTCAGAATGCTGTTTCGCAAGCAGCCCTTGCCCGTGTCGGTGGTGTCTGTAAAGCCTGCGAATGGGTCTGTCCAGGTTTTATAAACCGGAAAGTTTTCTTGAAGCGCTTTGGATGAGGTTGTTCCGCTTACGCTGGAAACGGCTTGGGCTGTAGGCTGCTTGCCCTGCAGATAACGAATCGCCTCGTAATACAGCTCGCTGAGTGGATCGTATCCCTTGTAACTGCCAATATTGTCAGGGTCGAGTGTGCCGAACTTGTTGATGTACATGATGGCGCCGCTCTTGGGGTAACCCTGATCACCATAGGTTGAATCGCCACTTTGGGGGTTGTCGATGAACACGCCTGTGTTGGCATCCCATTCCGCGCGGGCATTCGCGGCAGTCAATAGATTGAAGTTGACGTCGTAGTTTTTAGGCCCCAGGTATTTGAGCGGCGCCCGCAGGACCCCGCCGTAACGCGAGAGGTTGTTGTCTTGCAGGTAGCCTAAAACCGACACCCGCAGATTGTCCGCATTCACCTGGAATTGGCCCACCGGCTTGTACTTGCCGTTTGGGTAGCGATAGCACAGGCCCTTCCATTTCTTGGTATCCGGGTCATAAGTCATCAGGCGGTTGGTGGCACTGTTGGGGTCGCAAACCAGGTTTCTGACTTCGTAGAAGTTTCCCTTGTTGTTGGCGTTTGCCTTGATCAGATGCTCGCTTTGGGCATTGGCTTCACCGAAAGGGCTGTCGCAGCTTGTGCCACTGTCGTGAGCGTCGGCAAAATACACACGATTTCTACAGTTGTAAATCCACATGCCATTGGGAAATAACGTGGGCGAATTTTCGGTTCTGCCAGACAATTGTGACTTCGGTACAAATTTTTCAGAGAAGTAGCTGGAGTTTTTGTAAAAGTTGTCGGGCAACCAAGCGCGGTCAACCACCGTTGTGCCGCTGTCGTCAATGGTGCGGTTACCGCCGGTCAGGCCGTAACGCATGATATCGATGGCCGACGAGGTGGCCCAGTTCATGAAGTTCCCATCGAACTGACTGCTTGGGCAGGTAGCCGAAAAAGTGTCCTTGTTGGTCTGCCAGTCGAAATAATTGCCGAGAGAGCCGCTGCTCAAAACAGCGCGATAACAGGCTTTTGGGTCAAAATAGCCGACATACTCCTTGGTCGAATCGAAGTCGTCGCGATAAGTCTGCCCTACGGTCGGAAACTCCACCGAAAGCGCCAGCGTCAAGTTGCCTTTGGTCTTGGCGCCGTTCATGTAAAGCGGTTCGGCCGGCAGCACTACTTCGGGCGGCAGGACGGTTTGACTGATCACAACACCGACCGTCATGGCCGAGAAGACCGCCAGCAGGGCCAGCCGGATGCCCCATTTATTTTTCGATGACTTGCTGGATGAGCTTGAAAACAAAATTCGGAAATTCATGACGATCACTCTTTTCTAAATATCATTTGCACCACGGCCTGGGTTTCCTTGCGTGGCCCGAAGCCCATGGCCGTTACACGGAACAGCGTTTTTTGCGCGCTGGCACTGCGTCCAGGCGTCTTGTCGGGCAGTACTTCGATGATGTACCGCGGGGCTATTTCTGGGCGAATCCCACTGGTGCCGGTGGCAAAAGTCCGGCCAGTGAAGTCGCCAAATTTCACGGTTTTGGCGCTGCTGCTCACATCGGTGAAATCGACGGAATACCAGACCGGCTTTTGACCATCGGCTGCGGGCAAACACAAGCCCAGCGAGGCACCGGTGCCGCAACCGTCTATAAAGCCGAGCCCGCTGCTGGCTGAAAATGAGGCCATGCGCTGGGTGGCCGATGTATTGGGGCCGCGGATGTCGAATTCCGCGTCAATCAGTGCGGCTTCTGCCGCCTGAAAAGCGATTTGCGTGTCGCGGTCAAACCGGGTCGCGCGCTCGGACAGCAACACCATCTGGCTCGCGCCGATGCCCAGCACCGTGACCACGATGAGCAGTATCAGCGTGGTGATGAGGGAAAATCCGCGCTGCTTGCTGCGCACGCGCACAGTCGCGCTGCGCAAGAATGCTAGAGGTTGGTACTTCATCGGAGCGTCAGGTCGTTGCGTAAATGCACGGTAAAAGTACTTTGCAGCCGCAGGCGGCGGTCCGCCGTCACCGACAGACTGGAGCCTGTGTCATCGGGGCTGGCATACTTTGGGCCCAGCGGCGTGAAAGGGTCTGCATACGCCTGCTCAGCCGAGCCCACGGGCCCCCGTAGCACCAGGCCGACGCGCACCGCCCGCACCCGGCGCCAGTTCTCGCGTGTGGCTGCGGTGTTGCCGGCAACGGTTAACTGATCGGCGCGCAGCCAGCGCTCCGCGACGGTGTCTTGCGTGGCGGCAGCGCTGGCCGCGGTCAATGGGGTGACGCCGTCGGTGCCAAACAGCACCTGAAAAGACTCAACCCCCTCAATCATGGGTTGGGATGCGAACCAGACACCGGTCGCAAAATTGTAGTAAGAGCAGGAAAGGGACGGTTCACCATCGGTGCCTCGTGTGACATGGAAAATACTGGTCGCACGATCGTTGAGATCCCCGTTCGTTAAGCCGGCCTCACCAAATCCCATGCAGTTGATCATGGTGTTGTCGGGCTTGGTGGCATCGGTTGGCGAGTTCACGCCTTGGAAGCGCACCACCAGAACGTCGCTGCCGTTCTTGCAGGAAGTGTCATTGGCAGTGCATAAGCTTGATGTCGGTCTGTTGCCGTTAGCGATCTTGGTGCTGGTACTCAGGACCAGGTCGTCCGGATTTTTGTAAACCGCGTTGTTCCAGCCGTAAATATCGGGCTCTGGATCATTGCCAAGAAGTTTGGCTGTTGAGCGCAGGGAAACACTGCCAGCCCCCAGATCCTGATAACCCGTTTGAATGATGACGCGTGCCAGCAGGTCAGCGGCAAAACGTTCCCGGTCCCGCAACTGGGTGGTGGTGTCGACGCTGCGGTAGCCTTGCTGGCCCAGCAAAAGAGCCGTTGCGGCGATGACCACGACCAGCAGACCCAGACCGAGGGCGACCAGCAACTCAACCAGCGTCAAGCCGCGCTGCTTGCGGCCTGTATGGGGAAGGCGGCGTTGCATCATTCGGAGCTTCCTGCGGTCAGTGGCACAACGACGACCGGTATACCGGTACTTCCGGCAAATTCAAGCGTTCCTGCCGTGTTTTTTCTTGTCCAACTCATTTTCAGCACGGCAATATCTCCGTCGTCTGTGCAGTCCCACTGGGGCTTTCCTGCGCTGTCAAAAGGAGTCTGGTCAAAACAAACCTTGACTCTGGGGGTGGGGAGTGTGGCCTGGACACGTCCCTGCCAGTCCGCAACATCCCAGGTTGCGGCGTCTTTGACGGTTGGGCACCCGTCTTTGAAGCAGTTGACGGTTGGGGTCGGGATGGTGTCGTTGATGTTCAGGGTTTCATCAAAAACGTAGGGATTCTCATCGGGATCAGTCTTGATGGCGACTGTGTGGTTGCCCCGCATCTTCTCGGCAAGTTCACGGGCAAAAGTAGTGGCTGCCGCTTGATTGCGGGCTTCCTTGTTGGATTGCATGGCTGTTGCCTGCATGCCGACCGCGCCCAGCATGCCCACACTCAGAATAATGATGGCAACCAGCACCTCAACAATGGAAAAACCGCCCTGCGCTCGATTGGGCGCAGGGCGGCGAATGGGTGTTGCACAAGGACAGGTGGTTTGGGTATCCATGCCCAAAGTGTAAAAAGCTTTAGTTTGAACTTCAATGTGCGTGCATGCCGCATGTCAGGCAACATCAACCGGCTGTCGGTTTTGTCAGGCGCCTGGTGCCAGTTGGGCCTGTTTCCCTCCTTTCACCAGTCATCACGTTGGTTGTTTGCGCCTACCGCCGCACCTCATCCACCAGCGTCTTGAACTCGTCAATATCCTCAAAGCTGCGGTACACGCTGGCAAAGCGCACATAGGCCACTTTGTCGAGCTTCTTGAGCTCGCGCATCACGAGTTCGCCCAGGCGGGCTGAGGGCAACTCGCGCACCCCTTGCATGAGTAGCTTTTCTTCAATGCGCTCCACGGCGCCATCCACCTGCTCGGTGCTCACCGGGCGCTTGCGTAGCGCCAGTTTCATGGAAGCGAGTAGTTTGGCGCGCTCGTATTCAATGCGCCGGCCATCTTTTTTGACAATGGCCGGAAAGGCAACGTCGGGACGCTCATACGTGGTAAAGCGCTTTTGACACGAGGCGCATTGGCGTCTGCGCCGAATGGAGTCCCCATCTTCAGAAATGCGGGTTTCTACCACCTGGGTTTCCGAGTGACTGCAGAAGGGGCATTTCATACTCAATCAATCGAGGAAGACATAAGTTCGCCGCGTGCAACTGCGGTCTGTCCCGCAATCTGGACATCCATGAAGTGTTGGGGACAGAGCTTGTTCACTGCGTGTAACTGCGGTCCGTCCCGCAATTAACCATAGACAGGGAAGCGTTTGGTCAGTGCGTTGACCTTGGCGCGTACTGCATCAATATTGGCACTATCCCTCGGATTATCTAGCACGTCTGCTATCAAATTTGCAGTAATGCGGGCTTCTTCGTCCTTGAAGCCGCGGGTCGTCATGGCGGGGGTGCCGATGCGCACGCCGCTGGTGACCATGGGTTTTTCAGGGTCATTGGGGATGGCATTTTTGTTGATGGTCATGTGGGCACTGCCCAGGACCGCTTCAGCCTCTTTGCCAGTGATGTTTTTGGAGCGCAGATCGACCAGCATGACGTGGCTTTCAGTGCGTCCACTCACGATGCGCAGGCCGCGCGACACCAGCGTTTCAGCCACGATGCGGGCGTTGGTCAACACTTGTTGCTGATAGACCTTGAACTCGGGCTGTAGCGCTTCCTTGAACGCCACCGCCTTGGCCGCAATCACATGCATCAGCGGGCCACCTTGCAAGCCGGGGAAGATGGCGCTGTTGATGGCTTTCTCGTGCTGCGCTTTCATCAAAATGATGCCGCCGCGCGGGCCGCGCAGGCTTTTGTGGGTGGTGCTGGTCACCACGTCAGCGTGTGGCACGGGGTTGGGGTAGATGCCGGCGGCAATCAGGCCGGCGTAGTGCGCCATGTCCACCATAAAGATGGCGCCCACGTCTTTGGCGACCTTGGCAAAGCGAGCAAAGTCGATGCGCAGGCTGTAGGCGGAGGCACCGGCGATGATCAGTTTCGGTTTGGACTCGTGGGTTTTTCGCTCCATGGCGTCGTAGTCGATCTCTTCCTTGTCGTTCAGGCCGTAACTGACGACGTTGAACCACTTGCCACTCATGTTCAGTGCCATGCCGTGCGTCAGGTGTCCGCCTTCAGCCAGGCTCATGCCCATGATGGTGTCGCCGGGTTTCAAAAAGGCCAGAAACACCGCCTCGTTGGCGGACGCGCCGCAATGGGGTTGCACGTTGGCGGCCTCGGCGCCAAAGATTTGTTTGACGCGATCAATGGCCAGTTGCTCGGCAATGTCCACAAACTCGCAACCGCCGTAGTAGCGTTTGCCGGGGTAGCCCTCAGCATACTTATTAGTCAGCTGCGTGCCTTGCGCGGCCATGACGGCGGGGGAGGCGTAGTTTTCACTGGCGATCAGCTCGATGTGCTGTTCCTGGCGGGCGTTTTCCGCTGCAATAGCGGCAAAAATTTCGGGGTCGGTTTGTTCGATGAGGATGTTACGGTTGTACATGGCAGTCCTTGAAGACAATGGGCCTGGGGGTCATGCATTTGATCCCAGGGCTGCCCAGGCGAACGGCTAAACACAATTGCCACTTCGGCAATGTGGCACGCTCCCCCGTGGTGTTCCCACTTCAGCGTCTCGCGCCCTTGCCGGGTTGAGAGCCTATCGCCAGTCGCGTGCCGCCCGAGTTTAACTGACGTGACGCATCATCTGGTCAAGCCAGCCACGCGTATCAGGAATTGAACACGACGGCCACTGTCTCCGGACTGTTCTCAGGCGCGCGCGGTGCTGGTGCTGGCGCGACTTGGGGTCGGAAAATTGGCACGGCGCGGCCTTTTGCCACCATTTGCAGACGCGTGTGCTCGGCCATGACCTTGCCAGCGTAGCCGCCATCGTCTTCTATATTGGCAGCCCCCACGTAATAACGCAGACCACCTTCCATGGAGCCGGCACGCTGGATGCATTCTTGCAGTACCTTGACCCCGACGCGCAGGTTGGTAACCGGGTCAAAAGCGGCAAGCTTGCCGCCAAAGCTGGCGTACTTGTCCCGGTGGATATGGGTCATGACCTGCATCAGACCCTGGGCGCCAACCGGGCTTTGGGCAAAGGGGTTAAAGCCGGATTCAATCGCCATTACCGCAAGAATCAGCGTGGGATCAAGCTTGCTGCGCTGGCTGATCTTGTAGGCCTCAGCCACCAGGGCACTCAGGGGCTCCGGGGCCACGCGGTATTTTTTACTGAGCCAGAAAGCAACCGCGGCTTGTTGCTTGGGCAAATCCTGCGGGTTGCTGGCTGTGGCGCGATCAATCGCATCAAGTTGGCTCTCGAGGCCAGTCTCCACGATCTGGCGCGTTTGCAGCCAGCTGAACAGTTTGACTTCTCCAAGCTGGCGCAGCTCGGGGCGCGCGGTCAAGGTGATGATGCCAAAGATAACAGCCAGCCCAATGAGGGCAAAACTGCTGTGGGTGATTTCAAAAACGCCTTTGGTGATGACGGTAGCAAAAGACCGTAGGCCCAAGGTGAATTTTTCAGACGCTGTCATAGCTCTTCCTTCGTTCGCGGGGGCTTTCGGGTTTTGCACTGCAAGCAGTTCA
>Ga0209343_10010089_pt1 | contig 10794 bp, 8 predicted proteins | sample RifCSPlowO2_02_FD_184026 | JGI IMG/M metagenome (GOLD analysis project Ga0209343, IMG submission 184026) | Groundwater microbial communities from Rifle, Colorado - Rifle CSP2_plank lowO2_0.2 (SPAdes) (version 2) | ecosystem: Environmental > Aquatic > Deep subsurface > Groundwater | place: Rifle...
GTATTTCAGGTGATTGTGGCAGTTTTTACAGCTGTTGCGAAGCCTGCCGAAAGAGTACTGTATGTCTTCGTATGCACCCAAGTATCTTTCACTGGCAGACTTGTGAATATCGTCAGCGTGCTTCTTCATTTCCTTAGTGAGTTTCAGGTATTCCTCATCGTCGGGCGGTGCAAACTCCTTCCGCACCCTGTCTGATAGCTTTGAAATGACCTCGCCCGCCTTGACGTACGTGTCCCAATCGCTCTCTGAAAGGTTATAGTAACCCATCCTCTCTTGAGCTTCCTTATAATGTGTGTCTATCTTTTTCATTAATTCCTGCAATTCCTTCTTTTTTGGGTCCTCCACCTCTTTTTTCTCGTCGGCGTGCGAGAGACCAGCAAGAGGGATTATGGACATGAAGACGGATATGGTTAAGAGGATGATTGTGTAAAAACTTTTACTCTTTATGCTCATTCCTGAACACATAAGGGGTTGGTCCTCCTCTTAAGTTTACTAACTACATCCGTGCGGCCCCAAAGAAAGGAATGGAAGATGTTACTAATTTATCGCCTCCAAATCAATGGAAAACGCTTCATTTCTCACGGGCAACTTGCCGCCCTTGAAAAAAGCGCCAGACGGAATATAATGTACTCAACTTACGTCAACTGGACAGTAATGAGAGGCGGCTCAATCCGAGTAAATATCACATGAAGTGGTCACAAACCCTAATACCGACGCTGAAAGAAGACCCCACTGAGGCAGAGATTACCAGCCATAAGCTTATGATAAGGTCCGGTATGATTCGGAAGCTCCTTTCGGGCGCCTATTCATATCTGCCGCTGGGGACGAGGGTGCTGAACAAGGTAGTAGGCATTATTAGAGAAGAGATGGACAGGGCCGGGGCTATTGAGGTCTATTTGCCTGCCCTTCAGCCGCTGGAACTGCTGGAGGCAAGCGGCAGGATAGACGTCTTCGGACAAGACCTCATTCGATTTGAGGACCGTCACGGTAGAACGCTGGCCCTTGGGCCGACTCACGAAGAGGTCGTCACACATCTGGTGCGTAACGAGATAAGTTCGTACAGGCAGTTGCCGATAACGTTGTATCAGATACAGATGAAATTCAGGGACGAAGTCCGCCCCCGCTTCGGCGTCCTAAGGAGTAAGGAATTCCTCATGAAAGATGCCTACAGCTTTGAAATAAATGAGGCGGGGCTGGATAAGAGTTATAAGGCGATGTACAACGCCTACTGCAGGATATTTGACAGATGCGGGCTCAAGTACATACCGGTAGAGGCTGACACCGGGGCAATGGGAGGAGACGTATCCCATGAGTTTATGGTCCCTTCCGAGGTGGGAGAGGACTTACTGGCAAGATGTAAGGGCTGTGACTATAGTGTCAACATGGAGAAGGCAGAGCCGGCACCCCTGCCTGCCGTACAGGACGTGCAGCAGGTCATAAGGAGTGTCCCTACTCCCAAGGTGACCACCATAGGGCAGGTAAGTGAATTTTTAAAAATAGAACCTAACAAACTGGTTAAGACCCTTATCTATAAGGTGGGAGGAGAACCGGTAGCAGTCCTCGTCAGAGGAGACCATGAGGTCAATGAAATACGGCTGGCAAAGGTACTTGGCCAGGACGGTATCAGCCTTGCGGATGAGGAGACTATCACGAACGTAACAGGGGCGCCCATGGGTTTTACCGGGCCGGTGGGGCTTAATATAAAAATCATAGCAGACCAGGCCGTCTCGGTGGTTAAAAACTGCGTTACCGGGGCAAATAAGGCGGATACCCATCTCGTAAACGTGAATCCGGGGCGTGACTTCAAGATTAACCGTGTGGAAAACCTCAGGTACGTTGTGGAAGGCGATACCTGTCCAAAGTGCGGAGAGGAACTCGTTATATCCCGCGGGATAGAGGTTGGTCACGTCTTTAAGCTGGGTACCAAATACAGTAAGGCCCTCGATGCGAAATTCCTTGACTCAGATGGCGTGCTAAAACCGATGTTGATGGGGTGTTACGGAATAGGCGTAAACCGGATTATTGCCGCACTTATAGAGTGTTCTCACGATAAAGACGGCATTATCTGGTCACCTGAACTGGCGCCGTATCAGGTGCTTGTGCTTCCCCTCAACGTGAAAGATAAGTGGTGTCTCGATGCGGCGTTGAGGATCCATGATGAACTGGAAGGGGCCGGTGTTGAGACGCTCTTGGACGACAGGGACCAGCGCCCTGGAATAAAGTTCAAGGATGCAGACCTTATTGGCATACCCTATAGGGTGGTAGTGGGAAAGAAATACCAGGACGTTGGCCAGGTCGAGGTGCAGTTCAGGGGGGGCGGTGAGGCACTGTTTGTGACGCTTGACAGAATAGTACCGGAGATAAAGAAGCTGTTCGGCTCCTAAAAGTCGGGCGTATTTATATACAAGATTGCTTCGCCGCTTCCGCTCCTCGCAATGACAATTGTAAAGGTTTAATCTATGGGCAGAATACAGCCGTCGTTGGCAGTAAACCTTTTCGTAGGGATGCTTTCCTACGATGAAAATCTCTTCCAGTCGGTTGAGAGAAGGCTGGAGGAAGAATTCGGGCCTGTAGACCTGACGAGTGACGTCATCCCGTTTAATTTCACTGACCACTACGAAAAGGAAATGGGAAGGAATATAAGGCGCAAATTCATCAGTTTTGAGAGGCTGATAGAACCGGGCAGAATAGCCCCTATAAAGGTCTTTACGAACCGTATGGAAGAGGACTTCAGCAAGATGCATTTCCCGGTGAGCCGCCCCATAAATTTAGACCCGGGCTATATAGGCGGCGGCAAACTGGTGTTGGCCTCCACAAAGGACAACGCCCACCGCATCTTTCTTGGAGAAGGTATCTACGCAGAGGTAACGTCCAGATACATTAGTGGCCGGTTTGAGCCGCTGCCCTGGACGTATCCTGACTATAGGACTAAGGAATACCTGGAATTCTTCTCAAGACTCAGAGAACTTTATCTGGATAAGCTTAAAAAACAAGCTGTAGGGACATAACCCAAAATAGAGGTGCCTCCATGTTGCAGAAGACGTTAGTAATTCTCAAACCCGACGCCGTACAGCGTAGACTTATAGGGAAAATCATCTCCAGGTTTGAAGAGAAGGGACTGCAGATTGTCGGTATGAAATTCATCAGGATGACCCAGGAACTGGCCAGGAAAAACTATAGGCAGCACAAGGGGAGGGACTTTTTCGAGCCGTTGATTCGATATGTGACCGCCGGTCCTGTTGTGGCCATGGTTCTCAAGGGAAAGGAAGTGGTTGAAACAACCAGGAAGATGGCAGGCTTTACCTTTGGTACAAAGGCCGAACCCGGAACTATCCGCGGAGATTACGCCACTTCAAGCCGATTCAACCTGGTTCATGTCTCTGACTCCCAAGAGGCTGCAGAGGCCGAAATAGACATATTTTTTGGGACAGATGAGATATTGGAGTATGATGCCGTGGATAACCCATGGATTTACGACATGTCTCAGGGTACAATTATATAGGGACCTCTGCAAGAGTCGGATTCTTGGGGATGTCGTTCGCAAAGGTCAGAGGTGCAATATTTTTTGTTCATAGGAGTTAAAACAATGCGTGGCCGCTTATTGGCCAAAAATCCCTAAGATATTACAGTTATGACACTTAGGTGTATACCACTTTATTTGATTTTCTGGCACAAAAATTGATAGTGTGTTCTATATGCGAAAAATATTTCACATGTTAAAGATGGCTGTGCCCAACATATGTTCCATGGCAAACTTGGGCTGTGGTTTTGGGGCGGCTATTGCCGTTGTAAATGGGCGGTTTGACATAGCGCCGTGGTTTATTATGATAGCCATGATATTCGATGCTTACGACGGTAAACTGGCGCGCTATCTGAACGCCACGAGCAAGCTGGGTTGTGAGCTGGATTCCTTCTGTGACGTCACCACGTTTGGCATCGCACCGGCCTTACTGATAGGGGGGATCATCAGTAAAGACCATCCTATCATGGGTTGGGTCTTGGGATTCACTTTTGTTCTGGCAGCAGTGTACCGATTGGCGAGATTCAATGTGATGCAGGCGGATGGGGATCCGCACCATGAATATACCGGCCTGGCGACTACCGGGGCAGGTGGTATGATAGCGGCATTAGTCATCCTTAACGGATATCTCACCGGCAGTTTTAATGCCGGCAGGGTAATAGATTTCATGCCAGTCGTCACAGTCGTATTGTCACTATTGATGGTTTCGAGGATGAGATTTCCGAACACTATGGACTTTGCCGATAGGCAATTCAGGTCGCCCCTATACGCCTCAATCCTATCAGGAGGAGTCCTCCTTTTTGCCTGGGTACCTCAGGTAGTTCCTTCCTTAATCTTCACCGGCTACATCGCCGCCGGATTTTTGGGCATAGTGAAAAGAAGGGTGCACCTCAGGGCCGCCCATAAGCTATAGTTTTTTGCTGTTGACCCCCTCTTCAAACCACGCCTTAGCATTCTTGTCTGCAATCATTTAGAATTATTTGAGATAGACTGCCTGCTGCATAGAATTTTCTCCAGGAAGTAAGTTTACTTGTTAATTGAGAGCTCTGCAAAATTGTCTTCTTTGGAGTCCGGTTCACCGCAGGCGGGGCGCTGGTCACTGTGGGGGCGTAATATATTACGCCCCCACACCAAAATTTTGTATTTTCCAGAGGTCTCTAATTAGACTTTTGCGAGAGTTGCTTCAATTACCTGTGCTATTCCATCCACAGAATGGGTAGGTCAAGGCCACGCCTTGACTATAAATCAGCAGAGGTGATAATACAGGAAACAGACGGACCATTGCGGGGTCATGGTATGACCACGACCTACCCGGAGTATTATTTTAGTGGTAGACAACGAAATTTATTTCGTTGATTCAATCCGCCTGAGGCGGATAAAGGTCGTTGTCTACCCTTGGTATCTCGATACACATGTTACATCCCCGATGTAGTCGCCTGATTTATCAGGCTCATGTTGCCCCATAAATGGGGCAACTACAGGCAGACGTATTACGCCAGGTGTAGCGTCCGATCCCCGCATCGGACGGCTTACGTCGGGTACGGAGACCCGACACTACATCCAGAAAAAAATTGTAGCGTGCGAGTTTGTCTCGCACGTTTAACGTGGCAGCAAGCTACCACGCTACATAAGACAAAAAAGCTAGCTTTTTCGCTTCGCCCACAACGACAGAGGGTACCGAAGTTATTTTTGTAGTGGTTTCAAGCCTTTATTGTTTGTGTGCTGTCGGGGCCTGCTCAAGTCCGCCAAGTCGTTTTAGTTCAAGAGCCCTGTCATGTATCCTTGCCGAGCTGCCTATCGTCTGTGAGGCGCCCCACCACCAGCTTACATCCTGCTGGGAATGCGCCGTACCCTTGTAGCCCGACAGGTGATGCCAGAACCACATCTCAACGTACTCCCTTTCTATACCGCTTGGGTTGCCGTCTGTCTGAGTAAAGATTGCATAGGCGCCGAGGACAGGACCTACGATTGGCAGATGCCCGCTGGTTTTCTTGAAGAGACCGTAGAGCTGCGAACCCAGTTTCTCGGGCCCAAGCCTCTCGACCATCAAATCCCATAGGGGGAAAGGCGGTCTTTCCTCTGGAGAGGGCCTGATCAGGTCCTTTGCAAAGAGTTCCTCCAAGATGAGTTGTGCCTCATCTATTTCCTTCCACGATGTAAACATGTATTGGTCCAGTGTATCCAGCCACATGCCGGAGAAGCGGCTGCCATGGCATTTCGAGCACAACTGCACCCAGTAGCGGCGTTTGGTATCGTTCTCCGTGGAGTATATCTCAAGCTTCTTGTCCATGGGCGGTATTTTAACTCCGTAGGGGAAGTCCTTAAGCCCGGACTTAAATTCCACCTCCTTTGGCGGTATAACCCCCATCCGCCAGATTCCCTTGGTCTCTACGTTCATCTCCCAGCGTCCGTCGCCAACGTACATGTGGCAGTATTGGCAGGTCGGGGCAAGGTAGTCCTTTCCGGGGATGACTTCAGAGAGCCGCTTTTCCCAATCCCACCGGTCTCCAAAGGTATGATAGATTGTGCCCCATTTAGAGTGTTCGTAGCTCTCCCAGTCGGGGTGGTCCGGCCCCATGTGACATGCGGCGCATGCCTCCGGGCGGCGGGCCTCTTCGGCGGAGAAGAGGTGCCGGCTGTGGCAGTTGTCGCACGTTGACATGTTCTTGTGGCACAAGTCGCATCCGACCATGGTGTAACCCTCTCCGCGTCTGTAGTTCTCAACATACCAAGGGCTTGATACGGTCGCCTCCCAGCTATGGGGATGGCTGGGCCTGCCGTAGTCTCTGCCCCTGGCGAACTCCTTAGCCTGCCTTGGATGGCATAAACCGCAGGAATTGTCCACAGTGGGCATAAACAGCTCATCATGGTCGTCTCCGTGACAATAGGTGCAGTAGACACCGTCTCTTGTCCCCGGCCTCCAGTTGTTAAGTTTCTTACCGATAATCTGTTCAATCTCCTCAGTTTCTTTGATCTCGCTTGGATCACCCTTCGGATTTGCATGCTTGGACATCTTCCACTGAGCGGTAAGACCGACTGTTACCTCATCGTGGCACTCTACGCACTGGTCTTCACCGTATTTTCTGCGAAGTATTTCATATAGCGGCGGGTCAGGGGGTGTGTAGTGTCTGGCAGGGTTGAAATACATGTAAAAAGGTATGGGTTTGTAGGCGTCGGCCCATAGGCCGTCTCCCTGCTCCAGACCGACAAACTCTTCGTACAGTTTTTTCAGTGCAGGGGTAGGATATGCGAAAGAGCCTTTATATGCACTAAGTACATTATCATTATCACTTGGTTTGAGTGGGGCGGTGTAGGATTTTGCGGGAACGGGGGTAACAAGCGTTTCCTTTGTAATAGAACTGCTGCCAGCTGCAATCCCAGGGCTATCTTTTGTAGCGGGCGCCACCTTGAGGACACCGAACATACCTTGCATCATATGATGGTGAAAGTGGCAGTGTACCAGCCAGTTGCCAGGCCCCACCCCTTCGCCCGCGACAAGTTCAAGGGTGTACGAGGTGAATGGCGACAGACCGACGTTGTCTATAAGCTCGCCGCCGCCGGCCTTATCTATCCATCGGTGGCCGTGGGTGTGGAAATTATGCGCCTCATCCGGGTCGGAATTGATAAGGTAGAAGCGGAGACGTTCTCCCTCGGTTGCGTGGAATACCGTGCCGGGAAATGCGGTGCTGTCTCCCTGAAAGAATGCCGCCTCTCCGGACTTATCGTTAAAGGCGTCGTAATCTTCTCCGTCTTTTTTAAACGAATGCAGAAATACCACAAACTCTTTGTCAACAGGCGACAGCCCCTCTTTAGGCTCAACGATTAAGGCCCCCCACAGGCCCTTGTGCAGGCCGAGCTCTCCCTGGCGTTCGAAGGCGTGTGTGTGATAGAACCAGGTGCCTGGTGTACCTGATGTGTCCCACTCAAATGTCCTCGATAATCCCGGCTCTACTATACTGGTGGGGTTTCCCGCCACGTGGGCACCGTCATTTGCCGCCGTATACTTCACACCGTGGGGATGCACAGATGCAGGTACGTCCAGCTTGTTGGTGAAATGGAGTATTATCTTGGTGCCTTCTCTGACCTTGATTGTAGGCCCCGGCACGGTAGGTTCTTGACCCTTGATACAGTAGGCCCAGGCGTCGAAATATACGCCCGGCCTCAGCTCTATGCCTACTGGCCGGGCCTCCATATCCAGCTCCACGACCCCGTTCCTGCCCTCCAGCGTGGGTATTATCCCCGCGCAGCACCACTGTGACCAAAGCAACAGCGCACCGACAGCCAGACAAAGGTAGAATGCACGTAATGCCATGTGCATTCCGCCTATTCTACGGTGCAGATTGCCTGGGCGCACTTAACCCTTAAGACTGCGCTCTCTACCACACGGAAGCGGTGGTTGAGATTCTCCGGTCCCCAGTATTCGACATGCGGGTTTGTGCCCACAGCCAGGTCCAGATTGTGACTCCCCATAGAAACTACCAGGGCCACGTCCTTCTTAAAGGCGTAGGACTGATGCACGCCGCCCTTTACTATCTCTCTAATCCCTTCTATCTCAAGGCGGCCGGTCTTATCAAAGACCCTGCTGATTTGCGCGTAAAATCTCGGACTCAGCACCAGGGCATACGGGCCGTAAAAACCTGTGCTGTATAATTTCTCAGTGGCGGCCACAACGTCCTGAAAACCGTTACCGACCGCAGACCAGTCGCTAATCTTTACAGTCTGTCTGTTGGAGGTATTTAACAGGCCGGTCGTGCCCGTCTCTTCGGAGCCGTTAAATATCAGGTCGTCCTCGCGGGAGGCGGTTGCAATGGCTGCCGCCACGGCCGCACTTACGTCCAAGGGTGTTTCGCATTTATGGGCAGCCTCTATATCCCTCCAGTACAGCCAAAAGTCCTTGTATATTAGAGGCAGGTGGGCAATGTCCCTTTTCAGCGAATGCACTGCCTCATTTGATTCACCCAGCATGTCAATGCTTGCCTTTGACGGCGCCGGATATGTGTCCATGGGCACACACTGGACGCCGGTACCGAGGGGACCGTAGACATTCATGAACTTCCTGCCTACGGCGTATCTTTCTGCCGTTTCATGCACCACACGGTTGAGCTTCTCCCAATCCTCATGCCTGAGACGTATTTCTGAAGTAATATTTGCAAGGTTAGAACCTTCCGTCTCATGAGCTGGCCCCGGGTGTACGCATGGGAGAGCGGATGCCTCAACTCCCTCAGTACCTTCTGCTCCATTTGCAAAGGATGTTGAGACTCCTTGAGAGAAATAAAACGGTACCAGCGTTACAAATAAGACTGCCAAAATATGAAACTGTTTTAAAGACCCCATAACCTTTTCCTCCTATTTTCCCGGTAATAAATAGGGGTTATCCTATACATCGAGACCTCTGAGAATGCAAGGCAAAGCTACACGGTTCTTCGCCACTTCAAGCGGCTCAGAACGACATTTGGACTGTTTTTAGAGCACTCTCATATTACAAATTAAACCACATAATGCAGAAAAATCCAATAAAGAGTAACATTATTATTGTAGTGGCAGTGTAGGGGTTCAAAATTTTGAACCCCTACCTCAAGTCGAGTAGGCGCGACCACTACAACTAAAATGGGTAATTAAATTGAGTTTTTTCAGGAATCTCCTACTCGCTTTCCACTGTTAGAGTCATGCTGAGTTCGACAGAGTCACCTTTAAAGACGCCCGCCTTGGTGTAGGTACCCGAGGGCAGACGTCCTCTCCACGGGCCGGTTCCATCAAGATAACTGAAGCTCCCGGTTGCGCTTTCCGTGGCACCCCCACTAACATTTTGCATACTTGCCTTACCGGTAAACTTTAAAATCAGGGTGTAACCGTCCTCGCCAGTAATAGTTATTTCCCCACGTTCAGAGGCATTCCCTGCTCCTGATGCACCCGCATGCGTCTCTTCCCATACAAACGTACCATTAATGTAGCCCTTGACCGTACCACTCACGTGGATACGTTCCATGTCTTTTTCTTTTACAACCGTACCCTTTCCTTCCAAGGTCATCACCTTTGCCGCCTGAACTTCTGAAGCGGCGAGATAATTTATGCAAAAGAGACACAGGGTTAACATGCCCAATAGTAATCTCACTTTTCGCCTCCTTACACGTGAGTTTTACGCTGTACAAGGTTGCTTGGATAAAAAGGGCCTTTCAATGGTACTTGGGAAAGGCCGCTTGTGCCGCTACGGCAACATTATCGGTTTGCTTCTCTTTCTTACTTGCAAGAGATGTGTAGTAATCTGAAAACAATTTGTACTGATCAAAAAATCCCCGGACTTTTGTACCCAAGGGGTTTTTGAAGAATACGGCAAGATGGGATTGGATGCCCTTTTCACCAATTCTGTGGGCGTATTCAAGCAGCTTAATCAGGTCCAGAATCAGTGGGGCCGCAAGGATGGAGTCCCGTCCCAGCCAGTTTATTTTCATGCTCATGGGTTGGTCCAGCCAGCCCAGAAAATCTATATTGTCCCAGGCTTCTTTGTTATCACCCCTCGGGCGATAATATTCAATGTTTACGGAGTGGTGAAAATCACTATAACCGAGGAGCGGCTCCAGCACGGACAGCTTGTCGCGCATCTTGACCTCGGCATGCTCAGAGAGGGAAAGGACCTTGCCGTCGTTATTCCCAAGGATGTTTGTGCTGTACCAGCCCTCAAGTTTTAAGTTCCTTATCTTAAGCATCTGTCCAATAAGTGTTTTCATCAAGGTCTGTCCGGTGCTGCCATCCCTTCCGGCCAGGGGAATGTTGTTAGATTCCGCCAATTCCAGTAATGCAGGGACTTCCAGGGTTATATTCGGTGTAAAATCAACAAAGGGACAACCTTCCTGTAAGGCCGCATAGGCGTAAAGCATAGCTGACGTTATGCCTGGGTCGTTATTCAGTAGGCCCTTTTCGAACTCTTCTAAGCTCGTATAGTACCTTGCTCCCCTCATTTTCAGCGGAGAAGCCAGATATACCACCACCGCCTCGTCTAATCCGTTATTTTTCTTGAATAAGGTGATATCTTGTCTGAGGCCTTGAACTTTGTGCAGTAGAGATGCTCCGTTTCTGGTGTTTTCAGACGTTATTGCTTCATTGACGTCGTGAGAGGTACATACTGCCTTCATGGGTTTTACTTCTCTTAGTTTGTATCTTATGGGATAAAAGCAAGCACCATCAAATACCCTATTCCTGACGGCAGCCTCATATGCACTCGCATTAGTAACATCCCATCCGCCAAAAATGACTTGGGCCTCGTCAACCAGGTCGTG
>Ga0209343_10010090_pt1 | contig 10794 bp, 9 predicted proteins | sample RifCSPlowO2_02_FD_184026 | JGI IMG/M metagenome (GOLD analysis project Ga0209343, IMG submission 184026) | Groundwater microbial communities from Rifle, Colorado - Rifle CSP2_plank lowO2_0.2 (SPAdes) (version 2) | ecosystem: Environmental > Aquatic > Deep subsurface > Groundwater | place: Rifle...
CCTTGGAGATGATATTACAGTAGGACATAATGTCACACTGCACGGATGCATCGTAAAAGGGAAATGCCTTATCGGCATGGGCGCTATAATACTTGACGGCGCAGAGATAGGCGAGGAGACCATAATAGGCGCCGGCGCACTTGTTACTGAAAGGAGTATCATACCGCCCCGTAGTCTTGTCCTGGGTATGCCGGGAAAGATTACAAGACAGCTTAAAGACGAAGAAGTGGCAAAAATATTAAAATCTGCAAAAAATTACATTGAGTATTCTGAGGAGCATAAGGAGATAAGATGATTACATAGATTATAACGACAGATTACACAGATTCTGATGAAAAGTCTTAATCTGTGCAATCGTTCTCAAAATCTGTGTAATCCAGCATTAAACTATGTTTAACAACCTTGGTTTTATGGCCCTGCTGCAGAAAGGCGGCATTACAGTAGTCGTCCTTGCGTGTTTTTCCATCCTTTCCGCAGGGGTGATGATGGAAAGGCTTTGGGCATTTTCAAGATTCAAAAAAGCGCTAAAGACATTTTTACCCAGAGCAAAGAAGGCTTTAAAGCATGGGGGAAGGGAGGCTGCATCTGCCATATGCGAGGTTGAAGGGCCTGCGGCAAGGGTATTCAGGGAAGGGCTTTCTAAATACAAGCAAGGAAAGACAGCCGTGGGTGAGGCAATGGAACTGTCAGCAAGGCAGGAAATATTGAGATTGGAGAAATACCTTGGTATCCTCGGGACCATAGGCAGCACAGCCCCTTTTGTGGGGCTTTTTGGCACTGTGCTGGGAATTATCAGGGCATTTCATGACCTTGCTGTAGCAGAGGGGGCCGGGCCTTCTGTTGTGGCAGACGGCATTGCAGAGGCCCTCATTGCAACAGCCATGGGGCTTTTTGTTGCTGTGCCAGCGGTTATTGCATATAACTATTTTACAAGGAAGGTAAACAGTCTGAGCCTTGAACTTGAATGTGAGGCTGCAGAATTTGTGGATGCGCTTTTTGAGGAAAAGCAGTGAAAAGATGGCTCCTTACCAATAACAGAGACAAAATTATCTCCGAGATAAATATTACGCCATTGACTGATGTCATGCTCGTCCTTCTGGTCATCTTCATGGTAACAACACCTTTGCTTGTGATGGAGTCATTCAAAATCAAACTGCCAAGGGCAGTTTCAGCAGATATGGAATCAGGCAGGGGGATTACACTTTCCATTGCCGGCGGCGGTGCAATTTATCTGAATGGCAGGCAAATCAGACTGGAAACCCTTTTTGATTCCTTAAAGACAGAACTGAGGGCTGCATCCAACAAGACTGTCATAATAAAGGCGGACAGGGACATTATGCACGGCCTGGTTGTTAAGGTCCTTGATACAGCCAAAAGGGCAGGGGCAGAAAAGCTGTCCATTGCAACAGAGCCGGAAGATCAGTCCAAAAATCAATAGTCAGGAGTCATAAGTTAAAAATAAATGTGCCGGGCATCAATAGATATAGGGACAAATACATTGCGACTCCTTATAGCAGATATAGACGATAAAAGACTCAAACCTGTATTTTTAAAACGAATCATCACGAGGCTGGGCGGCGGCTATACAGAAACTGCCGGCATTGCAGATAAGGCGCAGGAGAGGACAATAAAGGCGCTCAAGCTGTTTTCTGAAAAGCTTAAGGAATACAGGGTAGAAGAGGTCAGGGCAGTTGCCACCAGTGTAGTACGCAGGGCAAAGAACAGAGATGGGTTCCTTGGTAGTGTCAGGGAGCAGACAGGCTTGGAGGTCAGCACAATATCTGGTGATGAAGAGGCAAGACTCTCATTGCTTGGGGTTCTGTCGGTCATAAAAGCGGGGACAGATTTTAAATCTGTCCCCAAATGCCTTGTCGTTGACATAGGAGGCGGAAGCACTGAATTTATAGCAGTGGCTGATGGGAAGATGGCCGGGGCATGGAGTCTTGAGATGGGGGTTGTGCATCTTACTGAAAAATATCTAAAAACAGACCCCCCGACCAAAGAAGAACTTGGGAACATGGAAAGTGAGATAGAAGGGATTATCAGCGATTTAAGATGCAAGATTTTAGATTCGGGGTTTTTAACTCCGAACTCCAAGCTCCAAACTCTAAACTCCACACTCTTTATCGGCACCGCAGGCACAATCACCACACTTGCTGCTATTGACCAGGGCCTTGAAAAATATGAGCCGGATAAGATAAATAATTATATTTTGAAGTATGCAGCAATAAAAAAGATATATAACCACCTTACTTCGCTCCATTTAAGACAAAGGGAAGAGATACTCTCGCTTGAAAAGGGGAGGGAAGATATTATAATCCCCGGCGCAGCCATAGTTCTTAAGACAATGGAAGGATTCGGCTTCAGCAGCATTACTGTAAGCGATGCAGGACTTCTGGAGGGAATACTGCTGGATACTGTAAACTGTAAGCTGTAAGTTGTAAACTGTTAACTGTTAACTGTTAACAGTTCACTCTCTTACTTATTGGAGGTTTAATTTATGCCAGAAAAAAATCTTAAACAAGGTCTTGCCTTTGACGATGTTTTATTAGCGCCGGCGTATTCAGGGATACTGCCAAGAGATGTGGATACATCTACACGGCTTACAAACACCATAAAGTTGAACATCCCCCTCTTAAGCGCTGCTATGGACACTGTAACGGAATCCAGAATGGCCATAGCAATAGCGCAGGAAGGCGGCATGGGCATAATCCATAAAAACCTCACAATAGATGAGCAGGCGGCAGAGGTTGACAAGGTAAAAAAATACGAGAGTGTCATCATACTCAAGCCCAGAACCCTTGACCCTGAACAGCGCATAGCCGATGCATTAGAGATAAAGAGGACAGAGCAGATATCAAGTTTTCCGATAGTTAAAAACGGAAAACTCGTAGGCATCCTTACTAACAGGGACTTAAGATTTGAGAAAAACCTTTCTAAAAAGATATCTGATGTGATGACAAAAAAGCTTGTAACAGCGCGCGTTGGCACATCCATAGAGAAGGCAAAAGACATCCTCCATCAACATAGAATTGAAAAACTGCCTATCGTAGATAAAAATGGGCAACTAAAGGGTTTGATAACCATTAACGATATTGAAAAACGGGAAAAATATCCAAACTCCTGCAAAGACAAACTCGGCAGACTTATGGTTGGCGCGGCAGTCGGGGTATCATTTGACCGCGAGGAGAGGGTGGCTGCGCTTTTAAATGCAGGCGCCGATGTTATTATCATTGATACTGCCCACGGCCACAGCAAAGGCGTTCTCAATGCTGTCAAAGCAACAAGGAAAAACTTCCCCAAATGCCAGCTTATAGCAGGGAATGTCGGGACATCCGAGGGCGCTGAAGCGCTTATTAAGGCAGGTGTTGATGCGATGAAGGTCGGCATCGGCCCTGGTTCAATATGCACCACGAGGATAGTAACAGGGGTCGGTGTTCCGCAGATAACGGCTATCATGGATTGCGTTGCAGTTGCGAGAAAAAAGAATATACCGGTTATTGCCGACGGCGGGATAAAGTTTTCAGGCGATATGGTAAAGGCCATTGCCGCAGGAGCCGATTCGGTAATGATAGGAGGGTTGTTTGCAGGAACAGATGAAAGTCCCGGAGAAACTGTTTTATATCAGGGCAGGACATATAAAATGTATAGAGGGATGGGCTCTATTGAGGCCATGAAAAAAGGCAGTAAAGACAGATACTTTCAGGATGATGTTGAAAGCGAGCTTAAACTTGTGCCGGAAGGTATTGAAGGAAGGGTTCCTCACAAAGGGCCGGTGTCCTCAACTATATTTCAGCTTATCGGCGGTTTAAAGTCAGGCATGGGCTATTGCGGTTCAAGGACTATTCCTGACCTTCAAAAGAAGGCGAGGTTAATAAAAATTACCATTGCAGGACTTCGCGAGAGCCATGTCCACGATGTCATCATAACAAAAGAGGCGCCGAATTATAAGGTGGTGGAGTAGATTCTGAATAATGGATGAGTTTGAGGAGGAATCCCTTTTGTCTATTCAGGGAGCAATCAGGTTTAGTAAGATGAGGCGGCCTTATTGTATTATGCTTACGATTTTTACAGCAGTATTCCCCTTAGCAGCGCTGAACGATACATATCCAATAGCGCCCATTTCAATAGACACCTTCTTGATTATCAATAGCTGATTCTTCATGGTGAACGGAGGGTTTTTTGCCTGATTGGTGATTTTAAGATGCGCCCACTCATATGCAACCGTATAAGGTGGTTTGCCCAGCACCTTTTCTGAAAATAGATTCCGTAAAGGGTCATCTATTGCAAGGTCATATAATGTAATCGGCTTACCATCAGGCCACTTCAGGATGCCGTTGGTATATATCTTTCTGATGTCGCCCTCGCTTAGCAATTTTACGGGGTTATCCTTATTTACAATAACTGCGACAGGCTCAATCTCGGCAACATTTATATCTGTTAGCAGGAGTGTAAATGCTAAAATCAGTATTATAATGCGCATTGAACCCCATACCCTTTTCATCAGAGGTCTCCTATAGCCACCGCTATTGACACTATGACCTCATTATAGTCCTTGATGCCCGGGTCATCAAATTCATTTCTGTTATACTCTGCCTTTCCAACCACATTAGGCGCAAAATGGTAGTTTATAGCGCCAGTATAACGGAATTGGTCATTTATTGGGTTGGTTGCGTTCTCGTCATACCAGTCATATCTGCCTGCAAATGTCCAGCGCTCTATATCATAGCTTATCTGCGCATACGCCCCAGTATCATTAAAGTCTGTTGAATCTTCAGGATTGTTATGTCTCATTGCATATTCCATCTGCAAGGTGATTGGAGAATAATTTAATTTGGTGTGAATGCCGTAACTATTCTTTCCTATATTATTATTATCCTTTTCCCTGAAATAGGAAGCGCCAAACTCAATACCGTCTAAGATGTCCATCTGATAGTTTAGCCTTGCGCCAACCCCCTTATTTTCATTACGGTCAATACGGCCCGGATTGCCTGAACCATTTGAAATATAGAGATGGGAATCAAGCAGAGAATCCCATAGAGAAAATGAACTCCTAAGCTGAATGCCGTCTGATACCTGTGGAAATATCTTCCTTATATGTATGGGACGCTCCTGCGTAGGCACATAGGGATAGTAGTGATAAATACTCCAGATTCCGGCTGGCGTTAAAAATCTGCCCAATCTAATGTTCCACTCCAGAACAGGATGGTATTCTATATACATCTGCTCTACAAAGAACTTTCCCTGAACAGTAGCAGCTGAATCAGTTGTGTGCGTGGATTCAATAAAGGGTGCGTCCTCGTACTCTATCTCGGTAAAAAGCCTCCACTCTTTCTGAATATCTTTATTGAAAAACAGACTGAAGTGCCTTATCCGAAACTTATCATTTTCCCCTTCCTGATCTGTATGGTAATATTCAACATCTGCATATCCGCTTATATCCACCAGTTTTGAAGAAAGATGGTACCTGTCCTCTTCATTTGCTGCCTCCATAACATCCAGGCGTCTTTTCAAGTCCTCATTTTCTTTTTTAATTTCGTTGAGCTCCCTTTCCATCTGTTCAAGCCGCTTATCTTCACACCAGCCTGTAGATTTGATTCCTAAAAGGAGACTAAAATTTATAAGAAAAACAAAGAGGATAAAAGCAATCAGTTTCATAAAAATCCTTTCATACCCGATATTCCGCATTATCCTAAACATCATCAACAGCAGGAAACTTTAATGTAAAGGTTGTCCCGTTTCCCTCTGCGCTTTCCGCATCAATGCTTCCTCCATACTTGGTTACAATCCGATAGACTATATAGAGACCAAGTCCTGTTCCCTTGCCAGGCGGTTTGGTTGTAAAAAACGGGTCGTATATACGGCTTATATGTTCTCTGGGTATGCCATGGCCTGTATCTGATACAGTGGCCTTTACAAATTTTCCTTCCCTGAAACAATTAATGATAAGCCTGCCGCCGTCATTCATAGCATGGATAGCATTGATTATCAAGTTCACAAAGACCTGCTGCAACTCGCTGGCATTTGCAAAGATAAGAGAATCCTTTTCCAGATTATGGACCACCTCAATAGATGTCAAGGGAGCAGCATGTCTTACCAGTTTTAAAGAATCTTCCACTACAACTGACAGGTCTACTGTTGATTGTGCCTCATTATGGGCTGAACGGGAATATGCAGAGAGCTCTTTTACTATCTTGCCGGCATCTGTTGCGTAATGGATAATGTCGTTTGCATAGGATTTTATAACGCCTGCATCATCCTCATCCCTTATTGCCTCTGCCATACCCAGTATACCGGCAAGCGGATTATTGATTTCATGGGCTATGCCGCTGGCAAGTGTGCCAATACCGGCAAGCTTTTCTGATTGTATCAACTTAAATTGAAGCATCTTCTGCTCAGAGATATCTTTACATATGCCTACAGTTCCCATAACCCCGCCCTTATCGTCCACCAGGGCGGACAGGGTGAGATTTATATAGAACAATTTGCCGGATTTTGATCTGAGTGTAACTTCACGGTTTCTCGCAACCCATACCTCACCGTCTTTAAATTTGCTCCGGGAGATTAACTCCTTTCTTTGCTCTGGATTTTCATATAGCATCAAAACATCCTTGCCTACTGCCTCATCCTTTTTATACTCAAGAAGCTCCTCTGCCTCTCTGTTGAACTCTACTATCTTGCCCTCTGTATCCGTAGTAATAATAAGGGCCTTTGAATTATCAAGTATCATTTGCAGATAGTATTTGGTTTCGCTAAGGTTATTGTATGTCTCTCTCAAGTCATTATTGGCCTCTTCAAGTTGTGAGTACAGTCTGTTTTTGTCTCTGATAATGACGCCGCTGATAAAAAGGCCGGCAATAGGCAGCGCTACTATAAGTCCGAGCACCCATATAAACTGCTGTATATGAGCAAGCGTCTCAAAGTGGCTTTTCGCAGAAAAGCTTACCTTCAGTATTCCAAGGGGTGTATTTTTTATATGACAGTTAATACATGCCTCTTCAGACCTTAAAGGGACATACCTTGTATAGGTTCTCTTGTCATGGTCAAAAAAATCTGCCAGATTCATGGTCTCACTAACCTTCCAGAAATTTTCATCAGCAGGGCCTATCTTACGAATCATCTTGGAGCCGCCTTCAGGTCGTAATGAGGCGGCTTGAAATGCCTCTTCGCCTGTCAATTTGTATATACCGAGGTCTTCTACTCCCATAAGATTACCGTAACCTGTTATGACAGCATATGTTTCTTTATCGTGACCGCCGCTCATAACATCCAGAATTGCCTTGGCAAAAACATCCGATATAAACTCCATCTCCTGGACAGTCTGAAGGGTAATTTTATTTTTGAGGTGAATGTTGCTATATAGGAAAAGGGCTATAAATACGGTCATGAATACCATAACCGTAACAGCGAGAAAATTTGGGATTGACCTTTTAATCATATTACTGTTGCCCCTGTCCTGCTCTCATAAGCGATGCAGAACCTTTTTGAGGGAAGGCTTTAAAGAAAACTAACCATCACTGCTGTTATTTAAGATATGCTCTTTATTTTCAACAAAGACCTCGACTATCTGCGGGTCTAATTGGGAGCCTGAGACCCTTTTCAACTCGCCTATCACGAATTCCAGAGAGAGACCTTTACGATAAGGCCTGTCACTGCTCATCGCATCAAATGTATCTGCTACAGCAATTATCCTGGCAATCAGCGGGATTTCAGAGCCTTTTAAACCCCTCGGATAACCGCTTCCGTCAAAATTCTCATGGTGCGCCCCTATTACAATTGCCACCTGTTTCATAAGGGGTATATCATTAAGGATTTTTTCGCCGACCTCTGAATGCCTCTTTACAGACATGAACTCTTCTTCATTAAGCGGGCCTTCCTTATTCAGGATAAGTTCATTTACACTCACCTTCCCGAGGTCATGCAATAAAGAGGCATACTCAAGTATCTCTATCTCCTCTGATTTAAGCCCCAAAAGCTTGCCCAGACGGACGCAGAGATTACGCATACGGCTGCAGTGTCCGCTGGTGTGCCTGTCTTTTGCTTCAATGGTCTCTGCCAGGGCATTGGCAAAATTGATATTCATGGCCTTTAACATTCCATAGGCAGCCTGCAACTCCTCTGCCTTGATATTTAATTCCTCGGTGCGTTCCTCCACCCTTTTTTCCAGAAACATGCGGTATTCTCTGTTTTCTTTCTCAAGCTCCCTATTTCTTTCGAGCAAATCCCTGTGGATAAAGGCGCGTTGTATTGTATACAGGAGGTCCTCTTTCTTTACTGGTTTTATGATGTAGTCAAAGGCGCCCTTTTTCATTACATCAACGGCTATAGTGACATCTGCCAGGCCTGTGAGCATAATGACCGGAACAGTGTCAAATCTTTGTTTAATAAACTCCAATATCTTCACCCCATCCACTTCCGGCATCCTGATATCACTGATGACTAACTCAAAGGAGTTATTTTCCAGCAGATTAAAAACTTCCCTGCCGCCGGAGCATTGAATGACATTATACCCCTCTTTTGTCAGATGGGTATTCAAAACCTTGCGGATAGCCTCCTCGTCATCTACAACAAATATGCTTCTTTGCGTATGGTCCATAGAACATCCTTTTACAATTACTGATGCTTTTATATATCATAGCTTGCGCTCCGTTATCAAGGAAACCCATGCCTTGAGATGTTCCAGCTCTATTTTTTGATTGTTTATTCCGCACTTTTAAGTTATATTTTTCTACCATTGCCGCAAATTCCTTTATGCAAGACATCCATCAGCAAAAAATCCTCATATTAGACTTTGGCTCTCAATATACGCAGCTTATTGCAAGAAGGGTCAGGGAACAGAAGGTTTACTGCGAGATACATCCCTTCAATATAGGCGTTGAAAATATCAGGAGATTCAATCCAAAAGGCATAATCCTGTCTGGCGGACCGTCCAGTGTGTATGACAAGAATGCCCCTGTTATTCCAAAGGAAGTCTTTAATCTAAATACCCCAATTTTAGGTATTTGTTATGGCATGCAGCTTACAGCGCACCTTCTTGGCGGCAAGGTGGAAAGGTCTTCTCACCGGGAATACGGCAGCGCTGACTTGATTATTGATGACGATAGAGAATTGTTGAAAGGGGTTGCTCCTAAACTCCGAACCTCAAACTCCGAACCCACAACTATTGTCTGGATGAGCCACGGCGATAGAATCAAGAAGATGCCTAAGGGATTTATAGCCATTGCCCACAGCAAAAATTCGCCTATTTGCGCAATGAAAGATATTAAAAGAAAAATCTTTGACGTGCAGTTTCATCCGGAGGTTGTTCATACGCCAAAAGGCCGTCAAATAATCAAAAATTTCCTTTTTCAAATATGCAAATGCAAGCCCACATGGACTATGGGAGCATTCATAGAGACAGCGGTAAAAGAGATAAGGGAAAGGGTAGGGGAGAGTGGTGTAGTATGCGGCATAAGCGGAGGAGTGGATTCTGCCGTGGCTGCTGTTCTGCTTCACCGCGCAATCGGCAAACAACTGACCTGCATATTTGTTGATAACGGTTTATTGAGGGCAGGGGAGGCGGAGAAGGTGGAGCGGGTGTTGAGAAAAAGCTTCCACATGAGGCTTATTTGTGTGGATGCTTCCAAAAGATTTCTTAATAGGCTTAAAGGTGTGGAAGACCCTGAAAAAAAGCGAAAGGTTATTGGCAATGAATTTATCAGGGTATTTGAGGAAGAGGCCATGAGATTAAAAAAGGGGGGAAGGGGCAAGGGGCAGGAAGTGGCCTTTCTTGGACAGGGGACACTATATCCTGATGTAATTGAAAGCGTATCATTTAAAGGCCCGTCAGCCACCATCAAGAGCCACCATAATGTAGGAGGCCTCCTGAAGAAAATGAAGCTCAGATTAGTTGAGCCGTTAAGGGAATTATTTAAAGACGAGGTCAGAGCCCTCGGCAGGGCGCTGGGTATGCCGGAGGAGATAATAAACAGGCATCCATTTCCTGGCCCCGGTCTTGCCATAAGGATTTTAGGCGAGGTTACAAAGGAGCGATGTGATATACTAAGGAAGGCAGACAGTATTGTGCTTGAGGAGATAAAAAAGGCAGGACTTTATACAAAGCTCTGGCAGGCATTTGCAGTGCTTCTTTCTATCAAAACAGTGGGTGTCATGGGCGATGAAAGGACATATGAAAATGTTGCCGCAATTAGGGCAGTGGAAAGCGTTGACGGCATGACAGCCGACTGGGCGAGGCTTCCTTATGACCTCTTGGCAATGCTGTCAACAAGGATAATAAACGAGGTTAAGGGCGTAAACAGGGTGGTCTATGATATAAGCAGTAAACCACCGAGCACAATAGAATGGGAGTAAGTTCACGCTGAAAAATGCCCATCTGTTGCGTTGCCTTCGTTGCTGCGCTGCTCACATACCTAAAAAAGTATGCTCCGCTGCTTGCTCCTCGGCGCCTTGCATCTGGGACATTTTTGAGTGTGAACTATAAGGAAGACATTTAAAGTTTTAGGATTCTGCCAATAATTTGGTGTGGAGGTAAAGATGGTTGAGGATTTAAGAGGCCAGGAGACATGGCGGATATTCAAAATCATGAGCGAGTTCGTGGAGGGCTTTGAAGAGCTTTCAACAATAGGGCCGGCAGTATCCATATTCGGCTCTGCAAGGTTCCACAGGAACCATAAATACTACAAAAAGGCATACGAGATTGCCAGCCTTCTGTCAAAGAACGGCTATACTATTATAACAGGCGGAGGCCCCGGCATTATGGAAGCAGCCAATAAGGGGGCAGCTAAAAATAGCGGC
>Ga0209343_10010091_pt1 | contig 10794 bp, 7 predicted proteins | sample RifCSPlowO2_02_FD_184026 | JGI IMG/M metagenome (GOLD analysis project Ga0209343, IMG submission 184026) | Groundwater microbial communities from Rifle, Colorado - Rifle CSP2_plank lowO2_0.2 (SPAdes) (version 2) | ecosystem: Environmental > Aquatic > Deep subsurface > Groundwater | place: Rifle...
GTAGGACAGGCCGAGGATATGCAGGCCGGGCTCCAGCGTCCTGAGCGGCGTGATCTCGTCGCTGCCGAAAGCCTGCGCGGTATAGGTCTTGGCGATGATGGCTTTAAGATCATCCGCCGGAATGTCGGTGGCAAAGCGGCTGATCACCTCGAACGCCAGCTCGCGGTAATTCATGCTGCGCATCGCCGCGAGTTCTGCCTTGCTTAGCTTCGGGTAGTGATCGGGAACCGCCAGCCCGCCGTCGTCGGCCAGGCCGCCGAGCAGGATGTCGGTGAAGGGTTTTGCGGCCATGCCGCCGCGGGTGCTGGTGTATTTCATTATGAATTCAACTTAATTGAAAGAGCTTTCTTTAGCCGTTCCGACAGAATTGCCTTACTCTTTTGGATGTATTCGTCAAAATTTTCAAGCGCTAAATCAACATCGGGTATTAGATGGTTACCAAGAAAATTAGTCCTGCTCATTTCATTAGTTTTTTGCTCTACCCATGATTTGAGCGCAATATCTTGCTTCATCTGTGCTCCTTTTACTTGGTCGTTTAAGTGGCTCCGATATTAACGCAGCTCGCCACTTAAATTCACTTACAAAAGTTGCACTTCAGAGTTGAATCCGCCATATTTGCGGGATGCAAATGATCCTTATGGAAATTATTGTTTTTGTAATCTAGCTCTGGGTAAAGAATAGCCAATATCGAAAACGCATGTTTTTCATCTTTTTGCGTGAGAAGTTAACCTTGTTTTTAACCGCTTCTATCAACCTCAAACACCTTTATTGGGCGCTCAAAGCCTTTCAAGGTCAGGTCGGGGACCGGAGTTGCCTTTGCGCGGCCGCGAATGTTTGCCTCGACTGTTTCGCAGCAAAGTATCTGGCCGCCGCCGGCCTTGCCGCAGAGCCGGGCCGAAAGATTTGTCACCCTTCCGATCGCGCCGTAATCGCGTCGGCCCTCAAAACCAATTGCGCCGACAGTTGCCGGCCCTTGAGCAATGCCGACGCCCATTGCCATATTGTAGCCTCGCGGTTTCCAGTAAGCCTCGCCCAGTTGGGCCATCCGCTCCTGCATGTCAAGCGCCATGCTGACCGCAATCATGGCGGAGTCAGGAATCTCGAGAGGGGCGTTAAAAAAAATCATCATGCCGTCCCCGGTAAAACGCTCCAGGGTTCCGTCATAGGCAAGGATGAGTTTGCCCATAGCGGTGTGGAACTCATTAAGGACATGCATGACTTCCTCCGGCTCATGGGCCTCGGTGAACGCCGTATATCCGCGGAGGTCAAGGAATACCACAACTATTTCCCTGCGCTGCGCCTTCAGGTGATCCTCTGTATTGCCGTTGAGAAGCACCTCGGCTACGGCCGGTGAAAAAAATCTGCGCAGGCGATCCAAGCGCTCGATCTGCGCTACGCCATCAGACACGCGCTTCTCAAGCGAGAGGTTCCACTCTTCCAGTTGGCGCGTCTGGTTATAGAGGGTCAATTGAGTCCTGACCCTTGCCTGCAGGATGGGTATGCTGATAGGCTTGGTAATGTAATCAACCGCCCCCAGATCAAGCCCTTTGGTTTCATCAGCCACCTCGGATTTGGCGGTCAGGAAAATAACCGGAATTTCACGCGTTTTCACATCGGCCTTCAAACGGCGGCAGACCTCATAACCGTCCATCCCGGGCATCATAATGTCGAGCAGGATCAAATCAGGTTTTTTCTTCTCTATTATCTTTAAAGCCGTCTCTCCACTGAGCGCGGCCTGGACAAAATAAGCGTCCGCAAGCGCGGCTCTGACCAGGTCAATGTTGACAACTGTGTCATCAACTACAAGTATCGTCTGCCTTGCGCCGTCTTCAGTCATTACGCCTTCTCCATTTTCAGCAATTCATTCAGCATGGCTGAGGCTGCATCAAAATTGTAGTCCGCCAACAGGCGTTTCAATTTATTAAGAGACTCCCGAATTTCCTGGTGGTCCAGATGCTCCATCAAGGCTTCAACCGCGTCGGCGGCGGTTGAGTCAAAGTCTTCAATCTGCTTTGCGAGGGCTTCCAGTTCAGGCTTGACAGCTTGCAGAGCTTCCTCTCTGCTCTTTCCATTATTGCTTACAGCTTTATCCTGGAGGCCTTGTTCCTGGGCAGCATTGGATTCGGTCTCAAAGGCCCTGTCAATGACGGCTATCGTCTCTGACAGTTTGTTTTCAACTTCGGCCAATAAGGCCGCAACCTCATCTGTCTGCTTATGAATAGCCGTTTCCAGCCTTGCGGCCGGCTCCTGCAAGGCTGCTGCGCCGATGCTGCCGGCAAGGCCCTTTAGCGTGTGCGCCGCGATTAAGGCCGTTTCGTGGTCGTCCCTGCCCAGGCAGGCTCGAATGCGGACAGCAGCATCCGCCTCGCTGTCGCGGAATTTTCCAAGGATTTTGCGATAGAGCTTTTGATTGCCTCCTGTCCTGGCTATCGCCTGCTCTATTTGAAAGCCCGGTAGATTAAGAGCCGCCTTTGTCTGAAGATCCGGCGCCTCGCCTGAAAAGCCGGATAAAACACTGCGCTCCTGTAATTCAGGAGCGGTTTTACGAACCTCCGGCTTGACCCACTTCGCAATTGTTAAGAACATCTCTTTGACGTTGATCGGTTTGCCTATAAAGTCATTCATGCCTGCCGCCTCGCCCTTCTCCCTGTCGCCGCTCATGACATTTGCGGTCATCGCGATAACAGGAAGCTGCTCGAACCGTTTCAGTCTGCGTATTTCACGGGTGGCTGTGTAGCCGTCCATGACCGGCATCTGCACATCCATAAGCACCCCGTCAAAGGCCGCCTTATTTAACATATCCAGGGCTTCTTTACCGTTATTTGCGATCTCCGCCGTTATGCCGTTATCCGCGAGCAGCTCCAGGGCGACCTGCTGATTGATCTCATTGTCTTCAACCACCAGCAGATGCGCGCCCCTTAATTTTATTAAAGCGGCATTGTAGTCGACGCTATCGTCTTTCCTGTCTTCTCTCTCGATGCGATGGCCCAGGGCGTTTGCGATCGCATCCATCAGGGTTGACGAGGTGACGGGTTTGCTCAACATCGACTTGAGTTCTATTTTTTTGATTTCAGCGGCCGCCAGCGCCTCTTCCCGGCTATGGGCCGTGACCATGATCACGGCCGGTATTGCCATGTTAAGCTCGTGCTGGAGCTTGTGGACGCATTCGATGCCATCCATGCCCGGCATATACCAGTCCATGAAGACAAGGTCATAGGGGCGATGGCCCGGCTCTTGTTTGGCAAGCGCTTCAAGTGCGGAGACCCCATCTGCAAAGGCGTCTACCTCGATGCCGAAATTAAGGACAAGGCTGCTCAAAACATCCCTGGCGATTTCGTTATCGTCGACCACCATCACCCGTAATCCGCTCAGCTCCCGGTACTTTATACCTTGACCGGCAACGGCTTCCTGTGTCCCGAAGCTGGCGGTAAAATGAAAATCGCTGCCCTTGCCTGGCGTGGATTCGACCCAAATGCTTCCTCCCATGAGCTCGGTCAATTTTTTTGAAATGGTCAGACCGAGGCCGGTGCCCCCATATTTGCGTGTGGTCGAGCTGTCTGCTTGACTGAAGGCCTGGAAGAGTTTGGCCTGCTGCTCGGGCGTCAGGCCGATGCCGCTGTCGCGGATAGTGAATTGCAGGAGGGCGGTTCCCTCCGCTCGCTGTTTCAGACGGGCCATGACGACTATTTCGCCTTTTTCGGTGAACTTGATGGCGTTGGTGCTCAGGTTGGTGAGGATTTGGCCCAACCTCATGGGATCTCCAATGAGTGCCGTGGGGACATCCGATGCGGTATCGAACAGGAGTTCGAGACCTTTGTCTTCAGCCCTGAGGCCGACCATGTCGGCGAGCTTGTGGAGCACATCCTCCAGGTGGAAATTTGTCTGTTCCATATTCATCTTGCCCGCCTCTATCTTCGAGAAGTCGAGGATGTCGTTTATGATCCCGAGCAGTGATTCGGCGGAACGGTGCACATTCGCGATATAGTTGCGCTGTTTGTTATTGAGGTCGGTCTTCAAAGCAAGGTAGGACATGCCGATAATCGCGTTCATCGGCGTGCGGATTTCGTGGCTCATGTTGGCGAGGAAATCGGATTTGCTTTGGTTGGCTGAAACGGCCTGCGCGCTTGCCTCGGCCAATTCCTCCGTGCGTTGCGCGACTTTTTGTTCCAGATTGCGGCTGTATTCCTCCTGCTTCTCATAAGAGCTTTTCAGTTCCTTTGCCATCCCTGAAAAGGCTTTGGCCAGAACGCCGATCTCATCGCCCGAATCCGCTCTTGCATTAACCCCCGCCTCGAAATTTCCTTTTGCCAATTCATTTGCCACTTTGGTCAAGTCTGCGAGAGGCCTGGATAGTTTATTGGCTATTAAAACAATTACCCCTGCTCCAGCGAGAATGAATATCAAAGAGATGATGAGGGAGCGTATCGCCATTTGGCGGACTTGATTTGCAATTTCCTTTTGCGATTTCAGGATCTCCGTGTTGAGCCGCTCCATCGAAACGCCAAGCCTGAGAACCCCCCAGGGCTGCGTGCCTATCTGTACGGGTGCGATAAACTCCATGAAGGTTTTGCCGTCACTTTCATATTCACTGATGGCGAAATTTTGTTGGCCACGCGCGTAAATATCTTGTTTGCCGGAAAGGGTTTCCTGCTCCAGTTCCGGCCTTAGCGTATGAACGTAGGCGGTTCCAGACGTATTCATCAAAATGGCGTAACTCATGGACTTGTCATCGGCAACGGCTTTTTTTAATGTCTCGTTGACCATGGACAGATTGAAGGCGGCAACCCCGTTTTGCACCTGAGTGAGCAAACTGTCGGAAAGTATCCTGCCGTGGTTGATAAGCTTTTCCTTCATCAACGCGGAACGCTGTTCCAATTCGCTCTCCAGAACGCCTTTTTGAGCCGATATTTGAAGAGAGGTCAGGATGGCCACAAAGACCAAAATGAAGCCGATCATCGCGGAAAGAAGTTTCCAGCGGATGCTCATTTTAAGCGCGTTGCTTTTCACCTGCGAATACCCTTCACTTGATGATCCTGTTCGCTGACCCAATAGCTTCCCCGTTCAGCTCGATCCCATACTCCTTAACTTTCTTCATGTTCAGGATAAGGTGAGAGCCTGCTGGGGCTTGAACCCGTTCGTCGATTTTCTTGTTGGCCAGAATATCCAGAGCCATTGATGAAATCTGCTCCCCGATGGTCGGGATATCCGCCTCGATAACCAACAGCGCCCCATAATTCGAAAAAGCTTCATTGTAGGCAAAGACCGGTTTTTTCATGGCATCGCTCTTTTGGAAGATGCTGAGCGTAGACTCCTGGTCCGATAACACAACAGGGTCGGATATAAGCCAAAGCGCATCAACTTTCGGCAAGAGTTCTTCCAGTGCCGATTCAAGCTTGTTGGGACTCTTCACCGGCTTCGCGATTATTTCAAAGCCCATGTCTTGCGCATCTTTCTCGGTATTTTTCAGCCATTCCATATTGTATGTCTTGCTGTATAACACGCCGATTTTTTTGAGCTTCGGGAAGAAATAACTAAAGGTCATCAACTGCATTCCCGTGGAGAGTTCATTGGAGATGCCGTAGGTATTCTCCCCCATCGGAAGGCGCTGCCAATTGATGGCCATGGAAAAAATCATTGTATTTTCCTTGGCGATCTCATGCGCCAGAACATAAGCCTTGGAGCCTATGCAATATATAACGTCAGGTTTCTTTTCACGGATGATCTTCTTGACATAGGCTTCGTCAAACTCTTCTTTCGCGAGGTCAATGTCAACAAAATTGGCTCCCTTGAACCTGGCTTTGAATTCCGCTTGCGCCAGAGCGTATTTCTCGGTGGCCATGCTTGAGTTCAGGATCAGTATATTCCTGGTTTCTTCGGCGGCCTCACTTACGCCAAGGCAGGCAAACAGGCAGAAAACAAGCAGCCCGATAGCGCTGGTCGAGCCGATCGATTTAGTCAGGCAGGCGAATTTCTCAAATATTGTTTTCATTTTGATAGCGCCTCCTTTTCTGTGGCACTAAGCGCCCTGAAGCCTTGCAGCCCAAGCATTCTGAGCTTGTTCTCTCCTTCTGTCGTCGCCCCCATCTTCACCATCATTCCCAGCAACGGCGCGTTTCCCGCTTCTGTATCCTCGGGTATTGCAGCAATCATCAGAAACTTCTCACCGCTTTTCCCGATTTGCTTTAACTGCTGGTATTGTTTTAGATTTATGTTCTCAAGATTCGAGAGGCTGTTTTCAGACGTCAGCGCGGCAGTCGCCATGCCGAAGCCAACTGCCATCAAGGCGTCAATGTCCTTCGGGACGGGCATAATCGCGAACTCATTGCCCTGGCTGCCAAACATTTCTTCAAGGATATTTCTGGTGTATTCCTTGCTCCCTGCGGAAGCGACCTTCATCGCCCTAATCCCCTGAGTGTCGGCAACTTTCTTTGCAGACAAAACTTTTTTTTGTGTGGTTTTTCCGTTTAACACCCCAACCAGCACCGCTTTTAAGGAAAGTTGTTCCTTCAGCTTTTTATAATGCCAACTGGAAAGCAACAAGACACCATCCTTTTTCAACGCCACGGTCTTCTCGAAGATGTCACTGTCGTTAAAAGGCTGTAGTTGATATCCCCCCAAACCCGAAAAATAGGTGTCGAACTCGAGTTTCAGGGAAGCAAAATTATTGATGTTGGCTTCCTGGTTAAAAAAGTAAATCGTCTGTTTGTCTTCCGCCTTCACAGAAATGGGGACGAGCAGAGCCACGGCGACAAAAAGACAGACAAACGGAGCATGGGCCATTGCCCGGCTTGATCGGGCGAGCAGGTGTCTTGCTCTCCGCATCCATCGGTCAACCCGAGGCAGGAAAGACGGTGCCTCCAGCAGCCGGAGGGTGGCAAATTTTATTTGCTCAATCAAACTTATACCTTGCTTCCGCGAAAAAGCTCCTGCCGGGTTTGGGGTAATCCGCAGGCAGCGTGTTGGCTGGAGCTGGATCCACATATTTCCGGTCAAACAGGTTATATAGGGAAAGCTGCAATTCCAGCCCGTCCCATCTTCCCGACAAATTCTGCGCTATTAAAGTGGTGTTCACGAGACCGTACCCCGGCACTTCGCCCCTCGTGTCTCCTTGTGCCCTCGGCGTGCTCCCCTTCAGAAAAAGCTGGCTGTTTAAATTGAATTGTCTGTTGATCTGCCAGTTGGCTACGACATTCACTCTTTGTGACGGCACATCAGCCACGCGACCGGTTACGCTGTCTTTGGGGTCTTGATAGGTGTAGTTCATCGAGAGGTAGGAGCCCCCAGCGAATTTTGTCTTCAGCTCCAGCTCCACGCCTTTGGAAGTTACAGACCCATAATTTTCAAAATGGGCCAGCCCGGTGGAGTCAGGTGCTGATCTCCCGATGTAATTGTCGATATTGCTGTGGAAAAGGGTGATCCGGCTGCTGGTCGATTTGGTAAACTCCGACCCGAGGCTGGCCTCTATTGTGTTTATGTTTTCAGGTTTTAAATTTGGGTTGCCAGCAATAACTGGATTGCCCATCACATACATATCATTAAAAGCAGGGGCACGAAAGGCGCTGCCATAGGTGAGCTTGAAATTCTGCCCTTTGCTGAATTCCCAGGCAAGCCCGGCGCGCGGATTAAAGGTTCCACCGAAGTCGCTGTACCTGTCGTATCTCGCGCCGGCGGTAAGCCGCAGGTTGTCCCGAATGTCAAAGAGGTCTTCGACATAAACAGCCAGGATATCCCGGGAGACATTTTTACTCCAGTTCGCCCATGACGAAACATCCTGAAAAGAACCCAACGGCGCGCCAGTGAAGGGATTGAAGTTTAAAGATTGGCTTACATCGAATTGTTTTTGGTTTTCTACCATCGCCCCGAAAACCACCTTGTTTGATGTAGTCTGTTCCCAGATAAACTGGGTCTCCGCACCCAGTTTTGTTTCCTTAGCCCCGCCCGTTCCAAACATTCCTTCCGGATAGGCGCCGCCGGGATTCGTATAGCCAGGGGGAAAAAGGATGTAAAAACCAGAACTATCGAAATAGTAATTATAAACTTTGGTGCTAAAATCCAGATTGCTGGTGATGGCATGTGAATAAGCCAATTCCATGGTAAGAAGTTCAAATTTTTCGAATCCTTTTTCATCCAATGCAAGGGCAGCACCTGCAAACGTTCCAATCGTGTCCTTGAAATATCTCCCCTTGAAAGCGAAGTCCTTATATTTCGCCCCAAAATCCAAATCATATTTTTGTTGCCTGGCATTGGTATATCCCGGAGCCAGGGACGCATGGGTTCCAAAGATATTATCAAATGTAGTCTGCATATCTTGCGGGACAAAACCCTTGTATCCGTCCGTGTCCAAAAAATTTAAATTGGCGTAGATATCGAGATCGTTTATCTTTTTGCCGAACATCATGTTGTACTGCTGGGTCCCGTAACTCCCACCCCCGGCGCTGATTTCAGCACCGTCCACGTCCGCAGCTTCCTTGGTGATGACATTAACCACCGCAAGAAAGGCGTTGGCGCCATATATGGCCGAGCCAGGCCCGCGAATTATCTCAACCCTCTTGATGTTTTCAACAATCAGATTGCTGGCCATCTTGAAGGCGTCGCCGTCCGCAGGAGTATTTAACGGGTGGCTATTTACCATTATCAGGATTTTGGATCTTGCTTGAAGGCCCCTGAATTGCGAAGTGTAGTGTTGGTTATCAGAAGTTACTCCAAATCCGGGGACAATGGACAGTATGTCCATGAGGGTCCTTGCCCCCATGTTCCGTATCTCGGCGTCAGTTATCACGGTAACGGTGGCCGCGGTCTTGTTGATATGCTCAGGGGTCCTCGAAGCGGTGACGACAATGTTTTCGTCGTGGAGCCACTTCAACTCCGCCTCCAGTTTCTCCTGTTTCATAAGAGCGTCCAAAGGCGCTTCATCCTGAGAAAAAGCGGGGGTTGTTGCGGTCATTATCGCCAGGGCGAGCAGGGTGTTGGTCGTGATTTTCATTTCTTGTTACTCCATTTATTTTCTCAATCAAACTTATACCTTGCCTCCGCGAAGAAGCTCCTGCCGGGTTTGGGGTAATCCGCAAGCAGCGTGTTGGCTGGAGCTGGATCCACATATTTCCGGTCAAACAGGTTATATAGGGAAAGCCGCAGTTCCAGCCCGTCCCATCTTCCCGACAAATTCTGCGCTATTAAAGTGGTGTTCACGAGCCCATACCCCGGCACTTCGCCCCTCGTGTCCCCTTTTGCCCTCGGCGTGCTCCCCTTTAGAAAAAGCTGGCTGTTTAAATTAAATTGTCTGTTGATCTGCCAGTTGGCCACGACATTCACTCTTTGTGACGGCACATCCGGCAGGCGACCGGTTACACTGTCCTTGGGGTCTTGATAGGTGTAATTCATCGAGAGGTAGGAGCCCCCGTCGAATTTGGTCTTCAGCTCCAGCTCCACGCCCTCGGAAGTTACAGTCTGTAAATTTTCAAATTGGGCAATCCCGGTAACGGGGTTGGGAGCGGACAACGCAATAGCATCCCTAATGTCGTTACGGAAAAGAGTGACCTGGCTACTGGTCGATTTGGTAAGCTCCAACCTGAGGCTGGCTTCCAGCGTGTTTATTTTCTCGGGCTTTAAATTCGGGTTGCCCATTGAAACTGGGTTATTAAAGTTGTACAACTCGCTAAAAGCGGGGGCGCGGAAGGCGGTCCCATAGGAGAGTTTGAGGTTTTGCCCTTTGCTGAATTCCCAGGCAAGCCCGGCGCGCGGATTAAAGGTTCCGCCGAAATCGCTGTACCTGTCGTATCTCGCGCCGGTGGTTAGTTTAAGGTTGTCCCTGATATCCAGGAGGTCTTCTGCATAAATGGCCCAGAAATTCCTGGATGTGTTTGCACTGTAGTTCGCCCACGATGAAACATCCTGAAAAGAACCCAACGGCGCGCCAGTGATGGGATTGTAGTTTGTTGATTGGCCTACATCGAATTGTCTTTGTTTTTCCATCATCGCCCCGAAAACCATCTTGTTCGATTTAGTCTGTTCCCAAATAAACTGGGTTTCCGCGCCCTGCTTCGTGCTTTTAAATGTTGGCGCCCCAATAAATCCGTCTGGAAAGCTACCTTTTGGATTGGCATAGCCCGGAGGATAAATTACGAAAAGTGAATCGCGGAAGGAGTAGTCTCTGTAAGCTTTCGCGCTGAAATCCATATTCCCTGTAATGGCATGGGCGTATGACAATTCCATAAAGTAGTTTTCAAAATTGAAGTGACCAGAATCATCCAACGCATTGCCAACTCCTGCAAACAAGCCCCTGTGGTCATTGACATATTTCCCCTTGAAGGCAAAGTCATTATATTTCGCCCCAAAATTCAGGTCATATTTTTGTTGCCTGGCATTGGTATATCCCGGAGCCAGAGACGCATGGGTTCCCATGTTTGCATCATTAGTGGTTTGACGATCCTGTGGGACAAAACCTTTAAATCCGTCCGTGTCCAAAAAATTTAAATTGGCGTAGATATCGAGATCGTTTATCTTTTTGCCGAACATCATGTTGTACTGCTGGGTCCCGTAACTCCCACCCCCGGCACTGATTTCAGCACCGTCCACGTCCGCCGCATCCTTGGTGATGATATTAACCACCGCAAGGAAGGCGTTGGCACCGTATATGGCCGAACCCGGTCCGCGAATGATCTCTATTCTGGGTCTTCGTGAAAGAGTGTGGGTAAAATTTAGCATGAAATCCTCTGCAAGCCCCGTGGCATCAGGCAAAATGCGGTTTTCACATGCTCCAGAAAACGGAGGTTTTTTTCAATGGCTATTTCTCTT
>Ga0209343_10010092_pt1 | contig 10793 bp, 4 predicted proteins | sample RifCSPlowO2_02_FD_184026 | JGI IMG/M metagenome (GOLD analysis project Ga0209343, IMG submission 184026) | Groundwater microbial communities from Rifle, Colorado - Rifle CSP2_plank lowO2_0.2 (SPAdes) (version 2) | ecosystem: Environmental > Aquatic > Deep subsurface > Groundwater | place: Rifle...
GCGCCTTATAAAAATGACAAGTATGGCGGCAAGACTCCGGAAGAAACTTTTGACCTGTTTTTGGATGCTTTAAGGAAGGAAGATGTTGATTTGGCAAGTAAGTATTTTGTGATACCGAAACAGGATGAGTGGAAGAAAACACTAGAGAAGTATAAAGAAAATAATCTATTAGCTGAGTTAATCAACGAACTCAAAAATAATCGTTTAGAATGGGAATTAACACAGAACGATGGTCAAGTTGCTAACTTTCAGTACTCCTTTGTTATAGATAAGCCTTCTACAGAAGAATTACCTCTTGGAAATGGTAAAACCCAAAAAGTTACATACCCCGTTGGAAAATATAGTTCTGATATTATTTTTGAAAAATACCTAAGTGGAGTTTGGAAAATAAGTAAGCTATGAACAAAAAACTCTTTGTTTTAGGAGGAGGGATTTTGGCCCTCTTTTTTGTTACTCAAAAGGTTACGGCTTACGACCAGCCAAATACCCATCCGGCGCTGACCAAAGCGGCGGGAGATTTTTATAATTTAAGTTTTCCAAAAAATAAAATAAGCGAGGAAGAAATAAAGCTTTTAATGAAGGGGGCTTACGAAGAAGATACACCGCCAAGGTGGTTAAATCACTCTTATGACCCAGTTCATAACAAGGCCTGGGTAAATTATAGGACATCAAAAGTTTGGGGCAAAAGTTCTTTGGCTCAAAGTGGAACGAATTATCTCTTAGCAATAAATCCACTCATTGCCGAAAAACTTAATTCTGATGCTCCGGGAGATTATTCTTACGAAAGAGCTCTTTTGGACTATGCTAGAGGTGATAGAGAAAGAGCTTTTGAGTCCTTGGGCCATGTCATGCATCTGCTTGAAGATTCAAATGTTCCGGAACATACTCGTCTGGACATACACTTATGGTGGCACGGCACGGAAAGTCCATACGAAAAGACAATGGCAAAATGGAACCCGCAAAACATTGATGTTGTTCAAAAGCTTGTCAGACAGAGAGAAAAGCCCATTTTGCTTGATAGTTTGGATAAATACTTTGATGAAATTGCTGGATATTCAAATGGCTATTTTTTTAGTGAAGATACAATATTTTCTTCTAAGTACCCTGGTCCAGACGTAGATTTTTGGAAGTTAGAAAAAATAAACGGCAAAAATATTGCTTTTGGATATAAAAATAATAAATTTGGTAGTCTCCGTTTGTTAAAAAGGTTAAAGGAACCAATTGTTAGGAACCTGATAGAAGAAAAAGAGTTTACGCTTAATGACGACTTGGTTCTTGACGACTACTGGGAAAAACTTTCAAAAGACTTTGTCCTCCACGGAGCTGGGGTTATAAAGATGTTTTTGGAGCAGGGGGAAGAGGCGAAGAGAGAGTATGAGAGGCAGATGGCGTTGAAGAAAGAAACTAAGAAAAGTTTTTTGGGGAATATTCTGAACTTTGGCGGTGAAGAAAGTATAAATGGTATTAAATTAGTCCAGACGGTTTTGAGGGAAGTTGAAGATAAGAAAGAGAATGTTGTGTCATCAGATGTCCAAGGGACATCTGATGACGGGGAGCAGAAAGAAGAGAATGTTAAGTCATCGGATGACCTTGAGTCATCCGATGACAAGACCGACCCGGGGTCACCAGATAATCAGAAACTGGAAAGCAAAAAGACGACAACTACCACAACAGTAACTACGACTACTTCAACTATTACGACAACCTTTGTGCCACAAGCGGTAGTTTACTACAGCGGTGGAAGTCAGACATCGGCAACTACTCCCTCGCCTACTGTCTCGGGATCTCCGACCACATCGTCGTCGACAACAACTACCACAACTTCAACGACTACAACCACTTTGCCTCCGGCGCCGTCTGAAATACCGCTTGGAAAAGTTGTTATCAACGAGATTGCTTGGATGGGTACAGCCAGTTCAAGCAGTGATGAGTGGTTGGAGCTTTACAACACCACTTCGGTTTCAACCGATATTTCCGGCTGGACGCTTAAAGCTCAAGACGGAACCCCCAACATTTCCTTGGCCTCTAAAAGCATAGACCCGTTTGGTTTTTATCTTTTGGAAAGGACGAGCGACGATACGATATCGGATATCACTGCCGACTGGTACGGAAGTTTTGGAGTCGGTGGCTTAAAAAATGACGGAGAAATTTTGGAACTGCGAGACGGCGGCGGAAATTTGCAGGACATTGTTTCCAAATCAAGCGGTGGCAGCTGGTATGCCGGAGACAATCCAAATAAAAAAACGATGGAGAGAATAAATCCTCTGGCAAGCGGTTCAGACTCTGGAAATTGGGGCAACAACAATGGAGTTATTAAAAATGGCGCCGACGCTGGAGGCGGTGTCATCAATGGCACACCTCGCGCCAAGAACAGTCTTTTTGTCGGACAAAAGCCGAGTAAAATTAGTAACTTGGCAATTACCAGTGTTAGCGACAAAAAAATAAATTTTTCTTGGAGCGCGCCGTCAGATGAAGATACATTGCCAGCAAATCTGGAGTATGACCTTAGGTACGCCACGAAAAGTTTTGACTTATCTGCAGACTGGGATGTAGCCTCAAAGTCTCTGGGATTGCCACTTGTGGATAACTTTGGAAAGACATCTACCCACTCTCTAACCATAGACGATTTTAGCAATAAGTATTATTTTGCAATAAAAACAAAAGATGTTGATGGCAATTTTTCCGACATCTCAAACCAAGTTAGTTACACTTTGGCTAGCGCCTTGTCAAGTACAAGCTGGCAGATGTCTGGTTTTGATGTTATCCACAGCCTAAAAACCGGGTTTTTAGGCCCCGCCAGTTCTTCGGCAGAAATAAAATGGAGTAAGCAATTTTGGTCTAATCCGCCGCCGTCCAACTTCGGCCAGCCGGTGGTCGCGCCAAATGGCACAATTTACTTTGGCGTCAGCAATGGCGTTGCTGCGGCACAGCTTTGGGCCATTGGCGCAGATAACAGTGACAAGTGGCAGTATGTCGCGCCAAATGGCGCGACCATTGGCACACCCGTGGCGCTGTCAGATAATTCAGTGTTATTTGGATATATAAACACTTCATCAGAATTTACAAAACTTGGCGCCAGTGGCAGTGCCAAGTTTACCAGCGCCATTGGCGTAATCAATTCTGTCACTGTGGATAAGTATGGCATAACCTACTTCACGACATCTGCCGACAAGCTCTATGCCATAGCGCCAAACGGCACACAAAAATGGCAAGTGACAAAAGATGGCATTGGCGGGCTCACCCCCATAATTTACGAAGACAAAATTTATATCACTGCCAGAGTTGGTGGTGTGCCAACTTTTTATGCCTTTGACGCCAAAGACGGAAACTTTCTTTGGTCCAAAACTATGAGCACCAGTTCGCCAAGCTGTTGCGGTGTTTCCGATATTTCTTATGATTCGATAAACGATTATCTTTACGCTGCTGCGGACCAGTACATTTTAAAGATTGACCGCAACGGCAATACTTTGGAACAGTTTGTTGCTGATAGACAGACGGGTTTGGGTTATGCCACGACGATGGTTTCACAGGATAGCGACAATCTTGTTTTTGGCTTAGATTTTTCTCCATCAAATCCGGCCTCAAAATCGGCGGTTTATGCGGTGAGTAAAAATACAAAAGAAAAAGTTTGGACTTACCAAGTTGATGCTAAAATCAACAAGCAAATCGCCATTGACTCCGGCGGAAACTCTTATTTTTCAACTCAAAACGGTTGGGTTTATAGTTTGAGCCAAGCTGGCGCTTTGAATTGGAAAATTGATCTAAGTGGGACTACTTCGGCATATCCAGTTATTGGTTCTGGTGTTTTGTATATAACTTTGGATGGGGCGAGGATAGTGAAGATTGGGGAATAAGAACCCCCAAGGTCGGACCTTTTTAAAGATTCAAGGTCCGACCTTGGGGGTTCAAAGGGACCGCTGACAATCTTGGGCTCGTGAATTTTAAGAAAGGCAACGTCGGCATTGGGACGACTTATCCACAATTTTACTGTTGTTTACTGCAAAAAATGAAATTATAATAAACAGTAAGGCTGAACCTATTCAGTCTGTATATATTTAGGAATTGACATAACCTGTCATTTTGATAAGATTACAAAGATTGAAAAGCCCTTGATTTCAATGGCTTACTTAAGAGCTTTTCAGACTGCTACGCTGGTCATAACCTCGGTTTGCAATAACGGCAGATAAGAGATTGGCGGATTTCGCTAGCTTTCTTTATAAGTCAGTAAATACAGGCAATAATTTGTATGTATTTACTGGCCTTTAAGGCTATAAAGCAGTAAAGGCTCGGACCTTGAAAATTAAATAAAAGGCTGCCGATGATAGAAATGAAAATTTGTTAGTTTGGTTTGAGGTCCTTGGTTTTTGGGATTTAGAAGTTTGAGACTTTTCCCGAAACCAATCTAAAAAAGTTATTGTGAGTCTTTAACCAGTCAGCTCCAGATTATTTTACTCGGTCGTATTAAAATCCCCTTTTGGGATTGGAGAGTAAATTCCTCTGTGAGGATATGGGTTGATTGGCGGGGCTCAAGTTATGGTCAGTATAATGTCTTTCCAAATTAGGCCTGTCGATATTGGTCAAGTTTGGAAGATTAAATTAAATTTATCTATGAACACATTTTTAAACAGAAAAGCGCGAGGTAGAATTTTGAAAGCTATCTCCGTTTTAACTGGCATAACGACAGTTTTGTCGTTATCCGGTTTGCTTTACTTCGCTCCCAACTACGCGAGCGCAGTAATGCCTTCAGACTACGGTCTGAAAGAGGGCGACACAATTAGTGCCGCCGGTTCTTCTGACCCGGATGTCTACATTGTCAACGATTGGGGTTACAAGAGATTATTCTTGAATCCTCAGATCTTTAATCTCTATGGACATCTCGGAGGATTTGCTTCAGTCAAAAATGTATCCGCGGCAACGCGAGATGCCTTTGTGACTTCCGGCTTATTCCGAGTTGACGGAGATGAGAAAGTTTACGGAATTGAAACAACAGGAGAAGATGTTGCTTCATTGCACTGGGTTAATACATCCGGAGCGCAAGCAGTTGCTGATGATCCGAATTTCTTCAAAAAGGTTTTCGTCATCAATCCAGCTGAATTTGCTCTGTACTCGATAGGTTCCAGTTACACTTCGGTGAACCAGGTTCCTGCATATGCAAGAGGCGGTTCGGTCGTGGTTACTCCAGCCGGTCCGTTTTCAGTGAGTTTGGCTTCTGGCAATCCAGCAGCTCAGACTATCACCAGAAATTCTGTTGGAGTTGAATATTTGAGATTCCGAATAAGCGGTGATGGCACGATAAACACCATTTCCGTAAAGCGATTAGGTCCTGGTGTTGTCGGCGACTTTTCCAATGTCTATGTTTATGACGGAGCTAGGAGATTAACTTCTGGCAAATCATTCTCGTCAGCTGACGGCTCGGCAACTTTCTTGTTGAACCTTGCTGTGAGCGGTAGCAAAGAATTGTCTATAGTCGGCGACATGAATACTGCGACAGTCGGTAATGTGAACTATGTTCAATTGACCGGTGTCGTCGCAACTGGAAATGTTACAGTTTCAGGAACGCCTTTGAATGGTAATAACTTTACCGTATCAGGCGCGTCATCTGGTACTGTGACGATAGCCAAATCCGGCTCATTGTCCGACCCGACTGTCGGCCAGAAGCAGGCGCAACTTTCTGAATTCAAACTTACCACCGCGACTGAAGGTGGTACTGTAAAGCGCTTAACCTTGATAAACGGCGGAACTTTGAAACCAGCTGACTTGACCAATGTCAAATTGCAAACTTTGACAGGCCAGGAATGGAGTGGTGTTTCAACCTCCGACGGATATTTGGTCTTTGACCTTGGTTCAGGACACTTTATCGCCAAAGGCGGTAATGCTGTCTTCAAGATTCTCGGAGACATGGGCGGAAAGAAAGATGAGACTATTGACCTTTACTTTGAGAATGACACCGACACCAATGTTGTTGGCGACCAGTATGGTCAACCAATGGCAGTAACCGATACTGCTTTGGATTCTGCCAGCGATGCTACCACCTTGACTCTTCAGGGAGGTGCGTTGACTCTGACATTCGTCGGTCCTTCAGCTACTACGGTTGGCACAACTGTAACCGACGCTACCTTGTTGCGTTATACAATTACCGCTGCAAGCAACATTGAAGTCAAGAAACACGAATTTGTTCTGTGTAAGGACACCGGTGGTAACGGCACATATAATGCCGCCGCCGATACAACTAATGGTTGGGCTGACGTCACCGACTTTAAAGTTTGGGACGAAGATACCAATACAGTTTTAATTGGTCCGCAGGACGGTTCAACCTTCACGACATCCAATTCAGGCACATGCCCGGATTCAGTGACAGGTGCTGAAAAGAGCTTCACTGATACGGTTGATTTAGTGGCCGGTAAGACATACAACTACAAAGTTACGGCTGATATCACTGCTGATGCTGCCGGTAGCGGTGTAACTCTTACCTCTGGAGATATCATCAGGGCTGCCCTGGATGACTATTCAGACGATGCGGCTGATGTGACCGTGTTGAAGTATTCCGGAACAAACACCGCAGTTGCTGCGGCTGACATTGTTCCCCGAGCGGATATTGCAGGAAACAACATTACCCTTACATCTTCTTCTTTGACATTGAGCTTGGCGGGTAATCCATCCGACCAGACAAAAATCAGAGGAACAAAAGATGTCAATGTTGTCGGTGTTACTTTCGCTGCAAGCCAAGCTTCGGCTTTGAAAGTGACAACCATCAAAGTTACCGGTTATGCGGCTGAAAATCCTGCCGGATCCTCATTTGATGAGGGTGTTGCAACTAATGACGGAGGATCAGATGCATCCATTACAGTTGCTAATGCGATGGCCAAAGTTCAGTTGTATGAGTCTGAAACAGGCACATTGATTGCCGGTTCAGATAAAGTTACCAGCAACATATTGGGTACTTCCGGAACAGGTACGATGACCTTCTCTAACTTAAATTGGAACATTCCGGCCGGTACTTCAAAGACGATGTTGGTCAGAGTTGATTTGTCCAACAACACGGCGTCTGGCACAGCTGGTGACGGATATGCGTTTGATATCGCTGCAACAGCTGACATTACGGCTTTGGATGTTGATTCCAACACCGTGAACGCCGGTAACCAGAAAGTGAACGGCACAGCTGCTGCTCCGACACAGGTATTAACGGTCAAGAACAGCGGTTCCATGACCTTGGCTCAATCGTCTGACAGTGCCCGAAAAGGCGCTATCTACTGGGGCCAAGCAAATGCGCCGGTTTCCAAATTCAGATTGAGCGCTACGGATGAAGGCCAATTTATTGAAAAATTGACCATCACCGCATCCAACTCTACTGAAAATGACCACGCCAAGAACAACATCAATACAGTCTATCTGACTTACAAGAACAAGGCTGGAAGCACATTAACGACCGGAATATCAATGGGTAATACGGCTTCTGCTAACTTCACCTGGGCAACCATTGATGCCAACAGACCATATGTACCGCAGGATTCATCCTTGGAACTTGCTGTCACTGCAGATATGAAGACCAAGGAGCAAGGCGCGACACAGAAGAATGCTACTCCCGAGTCCGTGTACTTCTCATTGGACTTAGTTGATAGATTCAATGGAAGCCATGCTGATGGATTCCGAGCGCTTGGCGACGGTTCAGGAACTGTTCTTGATGGTACATCCACTGGAATTAACGATGTGCTTGGTGCAAATGACCAGTACGTCTACAGAGTGTACCCAGAATTTGCTCAAGTCGCATTGTCCTCACCATACAATTTGATTGGTACTCCGACTGTGTTCAAGTTCTCGGTAACGGCTAGAGGTCTCTCAACTTCAACTTTGAGATTTGACAACGAAGCCGTCGGATCAGGTTCAATCAAGTTTGAGGTGGTATCTTCCGGTCAATATGACCAAAGCGCTGCAAGCACCGCATTCTCCATATACGACGAGAGTGATGTGTTAATTGACTCCGGTACTATAAAGGCTGACGCTAAACTATCGCCTAATGCGACTGCGACCTTTGACTTCTCAAGCAAAGATGTTGAGATTTCCGGAGGTGGAACTAAGACCTTCTATGTTCAGATCACCAACCCAAGCACCAACTATGCGAAGACATCAACAACTGGAAGAGCGGCTGATTACTTCCAGCTGACATTGCTTGACAATGAAGCAGGGATAGTCAACTGGGTGGCTGACTACAATAACGCAGACACTTCTGTTGATTCCGCTTCAGTAGTGGGAACTCTAAAGAGTTTGCCGTTGTACGGTCCGACATTCCAGAGATAACTCGTATAGCTTAGTTTAAATATCTAGCTGACTTGCGATGATGTCGGCTATGATAGCCAAACCCCACACATAATTTATGTGTGGGGTTTTGGTTTGAAAAAAACAAATCATTTGTTATTATTACAGTATGTTTAAAAATAAAAGCTTACCGACTTTAATTTTGGTCGCATTCTTTTTGTTTCCCTCCCTTGTCTTTGCCGACAGCTACTTAGACGGAGCTTTATTGAGAGCCGAAGGGAATATTAAAGTTTACTTGATTAACAAAAATATAAAGAGATGGGTGAGTAGCTTAGAAGTTTTTAATTTTAATAATTTCAAATGGCAGAATGTCAAAGTTGTTTCCGAAAAGGAAGTATCGGCGGTTAAAGAAGGTGAGCCTATCGTGCTTGAGTCGGCCACTCCTTCTGCGGAAACTCCGACTAGCTCAACCAGTCCTGCTCCCACAGCTAGCATTTCGCCAACACCACTTCCCCCTCCTCTTCCGGCAAAAATTAACGGCAAACTGCCATCCCCGGAGTACATAAGGGCTGATTGGCTTATTTCACATGCTACAATTAATTATGGCCGAATCGGTCAGAAAATAGTATTTAAGTATTCTGATGAAGAAAAAGACAGAATTGAGAATTTCCGTCTTTATGAGAAAAAGCCCGGCGGCGATTATTTTTATAAAATTGCTGATTTTGAAGAAATATCATCCATCGGCTGTGAAGATATAGATATCAACGGGGAGTGGATGCTTACTGAAGCCGGTCAATGCGGATATTGGTCTATCCAAAAAATAGTACCCCCCGGCGGAAGAGATGCGGCGGCTTATCTTTCCGCACCCGATTATCTGGTGGGGGAATATGCTTACTATGTCGTCGGCGTGGACAAAGATGGAGCGGAAACCCCGCCTTCTCCCAAGGCAAAAATGGTTTTTCTGGATATAATATCTGTTCTGAATCCAATTGACAGGGAGCAGATAAGAGAAGCCTATCCGACTTTCAGGTGGACTGTGGCGAGTGGGTGGCCGGAAAATTCAATGGCAGATTATTTTCTCATGATTTCCAACAACAAAAGCGCTCAAAGCCCGGCTTGGACTAAACAAGTGAAGGTCTCGTCCGGAGAAACAGAAAGACAATTTTTTTATGACGGCCCTGGATTGAATCCGGTTGAAAAATACGATGTAAACATTTATGGTCATTACCGCAAGTCGGAAAATGAGCCGGATTATATATCTATTTCGGCCAATGTTCCCCAATTCTGGACAAAAAAAGCGGGATGGGCCTCTTTGTTTAAGTCATTTTTTGCCTCAATATTCCGTCTTGCTTTTTAGGTAACTTTTGTTATCATACCCCATGATTATGAACAAAAATAAAGTAACTTTTTTGGTTTTAGCGGTTGCGGCAGTTATTTTTTCAGCCGCTTATTTGACAGGTGTTTGGACACCAAATGTTGTTAGTTCTCCCGAACCGTCAGCAGATCCGACTGGTTCGCCGCAAACGACAGAAAGCCCGTCTCCGACACCTCGAGTAACACCAAAGCCGACCGTATCAAGGGTTCCTCTTCCAACCAGTGATGGCCGCACTAGCTTTATAGACGAAGCTGTGCCGTGGAATTTGCTTTTGGGACAGGCCTCTTGCGAATTGCAAGGCGAGATAAAGTTTTTAAACCACCGGACTTATGACAATCAGGACGCGCTGTTTGTTTACAAAGGCGTTGACCATCCGGCAAGGAATATTTTTTGGACGGTAACTCCTCAAGACGATATTTCAATTGGGCCGAATTTATTCGGCAAGATAGTTCTTCCCAACGGAGAAAGTTTGCTGGGTATAACTTTGCCGGAAAATCCCAAAAGCAAAAAATATGAACTGACGGCAAAAATACAGTATGGCAGGCTGGTTGACAAGGACGGCAAATTTGTTACCGAAGGTGGAAGCGTTGTGGTTTTTGAGAAACAGTGTGTTGGTAAAACGACAGTAGTTTTACCATAGGTAAATTTAGTCCAAATCTACGAATTTTATCAGAATGCTCCGAATGAAGATCCTTTCTCCTTTTCTCCTTTTTGGTCTATTGGTTTTTTTCTTTATCCAAATTTTTCTGGGGGCACGTTTGTTCAGCGTGGCAATGGATGAGCAGATACATCTTCCCGCCGGTTTTGTCCACCTTCAAACAAAAGAAATAGAATTTAGAAAATCAAATGCGCCGTTTGTGGGAGTTCTGGCCGCTTTGCCCGGTTTTTTGTTTGAAAAACCGGAGTTAGATTCCAATGACGCTGACATAATAAGCAATAATTTTTGGGACTTTGGGAATAGGTTTTTGTTTACGCACAATGCCGATCAGCTGATGTTTTCCGGGCGTATGGTGGTGGCTGTTCTTTCCGTGTTGATGGCTGTTTATGTTTTTAAGTGGGCGAAAGAATTATTCGGAGAAAAGGCCGGACTTTTCGCTCTTTTTTTATTCGTCTTTATTCCGACGGTTGTCGGCCACTCCCAACTGATTTCAACAGATGTCGGACT